>Ga0081455_10001117_pt1 | contig 33552 bp, 27 predicted proteins | sample TabmetS3T2R1_FD_70207 | JGI IMG/M metagenome (GOLD analysis project Ga0081455, IMG submission 70207) | Tabebuia heterophylla rhizosphere microbial communities from the University of Puerto Rico - S3T2R1 | ecosystem: Host-associated > Plants > Roots > Rhizosphere ...
AAGCCAATGCCCTCTGCGAGCGGCTTATCGGCACGCTACGGCGGGAGTGTGTGGACTTTCTGATTCCACTTACCGCCAACTATCTACGGCGTCTTCTGACAGCCTGGATGCAACATTACAATGCCGGTCGTCCGCATATGTCGCTGGGACCTGGCCTCCCGCAGCCGCCCCTGTCGTTGCCGGTTCCTCGCCAAGCGCATCGGCATCGTCTGCCTGAGCATCTGCGGGTGGTAGCGCATCCGATTCTCGGTGGGTTACACCACGCCTATGCGCTCGAAAAGCAGGTCGCCTGACGATAAAGTAACGTGTGCGCACCACACGGACAGCTGGGTGGACTACCGCAGGGAGAGGAGGAGGATAAGATGCAAGAACTCCGTGTCGAAGTCTCGGATGAGGAGTTTGCCACCCTGGAGCACCTCGCCCAAGCACTCGGGGTGTCAGTGGAGGAGTTACTGAAGCGGAGTATCGCCGCCTACCTGCCACAGGTCCAGGCCGAGCTGGCTTTCGAGCCGATCGGCTTTGGTATGTGGGCGGACCGCCCCGAGATGCAGGACGCCCCCAAGTGGGTCGCCGACCTCCGGGAGCGGGAATGGACACGCTGACGGTCCTCGATACCGATGTGTTTATCGATCATTTTCGGGGGCTCGTGGCGGCCACAACCTACATCCAAGGGCTCCGTGTCGCGCAGCGCGCGACCACCGATGTGACTGTGATGGAACTGTATAAAGGCGCGCTGAATCGAGAGCAACTCACGACGATTGTGCGATTCTTGGCGCGTAATCACGTGACGCGCCTGCCGATATCAGCCGCCGCGTCGCAGCGTGCAGTGACCCTCCTCCATGACTACGGACTCGCTCATGGCCTGGGGATCCCCGATGCGCTAATCGCCGCGATAGCCCTGGAAGGGGACTACACCCTGGTGACCAGCAATCTCCGCCATTTTCGGTTTATCGCTGGCTTACGCCTGGAGCAGGCGCCGTACCGGCTTCAACAACCGGATCCTGCCCCGTAGAGCTCTCGCCCATGCGTGCACAGCACGGCTTTGGCCTTGCTCCATTGTGGCGGCTTGCAGCATGATGCTTGTCTTGAGAAGGCGGTGACGCAATGGCATTTTTGCGCACCACAGGATATAGCGCTTAAGCAGGTCGATGATCGGGAAGTACGATGCGGCTCGACCGTAGGACACCGAGGCGCTTTCCAGTACCAACCAACCTTGTGTATGATGGGAACGGACAAACTCATACACCAGACGTGACTTGCCCACCCCAGCCTCGCCAATAAGGGCAACAATCTGACCGTGTCCGCCCCTGGCCCATTCAAGGGTTTGCGCCAGCACTGCCAACTCCTGGTCTCGCCCGATAAAGCGCGTCAGTCCCCGCACCACGGCGGCCTGGAGGCGGCGGCGCACGTGCTGACACCGCCAAGCTCATAGACCTCCACCGGGTCGGACAAACCCTTCACAGGAATGAGGCCTAGCGCCGTGACCCGTACTAAGCCCTCAACAAGCCGTAGGGTTGCCGCGGTCACCCGAATCGTCCCCGGTGTCGCCAACTGCTCCATGCGGGCTGCCAGGTGAGTAGTCTGCCCCACGACTGAGTAATCCATGTGCAGATCGTTACCAATGGTCCGCACTACGACCTCGCCGGAGTTCAGCCCCACGCGGATACGTAACTCGAGACCATGTCTGTACCGTACTTCTTCGGTGTAGTCCTGCATAGTACTCTGCATGGCCAGCGCAGTATAGCAGGCGCGCAGCGCGTGATCCTCATGCGCGATGGGAGCTCCAAAGAGGGCCATGATGCCGTCGCCCAGGGCCTGGTTCACGGTACCTTCATAACGGTGCACTGCGTCCATCATACGCTGGATAGTTGGATCGAGGAGTTGCTGGGCGATTTCGGGATCGAGGTCTTTGATTAACTCAGTTGAGTCTTTGATATCGGCAAACAGCACCGTCACTTACTTGCATTCACCTTCTATAGCACTGCGAACTGCAAGGATTTTTTCTGTGAGATGAACCGGAGTGTAGGTAAGGGGAGGGGATGACTGGGTGGCCACGAACGAGGTTGAGGCAGTGGACTCTGACACTGGCACACTGCCAGTACTACCCGTCCACACGAGTACTCTGTCCTGCTCATCCACGGCCAACTGCTCTGCATCCTGTGCAAGCCGCTCAAGTGACACAGCCCCTCTGGCTGTAGAGCGCATCAAGCGCTCCAACTGATTACGCCGATGCGCCGGAATCTCAGTGTTGGCGTGCAGGGAAAAGCCGTTCACACTGATACAGCGAGGTCCCGTGAGTGCAGGGCGTTCCCCTTCATCGCCAAAACCCGAGCCGATGCGGCGCACTTTCTGCCCGGCGCGTTCCCCAAAGGCGATGCGCTGCTTGACCGAGGCCGCCATGGTGCGGGCGAGGGCGGGTTCGGTGTCGAGTAGCGGATCATAGCCCGTGGCCACGGCGGCATCCATTCCCGACTCGAGATATCCCAGCCGGCGTAGCTTGCGGATGACCCGGTGGCTGATCTTCTGGACCACGTCGGCGATGTCGGTGTCGGTAGGCGGCTCGACCTTGACAAACCGGGGCTTGAGTCCCTGGTCGGTACGATCGACAAAGACCCCCTCGATAGCGATAAGGTGATAATGTAAATTGAGCTGGAGTGCCCCGCCGAATCTCTGCAGAAACGTCGCCGCTCAGGGCCGCGTTTGACCGCTTGGTTGACATAAAACTGCGCAATGCTGATGCGGATAGAAGAACTTGTCGCCCAGCATAGGCAGGCTTACACAGTCGATCTCCCCGAAAATGCCCCTTTGGTGCAGCGCGGTGTCCTGAGCCATGCTCTGCACGATCTGAGAGAACTCTTCCGGCCTTCACAAGACGACTACGCAGCTCATGCTGCAAGGGGCTAGACGCTGGCGCCGCATGGCCACGCGTCTTTTCCCTTGACTCCCATCCCCAGGTCTGCTAGAGGCTAACATCGCAATATGCCTACCAGGAATGCTGTTGTGGGAGCTGACGGCTTCTGCACAGCGTCGCAAGAGATCGGGCTCCATGGAAGGAGGGTACACCATGGCTGGGGAAGTGCATCGTCGCGATTTTCTGGCTGCCTTGGGAGTGACTGCGGGGGCTGCAGCACTCGGTGTAGCAGGCTCTGGTGCCACTGCCGAAGCGGCCGAGACCAAGGAACCTCCAAAGGGGAAAATCCCTGACAAGCCTATTAAGATTGGGCACATGACATTTTTCACCGGGCCCGGGGCAGTGCTTGGGGAGCCCTCGCACAAAGGCCACCTGCTGGCGGCGGAAGAAATCAACGCCCAGGGCGGATTTCTGGGGAAACGGCAGATCGAAACCATCACCGCTGACGAACAGGCAGGCACTGATGCGAATGTCAAAGAGATGCGCCGCATGAAGCTCTCGGTGGACATTGACTGGTTCACGGGTATCATCTCAAGCGGCAACACGCCGGCCCTTGGTCCCGTCGCCGAAGAGCTGAAACTGCCGACCATTTTTGTAGACGGATGCACCGATTTTCTCTTTGATAAGGCGGTACCAGAGCCGCACTACATCTTCCGCATCACCAACATGCAATCGGCGGACGGCGTGACGTGCGCGGTGGCGGCCGCCAAGACCTGGCCGGAGGTGCGCAAGATCGCCCACATCCATCCCGACTATAGCTATGGTCGCAATGCCTTTGATCATTTCAACGTTGCTCTGAAGAAGCTCTTGCCAGATATCGAGGTCGTTTCTGAGGCGTGGCCCAAGCTGTTCAGCACGGATTTCACCCCGCATATTACCAAGACGATTTCGGCCAAGCCTGACCTCCTGGTGGCCTCTGTGTGGGGTGGCGACTACGTGGCGTTCTACAAGCAGGCATTGCAGTATGGGTTGTTCGACAAAATGAAATTTGCCAGTACGATTGCGTTTGGGATTACACCGCACGCCATCGGCAAAGATCATCCCGAGGGGGTGATTACCGGAGTACACTCGAATTACTACTTCACCTACCCATCAGGCGACATGTGGCCTGCCAACAAAGAGTTTGTCGAGAAGTATTACAAGCGTTGGAAGGAGTATCCTAATTTCCAGGCCGAAGGGGCCTATACGACGCTGTATATGTTGAAGATGGCTATTGAGAAGGCCAATAAGCTGACCGGAGGATGGCCGGATATCGAAGCCATTATCAGTCAACTGGAAGGCCTGTCGATGGTGACACCGGCGGGGTATCTCCACATGCGGGCGGATAACCATCAAGGATACAAAGATGCGGTGACCGGCTTTAGCAAGAATGTCCCGGAATACCCGTTTCCCATTCTCGATCCGACACGCATGATCACTATCCCCATTCGTAACATCACGGCTCCACCCAACTGGCCAAAGAAGGAGCCCACTGCGACGTATACCTGGATTGAGGAAACCTGGCCCAAGCTGCACGCCTAGTATAGAGTCCAGCAGCCTCAGGCAACCTCACCCCTTATCCCTCACCCTAACCCTCTCCCTCCGGGAGAGGGGACAAGGGATGGAGATCAAAAGGGATGCACAAGGCTCTTGCCAGTCTCCTCTGTATTGTGTCATGGGTTATGTTGACACCCGTTGAGGCAGGGCATGAACTGCCGTATTATCCCTCCTTTTATCCCCACGAGATCCATATCGAGGTGGTGCCGCCAGAGGTGGCGACCTCCCGCCTGCAGCAAGGTACGCTGCAGGCGTATATTGGTACAACGCTACGCTTTTCTGCGCCACCTCCGTCACACGTGAGCGCTGTCTCTTCTCTCGACGCCTATCTCGTCGTGACCTTTGACGGCGTAGCGGCACAGCAATGGCAACAAGAGCAGCGCTGTGCGGTAGCACAGGACATGGTGTCCGTCCTGGCTGAAAGTGCCACAACCTATGTATTTCACCCCTATCCAATCACTCCCTACCACGGGGATTACCTGTATCACTTCGATCGCGTGGAAGCGTTGAAAGCGCATTATCTGCAGCGCCCTGCTGACCGCCATGGGAGCTCTCCTCACCCCTTGATGGTGCGGGGGCACGGTGCCCTGGCTGCGCAGCTCGTACACCCGCAATGGCAGCACAAGGAACAGCCATGGGACGCAACGGTGGAGGAAATCGACGTTGAGAGTCTGCTGTCGTCGCATACGAGCAGCCTGAACGGCTGGCTGGGGCCAGCATGGCTCAAAGCGGGCTGGTTCCACGCCTATCTGCTCCTGGCCGAGACCGTGCGTGACCCACAGGTCAAGGCAGCCGTTGAAGCCACCTATGAGCGTCTCGGGCACGGGAGTTATGATACGCTTGAGGCCAAGTTAAATGCAGAGCGGGATCTCGTAGCTTTGCTACAACAGGGCTGTGAGCGGGTGGTTGTAGGGTATACACTGCGGCAGGAATACGTCAACACCGAGTTTTCCGCCGGGATAGAAAATCTGACATACGACTCACACACAGGACTTAACTCCTCCCTCTTTGTGCGCACAGTGAAACTGAAGGACCTCCCCTGGAACGGCTGGCTCAAGCTTGGGGTAAATACGCCACCCGCGGCAGCCTGGAATCCCATCGCAGGGCTGACGGATGCGACAGGGCGCCTGCTCTGGCACATTGTGGGAGACGTGGCCTTCTTCCCAGCCCCCTACAGCAGGGACTGGGTCGTTAACAGAATCGCCGACTACCAGGCTCTCAGGGGATCTGCAGGAGGGAAGGAGTGGGCACCAGGCTCGGAACAGCGCTGAGCCTTGCCCTCCTCTGTGGGCCGGCCAGCATCGCTACGGCACATGGGTTTGGCCAGCGCTACGACTTGCCTGTTCCCCTGTGGCTCTATGTCGTAGGCGCAGCGATCGCTGTGGCAGGCTCATTTCTCGTCATTGGGCTCTTCGTACGCGATACACCAGCGCGACTCTCTCCTCCACGTCTCAATCTCCTCCGTTTTCCGCTGGGGCGCCTCCTGGCACATCCGGTGTGTCTGTTCGCGCTTCGGCTCCTGTCAGTGCTCCTCCTTATCCTGTTGGTCCTTACAGGTTGCCTCGGCAACCAGCACCCCATGCAGAATCTCACACCCACTCTGGTGTGGGTCGTCTGGTGGGTAGGGGTCGCCTACGCCTCAGCGCTGATAGGCAATCTCTGGGCTGTGCTCAACCCCTGGCAGGTGCTGTTTGCCTGGACTGAGGCGTTATATCGTCGCATCAAACCTGGCGGGGTGCTGGCCTGGCGCCTGCCCTATCCCAAAGGGTGGGGGGTGTGGCCCGGGGTGATGCTGTTTCTGGTCTTTGCCTGGGTGGAGTTGATCTTCGACGGCGCGGCTGTACCAGTCAATCTGGTGCTGCTAGCGCTGGGCTATACAGGTCTGACATGGGCTGGTATGTGGATATTTGGTCCAGAGGTGTGGCTGCGCTACGGCGAAGCTTTTACACTCGCCTTTGGCTTACTCGCGCGCTTTGCCCCAACCGAAGTGCGCGTGATACAGCCCGAGGTGTGTCAGACCTGCAGTCTCGATTGTCGAGGCCAGGATGGGGAGTGCATCAACTGTTATGCCTGTTTCCAGCGAGCAGAGGCCAACCAGCGTGAGTGGAACATACGGCCTTTTGCTGCCGGACTCCTGCGCCATGAGACCGCTTCCACCTCGGAGATGGTCTTTGTGCTCCTGGTGCTCGCCACCGTGACCTTCGATGGCGTACGCGCCACACCCCTGTGGGTGAGCCTTGAGCAAACCCTCGCAGTCTTCCTGCCGCCTGTGGTGACGCGGACGCTTGGTCTTGCCGTCCTGCCAGGGCTGTGTCTCGGCATATATGCCACCTTTTGCAGAGTCATGGTGGTCGCAAGCGGTACACAACGTTCCACTGCGGCAGTGGCTCGCAGGTTTATCTATACGTTAGTGCCTATCGCGCTTGCCTACCATATCGCCCACTACTTGTCTTTCTTGCTCATCCAGGGACAATTCATTATCCCCTTGCTTTCAGACCCCTTTGGCTTTGGATGGGACCTGTTCGGTACTGCCAGCTATCGACCAAACCTGGGCCTGGTGGGGGCACGTTCCTCCTGGTTCACGGCTGTGACCGCAATCGTTGTGGGGCATATACTGGCTGTGTATCTGGCGCACCGCGTTGCTCTGCGCACCTGGCGCACTCAGCGCTCAGCCCTGCGCAGCCAGTATCCGATGGCGGTGCTGATGCTGGGCTATACGATGATCAGCCTCTGGCTCCTCGCCCAGCCAATCGTGGAGTACGGTGAGAGCACTGCCCGTACGGCGTCGGCATTACTTGCCGGCGACTTCAAGGTTCCCGCTGATGCCTTACTGCCAGAGCCAGGCAGCGGGAACTTGCGTGAAGTAGGCCCAGGACATACAGCGGCCATGCAGCTCACCTACCAGGTGCTGACCTCGGCGTTTCACGACGGGACGCCCATGACTGTGGCTGATCTCCTCTATCCGTACATCTTCGCCTATCGCTGGAGTGCACCGGCACGTGCTGATGCACGTATGTATGACCCATACATAGCCAGGGCGACAGCGATGCTGCGCGCTGGGCTCGTTGGGCTCAAGGTATTACGGGTGGAGCGCAGTGAGCAGGGCATCGGCGAATTCAAGCTGGTACGGGAAACACCAGTGATTGCAGTGTATATGACCACGCTCGTTGAGACACAGCATGCCGCCGTCTTGGCCCCGCCCTGGAGTAGCCTCCCATGGCATCTCATGGTGCTGATGGAAGAGACAGTCCAGCGTGGGTGGGCGGCGTTTTCGGCCGACGTGGCTCAGCACGACGGGGTCAAGTGGCTCGACCTGGTCAGAGACTCCCAGATCCAGGGGCAAATGGCAGGGCTGGTGGAAGCGTGGGCGCAGCAGGGGTATGTCCCTGAGGCTTTGCAGCGTTTCGTCACCGCCGACGAGGCACGGCAGCGCTGGCGCGCGCTGCGTGCCTTTGCCCAGACGCATGGACATTTCCTGGTTACGAACGGGCCATACCGTCTCTCTAACTGGTCCGACCAAACCGTGGTGTTCCAGGTATTTCGCGACCCGAGCTATCCTTTGGGAGTAGGTTCCTATGATCATTACGCCCTGCCGCGTCACGCCTACATTACGCAGGTCACCCCTCGTGAGCACGGACTGGAAGTGCAGGCCGACATCGAACGCGTCGAGCGTTTCCAGCGCACCTATAATATCGTCCGTGAGCCGCTCCGCGTTGCGGCAGACGCTAGGAAAAAGGACGAGATACCGCTGTGTCGCTCCGTGGTGTTGAGCCCGGCTGGCTCCGTACTGGGGATTGGTACCGCCACGTACGCCGGCCATGGCCTCTTCCGCGTCGAGCTGCCGAGGGACCTCCCACCCGGGCTCTATACTATTCTCATTGCCCTGTACCTCAATGAAAACTATGTCAATCCCGATATCAAGATGGTGCCCTATCACGTCTCCCAGTAAAACTGCTTGACTCCCCCACCGGCCTGGAGTACCGTACGTACTATGGATATCCTGGTAATTCAGTGTTTTAACGCACTCCTCTACGCCTCAATACTCTTTCTGATTGCCGGCGGTCTGAGCCTCATCTATGGCGTCATGCGCATCGTCAACCTGGCGCACGGCACTCTGTATGCGATTGGGGCGTACATGGCGGCGTGGCTCGTCGGCAAAGGTGTCGCTGCGGGCGTGTCGCCAGGGCTGTTGCTCCTCCTCCTGCCGGTGGGAGCCGCCACGGTGGGGGTGGTGGGGGCGGTGATGGAACCGACCTTGCTCAGACCGATGTACAGACGTGCCGAGGAGTATCAATTGCTGGTGACCTTTGGTCTCCTGCTCATGCTCGAGGATGCCATACGCTTCGTGTGGGGTGGCACGCCATTATCTGCCGCCGTCATTATGGAATCATTGGGGAGTATACGCGTTTTGGGTGCACGCTACCCTACCTACAACCTGGTCATCATTGCCGTAGGTCTGGTGTCGGCTATCTTGCTCTGGGCCTTCGTCTACCGGACCAAATTCGGAGTGCTGTTGCGTGCCACCTCGCAGGACATGCGTATGGCTTCCTCTTTAGGGGTCAACGTGAGGAAGGTGTATGTGCAGGCGTTTGCCCTGGGCTGTACCATGGCCGGTCTTGGTGGGGCCATCATCGTGCCAGGGCAAGCGGCCGTGCTGGGTATGGGCACAGACGCCCTCATCCTGGCCTTTGTCGTCGTAGTCGTCGGTGGACTCGGTAGCCTTCTGGGGGCCCTGATTGGGGCACTCATTGTGGGCGTGATGCGCACGGTCGGCATCATGTTCTTTCCGGAAATCGAACTCGCCGTGCTTTACCTCATTGCCGCCGTCGTCCTTCTGGTTCGGCCGACAGGCCTCTTCGGTGCACGATGAATAGCGCCAACCTTGCTGCCCGCTCTCTGAAACCACTCCGCCGCTTCCTCGCTGTGTCACCCATTGTCGTGCTGTTGCTGTGCATGCCGTATCTGAGCAATCCCTATCAGACGCTCATACTGGCGTACGGTTTGATCATGGCGATTGCCGCTCTTGGGTTCAATTTGCTTCTGGGCTATACAGGACTGTTGTCGTTTGGTCATTCGGCCTACTTCGGAGTCGGAGCCTATGCGGTGGCCTTTATGGTCAAGTACTTGCATGTCCGCTCGATGGAACTCTTTGTGCTGGGAGGGTTACTGGCTACGATTGTCCTCACAGCCCTATTTGGCATTATTTGTGTGCGCTACACGCGCATTTTCTTCTCCATCCTTACCATGGCGCTGTCCCAGGTGCTCTGGAGTCTGGCCTATAAATTCTTCTGGGTCACGGGTGGAACGGACGGCATTCGCGTGCCAACCCCATCACTGCTGGCCGGCATGGTCGATGCGGCGAAATTGTCGTACGGTGACAAGGTAGTGACTTACTATTACTACGTGCTCTTCTTCTTTTTTCTGAGTGTTGGCTTGATGTGGCTTATCGTGCACTCCCCCTTTGGTACAGCTCTGCAAGCCATCCGCGACAACGAGACGCGCGCCGCCTTCGTGGGCGTGCGGGTGCAGCGTGCCCGGTGGCTAGCGTTTATGGTGTCCGGGATCTTCACGGGCTTAGCCGGTATCCTCTGGGTGCCGCTGAACGGCTTGACGACGCCAGACATCCTGGTCTGGACGTTTTCCGGGCGCATTGTCTTTTTTACTGTGCTCGGCGGCTTCAGGAGTTTTGTGGGACCGATTCTCGGGGCTGTCGTGTTTAATTATCTCGAGACCTATGCCATCAGTGCGACCGTCTACTGGCAGTTTGTGCTGGGTGCCGTGCTCGTGGGGCTGGTGCTGGTCATGCCCACAGGCCTGGTGGGCCTGCTCAGTCGCCTGGCTTATGCCGTGAGGAGAGCCACATAACGTGAGTTTATTGCGTACCGAGCAGTTGCAGAAACATTTCGGCGAGACGCGTGCTGTTGATAACGTCAATTTCGTCGTGGAGCAGGGAGAAGTCTTGTCGTTGATCGGCTCGAACGGCGCCGGCAAAACCACCCTGGTGAATTTGATCAGCGGTTTGCTGCCCCCTGACAGTGGCAAGATCTTCTTGCAGGAGCAAGATATCACCTCCATGGGGGTCTATGACCGCATTAAAGCTGGGATTGCCCGGAGTTTTCAACTCGTCAACCTCTTCGACCAGCTCACGGCCCTGGACAATGTGGCCCTGACGATCTTCTCCCGCCAAGGCAAAACCCAGTGTCTGACGGCCCTGGCGGCAAATGACCGTGAGGTGACAGACGAAGCGCTCACCGTGCTGGGTGCCTTTGGGCTGCAAGACAGGTGGAACATGCCAGCCATAGGCCTGGCCCAGGGTGAACGCAAACTCCTCGATGTGGCAGTGGCGTATGCCTTGCGGCCGCATCTGCTGTTTTTAGACGAGCCCACGAGCGGGGTGAGCACCCGCGACAAGGGCCGCGTCATGGATACGATTACTTCTGTGGTCCGATCGGGGCACATCACCGCGGTGATTATCGAACACGATATGGACGTGGTCTTTACCTACTCGGATCGCATTGTCGTGATGCACGAGGGCGCTATTCTCGCCGATGGCACCCCAGCTGACATCCGCGCCAACGCGGCAGTGGCAACCACGCTGTTGGGCACACCGACGGCAGAATGATCCACAGAGGTCGTAGCTGAAGGGGCTTCGCGTATGCTCGAGCTGGTGCAGGTACATACCTTCCGCGGACCAGCCCACATCTTGCAAGGGCTCTCCCTGATCGTGCACGAGCGCGAGGTGGTATGTCTAGTCGGGCGTAATGGCGCTGGCAAAACCACTACCATTGAAAGCATCATGGGGTTACTGCCCATCCGGTCTGGGACCATCACTTTACAGGGGCGCGATATCACTCGGCTCCCCACGCATGCCCGCGCTGGGCTCGGGATGGGCTATGCTCCCGAGGGCTCGGCCATCTTCCCGGAATTGACCGTGGCTGAGAATTTGCAGATCAGCCAGTGGTTGGCAGCCGAAAAAGGCCGCGGCCAGGCTGCTGACGACGCCATGGATGCGCGGATTGTTGCCCTGTTTCCCGAGGTGCGTACCTTTCTGCAACGCCAGGGCCTCTATTTGAGCGGTGGGCAGAAGAAAATGGTGGCTATTGCGCGCGCCATGGCGTTATCGCCGTTGGTACTGCTCCTGGATGAGGCATTCGAGGGGCTGGCGCCCGTCGTCGTGCAGCGCTTTGCCGAGGTAGTCAAGCAGATCAAGGCGATGGGGATCTCGGTGCTGATCGCCGAGTCGAATCTGGTGAATGCCACGAAAGTCGCCGATCGCCTATATGCCATTGATCGCGGCGAGATTATCTTCGAGGGTCCCCCACAGGCGGTCTTTGACAACGCCGAAGTGATCAAAACCATCCGCGGTTAAATGGCTGCCTTGCTGCACTGGCCCAACGCGTCATCGCTCTACGTGCAGAAGACTGCCTGTGCAGCATGCACGACGAAGAGGGAGGAGTTACGCCTGTCTCCGCATGCTCTCCTGAGTCTGTGCAAGCAGTTGCATCGCCTCCTGCAACAGTGCGGCGGGGTCGTGCCTAGCCCGGATATCCGCAGCCGAGTAGGCGCCACCAAACGCTTCTAGGGAGGCACGATCGAGAGCCAGCTCATATGCCTCTCGCAGCGTCTCAGCCAGTTCATCGTGCGTCAGATACCAGCCACCCGCTTTGCGCCGCTTATTATGCGTGGCAATTTCGTCGAGGGCATTACGAATCGAGACGTCCCAGGAGCGGCTCGAACGCTTTTCCACAGCCTGCTTAATGAGATGGGTGAGCAAGATTTTCATATAACTTCTAATGCGGGTGATTTTATCGTCGCGCGACATCTCTTCCATCTCGTCCAGCAGCGTTAACGCTGCATCAACGTCGCCTGCCTCGACGTAACGGCGGAGTTCCCACAGTTCTTCCATATTGATAACGTCCTCTCAGGGCCGGCCAGCTTGCACTGGTGAAAATTGGGCATTGCAGAAGCCTTTGCCACTACCATGCGCCTTATCAAAACTATCCGCGGTGAGCCTGTATCTCGCCTCTGCGTCCCTCTCGGGCTACACTATAGTCCCAGAACAATCAGTGTACAGTTGACCCAGAAAACTGTAAATCGTAATGTGTACAGAGCAAACTCGCTCCCAGGACAAGGGTCAGGAGCAATCGGTGCAGCAACCTCCTTCATTGTGATGACACAATATGCCGAGAATCTTTGACAATATTGATCAGTCACTCCTGCCGGCGCTGCGAGAAACGCTGGCCTTAGCTGATCGGGCTGACTTCTGTGTCGGCTATTTTAACTTGCGTGGTTGGAAGCAAATCGACGCGTACGTCGAACGCTGGTCAGGTGGGCCTGAGCGTTGTTGCCGCCTGCTTGTTGGCATGCAGCGCTTGCCGCAAGATGACCTCAGAGAAGCCCTCACCATTCTCGGAACAAACAACGGCATCGACAACCAGACAGCGCTCCGTTTCAAACAGAAACTCGCTCAGCATTTTCGCGAGCAGTTGATGCTGGGAACACCGACAAACGCGGATGAAATGGGCCTGCGACGCCTGGCCATGCAGCTCAAGGCCGGCAAAGTCATGGTTAAACTGTTTCTCCGACATCCACTCCACGCCAAGCTGTATCTGTTATTCCGCCCTGACCCGATTAGCCCAACCATCGGCTATCTCGGGAGTAGCAACCTGACGTTTGCCGGATTATCCCAGCAGGGGGAATTGAACATCGACGTGGTAGACCAGGATGCCTGTCAAAAGCTGGCGCAGTGGTTCGAGGAACGCTGGGAAGACCGTTGGTGTATCGACATTTCTAAGGAACTTTTAACGATCATCGAAGAAAGCTGGGCCCGCGAGGAAACCATTCCGCCGTACCATATCTATCTCAAAATGGCCTACCATCTGTCGCAGGAAGCGCGTACTGGGGTCAGCGAGTTTCACCTTCCACGCGACTTTGGCAATAAGCTCTTTGACTTTCAAGTTGCTGCAGTCAAGATTGCCGCGCATCACCTCAACAAACGCGGTGGAGTACTCATTGGCGATGTAGTTGGCCTTGGCAAGACGCTCATGGCCACTGCGGTAGCACGCATCTTCGAGGACGACCACGACCTGGAGACGCTCATCCTCTGCCCAAAGAATCTGGTGCCGATGTGGGAGGACTATCGGACGCAGTATCGCCTGCGCGCCCGCGTGCTCTCGCTCAGCCGTGTCACGCAGGAGCTTCTCGATTTGCGTCGGTATCGGCTGGTACTGATCGACGAGAGCCATAACTTGCGAAATCGTGAGGGCAAACGTTACCGCGCCATCCAGGAATACCTCCGGAAAAATGAGAGCAAAATCATCTTGCTTTCCGCCACGCCGTATAACAAAACTTACATTGACCTGTCGAACCAACTCCGCCTGTTTCTTCCTGATGATGTCGATATCGGTATTCGCCCGGAGAGCCTGCTGCGCGAGATCGGCGAAACGGAGTTCATCCGGCGCCACCAATGCCTGGTACGCTCACTGGCCGCTTTTGAAAAGAGTCCGTATACTGACGACTGGCGCGAACTCATGCGCCTCTATATGGTGCGCCGGACGCGTAGCTTTATCCAGGAAAACTACGCTGACACAGACCCCAAAACCGGTCGCCGATACCTCACGTTTGCAGACGGCACACGTTCCTATTTCCCCACACGCCAGCCGAAGACAGTAACGTTCACCATTGACGACCATGACCGGCGTGACCAGTACGCTCTTCTCTATTCCTCCCCTGTTGTGGACGCCATCAATGCTCTCACCCTGCCGCGTTATGGTCTAGGCAATTACCTCAAGGAACGCCCGCACGAGCCGCCCACTGCGGCGGAAGCCCGGATAATCGCTGATCTTTCTCGCGCTGGCAAACGTCTCATGGGCTTTTGCCGCACCAACTTGTTCAAACGTCTGGAAAGCAGCGGCCAGGCGTTCTTACAATCCATTCAGCGCCACATTTTGCGGAATTTCGTCTATCTGCATGCCCTGGATAACGATCAACCGCTCCCCATTGGTACCCAGGATGCCAGCCTGCTTGATGCCCGCATCACCGACGCAGACCGCGACCTGTTCGCGCCGGACGAGGACGAAGACAACAACCACCAGGAACCTGACGTCCTACGGTTATATGCCGAGGCCGATTTCCACCGCCGTGCTGCCGAGGTTTATGTGCAGTACGCCGGGCCGCTCAAGAGGCGCTTCCGCTGGCTCCGTGCCGACCGCTTTCTGCCGCAACTCGCCAGGGACCTCTGCGCCGATAGCATCTCCCTGCTGGCGGTGCTGCAGCAATGCGGTGACTGGGACCCCGACCGTGATGCCAAGCTCAAGAAGCTTCTCCATCTCATCACTCACGAGCATCAAGGCAAGAAGCTTATTGTTTTTACCCAGTTTGCCGACACGGTGCACTACCTGACTACACAACTGGATGCTCGCGGGGTAATCCGCCTTGCTGCAGTCACCGGCGACACAGACGACCCGACGCAGCTGGCCTGGCGCTTCAGCCCTGTGAGCAACAACAAGCGCACGCGGGTTGTGCCCGATCAAGAACTCGATGTCCTCATTGCTACTGACATATTGAGCGAAGGTCAGAACCTGCAAGACGCGGCGATTGTGGTGAACTATGACCTGCCCTGGGCCGTCATCCGCCTGGTGCAGCGGGCTGGCCGTGTGGACCGCATCGGCCAGCAAGCTGAAACCATCCTGTGCTACTCATTTCTGCCTGCCGATGGAGTGGAGCGCATCATCCGCCTGCGTGCCCGCGTGCGGCAGCGGTTGCAGGAAAACGCCGAGGTGGTTGGCACAGACGAAGCCTTTTTTGAGGACGACCGCAACGATCAGGCGCTCCGCGATCTGTTCACGGAGAAAGCCGGCATTCTCGATGGCGATGCGGATACGGAAATAGACCTGGGCTCCCACGCTTTCCAGATCTGGAAAAATGCCCTCGACCGCGACCCATCGCTGCAAAAGATCATTGCTGATCTCCCCAACGTAGTCTACTCGACCAAACCACACGTATCACGTGAGGGGCAACCGGAGGGCGTGCTGGTCTATGTTCGCACGGCCGAAGGTAATGACGCTCTCGCCTGGGTAGACGAACAGGGGAATCCTGTAACTGAGTCGCAGGTTGCCATTCTGCGAGCTGCCATGTGCGAGCCCGACACACCGGCTCTGCCACGGCACGACAACCATCACGACCTGGTACGTCAGGGCATCGAACGCATTGCCAGCGAGGAAAAGGCCATTGGTGGCCAGTTAGGGCGGCCCACGGGCGCTCGCTTCCGTACCTACGAACGACTCAAGCGCTACGCCGATGAGGTCAAGGGGACCCTGTTCGATACCCAGCAACTGCGCCGTGCTATCGAAGATATCTACAGCTATCCGCTGCGACAGGTAGCCATCGACGTTCTCAACCGGCAGCTCCGCAGTGGCATCAGTGATGCCGATTTGGCTCAACGCGTCATTGACCTGCGTGAAGAAGGCCGTTTGTGCATCATCCACGATGAAGAGGAGTCGCAGGAGCCGCGTATCATCTGTTCATTGGGACTCGCCACCCAGACGGAGGAAGGTCGCTGCGCTCCCTGCGCCCACACAGTGGCGCCGGAGGAGAGTGTATGACGCTGAGCATACCGCGTGTTCGCCATTACCTCCGGGAGTGCAACCTGGAGAAGCTGTTTATCGAGGAATTGGGCTGGGACCGTCACTCCGCACAGCTTGCCGTCACGGTAGACGGTCACACTTATACCCTCAACGCTATTGCCGAAAAACGCGGTGTGCAGATCTTCGAGTGTCAGCCCGATGTTGCAGGCAACATTCCCGACTATGCTACCCGCCGCAAACTGGAAACGCAGGTCACCAAATCAGCGTACGAGCATCTCATCATTTTTGTCGATGTCGCCAGGACCATACAAATCTGGCAGTGGGTAGCGCGTCAACCGGGCCAGCCCACCGCCTATCGCGAGCACCACTATCACGCTCAGCACCAGCCTGGCGATGCGCTCATCCAGAAGCTGGAAGCCATCACCTTTCCATTGAATGAAGAAGAGGGCCTTGCCCTGACCGGTGTGGTCTTCCGCCTGCGTGATGCCTTTGACCGTGACAAGATCACTAGACGCTTCTACGACCATTTCAAGAGAGAACACGCGGCATTCCTAACGTTTATCAAGGGCATCACCGATCAGGGTGACAGAGAGTGGTACGCCTCGCTCATGCTCAACCGCCTGATGTTCGTCTACTTCATCCAGTGCAAAGGTTTTCTGAACGGGGACACAGATTATCTCAAGAATCGACTCAGGATGGTCCAGGAGCGCCAGGGTAAGGGGAATTTCCTCACCTTCTACCGCTATTTTCTGCTGCGGCTGTTCCATGAGGGATTTGCGCAGCAGCCCGTCCAGCGTGCTGCCGATCTGGAAGAACTGCTGGGGGAGGTGCCGTACCTCAACGGTGGCCTGTTCGAGCTGCACACGCTGGAGCAGAAGCATACTGGCATCGACATTCCCGATGAGGCATTCGAGCGCCTTTTTGCCTTCTTTGATCAGTATGACTGGCATCTCGACACACGCCCCCTACGCAACGACCGAGAAATCAATCCCGACGTCCTAGGCTATATTTTCGAGAAGTACATCAACCAGAAGCAGATGGGGGCTTACTATACCAAAGAAGATATCACCGAGTACATTGCCAAAAATACTGTCCTTCCCTACCTATTCGACGCCGCCCAAAAGAAATGCGCCATTGCCTTTCAGCCAGACTCCGCGCTCTGGCGGCTATTGCGAGACGAGCCTGACCGCTATATTTACGAGCCGGTCCGCAAGGGGGTGGACGTTTCGCTGCCAGCAGAGATTATCAGAGGCGTGGCTGATGTCAGCCAGCGCGACGGCTGGAACCGCCCAACCACACCAGAGTTTGCGCTACCCACTGAGACCTGGCGTGAGCACATCGCCCGCCGGCAGCACTGCCAGGAGCTACGCGACAAGCTCCTGGCCGGAGAGGTGCACCAGATCAATGACCTAATCACACACAACCTCGACCTCCGCCAGTTTGCTGAGGACGTCATCGTCAATTGCGAGGGACCAGAACTGCTGCGGGCGCTCTACCAGGCCATTTCGACCGTCACAGTCCTTGACCCGACCTGCGGCTCCGGCGCGTTTTTGTTCGCTGCGCTCAATATTCTGGAGCCACTTTACGAAGCATGCCTGGACCGTATGCAGGCGTTCGTGGACGACCTGGAGCGCTCGGGCGAGCGACACCATCCCGGGAGGTTTGCCGATTTTCGTCGTATCTTGGCAGAGGTGGATAAGCACCCCAACCGCCGTTACTTCATCCTCAAGTCGATTATAGTCAATAACCTCTATGGTGTGGACATTATGGAAGAGGCCGTGGAAATCTGTAAGCTGCGGCTCTTCCTGAAACTGGTGGCGCAAGTCGACCGGGTGAAGGACCTAGAGCCACTACCCGATATCGACTTCAACATCCGCCCCGGTAACACGCTGGTGGGCTTTGTCTCAGTCGACGAGATTCGGCGCGCCGCCGAAAGCGACGCCACAGGACAAGGGCAACTGGTCTTCGGGGAGACCGAGAAGGCCATTCGACACATTGAAGAAGAGGCTGAGATTGTTGAACGCGCCTTCCAGAGGTTCCACGATATGCAGACTGACTACGGCATGGATGCGCGTGACTTCGCCACCGCCAAGCAGGAACTGCGTGGCCGGCTGAAGAAATTAGCGGATGAGTTGGACCGTTATCTGGTAGGCGTATACGGTATTGATCCAAGCAAGACGAGTGCATACGCTCAGTGGAGAAAGAGCCACCAGCCGTTCCACTGGTTTGCGGAGTTCTATGGGATCATGCAACAAGGGGGGTTCGGTGTTGTTATCGGGAATCCGCCATATATTGAACTAAAGGCAGTCACTGATTACAGGGCAATTGGGTATGACTGCGAAGAGGCAGGGAATCTCTACGCCTTAATAGTGGAGCGATGTTACAGGATAGTTCACACCTCTGGGCGCCAAGGGTTTATTGTCCCGGTGTCCTCAGTTTCAACTGATCGTTACGAGTCTCTGCAGCGTCTCCTTACATCCCGTGATCTGTGGTATAGCTCGTTTGATGATCGACCGTCACGGTTATTTGATGGCCTTGAACATATCCGATTGACCATTCATCTGATTGGCCACAGATCCTTTAATCCGCTTCTGCTCTCGACACGATATAACAAATGGCATGCGGTCGAACGTATCACGTTATTTAATCAACTTCAGCTTGCACACTCTCGCCGTGTCCTTGTCAGTAACTCTCTACCAAAATTGGCCTCAGTACTCGAAATCGGAATCATTGAAAAGCTGATAGCACAGCACTACTGTCTTGCATCATTCTATACTAGAAATGGAAAACATACGGTGTTTTACTCAAGAAAGGTTGGGTACTTCTTGCAGGTTCTTGACTTTGCACCGAAAGTTCTGGATGGACACAATCGACAAAGGCCCCCTTCCGAGTTCAAAGAACTGCGATTTCCTAATGAAACTTATGCTCAGCTCGCATTGTGTTGCCTGAATTCAAGTCTCTTCTATTGGTTTATTACTGTTTTCTCCGACTGTCGTCATGTCAACAAACGCGAGGTTGACGCCTTCCCTATAGACCTTGTCAGTCTTTCCCAAAAAAAGGTGCAGGATCATCTGATGTTGCTCGGCGAAAGACTCATGGTGGAGCTTGCGGCTAACTCCGTCGAACGGCACATGAAGTTTTCACATGATACGCTTACTGTCCAATGCATAATCCCCAAACTTTCAAAGGTCATTATCGACGAAATAGATAGGGCCCTTGCAGAGCACTACGGGTTCACTGATGAAGAACTCGATTTCATCGTTAACTACGATATTAAATATCGCATGGGCCAGGATGAGGTAGAAGGGGAATGAAAACGCTGGAAATGCTTTGCCAGCAGCTTTCCCAAGGAGAGTTTGAATTCAGCCGTCATGCCTTCAGAAGAGCTGTGGAGCGTAACATCAGCGACACGGAAATCAGACAGGCTGGAGCGAATGCAAAGATCATCGAAGACTATCCCGATGATAAGTATTCACCGAGCTGCCTACTATTGGGATTCACTGAGGAGGAACGACCCTTGCACATACAAGTATCGTATGTTGATTCTGACCTGGTGAAGATTATTACATTATATGAGCCAGACGAGGATGAATGGATTGACTTCGCACAACGAAGGTGAGGCTAATATGTTTCGATGTCACGTGTGCGGTGCGACGGAAGCGCGCCAAGCATTGGTCGATGAAGTACTTGTGATCAACGGAAAATATGTATTGGTCGAGGGCATCCCGGCTAGCATCTGCGCACGCTGCGGAGAGGCGACTTTTAGCCGCGAAACGACGGAGCGGATTCGTCGTATGGTACACGGTGAAGCGCAACCTGTGCGTGCCGTGGCTATGGAGGTCTTTGCCTACGCATAAGAAACGTAGGTTGAGATCACCAGACAGCGTAGAAGGATGAAAGCCATGCAACTCACGCGCGAAGCTGTGGCTTGTAAGCTAGCGGCTTATTTGCATCACAAAATTTCCCTTGATGAGTTGGTGGTGTGGGCGAACGTCGCCATGATGGAAGCCGATTTTGACGAGGCGTATTACGACACCATACGCGATGCAGTAGCACGTCTCGGGTTGGCTGACGTGCAGGCGTTTGGTCTTGCCTGGGAAGATTGCGCCAGCCTCCTCAGACAACTGGGCTATGATGCTCGTGTGGAGATTGTCGCTGTCTGAGTAGAGCAGGCACGCAACGCGGAGAACCACGAGGCATGACCCGTGACGAGGTGCGACAACTGATCACGGACGTTCAAAAGCGTCAGAGCGAGCTAGCCAGCGTCGAAGTGAAGGCAGCGCGTGGAGGCACGCCTCGGCGGCTGTATGAGCCGCTCTCGGCGTTTGCCAACCGCACTGGTGGGGGTGTGCTGTTGTTCGGCCTAGATGAGTCGAGAGATTTTTCGATTGTTGGCGTCGGCGATGCGCACCGGCTGCAGGAGGAAATCACACACCTTACCTCGTCAGACATGGAGCCAGCTTTGAGGCCGCACTTTCTAGTCGACGAAATCGAGGGCGAGACAGTCGTGGCGGTTGAAGTCGATGAGGTTCCAGCGGCGCAGAAACCTTGTTTCTATAAGCAGTCTGGACTGCCCAAGGGCGCATATCTGCGTGTGGGCAACACAAACCGACAGATGACCGAGTACGAAGTATTCGGATATCTCAGCAGCCGCGGCCAACCAACGTATGACGAGGAAAGCATTCCCAACGCCACGCTTAACGATCTCGACAATGGGTTACTGGACGAGTACTTGTCAAGACTGCGCCAGACGCGCCCTGGTTCCAGCTTTCTGGACGGATCGCGTGAAGAAGTTTTGACCCGCTTGCACATCGTCGCTCGGAATGGCGTCATTGTCCAACCAACCCTTGCAGGACTCCTCATGTTCGGGAAGTATCCCCAGGAGTTTCTTCCACAGCTCATGATCACTTTTGTACAGTACTATGGCACTACCGAGGAGGAGAGAACTCCGCAGGGTGCCCGATTTGTGGACAGTCGCCGGTTTGAAGGCCCGATTTCCGAAATGATCAAACAGGCTGAAATCTACGTTCTGGGGGCCATGCGCAAAGCGGTGCTCATCGATGGCGTGTTTCGGCGTGAACTTCCCGAGTATCCACAGGAAGCCTTGCGCGAGGCCCTTGCCAATGCAGTCGCCCACCGCGATTACAGCCCTTACGTGCGGGGTAGTTACATTCGGATCCGTATGTTTGCCGACCGGTTAGAAGTCCAGAGTCCTGGTGGCCTGTTTGGCAATGTAACAGTGGAGAACCTGGAAGAAGAACACTCCACGAGGAACGCTCGGTTGATGCGGATGATGGAGGATATGCACGTTGTCGAGAATCGTGGTAGTGGCATCAGGGCTATGCTGCAAGTGATGTCGGACGCCAACCTCGAACCGCCACGGTTTGCTGATCGCCGATCTTCATTCCTGGTGACCTTCCGCAATCACACCATGATGAACCCAGAAGCCATTGCCTGGCTTAATCAGTTTGCACACGTATCTCTCCATGACCGCCAGCGCCTAGCCCTGGTGTATTTGCGCCAGCACGACCAGATAACCAATAGCGAATACCAACGCTTGAACCGCGTGAACGCGATGGTCGCTGGTCAGGATCTTCGTGGTTTAGTTCAGACAGGGCTTGTCGCACAGCACGGGGCAAGTCGTTGGACGTCTTATACCCTTGAGATTCCACGCGAGCGTCTAGAGCTGAAGACCCTACAAGCTGACGAAGAAAAGATCCTGGCCTTCGTCCGGGAGCGTGGCTCCATTACTAATATCGAGTGCCGTACACTGCTTGCTGTTAATGAAGCACGGGCATATTACTTGCTGAAAACACTTGCTAGCAGCGGACAATTAAAGTCTGAAGGTACCGGTAGATGGCGGAGGTATGTGCTGCCATGAAGCCCGTTCTATAGTGCTATCCAGAATCTATCCACAATGATTCTGGATAGAATTCTGGCTAGACCAATAGACCAGGGTAGTCATGCTAAACGACACACCCAAGCGGCTTATGAGTCGACTTTGTCCAGCAGTAATGAGGCGAACATGGTTCGATGTCAAGTGTGCGGTGCGACGGAAGCGCACCAAGCATTAGTTGATGAAGTATTCGTGATCAATGGAAAATATGTGTTGGTCGAGAGCGTCCCGGCTAGCATCTGCGCACGCTGAGGATATACCGCGGTTCGTCACCGCTTATCCTCTCAGGAGAGATGCAGATGATTAAAGAATTGGACACAATAGTTCTGACCATCGATCTCCCAGGGTTTGGCTTGCATGCAGGTGACCTGGGAACCGTGGTATTAGTGCACAAACATGGAGGGTATGAAGTCGAATTTGTTACGCTTGATGGTGAAACTGTGGCAGTAATCTCGTTAGCTCCTGAACAGGTTCGTCCAGTGGGTCACCGAGAGATCGCTCACGCCCGATTGGTAACGGTGAAATAGGGCAATTCCCTAGGAATTATAAGTACCTACGCAGATTATGTCTCCTAACGCCATCATGCTCACACCCACCAGCCCTCATTTCCCAGCAGCATTACGGAGTGGGACGCTGCTGGCTCCCTGTCCCCAGATATGGGCCCTCGGCAATCTCGATATTCTGACCATGCCACTGCTGGGCTTTTTCTGTGCCACCCGCTGCCCGGGCAGTGTCATTCTGCGCACCTACGATCTGGCTCTGGCTCTGCGTGAGGCTGGTGTCTCGGTGATTGGCGGCTTCCATACGCCAATGGAAAAGGAATGTCTGGAGGTGCTGCTGCGCGGTCAGCAACCGGTGGTGATCTGTCCGGCCCGCAGTATCGAACGCCTACGCTTGCCGATGAGCTGGCGTAAACCATATGACCAAAGCCGACTGCTCGTGCTCTCGCCGTTTGTAGCGCGTCAACGACGACCGACCACAGAGTTAGCCGAGTATAGAAACCGTTTTGTTGCTACACTGGCCACCCACATCTTTGTGGCGTATGCCGGTCCTGGGAGTAAAACAGCGCAGTTCTGTGGCGAACTTGTCGCCCAGCACAGGCCGGCTTACACGCTCGATCTCCCCGACAATGCCCTTTTGGTGCAGCGTGGTGTCCTGAGCTATGCTTTGCACGATCTGGTAGAACTCTTACGGTATGCACAAGGCAACTCCTCAGCTCAGGCTGCAAGGGACTAGACGCTGGCGCCGCATGACCACGCGTCTTTTTCCTTCTCCGGGGCGCTCATGCACGCGGGGCTTAGACCATGCTGCATGCCGACACCTGAGAGATGACCCGCTTCAATTCGTCCGAGAGAAAGGGTTTTGGTAAGAAGAGGCAGCCTGTTTCTTGCAGAAATGTCTGGTTTTCTTCACTGACGGTATCGCCACTGGAGAGAATCAGTCGCTTGACCAAGGCGGGATGGCTGGCCCGCATATAGTGATAGATCTGCCGCCCATCGACCTCGGGCATTTTCAGATCACAGATAATCGCGTCATAGTCCTGCGTATCAATTTTCTTGAGGGCTTCCCAGCCAGAGGTGGTGGCCTCTACCTGATGACCGAGAGAGTGCAGGATGGTGCTTAACATCTGCGCCAGGTTCTGTTCGTCATCCACAATCAGGATTTTTTTAGCCGGAAGCGGCGCATTGTGCGGAGTGGAATATGGTGCTGTATCAGGGAAAGCGTCATCCAGGATGGGGAGCACGATGGTGAACGTGGCTCCCTCGCCGGGGGTGCTGGTGACCGTGATCTCACCGCCATGCTCCTTGATGAGCCCGTAGGACAGACTCAGACCAAGCCCGGTGCCTTTTTCTTTGGTGGTGTAGAAGGGATCAAAAATGCGGCCGAGATGTTCAGCCGCAATACCTGGCCCGGTATCGGTGATTTTAATGTAGATCTTGGCGTCGTCGTAGGCCGTAGTAGCCGTAATCTGTCTTTTGCCTTGCTGCTGCGCCAGGGCCTGGGAGGCATTATTCAGGAGATTCACTAGCACCTGTTGGAGCTGGTGGTCATCGACCATAGTCCAGGGGAGCTTGTCCGCGAAAGAGGTTACGACAGCAACATTGTTGACCATGAGCTGATACGCCAGCAGATCAAGGGTCTTGCGGCATACGGTAGTGATATCGATGTAGTCTTTGGTGGGTTTCCGTTTGCGGGCAAAACTGAGAAGATTTTGCACGATGCGATGGCACCGCATGGCCTCTTGACGCACCTTTTCGAGTATGGAGCGGACTTCTGAAGAGCATTCCTCAAATGTCGTCAACAGTTCGGTATATCCTAGAACGGTGCTAAGCGGATTGTTCACCTCATGAGCAAAACCTGAGATGAGTTCCCCCAGGGCGGAGAGTTTTTCGGTTTGAATCAAGCGCTCCTGGGCAGCCTGCAGCTCCGCCAGGGAAGCGTGCAATTGCGCGTTCGTAGCTTCCAGGTCTCGGGTGCGCTCAGCAACGCGCTGCTCGAGTGCCTCCACGTACCCCTTGAGTTCCCGCTGCAGCCGGACCTTTTCAAGGGCTCTTTCGATGGAGATCAGAATCATCTCGATCTCGAACGGCTTGGCGATATAGTCATATGCTCCCTTCCGGAGCGCTTCCACCACTGATTCGGTCGAGGCAAAGCCCGTGATCACGATAACGAGGGTTTCAGGCGTATGCTTGGCGATGTACTCCATGACTTGAAAGCCGTTGACCTCACCCATCATGATATCGGTAATGACCAGATCGCAAGACTCCTGCTGAAGGTACGCCAGCCCCTCCTCGCCGTCTGCGGCAGTCGAGACCGTGTAGCCCTCGCTTGTTAGCAAGAGCTTCAGGTTGGTACGCAGGCGCTTTTCATCCTCGATGATCAAGATCTTCCCCGGCATACTCGTTCCTTTCATGTACTGCGGTTGCTTCGCGTTGAGAGACATCGCCTATCATGGTTGGTGGATATTCCGGCAGGAACACGTGAAACGTCGTGCCCTCTCCGACCTGGCTTTCGACGTCGATCGACCCGCCATAGCCCTTGATGATGCTATAGGAGACGGCTAATCCAAGCCCCATCCCCTCACCCTCTTTTTTGGTCGAAAAGAACGGTTCAAACAGAGAGCGGAGATGTTTTTCAGAGATACCCATACCCGTATCGCTGACACTAATCGTCACCCCACCTGGCACCCGGGCGGTACAAATCACCAGTGTCCCTCCCTTGGGCATCGCTTCTTTGGCATTTTTGATCAGGTTCAGGAGCACTTGTTTGAGTTGGTCTGTGGACATATAGAGCACGGGAAGGTCGGCGGCCAAGTCCAGCCGGCTCTTGACGCCCCAGGGTTGGAGGTCTTCATCCATAAGTTTCATCAGCTTCCGAATGACCTCGTTAACCTGCAGGGCGGAGATTTCCCGAGCCGGACGAGCAAAGTCGAGCAGCTCTCTGATGATGCGGGCGATGCGAGCAATCTCCTCTTCGATGATGTCTAGGTTCTCTTTGTTGAGATCCTCGCTCGTCATCTTCTTATTCATGAGGTGGATGGATGTCTTGATAATGGCCAGTGGATTATTGACCTCATGTGCGACTTTGGCGGCCAGTTTGCCAACCGCAGCCAGCTTCTCACTCTGAATCAGCTGCGCCTGCGTCTCCTTGATCGTCGTATTGGCCCGCTCCAGGCGCTGTTTTTCTTCGGCAAGATGGGTAATATGGAGCCGCAGCGCCTGCCGCATTTCCTCAAAGCGCTGTGCCAGATGGCCTATTTCATCGCGCGAGATAGAGGCAATGGCTTGGTCATACTTCCCTTGAGCAACGGCATTGACACCGGTAACGAGGTGCTGCACCGGTCTGGAGATCCGCATCGCCAGAAAACTGGCTCCCCCGGAGCTGACTACAAGCGCCATGATCCCAAGGAGGAAGAGACCCTGGCTGGTTTTCCGAATCTCGTGTCTGGCATCTGCCAGTGACAGGCCAATGCGGACGACGCCCCACTTCCGGGTGCCTCCCGGTGTAAAGATAGGAATGGCGACATCGTATCCTTCGCCATTGAGTGCAACCGTCTGCACCACTTGTATGAAGGGTTCGTCTGCCTGCAGCGCCCGCTGACTAACCGGGTCGTCCAGTACACGCCCCTGCTGCTCGGGGTGGGCGCTATAGGCTGCCACCTTGCCATCGTGAAGCTGGATGATGGCGTACGTCACATCTTCTTCAGCAGCTACCTGCTCGACGGTTTGCTCTAATTTAACAAAGTTATAGCTCAGTATGTACCCCTCACTCAGAGCCGCGAGATGGGTGGCCAGTGAAACCGCCCGTTTGCGCGCTTCAGTCAGGATCGTCTCACGCTGCCGGTGCTCAATGACGATGGTCACCAGACCCATGACAGAGAGCTGCACAAGCACGATAACCGTGATAAATTTCGTCCGGAGGCTTCCCCACAGTGGCTCACACCACGAGAGAAGCTTCTGGAAGCAGGCTCCCTGCATCGTGAGCCCTCACCCCTTGACAGCGTTATGGCTTGGTCTCTGCCTTGCGGTCTGACGCCCTCTGTAACCAGACTTTCTTCATGAGGACATAGGGTGCCCCCAGGGCATTGATCTCGACACCCTGGACGTATGGCTGGTAGAGGTATTCAAACGTCTGATGGTGCTGACTAATCCAGGGGGCATCTTGCAGGGCGAGCTTCTCGACCTCCCGGTAGATCTCGATACGCCGCAGATAGTCGGCCTCACGGCGGGCCTCTTCCAGGAGTCGGTCCAGCTGGGAATTGCGATAAAACGTCCGGTTGGTTTTGCTCTGCGCAAAGAGAAGGGGGAAGAAAAAATTGTCGGGGTCAGGAATGTCAGAATGCCAGCCCAAGCGAAACATCAAGGGCTGGCCCTCGTCAAGCATCGCCTTGAAGGTGGGCCAGTTGGCCGCTTCATGAATTGCGACCCTGATCCCGAGCTCTGCAAGGTATCCCTGATAAGCTTCTAACTCCTTGAGTGCGGTTTCCTCCTTGGAGTTGTACCAGAGGTCGATCACTGGGAGACCTTGACCCTCCGGGTATCCGGCTTCAGCCAGGAGCTGCTTTGCCTTATGCGGGTTGTAATCATAGCCTATGAGCTCAGGATTGTAGCCTGGCATACCCGGGGGCAGAATGCCGTTAGCGACAATACTATTGCCTTTGCGAATGTCCTGGACAATCGCCTCCTTGTTGATGGCGTAATTGAACGCCTGACGCACTTTGGGGTGCGTGAAGGGCTTCTTGTCCATGTTAAAGCCGATGTAAAGTAAATGCAGGGTCGGTTTCCTCACATAGGTGTAGGAACGATAGCGCGGATTCGCCTGGAGCGCTTCTGCCTCTGTACTCGGCACGATCGATTCTTCGAGCTCACCTTTGAGGAACGCCCTGAGGCTTTCCACATCCTGTTTACCGACCTCGAACACGAGCCGATCCAGAAAGGGACGTCCCTCATGGTAGGCCTTATAGGCCTGCAAGACGATCCGCTGATTGCGCTCCCACAGCCGGAAGGTGAACGGACCACTGCCCACCGGACGGAGCCCAAACTGCTCTCCCAGCTTTTCGACCTCCTCACGGGGAACCACCTTGGCATTGGCCATGGCCAGAATCGATAAGAATGGGGCATATGGTTCCTTCAGGACAATCTGCAAGGTGTAGTTGTCGAGGGCGCGTAACCCCTCCACCTGCGTCGCGTTGCCGGCCCGGAAAGCCTCAGCACCACGGATGTGTTTGAAGAGTGCAGCGGCGGGGGATTGGAGGGCCGGATCAAGGATGCGAGTGTAAGAATAGACCACGTCGGCAGCGGTCACCTCGCGGCCATGGTGAAATGTGACCCCCTTGCGGAGCTGAAAGGTCCAGGTCAGGCCATCCAGGGAGGCCTCCCAGAAACCGGCAATGGCCGGGACGGGGTTGAGGTGGCTGTCGAACTGCACCAGGCCATCAAAGATCTGATTCACTATCATGTAGGCATAGATATCGGTGGCACGAGCTGGATCGAGAGAAGAAGGGTCATTGGCGAGAGGCCGCCGGTATACGCCACCGAAGTGGGCCGTGCGGTCCTCTGACCTGGGAGGCGCCGCCGCTACCTGCAGATAGGAGCACACCAGCAGCCCCAACAACACGCCAAGGATAGCAAGGCATGTATATTGACTTCGGCTCTCCACATAGCGCTCCTTATGTGAGCGTTGGTGCAAATGTAGCGTTTACTCTCCAAACGGTCTTCCTCGTGCCTCTTATCGACAGGCCTGAACAAGAACCTTAGGAGACTTTTTGGGAGGGCCTTGCCTGGTGACGATCAAGACGGAAAGAATGTTGAGATGCCTTCGTGCTCCCTCTCCCAGTGGGAGAGGGAGATATGAGGATAGTCTCGTAGGTTACTGCAAGCTTTTTGCCCTCTCTACGGCGCGCGCCGCGTCGATAAGGCCAGCTCCCTGCGCCGCTGCGGGTGCACCGAGGTCGACAGCAGTTTCCTGCAGGACCTGCAACACCTGAGCCGGGGTCAGCTGCGGATTCACACTGCGCATGAGAGCAACCACTCCGGTAACGTGCGGGGCCGCCTGACTGGTTCCTCTACCCAACCCATAGAGCCCAGGACCGCCATCAGCGGTCCCATCACCGGCTTCCCCGTCACCGCCTTCGCCATCGCCACCTTCTCCATCACCACCTTCGCCATCGCCACCTTCCCCGTTGGCGGCTAGACCTTTACCCCTTCCACCACTGGCGGCAGCACTAGCTGCTCCTATACTGACGGTGGTGTTGGTCGAGACCACCTGGCCCTTCTGGCTCGTACCACCCGGCGCCACAACGTCGAGATACGGTCCTGTAACACTGTAGTATGTCACCCGCGCATCAACGTCTGTAGCCCCCACGGCAATAGTCCGCCAGTATGCTGCCGGATATTTGATCTCCTGCTGTTGGCAGCCCTGGTTACTGGTGGCGCTGTCACCACCTTCGCCATCACCACCTTCGCCATCACCACCTTCGCCATCACCACCTTCGCCATCACCACCTTCGCCATCACCACCTTCGCCAGCACTACCGGCATCACTGGTGGCTGTGACAGTACAGTTCCCTGACGAGACCACCATCACTACGCCGGCATCGTACAGCTTCTTGATGATCTTCTCGAGCACCCTGCTGCCGTTGGTGAACCCCACACTCATGTTGACTACGCTGATCTGGGGCTGCTGGTAGACCCAAATCAAGCCGCTGATCAGGTCTGTCAGATAGCCACCCCCAGACGCATCGAGGACACGCACAGGGTGCAGGGTCACTCCAGGGGCAACGCCACGCATCACTTCCAAGGCGTGTGGCGCGCCTGCCGCGGCACCAATAATGCCGGCAACGTGGGTGCCGTGCCCATTGCGATCCACATAATCCGTTTTATCATCTTCATAGATTCGCGCGTTATACCCATTGCCGATCCTCCCAGCAAAGAGGGGATGAGAGGCATCGATGCCGGTATCGAGCACGGCAACGTGTACCCCTTGCCCTTGCACCTGCCAGTCGACCTTATCGAGGGCGATCTGGCGCAAATTCCAGCGATATCCCCCTTCGAGTGGCAATGGCTGCGCTGGCACCACGAGGGGCTTAGGTACATAGCTTGGAGGGTGGGGCGAGATGTAGAAGTCGGCCTCAGGTACCTCAATTTCTAGACCGAGACGATTGCTGAGAACCACGAGGGGCTTAGGTACATAGCCTGGAGGGTGGGGCGAGATGTAGAAGTCGGCCTCAAGTGCCTCAATTTCTAGACCGAGATGGTTGGTGAGAGAGGTCATCTTCCCCAGCAGTTGACCTGCGGGGAGTTCAAGCACCATAGCGTTAACGATAGGGAACCAGGTCACTATCTTAGCGCTACTCTGTGTTATGAGTTTCTGCTGCACCCATGTTGGCGTGTCGTCCCGAAACATGACAATCACGCGTAAGGTGTCTGCCGACGCCGCAGAGGCGCTCAGGGTGAGAAACAAGGTCAGCAGGCAGAGCATGGGGAGAAAGCGAAACGTTTTGCATGATCTTGTGTAGTCGTCTAACGAACTATGCGACATACATGTCTCCTTCTGATAATAAGTGCTGTAGACAGAACGTGGTCTGTCTATCCAGTCACGTGTTGCAGTAATAACATCTTCCAGAATTGCCTCGGTCTTAGCCTTGCCTCATGCAGCCTCGATACCGAGAATCGGGACTATCTGCCTATTATTAAGTGAAATGAGTAAACCATGTTGGTGTACATTATCCCATTTCATTTATATCGGCTATTTCCATAATAGACTTTAAAAAAATTAAATAAGCTATGAAAAGAACATTTCAAGTTTCAAAAAATTAAGTGGCAAAAAAAATCTAGTCTAGAAATTTTCTAATGCCAATGTATTATTCATCACTATAGATCAAATTTGAGACTCTATTTTGTTTAAAGAGGAAGAATGAAGGAGAGGAGAGTGCATATGCCTCAGTTAGTGTTTCTTCATGGCCCTGGTGCAGGAGGATGTGCGGAGGCGTTTCGTTATCAGCTCGACTATTTTCGTGGCAGTCTCGCCCCGACCTTGCCCGGGCACGGGGTTGGCGCGTCCTGTGCGAGCGTAGAGCGCTATACTGAATGGGTGCGTGGCTGGCTGTGGGCCCAGGGCCAGCACCACGACCTGGTACTGGTCGGGTACACGTTGGGGGCCTGTATCGCCCTGCAATACGGCCTGGATTATCCTGAGGAAGTCAGTGGTCTGGTGCTCATGACTGTGGCCATGCGCCCGAAATATCGGGCCCCAGGCAGTGTCGATATGCGGTTGCGAGCCGCTGAGGAGCCGGTAGTGTACGCGCAGTGGATCGCCGCCATGCGGGAGTCGATGCGGTTTGTGGCCCCCGAGCTCCGGGAGCGTCTCATCGTCTGCCATCACCAGGTTGGGCCACGCTCCCAGCATCATGATCTGGTGGTGATTGACCAGTTTGATGTGCGGCACAGGATCAGCACACTGACACCGCCCCTGCTGCTCATCCGTGGCGTCGACGATCCGTTGGCTCACGAAGAGTATGAGCGCGAGATGTACGAGGCGGTGCCTGGCTCACAGTATCTCACGTTGCGGGAGGCCGGCCACTTCCCCATGGCCGAACAGCCCACCGCGGTTAATCAGGCTATCGCGACATTTCTAGACACACTCGGTGCGCGCGGTTCCAGCCCGGCTCCTCACTCATGGGGATGACAAAGACCCCAAAGCGCTGCGTCCTCCGCCTGTGCGCATAGCCATCCAGAAGATCGTCGCCACGATTAGCCAGCCATAGTAGACGTCAGGGCGCGGTATAGCGTGTCTCATAACTGTCGCTCCTGCAGAGGAAACACTTGCCGCCCATGCACGATCGTCCGTGTGACGCGCACCTGGCGCACCTGGTCTACTGGCAGGGCCAGCGGGTCCCGATCCAGGCAGATACAATCGGCCACCTTCCCAGGCGCCAGCATCCCCAGGGTGCTGTCCCACCCCACTATCTGTGCCGAGCCCACGGTATAGGCGCGCAGCGCTTCTGCCACAGCAATGCGGTGTTGCGGGCCCAGGATACCGGCGACCCGCGTGTCGCGCGTGGCAAACCCGTAGATGTTGAGCCAGGGGTCGTAGTGTGTCACTGGCGAGTCTGTACCAGCCCCAACCAACACGCCGGAGTCCAACCAGGCGCGTGCTGGCGTGCAGTCGGCTGCCCTCTGCTGGCCCCAATAACTCTGCATGTTGCCGGCCAGGCTATAGACCAGGGCATGCTGGAGTGTCACCCCAAGCCCCAGATCCCTGGTGCGCTCCATAGCGCCGGGTATGGGCGAAAAGGCATGTTCCAGCGTGTGGCCGCGGTCGTACGTGCGACTGTGGGAGTTCACCCTGTGGAACGCCTGCAGGACCATCTCCATAGCGGCATCTCCCACGACGTGCAAACCCACCCTCCAACCCAGACCGTGCGCTTGCTCCACGAGGGCTTCCAGGTGCTCCTGGGTTAGAAAGGGAAAGCCACGAAACTGCGGGTTGTTGGCATAGGGCTCCTGAAAATAGCCGCCTTCCACGCCGCCATCGAGGAGCACTTTCAAGCCCCAGATGTCCAGCCACTGGTTGCCAAAGCCGCTGATGGGGGCCAGGCTGTCTAGCCACGCCCGCCTCTGTTCAAGCGTGGCGCTCAGGTCAACGCGCCACATCAGGCTGGCCCGTAGCGCTTGCTCCTGCGGCACGACGGCCTGATAGGAGCGCACGTCTGTCGCCGTCAAACCAGGCTCACGGATGGCCGTGATGCCAACGCGATTGTAGGCGCGAATGCCGGCCTGTAGGGCCTGTTGTCTGTCTGCCTCTGTGGGCTCTGGCAGCAGTCTGGTCAGCCGGGAGAAAGCCGGCGGCTCCAACAGCATGCCGGTCAGGCGCCCGGCGGCGTCGCGCATAAATTCGCCACCGGGCGGATTGGGGGCGTTGGGCGTGATGCCCGCCATCTGCAGGCCCTGCGTGTTGGTCACCACCACATGCCCGCCGCGTGGCAGATAGACCGGATGGTTGGGTGCCACGCGGTCTAACTCCTCAGCGGTCGGCATGCGCCGCTCAGCCAGGCTGGTCTCATGCCAGCGGCTGGCGCACAGCACCCACTGCCCCGGCGGCGTCTCCTGGACCCGCTGCCCTATCGCCTCCAGCAACTCCCCTATGGACGTGGCATCAGCCAGTTGCACCCGGTTCCAGCCTAAGGCCGTGCTGAGGAAATGATTGTGACAGTCGATAAGGCCAGGCATCACGATGGCGCCCTGCAGGTCGACGACCTCCGCACCCTCAGCCATGCGGGTGATCTCTGCATCCGGCCCCATGGCGACAATCCGGCCGTCCTTCACGGCCAAGGCGGTAAGCTCCCGCTCAAGCTGTATCGGGTCTGCCATGGTGATCATACCGGAGGCGTTAAGAAACACGGCGTCCGGCCTCAGGGATAGCATGCGAAGCATGGTCGGCTCCTTACACTGCCAATGGAATAGGTGGCTTCTCGACCGTGTGATAGGGACCACTTCGGCCATCGACAGCGTATAGCTGGAAACGCGGAGAATCTGATTTATTGGGCGCAGCAGGCACGCAGGGCGTGATCCTCATGAGCAATGGGTGCCCCAAAGAGCGCCATAAGGTCCAACAGAGATTATCTATATCGCCGGGCACACCGGCGCTCTTCATCTTATCATGCAACTCTGTTGCACGCTCGCACGTGTTGTTTCGCCTGTGGTTCCCGCCAAGTGGACACAGGACTGTTGATCGGGTCGAGATGACCTTCGCAGGTTCCCCACAGACAGTAGTTGACAACGCCGAAGTGATCAAAACCATCCGTAGTAAAACGGCTGCCTGGCTGCACTGGCCCAACGTGTTATCGATCTACGTTTAGAGAGATGCCCAAAACTCGCAACCAGTTCAGGGCTGCGTTCCCTGCCCATGCACTCCAGACAAAGTTCGTGATACAATGACGCTCATCCTGATGAGGAGGGAAGCAGGGACCGGGGCACGCCCACACAACTTTATCGCGCCCGAGGACAACGCCGGGAGAGGCGGTGCACGCGCTTTCCCTGGGTGTGGGCATGCGCGCGAGCCGGTGCGGGGTGGGCAGGGGCCCAGGCTCTCACCAGACACAACCAACCTTGGGGAGGTGCACT
>Ga0081455_10001118_pt1 | contig 33528 bp, 27 predicted proteins | sample TabmetS3T2R1_FD_70207 | JGI IMG/M metagenome (GOLD analysis project Ga0081455, IMG submission 70207) | Tabebuia heterophylla rhizosphere microbial communities from the University of Puerto Rico - S3T2R1 | ecosystem: Host-associated > Plants > Roots > Rhizosphere ...
CGTATGGGACGCAAGGCGCCTCGCTAGGCGCCTGGCGTGCCGCGTAGGCACGCACAAACGGGTGCTCCGCTGAGCACCCCAACGTCTCTCGGCGCTCCGCCCACCCCTCAACGGGGGTGAGTGAAGCAAAGAGGCAAAGCCCGGGCGCAGACATGCGCCGCGGGAACGAAGAGGTGTTGCTTAATGCAAGGACTGAGACGAACGCGCGGGCAGGAGCAGCGGGAGGAACAACACCGCACTGCGCTGGCCCTCGGCAAAGCGCATGCCCGGCTGGGCCTATGGCGCTTGTGCGACAACGACGAATGCCGGCGCAGCAAGTGCTGCGGCGGCGACGTTGATCAATGCGGCGCGCGCGCCGCGCCGCAAGGTTGGACATGGCTGCACCACGTGTTGAAGGGTCTGCGCGAGGGACGATCGCGGCCCGAGGCGGTCGAGGCAGCCAATCTCGCGACGTTGGGTTATCGCCAGCGAGTGACCGTCCGCTGGAAAGTGAAGGGCTGGGACCCAATCGAATTCGTACAACTGCATGACGGCAGTTGGGAGCACGCAGACGTCGCCGACGCTCGCCCACCTCTCGATGAACGGTTCGTGAGATTGGCCGAGTCCGCTTGGCTGCGGACTGGAGGCCCCAGCGGTCGAGCGCGAAAGGTGTAGGACACTTTCACAATGAGTGTCGACGAAGGCGCAACAACCTCGGTGCGCTCCCTCTCCCCGTTTGGGGAGAGGGTTGGGGTGAGGGGGTTACAGAACTATCGATAGACTTTAACCCCTCACCCCACCCCTCTCCCTATGGGAGAGGGAGCAGATCGAGCGTGCTGCCCATTGATGGCTAAGCATCATGTTTCTAGTCATGGTGAAACTGGTCTCTAAGCGGCCAATGCCCCTGAGAAACCACCATGGATGACGCGCCGGGTCCGATCACGGCGCTGCGCGAGGCCTTTCGCGTCGTACAGGCGATCGGCGCGGCATCGGCATTGCGTGGACCGGCCACTCCCGAGTCAGCGCTGGACCGTTCCGCGCTCACGCGCTTGCGGCTGCGGCGCGTCCGTGACACGTGCGCCCAGCGCGGCGATGGCTTTATCCAACTCTTGCCCTTCCTCGTCGGCGAGCGCGGCTTTGATCAAACGATCGAGCGCTGCGGCGGAATCGCTTCGTCCGACCAGCCCCGGAACCAGCGCCACGAGCTTGTCGAATTTCGCCTGCCCGCGTTCGCGCGTGTCGCCGTAGCCCTTCACCAGGCCGCGCATGCGCGCGATCTGCACGGCCAGCGCATAATCGGTGCGCGCCGTCGTCGCGACGAGGTCGAGCCATTCGTTCAGCGCCGCCGCTTCGTTCGCAAAGCGCAACGAGCGGCGGCGCTGATGCTTGAGCTTCGACAACGCGTACAGCAGCAGGAAGCCGCCGACGGATGTGGTCTTGACGATCCTGCCCTTGCGCGTGGCGCGGTCGACCAAGGCGCGGACCCAAGGCGTGCGCAGGAGCCAGCGCCCGAGCGCAGCCGGCAAGGTATCGGCGATCTCTTGGGTGCGCGGATGAAAGAATTCGGCGATTTCCAGAATCTGGCCGTCCTCGATCCGCACCTCTTCGCGCACGCGCGCGAAGCGGCTCGACCGGATCTTGAGCTCGGCGACGCGGATTGTGTCCTCGTAGGCCATCGCCAGCGCGAGCTGCCGCGCGGTCTCCGCGAGCAGAGGGCCGTGTTGCCGCTCGATGTCTTGAAAGCGGCCGAGGCGTGCCAAGAAGTCGCGGGCGTAATCGGCATCCTGATAATCGGCAAGCCGTTCGATTGCTGCAACGACGACTGCGCGTGCTTCTCCGGTGAAGTCCCGCGCCGCGGCGTCCAAGAGATCGCGGATCGCGGGCGGCGCGGCGTGCGCGCCAGGGTCGAGCGCCGTGGCCGCGGGAACAGGCGCCTCGCCCGCGCGCGCCGCCTCGAAGCCGGCGGCGAATGCGCTGAGGCTACGCTCGACCCCGACCTGGCCGCGGCGGATCGCCGCCTCGAACGCGGTGCGCGGGAAGGGGAGGGCGCCCGAGCCCGCCAGCGCGCCGAACAGCACCGCGCTCAACACGCTGCCGGTCGCCTCCGCCAGCGCCTCCATATCGAATGCGAGCAATTCGCGGGCGGCCTCGCGGCAGCCGGCAAGCAGCGCCGCCGCATCGGAGCGGCCGTCGGCGAGCGCGATCTTCTCCGTCATCGCGAACACGCGATGGGTGGAAGCAATCAGCAACGTGCGATCCGGCGTGACGAAGCCGCGCTCGATCGCGCGCCCGGCCTCCATCAGCTCGGAGGCGAGCACGACGTCGAGGTCGCCCGGCACCGGCATGAGCGCGAGCACGGGCTCGCGTCCGGCGGCCTGCGCCGCCGCTTTGGGAAACAATTCGACATAATAGACGGTCGCGCCGGTGCGCTGCGCGACACCAGGCACCGAGGTCGCCTGCGCGAGATAGCCGCCGTGCTGAGCGAGATCGACGATCCAGTCGGCCAGCACGCCGCCGCCCTCGCCGCCCAGCGCAACCACGGCGATGGTGATCGGCCGCGCTTTGACGGCTTGCGGCTGCGCCTGGGCATCCATCTGTTGTCAAGCCGCGGCGAGGCCGGCGTCGATGCGCCGTTGCAACCAGCCGATGACGGCGCCGCGCACGCTATTCTTGAGCCGATCCCACCGCGAGGGATTGGCGATGATCGAGGCGCGGTAAAACGACGGGCAAAGCACGGCCGCGTGCGCAACCTCGCCGCACAATCCGCAACCGACGCAGGAATTGATCACCTTGGTCACCGGCTCGCGACGCAGCGGATCGGGATTGGGCGCGAGCGTGAGCGACGGGCAGCCCGAGAGCCGGATGCAGGAGTGATCGCCGGTGCAGGTGTCGGCATCGACGCCGAAGCGCTCGCGTACCACGCGCTCGCCGCGCGCGAGGCGCTTGCGCGTGAGCGGCCGCACGCGCCGCTCTTTGTTGAGCATGCATTCGGACTGGGCGATGATGACCTTCGGGCCCTTGACCGCCGTAGTGAGCGCCTCCTTGAGGGCATCGCGCATCTTGGCGACGTCATAGGTGCGCGTGATCGTGCGCACCCAATCGACGCCGACCCCGCGCACCGCCTTCTCGATCGGGTTCTTTGTCGCGCGCATGGCGTTGTCGGCGGCGGAGGACGGCACGTCCTGCCCGCCGGTTGCCGCCGCATAACCGTTGTCGACGACGACCAGGACGTTGTCGCTCTTGTTGAAGACGGCGTTGCCGACGCTCGAGGCGAGCCCGTTGTGCCAGAAGCCGCCGTCCCCGACGAGGGCAATGGCGCGCTTGCCGGCCGCCACGTTGAGCGCGCTCGCGCCCGCGCCGCCCAACCCGTAGCCCATGGTGGAATTGCCGAGGTTGAAGGGCGGCAGGATCGAGAACAAGTGGCAGCCGATGTCGCAGCTCACGTGATGCGGCCCGAGCTCGCGCTCGACGAGCTTCATGGCGGCGAAAATCGGCCGCTCCGGACAACCGGTGCAAAACGCGGGCGGGCGGCCGTGCACCTGTCCGGCGAGCGTACGCTGTGCCTTTTCGCCGCGGTCGGGCGGCGCATCGGGCGGCCCCTTTCGCGCGGCGAGCAGATCCGGCCGGTACGCGGCGATGAATTTCCGCAACCCCTCCTTCATGACCCCGCCGGTATATTCCCCGGCCATCGGCAACATGCTCTTTCCCTCGACGCGGGTCGCCACATCGGCGCGGCGCAGGATCGTGTTCACCGCCTGCTCGATGAATTCCGGCTGGCCCTCCTCGACGATCAGAATTGCTTTCTTCTGCGCGCAGAAGCGGATGAATTCGGCGTCGATCAGCGGATAAGTGACGTTGAGCACGTAGAGCGGGATACGGCTTTCGCCGAACACGTCGGCGAGCCCCAAAATTTCGAGGGCACGCAGCGCGGTGTTGTACATGCCACCCTGCATGACGATGCCGATGTCGTCGGCGTCGCCCTCGAACACCTCGTTGAGCTTGTGCTGCTCGATGAAGCGCACGGCGGCCGGCCAGCGCTTCTCGATCTTTTGCCGTTCCTGCAGGTAGCTCGCCGGCGGCAGCACGATGCGGTTCGCGTCGCGGACGGGATGCTCGAGCGCGTCTTTGAGCGTGAATGCCCGGCGCGCATTGTCGCGGGCGGTGAAGCTGCCGTAGACATGGCAGGCGCGGATGCGCAGCTCCAGCATCACCGGAGTGTTGGACGCCTCCGACAGCTGGAAGCCCATCTCGACCGCCCGCACGATCGACGGCAGGTTCGGCCGCGGATCGAGCAGCCAGATTTGCGATTTCATGGCGAAGGCGTGACTGCGCTCCTGCATGATCGAGGAGCCTTCACCATAGTCCTCGCCGACGATGATCAGCGCGCCGCCGGTGACGCCGCTCGAGGCGAGATTGGCGAGCGCATCGGAGGCGACGTTGGTGCCGACCGTCGATTTGAAAGTCGCGGCGCCGCGCAGCGGATAATTGATCGACGCCGCGAGCGCAGCGGCGGCAGCCGCTTCATTGGCGCTTGCCTCGAACCGCACCCCCAGCTCGCGCAGCACGTCGTCGGCATCGGCGAGCACGTCGACGAGGTGCGAGATCGGCGCGCCCTGATAACCGGAGACGTAGGAGACGCCCGACTGCAGCAGCGCCTTGGTGACGGCGAGAATTCCCTCGCCGCGGAATTCCTGCCCCGCGCCGAGCCGGAGTTTTGCGACTTCGCTTTTGAACGAGCGTTCTGCCATCCGCGTCCGCTGCGTGCGTCATCGTTGCGGTCGTCGTGCGCTGCGGCGCAATTGACTCACCTGCACGCCGCCGCGATTATATTTCAAAGATCACATAACCAACAGGCTACCTGCCGGAGAGGGAACCATGCGCTCGATCTTCATCGCCGCCGCCTTGATCGCCGCGGCATCGCCAGCCGCCGCTGAAGAGGTGACGCTGCGCGCCGTCTCGGCCTTCGCCGAGGGCACCGAGTTCTCGCGCAATTTCGAGCGCTTTATCGAGAAGGTGAATGCCGACGGCAAGGGCCTGATCAAGATCAACTATATCGGCGGGCCGCGGGCGGTGCCGCCATTCGAGGTCGGCAATGCCGTGCGCACCCGGGTGGTCGACATGGCCAACGTGACAGGCGCCTTCTACACTAATCTGATGCCGGAAGCCGACGGTTTCAAGCTCAACGGCAAGCCGATGAGCGAGCAGCGCAAGAACGGCACCTGGGAGTATATGAACCAGCTGCACAACCAAAAGCTTGGCTCGCAATATCTCGCCCGCCAGTTCCACAACGTCCCGTTCCACATCTACCTCAACAAGAAGATCGATAAGATCGACTTCTCAGGCCTCAAGATCCGGGTCACGCCGGTCTATCGCGACGTGGTGGAGGCGCTCGGCGGCACGCCGATCACCACCGCGCCGGGCGAGGTTTACACCGCGCTCGAGCGTGGCGTGGTCGACGGCTATGGCTGGCCGATCACCGGCATCTTCGATCTCGGCTGGGACAAGGTGACCAAGTTCCGCATGGAGCCGCCGTTCTACAGCGTCGAGGTCAACGTGCTGGTCAATCTCGACGCCTGGAAGGGGCTCAACGATGCCCAGCGCAAGCTCCTCAACGACGCGGCGCTGTGGCTCGAAGACCTCGACCGCGAAAAGGATGCCGCCGTCAGGGCCGAGCGCGAGCGCCAAGCCGCCGCCGGCATCCAGGCGCTCGACTTCGGACCGGCCGCGTCCAAGGCCTTCCTCGATCGCGCCTACGAGGTGGCTTGGCAGTCCGTGATCAAACGCGCGCCGGAGACCGGGCCGAAGCTGCGGCAGCTCGCGGGGAATTAGGAGCCTCGGCGTACCGAAACCTCTCCCGGCCTCATGCTGAGGAGCATCGCAGCGCCAACAAGTGCATGCAGCCCGAACCAGCTCGCCTGCGCGGCGATGCGTCTCGAAGCATGAGGCCATGCACGGATCGTTCTCGGCCGCCCGCATCCTTCGAGACGCGCGCAGGCATCCGCGGGTTTCGGGGCGCCAGCTGTCGTGCGCGCTCCTCAGGATGAGGGCGGAACAGCTATCATGACCCGCCTCTCCGCGATCTTCGGCCGCGTATTCGATGCGCTTGCGGTTGTGGCGGCGCTCATCCTCCTGGCGATGGTTGTAGCCGTCACCGCTGACATCGTGTTGCGTAACACGACACGCGGTGGCTTCGCCTGGGCGAACGAGGTCTCGGAATACGCGCTTTATCTCATGACGCTGCTCACCGCGCCCTGGCTGCTGCGGCGCGGCCAACACGTGCGGCTGGACATCATCCTGACGCTGGTGCCGCCGCGCGTCGCCTGGCTCATGGAGGCCGCGGGCGACGCGCTCGGCTTCTGCGTGAGCGTCGTGCTCGTTCGCTATGGTTTCGCCATGACCGCGGACAGCGCGCGGCTCGGCGCGATCACCATCAAGAACCTGGTCTTCCCGGAATGGTGGCTGCTCGCGCCGCTGCCGGCCGCCTTCGCGCTGCTCGCCGTCGAATTCGTCTTTCGCTTCGAGCGCCTGCTCAAGGGCGGGCGCACGCGCCGCATCGAGGCGACGTCGGTGAGTTGAATGAGCTGGATCGAGGGAAGCTTTCTCTTATTCGGCGGTCTCGTGGCCGCCATGGGGCTGGGGCTGCCGGTCGCCTTCGCTTTCCTCGTGCTCAACGTCGTCGGGGCCATTTTCTTTCTCGGCGGCGAAGTGGGGCTCGTCCAGCTCGCGCGCAACGCGGTGCAGTCGATCACCAGTTTTTCGCTCACCCCGATTCCGTTCTTCGTGCTCATGGGCGAGGTGCTGTTTCACAGCGGCGTTGCGCACAAGGCGATCGATGCATTCGCGCTTCTCATTCGTCGCGTACCGGGCCGCCTTTCCGTCATCGCCATTGTCGCCGGCACGGTGTTCTCGGCGATCTCGGGCTCGACCATCGCCACCACGGCATTGCTCGGCAGCCTGATGCTGCCGACCATGCTCGCGCGCGGCTACGATGCGCGCATGGCCATGGGGCCGATCATGGGCATCGGCGGCGTCGACATGCTGATCCCGCCGTCGGCGCTCACGGTGCTGCTGGGCAGCCTCGCCGGGATTTCCATCGCGGGGCTGCTCATCGGCGGCATTGTGCCGGGCCTGATTCTGAGCGCGCTCTATGTGGCCTATATCATCGCGCGCGCGGCGCTCGATCCGGCGTTGGCGCCGGACAGCCGAGCGGACGAGGGACCGCACGGCGCAGCGCGCTGGTTGCCGTTCGTGACCCACGTGGTGCCGCTTGTGCTCATCTTCGGCCTGGTGATCGGCGCCATGACCGGCGGTCTGGCGACGCCGACCGAAGCCGCCGCGATCGGCGCAGCCGGCACGATCGCGGCCGCCGCAGTCTATCGCGGCCTCACCTTCGCCAATCTGATGAAGGCGCTCATCGGCACGGTCGCGATCTCCGGCACCATTCTGTTCATCATCGTGGGCGCCACCACGTTCGCGCAGGTGCTGAGCTTCTCCGGTGTGGTCAACGGACTGGTCGGCACGGTGACGGGACTGGGACTCTCGGTCAACGCCATCGTGATTGCGATGCTGCTGATCCTCTTGTTCCTCGGCTGCTTCGTCGACCAGGTCAGCATGATGCTGATCACGCTGCCGTTCTTCATGCCCTTGGCGCAGCGCTACGATATCGATCCGATCTGGTTCGGGGTGCTGTTCTTGATTTGCATGCAGCTGGGGCTACTCACGCCGCCCTTCGGGCTGCTCTTGTTCACCATGAAAGGGGTCGCGCCGTCGGCCATAACCATGCACCAGGTTTATATGGCAGCCCTGCCCTACGTCGTGATGAGCCTGCTGATTCTGGTCTTGATTTTCTTCTTTCCGGTGATCGCGACCTGGCTTCCTGCGGTGCTGAGCCGGTGAGATTTCTCGGCTGCTGCTATAGGTAGTTTTACGAATGGGAAATGTGCTGCTAGACCACTGATATTGCTTGCTGATCCGCGCTGCAAATACTACAAGGCGGGGACGGCCCTAACGCGCGAGGACGCTATGTTCAGGGTATTCAACTGCCTCACGGTCGAGCACGATTGGCGGCTCGTCCTGCTTGCGGTGTTGATCTGCTTTCTGACCAGTCTCGCTGCCATCAATCTGTTTCATCGCGCCCGGGCGGCCAGCGGGCGCGCCCGACTCGCTTGGCTCGCCACCGCCGGCGTAGCCACCGGCTGCGGCATCTGGGCGACGCATTTCATCGCCATGCTCGCCTACGAGCCGGGCATTCCGGTTGCCTACAGTGTCGGCCTGACCGCGCTTTCGTTAATGGCCGCGGCGGTTGTGACAAGCATCGGCTTTGCGTTCGCGCTCGCAATGCCGCGACTTTGGCCTGCGCTGATCGGCGGCGTCGTGGTCGGGGGCGGCGTCGCCGCCATGCACTATACCGGGATGTGGGCAGTCGAGGTGCCCGGACGCATCGCGTGGGACGTGCCGCTCGTCACGGCCTCGGTTGGACTAAGCATGGTGTTCGGGGCGGGGGCGCTCGCGAGCGCGGTTCGCAGCGACGAGATACGAACGACGCTCGTCGCCGCGCTGTTGCTGACGCTCGCGATCGTCTCGCACCACTTCACCGCGATGGGCGCGGTGGAGATCATGCCCGATCCGACGCGGGTCATCGATGCGTTCTCGCTCTCGCGACGGCGCTGGCGCTCGCAATCGCCAACGCCGCGGTCGCCGTGCTGGGCCTCAGTCTGGCCGGCGCGTTTGCCGATAGCCGTCTGCGCGAGAAAGACACACAACTCACGACGGCCCTGAACAACATGGCGCAGGGCCTGGTGATGTTCGATCCCCAGAAGCGGCTGATCCTATGCAATTCGCGCTATCTCGAGATCTATGGGCTATCGCCGGACGTTGTGAAGCCTGGATGCACGAAAGAAGAGCTTCTCCGTCATCAGAAGAACGCCGGGAATCTTTCCGACGACGTCCATCAATATTGCGCAGCCCTCTATGCCGCCATCGCGGATGGCAGGATTCTAAGCACGATAGAGAATACGGCCAACGGACGCACCGTCCACGCGGTGTCCAGGCCGATGCCCAACGGGGGCTGGGTGACCACGCATGAGGACGTCACCGACAGAATATCCGCGCAGCGGGAGCGCGACCGCAACCGCGATCTCCTGAACCTGATCGTGGAAAACGTGCCGGTCACGATCTTCGTGAAGGACGGCGCCGACCGACGCTTCATCCTGGTCAATCGCGCCTGCGAAAACACGTGGGGGCTGCCGCGCTCGGAAATCATCGGCAAGACGGCGTCCGATATTTTTCCGCAAAAGTCTGCGTATGAAATCAATGATGGCGATGAGCGGTTATTAAAGGGCTCTGACCCGTTGTACTTCAACGAACATGCCTTCGAAATGCCTCGCAGGGGCGTGCGGTTCATCACCGCAAAGCGGTTTGTTGTTCGGAGCACCGACTACGCAAATCAATACATCGTCGGCGTTGTTGAAGACGTAACGGAGCGCAGAATGGCCGAAGAGCGGCTTCGGCAGGCGCAAAAAATGGAGACCATCGGCAATCTGACCGGCGGCTTGGCGCATGATTTCAACAATCTCCTCACCGTCATTATCGGCAACCTCGACTTGTTGCAGGAGCTCACCAAGAGCAACCCTGATCAGAGGCGGCAGGTCGAGCTGGTTCTGGAAGCGAGCCTGCGCGGGGCAGAACTCACCCGACAGCTGTTGGCGTTTTCCCGCCGGCAGCCGCTGCAACCGAAGATCACCGCTTTGGACGAGCTCATCGGCAAAACCGCGCGGCTGCTGACGCGGGTGCTGGGAGAGAATATCCGCCTCAACGTACAGCTTGAGCCCAACGTGGGCTCGATCTTGGTCGATGAGGCGCAAATGGAGTCCGCCTTGATCAATATGGCCGTCAATTCCCGTGACGCCATGCCGAACGGCGGTACACTCACGATCAAGACCGGCCGATTACACGTCAACGGCAAGGGCGAAGGCCAGCCGCCGGAACTCATCCCGGGCGACTACTCTGTGGTCGAGATGAGCGACTCCGGCCACGGAATGTCGCCGGACGTGCTTGCCCGAATCTTCGAACCGTTCTTTACGACCAAGGCTGTGGGCCAGGGGACCGGCCTCGGGCTGAGCATGGTCTACGGGTTTGTCAGGCAATCCGGCGGATACGTCAGCGCGGAAAGCGAGGTCGGAAGGGGGACGACTCTTAAACTGTATTTCCCATGCGGCGAGGCTGCGACCGCGCAAACACGCGTGGACGGGATGAAGCAGGATGCAGCGCCGGCCGCCAGAACGGAGTTGATCTTGACCGTGGACGACAATCCCACCGTCCTGGCAACCACCGTTCTTCAGTTGGAAGCTCTCGGCTACCAGACATTGACGGCTCGGAGTGCCGAGTCGGCATTGGAAATGCTGGATCGCGATACCAAGGTCGATGTTTTGTTTACCGATATCATCATGCCCGGCACCATGAACGGGAAGGAGCTTGCCAAGTTGGCCCGCATGAAACGGCCCGGGCTCAAAGTGGTGTACGCGTCGGGCTTTCCGGGAGTCGAAGCGACCGCCGGCATCGATGTCGATTTGGATGCTCCGTTGATCACCAAGCCGTACCGAAAGAGTGATCTCGAGAGGGTGCTCAACGCGACGCTTGCGTGAGCTTACTCGGTGCAGCCGCGAAGGTCCGCCGTTTGCGCCTTCCCGCAAGGAGCGTGAGACACGCGATCCCAAATGTGCGGTTACTTCAGCGGCAGAGCCGGCGTATCAGCCGCTACCGCCTGATCTGCGCCCCTGGCTGCATCCGCAATCCGTGCTTGACTCGGCCGCAGAGCCGCTAGCGCGGTGGCCAGTTGGCGCAAGGCAATGTCTGAAATCGGCAGATGAAATTCCCTGCCGTCCGCGAGCGTAAAATGGAGCCGGAGCGGCAATCGGCCGTGGCCGATCACCACGCCGACGAAGGCCTCGGCCGCGCACGGCATGACGCAGAGGTCGCGCGGGCCTGGGGGCGCGGTCCTAGGTTGCGAGGGATCAGCCATTTGGACTCTGAGTTGAAAGAAATCACCGAGTGCCGGCGGCGCACGCTCTTCCGACGGGGCAGCAATGGACGCGGCCCACGCATGCCTAATACACCGGAAAATCTTAAAAAATTCGCGCGACGGCGTAGGCAAAGCCACCTAGCAAAGCGGACAGCGGGCTTGGGAACGATTCGCGCTGCGCCGTGTGGCAGAACGTCCAAGCACTGAGGATTTTTCTTGTTTCCGCAACCGGTTCTGAGTATAGCGCCTCAAAACCACGACTGCGCAGGCCACACCTGACGCAGGCACCTTTCGGTGATGAACCATATCGGAGGAAGGGGGGTGCGCTCGGCGCCATTGTGGCGGCGGGAGGGAATCATCGCTGCAAGGTGACCAAGTTCGGCCTGTGGCGCGATATGGGACCGGAAAATGTCTGAGGAGGGTTCGTCCAGGGGCGAGATCTTCGTCGTGGACGATGATTCCGCGGTACGCGGTACGCTGTCGCTGATTCTTTGCCGCGATGGCTATGAGGTCGCTTGCTTCCCCGAAGGCGCATCGTTTCTCGCCGCGGCACGCGCGCGAGAGCCCGCCTGCATCCTTCTCGATGTGCACCTTCCGGGGCGGTCAGGACTCGAGATTCTCAAGGATCTCAATGCCGACGAATATCCGGTGCCCATCCTGATGATCTCGGGCAAGGGCGATATTCCGATGGCGGTCGAAGCCATCAAGCATGGCGCGCTCGATTTCATCGAAAAGCCGTTCCGGGGAAAGGCGGTCTCGGCGAGCGTGCAAGCCGCGATCGCGGCGCGCAATCGGCGCGCCAACGACAAGGCTCGCAATGGCCTCCTCGTTGAGTTTCCCGGTTGCAAACCATTGACCAAGCGAGAAGGCGAAGTATTGGCCCGGCTCGTGACCGGCGCCTCCAGCAAGGAGGCTGCCGCCCAGTTGGGCATCAGCCCGCGCACGATCGAGATTCATCGTGCGCACATCATGGGGAAGCTGGGCGCCAAAAACATCGCCGATCTGGTTCGCATCGTCATGAGCGAAAGACACAGCTCATGACCTTTTGGCCGGGTGGCCGACCGACCGATGGCGAGAAGCTCCTCCTGGCAGCGGTGCAGTCGGCGGACGACGCCATCCTCACGATAGATCTGGATGGCACCATTACCAGCTGGAATGCCGGAGCCGAGGAGCTGTTCGGGTACTCCGCGCGCGACGCCATCGGGTCCCGGATCGGAATCATCGTTCCCGCCGATCGCGAGCGGGAGACGTCGGGCGAATTGGCGCGAATAGCGCGGGGCGAGAGAGTTCACCATTACGAGACGGTACGCGTAGCGAAAGACGGCCGACCAATCGTCGTCTCGCTGACTGTTTCTCCGCTCCGCTCGCAGTCGGGAACGATCGTGGGCGCGTCCAAGATTGCCCGCGACATTACCGAGAGGAAAAGGGCAGAAGAGGCTCTTCTGGAGAGCGAGGAGATGGCGCGTGGGATCATCGACACCGCGCTGGACGCGTTTATCCAGATGGACGCGAACGGTCACGTCATCGGCTGGAACCCGCAAGCGGAGGCGATATTCGGATGGTCCCGCGACGAGGTGATCGGCAGATCGCTTGGCGACTTGATCGTACCGGAGCGTCATCGCGCTCGCCACAAGGCGGCCTTCACACGCTTTCTCAAAACCGGTGAGAGCATGATTTTGGGGAAGCGAATCGAAATTGATGCGCTGCGCCGGGACGGGACGGAGATGAGGGTCGAACTCAAGGTGACGGCGCTGCGTCGCCACAGCGGATACGTGTTCAACGCATTCGTCCAGGATTTTCCGGAAAAGCGCGCTGAAGACGAGCAGCTGCGGATGTCGCAAAAGATGGAGGCGATCGGTCAGCTCACGGGCGGCGTCGCCCATGATTTCAACAACATGCTTACTGTTATTACCGGCACGGTCGAGATCCTTGCCGAGGGGGTGGCCGGCAATCCGAAGCTCGTTGCGACCGTCAAGCTGATCGACGACGCTGCGACCCGCAGCGTGGAGATGACGCAGCGCCTGCTCGCTTTTGCGCGCAAGCAGCCGCTGCAACCATACAAGACCGATGTCAACACCTTGATCGTCGATGCGGCGAAGCTATTGCGCCAGACGCTGGGCGAGCAGATCGAAATCGAATCAATCCTTCAAGACGATCTCCCGCAGGTCCTGGTGGATGCCAGTCAGCTCACCACCGCCTTGCTCAACCTGGCGCTGAATGCGCGGGATGCGATGCCGTACGGCGGCAAGCTCATGCTCGAGACGTGCGATGCGCATCTCGATGAAGCTTACGCAAGGGCAAACCGCGAAGTCCGATCCGGGCAATACGTGATGGTCGCGATTACTGACACGGGCCGGGGTATCCCTGCCGCGATCCGCGATAAGGTGTTCGAACCGTTCTTTACGACCAAGGGACCGGGCAGGGGAACCGGCCTCGGACTGAGCATGGTCTACGGATTCGTCAAACAGTCGGGAGGACATATCAAGGTTTACAGCGAAGAAGGGCAAGGGACGACCATCAAGATCTATTTGCCGCCGGCGCGGGAAACAGACGAAGTACTCGAAATCACGCCCGCAGCACCGGTCGAGGGCGGACATGAGACAATCTTGGTCGTCGAGGATGATGCTCTTGTCAGGAACTTCGTCACCAGCCAGCTCGACAGCCTCGGCTACACCACGCTGGTGGCGGGCAATGCTACCGAAGCGCTCAGCCTGATCGAGCAGGGTGCAGCATTGGACCTTTTGTTCACCGACGTGGTCATGCCGGGCACGATGAACGGGCGTCAGCTCGCCGAGGAGGTGGTGAAGCGCCGACCATCCATCAAAGTGCTGTTTACGTCCGGCTACACAGAGAACGCCATCTTTCACCATGGCCGGCTCGACCGCGACATCATTCTGCTGCCAAAGCCATATCGAAAAGCGGATCTTGGCCGGATGGTTCGCGTGGCGATCAGCAGCCCGCTCACGCCCTCGTTGAAGCGGCTGCTTGTTGGTTCCTGACCCCGTCTCTTCTGCGACAGTCTACGACGCCACACGCGGGATGCCGCGTTACGGCGGCAGCACCGCCGTCGCCTCGATCTCGAGCTGCGCTTCGGCCTCCACGAGGCGGCTGACCTCGACTACGGCCATCGCCGGAAAATGCCGGCCCATGATCTCGCGATAGGCCGCGCCGAGCGCTTTGAGGTCGGCCAAGTACTGGTCCATGTCGCGTACGTACCAGGTCAGCCGCACGATGTGCCGCGGCGAGGCGCCGGCTTCCGCCAGCACTGTGGCGATGTTCGCGAGCGCCTGTTTGGCCTGCGCGACGAAGCCTTGGGCGAAGCGGCCCTGCTTGTCCTGACCGATCATGCCGCCGACGAATATCACCTCGCCGCGGGCGCGGACGCCGTAGGCGAAACCACGCGGTTGCGGCCATCCAGGGGGCTGCAACACGGAGTTGGGCGTTTCGGACACTATTGCATTTCCCTTCCGGTCACTTTCCCGGCGATCCTCAGGACAATGAGCACAGAGCTGGATGACCGCGACAAGCGGGCATGACAAGGTGTCTCGGAATACGCATTAGGAAGCGAGTTTATGCGAGGCGGCGTCGGCCGCCATGCGACGCAGCTCGAAGCGCTGCAGCTTACCGGTTTGCGTACGCGGCAACTGGGGCACGTACTCGATGCTGCGGGGGTACTTGTAAGGCGCAATCGTCGCCTTCACGTGCTCCTGCAGCAATTTGGTTGTCGCCGCATCGCCGCTATAGCCTGTCCGCAGCACGACATAGGCCGTGACGACCTGGCCGCGCTCCTCGTCGGCTGCTCCCACCACGCCGCATTCGGCGACTGCCGGATGCTCGAGTAGTGCCGCCTCCACCTCGGGGCCGGCTATGTTGTAGCCCGACGAGACGATCATGTCGTCGGAGCGTGCCTGGTACCAAAAATAGCCGTCCTCATCCATGAGGTAGGTATCGCCGCTGATGTTCCAGCCATCTTGCACATACTGGAGCTGGCGTTTGTCGGCGAGATAGCGGCATCCGGTCGGCCCGCGCACGGCGAGGCGGCCGATGCTGTTGGGCGGGAGCTCCTTGCGCTCGGCATCGACCACGCGCGCCTCGTAGCCCGGCACCGGCTTACCCGTCGCACCCGGGCGAATCTCCTCCTCGGGCGAGCCGATGAAGATGTGCAGCATTTCGGTCGCGCCGATGCCGTCGAGGATTTTGACGCCGGTGGCGGCGAGCCAGGCGTCGAACGTCGCCTTCGGCAAAGCTTCGCCGGCGGAGACGCATTTGCGCAGCGAGGACGTATCATGCTCGCGGAGCCTTGCCAGCATGGCGCGATAGGCGGTGGGCGCGGTGAACGCGATCGTGGCGCGAAATTTTTCGATTGCGGCGAGCAGATCGTCCGGCGACGCCTTCTCGATGAGGATCGATGCGGCGCCGACGCGCAGGGGAAATAAGACGAGGCCGCCGAGTCCGAAGGTGAAGGCGAGCGGCGGCGAGCCGATGAAGCGGTCGCTCGCCTGCGCCCGAAGGACATAGCGGCCGTAGCTGTCGCAGGTCGCGAGCATGTCGCGGTGGAAATGCATGGTGCCCTTGGGCTCGCCGGTCGTTCCCGAGGTGAAGGCGATGAGGCACACGTCGTCACTGGCCGTGTCGCACGGAACGAAGCTCTCATAGCCCGGGGTCGCCATGAGCGTCTCGAGCGCGTCGGATGCGCCGCTGCCCCAGTAAACCACGCGCCCGAGCTCGGGAGCGAGAGCGCGGGCTTTCTCCATTTCCTCGGCCAGGCGATGGTCGCACAGCGCGAGACGGATCTTCGCCTTGGCGATCGGATAGGCGATCTCTTTTGCCCGCAACAGCGGCATGGTCGCGACCACAATCCCGCCGGCTTTAACGACGGCGAGATAAGCCGCAACCAACATCGGATTATTCGGCCCGCGCAGCAGCACGCGATGGCCGGGCAGCAAGCCGAGCGAACGCGTGAGCACATTGGCGATGCGATTTACGAGCTCGCCGAGTTGCGCATAGCTCAACGTTTCCGCCGGCGAGATCAGGCATGGGCGCTCGCCCCAACCCGCCGCGATCCAGCGGTCGAGCAATTCGACGACGCAATTCATCCGCTCGGGATACTTCAACTCCGGCAACTCGAAGAGGAAATCGGGCCATTGCGCGCGCGGGGGCAAGTTGTCGCGCGCAAAGGTGTCGAGATGCGCGGTCATGGCTGTCGTTCCTCGGCGAATTTCGTCATACGCTGCACTCCTCGGGGTGCATTGTCGTTCACTCCGCCGCCAGCGCCGATTTTGCCGATCGGTTCTTCAAGAGCTCGCGAGCGATCACGATCTTCTGCACCTCGGTCGCACCTTCATAGATGCGCAGGGCGCGGATTTCGCGGTAGAGCTCTTCGACCTTGACACCCTTCGTGACGCCCCGACCGCCATGGAGCTGCACGGCACGATCGATCACGCGCTGCGCCGCCTCGGTCGCGAACATTTTCGCTATTGCCGCCTCGCGGGTGACGCGCGCGGCGCCTTGGTCCTTGGTCCAGGCGGCGCGATAGACGAGCAGGGCCGATGCGTCGACCTCGCTGGCGCTGTCGGCGATCGCCGCCTGCGTGAGCTGCAGTTCGGCGAGGGGTGCGCCGAAGAGCTTGCGGGTCGCCGCGCGCTCCACGGTTTCGTGCAGCGCACGCCGGGCAAAGCCGAGCGCCGCCGCGCCGACGGTCGAGCGGAACACGTCGAGCGTCGCCATCGCGACCTTGAAGCCATCGCCCGGCCCGGCAAGCCGGTTGGCAAGCGGCACACGCACGCCATCGAACCGCAGCGTCGCCAGCGGGTGCGGCGCGATCACCTCGATGCGCTCGGTCACGCGCAGGCCGGCTGCGTCGGCATCGACCACGAACGCGGAGAGCCCTTTGGCGCCGGGGCCTTCGCCGGTGCGCGCGAACACGACATAGTGATCGGCGATGCCGCCGTTCGAGATCCACGTTTTGGCGCCGTCGATGCGCAGATGCGATGGTCCGTCCGCCTTCGCCGTGGCCGCGAGCGCCGCCACGTCGGAGCCCGCCTCCGGCTCCGAAAGGGCGAAGGCCGCGATGGCGCGGCCGTCGCGCACCGGCGGCAGATAGCGCGCCTTGAGCTCCTGCGAGCCGAACAGCGAGATGGACGCCGTGCCCAGCCCCTGCATGGCAAAGGCGAAGTCGGAGAGTCCGTCGCGGAATGCCAAAATCTCGCGCGTCAGACAGAGCGTGCGCACGTCGAGCCGGCGATGAAGGCCGCCGTGCTCGGCCGGCACGACCGCCTTGAGGAAGCCTGCCTCGCCCAGGGCCTTTACCCGTGCCCGGCAAGCGGCGTCGACGTCGTCGTGCGGCAGGGAGCCGAGCGCGCTATCGGCGAAGCGCGTGAGGGTCTCGGCGAAACGGCGATGGCCATCGTCGAAAAACGGCCAGCTCAGGGTTTCCTCGAAACTCATCTCAATTGCCCTCGAACACCGGCTTCTGCTTGGCGGCGAAGGCGCGGAACGCGCGCGCGAAATCCTGCGTTTCCATGCACAGCGCCTGGGCGATTGCCTCGGCCTCGATTGCGCTTTCCACCGACATCGCCCACTCCATGTCGAGCATCCGCTTGGTCATGGCGCTCGCGAAGGTGGGCCCGGCGGCGAGTTCGGCCGCGAGCTGCTGCGCCTGCGCCAGAACCGTGTCTGCGGTTGCGAGCCGGTTGAAGAAGCCCCAGCGTTCCGCCTCCTCGCCGCCGAGCGCGCGCCCGGTATAGAGCAGCTCGGCCGCGCGGCCTGTTCCGACGATCCGCGGCAGGATGGCGCAGGCGCCCATGTCGCAGCCGGCCAAGCCCACTCGGTTGAACAGAAACGCCACCTTGGCGCCAGGCGTTCCCAGCCGGATGTCGGAGGCCATGGCCAGAATCGCACCCGCGCCCGCGCACACCCCATCGACCGCGGCGATAATCGGTTGCGGACAGGCGCGCATCGCCTTGACCACCTCGCCGGTCATGCGGGTGAATTCGAGAAGCTGCGCCGCTTCCATCTCGACGAGCGGCTTGATGATTTCGAACACATCGCCGCCGGAGCAGAAGTTGCCGCCCGCGCCGGTGATGACGAACGCCTTGACGGCCTTCTCCCTGGCTGCCGCACGGAAGAGGTCAACGATCTCCGCGTAGCTCTCGAAGGTGAGCGGGTTCTTCTTATCGGGCCGATCGAGGGTGATTGTGGCGACCTTACCGTCCACCGCAAGACGAACATGTCGCGCCTTGTAATCCGCGAGCGGCAAACTGATCGAACTGGCCGCGGTCATCGCGGACCTCCATTGCCGATCGCCTTGCGCGCCGACGCCTTGGTCTTGGCCAGGAGCAGCAGCAGGGTCTCGATCTCGTCGCTGGAAAGATCGGCGAGCATGTCTGCGATCCAGTCGCCGTTGGCGCGCGCCATGGCGCGAAAGAAGCGGCGGCCCTCGGCGGTTAAGCTCACGAGTTGCGCGCGCCGATCCCGGGGCGAGGGGCGGCGGCTGAGGAGCCCCTGGTCGACCAGCCGGTCGACCAGCCCGGTGACATTGCCGTTCGAGACCATCATGCGCTGCGATAGCTCGCCCAACGTCATCGGCTTCGGCGCCCGGTAAAGCTGCGCCATCAGATCGAAACGCGGTAACGTGACATCGAAGCTATCGCGCAGGCGGCGGCGGACCTCGCCCTCGATCACCTCCTTGCAGGTGAACAGCCGCAGCCATAACCGCAGCTCATCCTTGTGGTCGTGCGGACGCTCGGCCACCTTTGTTTCCGCATCGAGCGGGAACGTGGGCTCCTCCATCATACCTCCCCGCCTGCGACTGCGAGCGTCGTGCCGGTGACCGCCGCGGCGTCCGGCGAGCAAAGGTAAAGCACGGCGGCAGCGACCTCCTCCGGCCGGATCAGCCGGCCGATTGGTGCGCCCTGTTGGTATTCGGCGAGCACCTCGGCTTGCGCGCGGCCGGTCCTGGCGGCAACACGCGCAATACTGTCGCGCACGAGATCGGTGTCGGTGTAGCCGGGGCACACCGCATTGACAGTCACCCCATACGTTGCGGTCTCGGCTGCGAGCGCGCGGGTCAAGCCGACGAGCGCGTGCTTGGCCGCGCAATAGGCCGTGACATACGCGTAGCCTTTGAGACCTGCGGTTGAGGCCACATTGACGATACGGCCGAAGCCGCCCGCGACCATCCCCGGCAATACCGCCTGCGTCGCATAGACCGCGCCCATCACGTGGACATCCCACATCCTGCGGAACACCGATGGATCGGCCTTGCTGAAAGGACCGCTCTCGACCGAGCCGGCGTTGTTCACGAGGATGGCGATCGGGCCACGGTCCGCCTCGGCGGCGGCCACCTGCCGCTGGAGCTCGGCGGCGTCGGTCACGTCGGCGAGACCACACCCGGCGGCTTCACCCGCGGCCACCACCGCGCGCAGCGGTGCCTCGCTGCGGCCGATCACGGTCACCGCCGCGCCGGCGCGGGCGAGCGCGGCCGCGATCGCGCGGCCGATGCCGCGGCCGCCGCCGGTGACGAAAGCGTGTCTACCTGTCAGCGCCATGGCCTCGATTTCACTCCAGCTCGGCGGCAAGCGTCGAATTATATTTTAGACTTAAAATTTTTAGGCTTCAAGCTTGCCGGCTAGATACTTTAGGCTTAAAATAATGGGCGGCGAGGACATGGCCTAGGGCTGTGGCAGCGACAGAGGCGGCGCATGAAGGTTCACGTCATCGGCGGCGGCCCGGCCGGACTCTACTTCGCCATTCTGATGAAAAGGGCTTGGCCGAACACCCGCATCACCGTGTTCGAGCGCAACCGGCCCGACGACACCTTCGGCTTCGGCGTGGTGTTCTCTGACGAGACGCTCGACACCTTCGAAGCCTATGACCACGAGAGCTATCGCGCCATCGTTGGCCATTTCGCCTATTGGGATGACATCGAGATCCATTTCCGCGGCACGACGCACCGCATCGGAGGCAACGGATTCTGCGGCTGCTCGCGCGCCACGCTCTTGAAGATTCTGGGCCGGCGGGCGCGCGCGCTCGGCGTCGAAATCGAGTACCAGCGCGAAATCTCCCCGCTCGATCCCGTCATCCGCAACGCCGACCTCGTGGTGGTCGCCGACGGGATCAATTCCCGGATGCGAGAGGCGTTCGCCCACAGGTTCAAGCCGCACGTTGATCTGCGGCCAAACTTTTTCTCATGGATGGGCTCGACGCGGCCGTTTGATGCCTTCACCTTCTTCTTCCGCGAAACTGCGCACGGCATCTTTATCGGCCATTGTTATCAATACGAGCCGCGGTGCTCGACCTGGATCGTCGAGACCGATCCCAAGACCTTCGCGCGCGCCGGCCTCGATAAGCTGGACGAGGCTGCGTCCGCGCGTTTCGCCGAAGACCTCTTTGCGGAGGAGCTGCGGGGTCACCGGCTGATCGTCAATCGGTCGATCTGGCGCAATTTCCCCACCATCCGCTGCGAGCGCTGGGTTGCCGACAACATGGTGCTGATCGGCGACGCCAAGGCGACTGCACATTTTTCCATCGGCTCGGGCACCAAGCTCGCGATGGAGGATGGAATTGCCCTTTACGAGGCGTTCCGGTCGACCGGCGGCAAGGATGTAGCGGCCGCGCTCACCGAGTTCGAAGCGCGCCGGCGCGAGGAGGTGGAGAAGACCCAGCACTCCGCCGACGTCTCGCTGGTTTGGTTCGAGCACGTCGACCGGTTCTGGAACATGGATCCGACCCGCTTCGCCTTCGGGCTGATGACGCGCTCGAAGGCGATCACCTACGACAATCTGGCGCTGCGCGCGCCCGAATTCGTCAAACGGGCGGATCGCTTGGTCGCCCGCGACGTGCGCGCACTCGGCTTCGAGGCCGACATCTCGCAGCCGTCCGCGCCGATGTTCCAGCCCTTCCGCCTGCGTTCGCTGACGCTCGAAAACCGGGTCGTGGTTTCGCCCATGTGCCAATACTCGGCGCAAGACGGCTTGCCCAACGATTGGCATCTCGTCCACTACGGCTCGCGCGCGATCGGCGGCGCGGGCTTGATGTTCACCGAGATGACCGACGTGTCGGCAGACGCCCGCATTTCTCCCGGTTGCGCCGGCATCTACAACGATGCGCACGAAGCGGCGTGGAAGCGCGTTGTCGATTTCGTGCACGCGCAGTCTAAGACCAAGTTCTGCCTCCAGCTCGGCCATGCCGGCCGCAAGGGTGCGACCAAGCTGATGTGGGAGGGCATCGACGAGCCGTTGGAGGAGGGAGGCTGGCCGATCATCTCGGCGTCGGCGTTGCCCTATTTCCCGCACAGCGCGGTCCCCCGCGAGATGACCCGCGCCGATATGGACCAGGTGATCGCAGATTTCGCGGCCGCGACCGAACGCGGCCGACGCGCCGGGTTTGACATGGTGGAGCTGCACGCCGCGCACGGCTATCTGCTGGCGAGCTTCATTTCGCCGCTGACCAATACGCGCCGCGACGAATATGGCGGCACGCTTGCGAACCGCCTGCGCTTCCCTCTCGAGGTGTTTCGTGCGATGCGCGCGGTCTGGCCGGACGAGAAGCCGATGTCGGTGCGCATTTCGGCGACCGACTGGGTGGACGGCGGGCTCACCGGCGACGACGCCGTCGAGGTCGCGCGCGCCTTCGCGGAAGCTGGTTGCGATCTCATCGACGTCTCCACCGGACAGACGGTCGCGGACGCGCAGCCGGTGTTCGGCCGCATGTTCCAGACGCCGTTCTCCGACCAGGTTCGCAACGAGGCGGGGCTCGCCACAATGTGCGTGGGCGCAATCACGACCGCCGATCAGGTCAATACCATCGTCGCCGCCGGCCGCGCCGATCTCGTCGCGCTCGCGCGCCCGCACCTCGTCGATCCGTATTTCACCATGAAGGCGGCGGCCTGGTATGGCGCCAGCGCCATCCATTGCCCGCCGCAATATCTCGCCGGCAAAGAGCAGATTTTCCGCAATAGCGCCCGCGACCGCGAGGAGTGGCGAGACTTGCGCCTCAAGGCGAAGCCGAAGACCCACCGCGACACCTGGAAGGAGGCGGCGGAATAGGGGCTATTGTGATAGCCCTCGTTCGGCCTCATGCTGAGAAGGGCCGAGTAGGGTGGGCAAGGCGTGCGATTGGGTGCTCACGCGTGCGTAAATCGCGCGCGCCGTGCGCGGGAAGTGGTACGGCAGACGACTTTGCGCACCCTACGAGCGGATCCAGAGACGTTCGAAAGGAGTGTTCGATGCACGAAGCGTTGAATCACGCCAAGCTGGCGATGCTCTTCCGCAAGGAATTCGAGCTGTGCAATGTGCGCAAAGGCGAGACGATCGTGCTCTTGAGCGATCTCGGGGCGCGACGCGATTACGTCAGCGCGGCTTTCGCGGCGGCCGAGGATTCCGGTGCCGACGCCTACGAGATGTGTGTCAACGCCATGCCGTCGTGGACCAAAGTCGGCATCGAGACTGTCGGACGCTGCAAGGGCACGCTGGAGGCGATCAAGGCGACGGACATGCTCGTCTGCCTCCACATTCCGTTGTTCACGCGCTGGCTCAAGGAGGCGCGCGAAGCCGGCACGCGCGTGCTCATGGTGATCGACGGCCCCGACGAGCTCGAGACGCTGATGGCGCCGCCCGGCCTCAAGGAGGCCGTAACCTATGCAGGCGAGCGGCTCGAACGCGCCAAGTCCATGCACATCACCCGTTCCGACGGCACCGATCTCACTGTGAAGCTTGGCGAGTATCCGACCATGATCCAATACGGATATGCGGAATCGCCCGGCCGGTTCGATCACTGGGGTGCCGGCCACGTGCACACCTTCCCCAACGAAGGTTCCGCCAATGGCACCGTAGTGTTCGCGCCTGGCGACATTGTCGTGCTGCCCTATTGCCGCTACGTGCAGGACGAAGTGCGGCTCGAGATCCGCGACGGCTTCATCCGCAAGATCGAGGGCGGGCTTGATGCCAAGCTCATGAACGATTGGCTCGAGGGCAACAAGGCGCACGCGAGCGACCTCGACGGTCACGCCATCTCGCATCTCGGGTGGGGACTCAACCCGCAGGGACGGTGGGACGCCATCGCGCTTTACGGCGACGATCCCAAGCGCCACCATGCCGGCGCACGCTGCTTCGCCGGAAATTTTCTGTTCTCGACCGGTCCCAACTCGCAGGGTGGCGGCAAGCGCACGACCAAGGGACATTACGACGTACCGATGCGGGACTGCACGGTCGCGCTCGACAACGACGTGATCATCGATCGCGGCAAGTTGAGCGACCCGAAGATGCAGGTGGCCTTCGTTCCGCGCTGATGCGATGAACCGGCCGGCCGTAAGCGCTGAGGGCGTCAGCAAACGATTCGGCGCTACGGTTGCGCTCGATAGCGTTAACTTCGATGTGGCATTCGGCGAAATCCACGCTGTCGTCGGGGAGAACGGCGCCGGCAAGTCGACGCTGATCCGTATCCTGGGAGGCGTTCACCGTCCCGACCGCGGCGGGGTCCGGGTCGATGGCGAACAATGCGACTTTGCGAGCCCGCGCGACGCGATCGCCGCCGGGATTGTGACCATTCCGCAGGAGCTGCGGCTGGTGCCGGCGCTTTCGGTTGCCGAAAACATCGCGCTCGGCGATCTTCCGGTGCGGCGCTTCGGCCCGCTGGCGATCGTCGATCGCGCCCGCATGCGCGAAGAGGCGCGCGTGGTGCTCGCCGAGCTCGACTTCGCGCCGGATCCTAGCGCCCCCGTCGCTTCGCTCGGCTTCGCGGAGCGTCAGCTCATAGCCATCGCTAAGGCGCTGCGGCGGCGCTGCCGCATCTTCATCCTGGACGAGCCGACCGCGGCCCTCGAACAGCGCGAAGTCGCGCGGTTGTTTTCGGTGCTCGCGCGCATGAAGCGGCAGGGCATCGCGGTTATCTACGTTTCCCATCGTCTCGATGAGGTCGTCGCGATCGCCGACCGCTGTACCGTGCTGCGCGACGGACGGGTTGCGGCGGTCGCCGCCAGCGGCGCCTTCACCGCGAATGACCTCGCGGCGGCGATGACCGCACGCGCAGCGGAAAATGCCGTTACCACATCGTTGCCCTCCGGAAAGCCGCTACTCGACGCGCGACCGGACGGCGTCGCTCACGTCCGCCTGCGCGAGGGCGAGATTGTCGGATTGGCCGGCCTGCTCGGCAGCGGCACCGATCGGATGATCCGACGCCTGTTCGGCGCGGAAAGCGAGCCGGTGATGGTGGAGGTCGGCGGCAACGAGCGTCCAGTCGCAAGTCCCGGCGACGCCATTGCTGCCGGTATCGGCATGGTGCCCGGGGAGCGCTCCCTGGGCCTCGTCATGAATCAAACGGTCCGCGACAATATCCTGCTGCCGAATCTCGATGCCCTCTCGCGCATGGGCTATCTCGATCGAGATGCGGGCGACCGCATCGTTGCCGAGCTGATGGAGCTCGTCGATATCCGTCCCCGGCAGCCGAACCTCAAAGCAAGCGCGTTGTCCGGCGGCAATCAGCAAAAGGTGATCCTGGCGAAATGGCTCGCGCGGCGCGTTGCCGTGCTGCTGCTCGACGATCCCACCCAGGGGATCGACGTCGCGGCCAAGGCGCAGTTCCACGCGCTGATCGGCGACCTCGCCGCGCGTGGAGGCGGCGCCTTGCTCTATTCCAGTGACCTCGGCGAGCTCGCGCGTTTGTGCGACCGCGTTCTCGCCGTGCGGCAGGGGCGGATTGCCACCGCGCTCGAGCGCAGCGCAGGCATCGACGAACCGAAGCTGCGCAGCGCGATCGGCGGGTGAGATGAAAGGCGCGGCAAAAAGCTGGAATCTGGCAGGCCAGATGCCGCTCATTTCGCTCATCGTCCTGTGTGCGGCGACCGCATTGCTGACCAATCGCTTTCTCTCCCCGTTCAACCTCACCAATATTCTCGTGCAATCCTCGATCATGGCGGTGATCGCCATGGGCATGACGTTCGTCATTGTCGGCGGCGGCTTCGATCTCTCGGTGGGCTCGACCGCCGCGCTATCCGGCTGCATCGCCAGCATGGTGATGCTCGAGGCAGGGATCGCGGCCGGCGTCGCGGCCGGCATCGTCGCCGGCGCGGCGGTCGGGCTCGCCAACGGCGTCGTCATCGCATTCCTCAACGTCAATCCGTTTATCACCACGCTCGGAACCATGGTTCTGGTGCGCGGCGTCGTTTTTCTCATTACCGGCGGCGCGCCGGTCAGCGGCGACACTGGATTGCCCGTCGCGTTCGTCGCCTTTGGCTCCGACCGCTTCCTCGGCATCCATTATCTCGTCTGGGTGCCCGCGGTGCTGCTCCCCGTGCTGTCATTCGTCATGCATGCAACGCCTTACGGTCGGCGCGTCTATGCTACCGGCGGCGGGCGTGAGGCGGCCTATCTCTCGGGCGTTCCCGTGCGCCGTGTGATAGCCTCGACTTATGTGTGGTGCGGCGCGCTTGCCGGGGTCGCAGGCGTGATGCTCGCCGCCCGCTTGCAATCGGGCCAGCCGACGGCGGGTGAATTTTACGAGTTGACGGCGATCGCCGCGGTGGTTCTGGGTGGGGCATCGCTCCAGGGCGGCGAAGGAACACTGTACAAGAGCGTTATCGGCGTCTTCATCATGATCGTGCTCGGCAACGCGCTTAACCTGCTTAATGTCGATTCCTATTGGCAGCGCGTGGCGGTAGGCGCCGTGATCATTGCCGCGGCGGCGGCCGAGAGGCTACGCTCTGACAGGAGCCGGTAATCAGTGCTCAGCAATCCGACTTCGAGTGCCTTCTGATGACCGACCACTGATTATTGCCCCCTCGCAGGAAGGAGTTTCGCATGTTCAGGCTTCGCATGATCGCACTCGCCGCCGCGGTGTTCGTCCCGGCTGCGTTGGCATTGACAGCGCCGACGGCCGGCCAGCCGAACATCACCATCGGCGTCTCGCTGGCTCAGGACGACAATCCCTTCTACATCGCCATGCTGCGCGGCATCCGCGCCCGTGCCCAGGAGCTCGGCTGGGACGTCGCGACGGTCTCCGCCAACGAGGACAAACTCAGACAGATCAATGGCGTGCAAGACCTCATTGCGCGGGGCGTCAAGGGCATCCTGATCTCGCCGATCGATGCTGTGGGCGTGAATGCGGCCTACGATGCGGCGGCGGCGGCCAAGATCCCGATCGTCTCCGTTGCACGCGGCTCTGCGTCGCCCAACCAGACCATCCACGTGGCCATGGACGAGAAGCAGATCGGCCGTGACATCGCCGAGTGGACCGCGCGCAAGCTCGGTGGCAAGGGCAAGGTTGCTTTGCTCATGGGACCGAGCGGCGCCCCGACATTCAGGAATCTCGGCGACGGCTATAGCGAAGTGATGGCAAAATATCCCGGCATCGAGATCGTGTTCCGCGCCGATGGGCCGCTCACGCGCGAACGCGGTGTCAAGCAGGCAGAGGACGTGCTGGTCGCTCATCCCGACCTGGCCGCGATCTACACCGCTAACGACGATGTCGCGCTCGGCGCTATGCAAGCGGTCAATGGCCGCAATCGCAAAGGCAAGACGGCGGTGACCGGCATGAACGGCGTGCCGCCGGCGTTGCGGGCGGTGAAGGAGGAAAACTTGGCGATGACCGTCGAACTCAACCCGATGGAATGGGGTCGCCTCGGGGTCGACGTGCTCGCCGCGTTTCTCAAGGGCGACAAGGTCGAGCCACGCGTTTTCATCAAGCACGTGATCATCGACAGCGCGAATATCGATACCAAGTTGCCGAAGACGTGAATGTCGTCATTGCCGCGCTTGACCCGGCAACCCATCTTCGACCAAGAAGATGGACCGCGGGTCAAGCCTGCAGGTGACGGCGGGGATGCCACGGAGCCACGCCATGGTCGAGGCCGCAATGGTAAAGCAGGCCTTCGTCTCCGAGCTTGAAGCGAAACATCTGCATCCGCTTTGGGACCGCTACCAGCGCATCACGCCGATGAAGCCGCAGCCGCCAGACACGCCGTTCATCTGGCGCTGGCGGGACGTCGAGCCGATGCTTCACCGTTCCGTTGGCGAAGTGTCGATCAACGACATCGAGCGCCGTGCGCTGATCATGGCGCATCCGGCTTTCGGGTCGGAAACGACGACCACGAGCACCCTGCTCGCGGCCTTCACCGTGCTCGATCCCGGGGAGCGTGCGCGCCCGCACCGACACACCGGCGCGGCCATCCGATTCGCCACGCGCGCGGAGGGCGCAGTAACAATCGTTGACGGCCGGCGCTGCGAGATGAAGCCGGGCGACTTGATCCTCACCCCGCCGATGGTCTGGCACGGCCATATCAATGAGGCCGATCACCGCATCATTTGGTTCGATGCGGCCAACATGCCGCTGATCCGCGCGCTCGATGCCCATTTCTTCGAGCCGGGCGATCCGCGCAACAACCAGTTTTGGCAGGTCGATCAGGGCGACGAGACGTTATGGACCGAAGCTGGCTTGCGCGCGGAGGGAGCAAACGCCAGCGCGGCGCACTCACCGAAATACCGCTACCCCGGCGAGGCGACGCGGCGGCTCATTGCTGCCGCCCCGCCCGCTGCCGACGGGATGCGGGTGGTCCGTTACGTCAATCCCGCGACCGGCGGTGCCGTCATGCCGACGCTCGATTGCTACGCCGCCCGCTTGGACAAGGGCACCACCACGCGGAGAAGACGCGCAACCTACAACGTGGTGTGCTTGGTCGTGGCGGGCGAGGGTTGCTCGACCATCGGGGACGAGACCTTCGAATGGTCACAGCACGACGTCTTCACCATCCCGCACTGGACGTGGGCGCGCCACGAGGCGCGCGGCGGCGACGCCGATCTCTTCATGGTGACGGACAAGTCGGCGTTCGAGCGGCTCGACCTCGTGCGCGATGAGATCGAGTAGAGCTGCGCAATGGGTGGGGGCGTCAGCAGGCACCAAGGTATCGGCTTCCCCCTGCGTCGCATCGAAGATCGGCGGTTTCTGACCGGCCGGGGGTGCTTCGTGGCCGATCTCGACCTCGCGGGCGCGCTCAACTGCGTGCTCGTTCGCTCGCCGCACGCGCACGCGGCCATTCGCCGGATCGAGGCATCGGACGCGCTTGCTTCGCCGGGTGTCGTCGCCGTCTTCACTGGCACGGACATGGCGGCGGATGGGACGGCACCCATGCGGCCGCTGTGGGTGATCCGTTCGCGCGAGGGCTCGCCCATGGCCGAGCCGCCGCGCTTTGCACTGGCGCGCGAGAAGGTGCGCCATGTCGGGGAACCGGTCGCGGCAGTCGTTGCGGAGAGCGTCGCCCAGGCACTCGAGGCGGCTGACCGCATCGTGGTGGAATACGAGCCGCTCCCCGCCGTCACCGACGCGCGCTCGGCGCAGGAAACCGCCGCGCCCCAGCTGCATGCCTGCGCGCCCGGCAATGTGTGCTTCCACTGGTCGCGCGGCGATGAAGCGGCCGTGCGCGCCGCGTTCCGCTCCGCCGCCCACGTGGTCACCATCGATCTCGTAAACAACCGTCTGGTCGGCGCGGCGATAGAGCCACGCGCAGTCATCGGCGAGCCGCGGGACGAGAAGCTCAAGCTCTACACTTCCACGCAGGCCCCGCACCACATCCGCCGCCAGGTGACGGAGCAACTCGGCATGCCGGAGAGCGCGTTGCGCGTGGTCTCCCCCGACGTGGGCGGCGGCTTCGGCTACAAGGGCAAGCTTTATCCGGAGGAGGGGATCGTGGCCTGGGCGGCACGACGGCTACGCCGTCCTGTACGCTGGCTCGCGAGCAGGTCGGAAAGCTTCCTTGCCGACAATCAGGGCCGCGATCACCTGACCCATGCGGAGCTTGCGCTCGATGCCGGCGGCCGTTTCCTCGCGCTCAAGGTCGAGACCCTGGCCAATCTCGGGGCCTATGTATCAACCTTTGGTGCCGCCATTCCGAGCGCAATCTATAGCGCGCTTTTGGCCGGCGGCTATCGAACCCCCGCAATCCTGGTGGAAGTGACGGGCCTATTCACGAACACCACGCCGACGGACGCGTTTCGCGGCGCCGGCAGGCCGGAAGCCTGCTACGTGCTGGAGCGGCTTGCCGACCGCGCGGCCGACACACTCGGCATCGATCGCGCCGAGATCCGCCGGCGCAATCTCATCCCGCCGAGTGCTATGCCCTACAAGACGCCGATCGGTCCAACCTATGACTGCGGCGATTTCCCGAAAATCTTCGCGCGCGCGTTGGCGCTCGCCGACTATGACCGATTCAAAAAACGTCGCCGCGAGGCCGAGCTGCGCGGGCGCCTGCGCGGCATCGGACTGGCCTGCTACGTCGAGTCGTCGGGAGTCGCGCCATCACGGTTTGCCGGCGCGCTCGGTGCCCGCGTCGGGTTCTATGAAGCCGCGTCCATTCGCGTCGAACCCGATGGCGCGGTGCGGGCGATGCTCGGGACTCACAATCACGGCCAAGGCCATGCCACCACGCTGGCTCAGATCCTCTCGTCGCGGCTCGCCGTCCCGGTCGAGAAAATCGAGGTCATCGAGGGCGATACCGATGCGGTGCCGCACGGCACCGGCACCTTCGGTTCGCGCTCGATCGCGGTCGGCGGGTGCGCGCTCGATCGTGCTGCCGAGAAGATCATCGCCAAGGGCAAGTTGATTGCGGCTCATCTGCTCGAGGCAGCCGCGGGCGATGTCGATTTCAGCGACGGGGCATTCGTCATCGCCGGCACCGACCGGCGTGTGTCGTTTGCCGCGGTAGCCCAGGCGGCTTACGTGCCGCACAACTTTCCCCTCGAGACCCTCGAGCCCGGTTTGCAGGAGACTGCGGTCTACGATCCGCCGAGCTTCGCCTTCAGCAACGGCGCCCATGTCTGCGAACTGGAGATCGACCCGGAGACCGGCCGCGTCGAGATCGTCGGCTTCTGGGCGGTCGACGACATCGGCACCGTCATCAATCCGATGATCGTCGAAGCCCAGATTCATGGCGGTATCGCCCAAGGTCTCGGTCAGGCGTTGTTGGAACACTGCGTCTATGACGCCGGAGGCCAACCCGTTTGCGGGTCGTTCATGGACTACGCGCTGGCACGCGCGGACGATCTGCCGTCCTTCGTGACCGAATGCGACGAAAGCCAACCCTGCACCCACAATCCTCTCGGCGCCAAAGGCTGCGGGGAGGCGGGGGCCATCGGTGCGCCGGCGGCCGTCATCGGCGCAGCGCTCGATGCACTCGCTCCCCTCGGCATCACCGATCTCGATATGCCGCTCACATCCGAGCAGGTGTGGCGCAGGATTCGGCAGGTGCAGCAGAAAAGCGCCAGAGAAGTGCGGCAGGAAAGCACGGCGATCTCGACCGCGTGAGCCGCTTGATCGCAGCCCGCCATCTCGGCATGCTCGCAACCGTACAAAGCGGGAGCAACTGCGCGAACGAGGCGCTTGGCAGCAAGGGAGTGTATCGTGACGCAAGAGCGCATTCGCGAGCTTACCAAGGGCATGCTTCGCAAAAGGCTCTACGTCGTGCTCTCCAAAGGCGGCGCTGCTCCCGATGCGATTGCCGAGCATTTGCCGCAACACCTCGAATACATGATCGGGTTGGAGAAGCAGGGCGTGCTGTTCGCCTCCGGTCCGTTGGCCGAGGCCGACGGTCAAATGCGCGGCGACGGGCTGACCATCGTGCGGGCAGCGAACGCGCAGGCGGCGCGCGAGATCGCCGAATCCGATCCGTTCGTCGTGCATGGGCTGCGCAGCATCGAGCTGCGGGAATGGACGGTGATGGAGGGTTCGCTCGGTATCAAGGTCAATTTTTCCGATCAGTCGCTCGAGCTGGCGTAAGCTGCACCCAGCGGTTTGGGTGAACGGTGAGAGCATGGAAACGGTGGGCCTGGTACTTTACGACAAGTTCATGGAAATGGGTTTCGGGGAGAAGGATGTCGCCGCGATGGTCGACGTCATCGCCGCGCTGCCGCCCGCGAAGGGCAAGCGTTGAAGCTGGCAAGTACGGAGGTGCACATGATCCGCGTCAAGAAGATCGCCCACGCGGTCTACGAAATGCCCGATGTCGACAAGCAAGCCGAATATTACACCGAGATCATCGGCCTCACGCTCACCGAAAAGAGCAAGGATGCCGTGTATCTTGCATCGACGCTCGACCATCATTCGGTGGTGTTACGCAAGGGATCGCAGGCGAAGTGCGTGCGTCTCGGATTTCAGATCGCGCCCGAGGACGACCTCGGCGCGTTCGAGAAACAGATGCAAGGCCACGGCATCAAGACCCAGCGCTTGCGAGACGCCGAGCCCTCGATCCCGGACATGGTCACCTTCGAGGATCCGAAGGGGACCGTGATGGAGGTGTTCAAACGGGACGCCTTTTCCGGCCAGCGCTTCCCGGCCAAAGGCATCGTTCCGCACAAGCTCGGCCACGTCGCGTTTTACGTCACCGACGTCAAGCACGTCACCAAGTTCTATTGCGACGTGCTCGGCTTTCGCGAATCCGATTGGATGGGAGATTTCTTCTCGTTCCTGCGCTGCGGTCGCGACCACCACACCATCAATCTCATGCAGATCGACGCCAACCGGCATTTTCACACCGCATTCGAGCTGCGCGATTGGGGCCACCTGCAAACGGCGTGCGATTTCCTCAGCCTGAATGGCTACAAGCTGATCTGGGGACCCGGTCGGCACGGCATCGGCCACAATCTATTCGCCTATCATCGCGCCCCGAACGGCCTGATCACCGAGCTGTTCGCGGAGCTCGACCAGGTCAACGAGGAATTGGGGTATTTCGAGCCGCGGCCGTGGCACCGCGATCGCCCGCAGAAACCAAAAGTGTGGCCAAAAGATCCCTCGGCTGCCAATCTGTGGGGCATCATGCCGCCCGAAGAGATGATGAAGTAAGCGCTCGCGATCATGGTGCGGCGTCGACACGTTTATCACATTGCGGGTTACGACCCGATTGATGCCGGTGCACAATACCGGCGCTTTACGCGCCAGCTCGACGTTTTCCGGCGCACTTGGAATGTTGACGCGAGCGTATCCGCCCTCGAGCAGGAACACGAGGCATGGCGTGCCTGGTGGACAGTGCGGGCGCGCGGTGCGAATTGGCAGGTCGAGGCGGTGCACGAAGCGCTGCTGTGGGACGACATCGTACGCGGCGATTTCACCCGGCCGCTGCCGGTGCGGCTGTTCAAGGCGGTGCGAGCCTATCTCGACTACATCGCGACGGGCACGATGTTTCGTTACATTTTCGCCAACCAGCGCTATGCGATCTTCTTTCTTTTTCCGATCTTTTCAGTCGTGTTGTTCGCCGTCGGCGGATGGCTGTTCGGCCGGCTGTTGACCGCGTTCCTTGGCCTTGAAGGAATAGGCGCGGCCGCGCTCGGTGTGCCGGCCGGTGTCGCTGTGTTTCTCGCCCTATTGCGGTGGCCGGGCCGGCGCTGGCGGGTCGAGCAGCTGTTGGACGATTGGATCTGCGCCCACGATTACATTCACGGCCGCCGCCCGGATATCGATGCCCGGCTCGATCTCTTTGCTGAAATCCTCGTCAGACGTACCCGCGACAGCGCCCTGGACGAGATCGTGCTTGTCGGCCACAGCCTCGGCGCGATGCTGGTGCTGGACGTGATCGTGCGCGCGCTGGCGCGGGATGCCGAGTTCGGCCGGCGTAGTCCGACGGTCTGCGTGCTCACCATCGGTGCGACGATCCCGAAATTCGCGCTGCATCCGCGCGCGCAGGCGATCCGCGGCAAGATCGCCCGCGTCGTTGCCGAACCGTCCATTGTCTGGACCGAATATCAGTCCCGCGCCGATACCATCAGCTTTTACAAGTTCGATCCGGTGTCGCTGAAGCACATCGCCGACGATCGGCTCGACGGCAGGCCGGTGATTCGACGCGTACAGATCCACGACATGCTGCTGCCCGAAACGTTTGCGCGCTGTCGGCAGCACGTTCTGCGACTGCACTATCGCTCCGTCATGGCCAACGACAGGCGCGCCCCGTACGACTATTTCCTGATGGTGTGCGGGCCGGCTCCCTTTACGGAGTGGACCACGTCGCGGTTGGGGCTTCTGGATTTCGTCGAGGCGGATGGCACGTTCCGCGACGCTTCGCGGCCGCGTAGCATGATCGCGCAACACTCGTTATGACGCCGCTCGTCGCCAAGGTCATTTGGCTTCTCGGCGTGGTCGGTTGGTTCGTCATTCGCTATCCCCACGGCCGCCGTGCGCGACGCACGCCGAAACTGCGGCGCACCGATCCCGGCCGCGAGATCGTCCTGATGGCGATCTCGGCGAGCGGGCTGGGGATCCTTCCCTTTGTCTACGTGATCAGCAATGCGCCGCAGTTTGCCAATTATCCGTTTCGTCCCTGGCAAGCCTGGCTGGGAGCCGCCGTGTTCGCCGCCTCGCTTTGGCTGTTTCATCGGACGCATAGGGAACTCGGGCGCAATTGGTCGGTCACGCTCGAGGTGCGCGAGCAGCACGCTCTGGTGACGACTGGCGTCTATAGCCGCGTGCGCCATCCGATGTATTCGGCATTCTGGCTGTGGGCGCTGGCGCAGGCGCTGCTGCTGCCGAACTGGATCGCAGGGCCGGCGGGACTCATC
>Ga0081455_10001119_pt1 | contig 33516 bp, 26 predicted proteins | sample TabmetS3T2R1_FD_70207 | JGI IMG/M metagenome (GOLD analysis project Ga0081455, IMG submission 70207) | Tabebuia heterophylla rhizosphere microbial communities from the University of Puerto Rico - S3T2R1 | ecosystem: Host-associated > Plants > Roots > Rhizosphere ...
GCGTGCCTGCTCGGGTACGCCCCGCGTCCTCGGAGTTGCAAACAGAGCTTCGATCGGATTGGTTGGAGGCGTCGGCGGAACGGGCGCCTCGAGCAGCGGTGCCAGTGGCGCGGCCAGCAGCGTCGGCACTGGTGCTGCGGGCGCCGTTGTCGGTACCGCCCCTGCGCCTGCTCCAACGGCAATCGGAAACCCGGCAGCAGCGGCCCCGGTCGAGTTCGGCAGCTCGCCTCGGGCGTCTACGGTCGACTTCGGTAACCCGTCACGTACCACCGGCACTGCCGCCGGATCACGCGGCGCCAATGCGGGCGGACCGACCGCGACCACCAATGGCGGTCTGGTCCGATCGTCTCCCGCCTCTCCCGGGTCTCTGCAACCTGCGCCGGCGCAGGCTCAGGCTCAGTCGATGCAAGCCCCGCCTCAGGCCTATTCCTTGCGTGGAATCTACTTCCGGCGCGAATTGTTCGAGAGCACCGCCGACTGCCTCACGGCTGCCTCGGCCCAGCAGCTGCCGCTCGACCTTTGCCAGTGACGGCGCTGCGACGCTGAGGCTGGCCGTCATGGACGATCCATATGGCGCGACGACCTGGAGGTTCCGACGCTTCTCCCCGCTGGCGGCGGCGACCTCCGGGCTGCTGCATGCGGCGACGCTCGCAGCCGTGCTGCCCGAGGCGTTGCCGCAGCGGCAGCATGCGCGCACGGCCGAGCGCATGATCGAGCTCACGTTCGATCTGCCCGCCCCGCGCGCCGAAGCGGTGGCGCCCGACCCGGCCCAACAGGATGCGGCCGACACCCGACCGGCGGCACCGCAGCCCGATCTGGCGCGCACCCTTGCCCCTCCCGAGGCGCCACAGCCGCTCTCCGGCCGGGAGCTTGGTGTGAATGCGCCGCGGCCAGAAGCCGAATCCAGTCTGGACAGAGTCCTCCCTCCCGTCGCGGAGCCACCCTCGGTCACGGGGCGCGAAATTGCCCAGACGCCCCCCGGCGGCGCAGACGCGGGCGCCGCCACCGCCACCGCCGATCCGGCAGGAGAAAACCAGGCGGCCGCCGCGGCAGCAGGCGGCTGAGCAGACGGAGAGAGCGGCCGGCGCCGTGAGCGAGGACGGTAATCGTCGCGCCCAACAGGACTATCTCTGGCAGATCATCGGTAAGCTGTCGCAGTACCGCTTCTACCAATCGGCGCGCGGGGAGAGGCCGCAGGGCGTCGTGGTCACGCGGCTCACCCTTGCCCGCGACGGCCGGCTGCTCGACGTCTCACTGGTCTCTTCGAGCGGCTCTCCCAATCTGGACCGCGGGGTCATCGATACGATCCGCAGCGCGTCACCCTTCGCCCCATTTCCTGCGGAAATGACCGTCGACCATCACACCTTCACCGTGCCCATCGGCTATGCGCGCGAGCCCTAGTGTCCCGCCTCTGAAATTCGTCAGCGAATTTCAGGGATAAGCGGGCCACTAACCTATTGAATCTAGTGTCATTCAGATTCCGAAGTTCGGTGACGAACTTCGGAATCATCACTAGCTCGGCCCACTGACTCCGCCCCACCGATCCACATTGCGGCCTTTGCAATTCACTGCGCATCGGTGTTCCCTTGCCACCGTCCAAGTAGGGGAGAGGAGAGTTGAAGATGGGTTCACGTTGGGAATCGTCGGCGCCGGTTCGCTACCCCGATCCCGACATCGTCGTGCTCGATCCGCGCTTCCAGCGTCTGCTGGTGCCGATCACTGCGATCGAGCGCATCGCAACCGGCTTTCGTTTCACCGAAGGCCCGGCCTACTACGGTGACGGGCGTTATCTGATCTTCTCCGACATCTCCAACGATGCCTTGTTGCGCTGGGACGAAATCACGGGCGCGGTCGCCACGCTGCGTCAGCCGGCGGGCTATCCCGACGGCAACACGCGCGACCGTCAGGGCCGGCTGATCAGCTGCGAGCTTGGCAGCCGCATGCTGACCCGCACCGAGCACGACGGCACGGTCACCGTGCTCGCTGAGCAGTTCCAGAACACGCGCCTGACCGGCCCCAACGACGTGGTGGTGAAGTCCGACGGATCGATCTGGTTCAGCGACAACGGTGCGGGCATCCGCGGCAACTATCTCGGCGATCGGGCGCCCAAGGAGATGCCCTATCGCGTCTATCGCCTGGATCCCGCGAGCGGCGCGCTCACCATCGCCATCGACGACATGGAGCGGCCGAACGGCCTCTGCTTCTCGCCGGACGAGACGCTGCTCTACGTGGTCGACACGCCGGACGGCCCCAAGACCACGCGCGTCTACGACATCGTCGATGGCAAGGCGGTCAACGGCCGCCTGTTCTTCGATGCCACGCCCGGTTTCGCCGACGGCATCCGCTGCGACACGCACGGCAATGTCTGGGCCGGGTTCTCGGGCGGCGAGGGCCACGATGGTGTCGCCGTCTTTGCGCCCGACGGCACCTTGATCGGCCGCATCCTGCTGCCCGAGCGTTGTGCCAACCTCTGCTTTGGCGGCCGCAAGCGCAACCGCCTGTTCATGACCGCGAGCCAGTCTGTCTATTCGCTTTATGTCGAGGCGCAGGGTGTCGCCGGCGGCTGAACCGCGATGACTTACTTGTTGGCGTTGCTGGCCGGCCTGGTCGGCGCGGGTGTCGGGTTCGTATTGGGCTCGGCCGCCGCCGGCGCCTTGGCGCCGGTGCTCGGTATCAGCTCTTTCGAAGGCGCAGCGGGATATTTTGCCGTCTTCCTTGGCGGCCCCGTTGGCGCGTTGGTGGGCCTTGTCCTGGGCGCTCTGCTTGTCCTGTGGCGGGCCGGACATCGCACACTGGGCGCGCTCGCGGGCCGGGGTTTGTTGGTCGGCACGGGCGCCGTCGCCGTCGGCGCGTTGGCGCTCGGCACCTTCTGGTTCATGCGACCGCTGGTCAATGCCGACGGGCCGCCTCCCCAGCTCGTGTTCGAGATCCGCTTGCCGCCGGGTGCCGCGGCGCCTGTCGCTGGCGACTTGCCCGTCGAGCTTCAGACAGCCAAGAACCGGATGCCGGCAACCTTGCAGGCCGGCCATCGGGATGGGGACCGCGAGGTCATCGTGGGAAGCGTCGACCTTTACTATCGAACCTGGCAGCGCATGCTCGTGCTGACCATGCCCGACAAGACCGACGTGTTGTTCGATATTCCGCTCGGACTCACGCCCGGCCATGGCAAGCACTTTGGCGACTGGCAGCGCGCCGACTACATCGCCCGGCACGGCGATGGCCGCGCCCAGCGCGTCGCTGCCGGCGAGCGCTACGAGATCCGTTATCGTGTCGATTGGCCGGGCGAAGACTGACCGCCGTCTTTCCGCTATCGTCCTCTCCATGCTCGACCTCGTGCTCCGCAACGCCACCGTCGCCACCATGGCGGACGGATCGCCCTTCGGCCTGGTGAAGGAGGGCGCGGTCGGCATCGAGCGCGGCAGGATCGCCTGGGTCGGGCCGGACGGCGATGCCCCATCGGCCACAGGCACCCGCGACCTCGGCGGCAAGGTCGTCACGCCGGGCCTGGTCGATCCTCACACGCACATCGTCTATGGCGAGGAAGGCCTTGTCGACTTCGAGATCCTCTCCCAAGGCGGCCAGCGCTGGGACCTCGAGCCTAAGGGCGGCGGCGTCGGCAACCTGGTGAAACGCACGCGCCAGCTTTCGGAGGAGGCGCTCTATGCCGCGAGCCGCGCGCGCATGTCCCGCCTGATCGCGAACGGCGTCACCACGGTCGAGAGCAAGTCGGGGGCGGGCCTTGACCTCGACACCGAGCTGCGCTCGATGCGAGTCTCTCGCCAGCTCGGTCGCGACCTGCCCATAACCGTCGTCTCGACCTACCTCGGCGCGCATGGGCTGGCGCCCGAATATGCCGGCCGCCGCGACGACTACGTCACCTTCATGTGCGACACCGTGCTGCCCGAAGCGGTGCGCGAAGGCGTGGTCGATCAGGTCGACGGCTTCTGCGACAAGGTCGGATTCAATCACGCCCAGATGGACCGCCTCTTTGACCGTGCGCGCTCCTTTGGGCTGCAGGTCAAGCTGCACGCCGACCAGTATACCGATTTCGGCGCCGGCACCGTCGTCGCCCGCCACCGCGGCCTGTCGGCCGATCATCTGGAGTTTGCCTCGCTTGCGACCGCGCAAGCGATGGCCGAGGCCGGCACAGTGGCGACCCTGCTGCCTGGTGCGCATCTCACCTTGCATGAGACGCGCAAACCGCCGGTCGACACCTTCCGCGAGCTCGGCGTGCCGATCGCGCTCGCTACCAACGCCAATCCCGTGAGCTCGCCCACGGTTTCGCCGGCCGCGCAGATGCATCTCGCCTGCTATCTCTTCCGCCTGACGCCTGAGGAGGCGCTGCGCGGGTTTACCGTCAATGCGGCCCGCGCGCTCGGCCTCGCCGCCAGTGCCGGCGTCATCGCTGTAGGCCGGGCCGCTGACCTCGCGATCTGGGACACCGACGATCCACGCGGCATCGCCTATGCGATTGGTGGCGCGCCCTGTCTCGCCGTGATCAAGGACGGCATCGTCGTTCACGAGGCGCCGCCGCCATCGTTTGGTCGAGCATGAACGCGCGCGACAAGCTGCTGCACTGGCTCGAAGCCGAGCGCGGCCGGAGGCTCGATTTCCTGCAACAATTCGCCCGCATCGACACTGCCAATCCGCCCGGCGACACGACGCGGGCTGCCGGCCTCTTCCGCACCTTCCTCGACCAGCAAGGCATCGCCCATCGCATCGAGGCGCCGCTCGCCCATGCGCCCAACCTGATCGCGAGCTTTGTAGGGGGCGCCGGCAACGGTCGCCATCTGGTGCTGAACGGCCATCTCGATGTTTTCCCGGTCGGCGATCGCGCCGCATGGTCGCGCGATCCCTGGTCGGGCGATATCGAGGACGGCCGATTGCATGGCCGCGGCACCGTCGACATGAAATGCGGCACGACGGCCATGCTGTTCGTCTTCGCCTATCTGCATCGTCTGCGGGCCGAGCTGCCTGGGCGTGTCACGCTCTCCGTCGTCTCCGACGAGGAGACCGGCGGCAAATGGGGCACCGCTTGGCTCATTGAAAATTGCGCTGCCGACGTCCTGGGCGACTGCGTGCTGAACAGCGAGCCGAGTGGCGTGGCCACCGTCCGCTTCGGCGAGAAGTGCATGCTTTGGCTGCGCTTCTGCATCGCCGTGAAGGGCGGCCACAGCGCCTATCCGCATACCGGGGGCAGCGCCACCAAGGTCGCCGCTGCGCTGATCCAGGATCTGCTCGCTATCGAATCGATGGCGCCGGACGAGCCCGACACGGTGCGCTGCACGCTCGACCGGCCCGAGGTGCAGAAGGCCATCGACCAGTCGCTGGGGGGCGGCGCGGCTAGCGTGCTGCGACGTGTCTCGGTCAATATCGGCACCATCCAGGGCGGTGTGAAGATCAATATGCTGCCGGCTGAGTGTGTGCTGGAGGTCGATTTCCGCCTGCCCGTCGGCATCAGCCGCGCCGCCGTCATGGAGAAGGTGCGTGCCATCCTCGTGCGCTATCCCATGGTGACGATCGAGGAGCTGTTGCCGGGCGGTCCTGAAGCCAGCGTCTCTGATCCCACGCACGAGATGATGGACCACCTGGTGCGCAACGCCACTGACGCGCAGGGCTGGCCGCCGCAACCGATCGTCAGCCTGGGCGGCACCGACACGCGCTTCTGGCGTGCCAAAGGCTTGCCCGCCTTCGTCTACGGCTGCTCTCCCGCCGGCATGGGCGGCGTCGATGAAAGCGTGAGCATCGCCGAGTTCCATCACGTGCTGCGCGTGCATGCGCTGGCGGCGTACGACTATCTGATGGCGGGAGGCGACGCTTGACCCAGCAATCGATTGGACCCATCTTCTAGACAGAATTTCTAGCCAGAAAGATTTGGGAATGCGCAGCGCCACATGGTCGCTTCAGGACGCCAAGAACCGTTTCAGCGCTGTCGTCGAAGCAGCGAGTCACGGAAAGCCCCAGGTCGTCACGAAACATGGCAGGCCAGCTGTGGTTGTCGTGGCGGCGGCCGAATATGAACGACTGCGGCATCTCGAGCGCCTGAAGGCGCCGACCTTTGTCGAACATCTCCTCGCCATGCCGACGGACGATGAGGAGTTTGAGCGTATGGAAGGATCATTCCGCGACTTCGAGCCCTGATGTATCTGCTGGATACCGTTGTCCTGTCCGAGCTGAGGAAGAAGTTCCAGCGGCGAAATCCGCACGTTGTATCCTGGCTGGCTTCCGTGGCGCCCGACGATCTATTCATCAGTACGCTCAGCATCGCCGAAGTCGAACGCGGCATTGAGCGGCAGCGGAAGGTGAATCCCAGCTTCGCAGATGAATTGGCCGAATGGCTGGATGTCGTCCTCAGGAGCTACTATGAGCGGATCTTGCCGCTCACTACTGGCATTGCGCGAAGATGGGGACGATTCTCGGCGCAAATCGGACATGACGGGTTTGACCTGGCGATCGCGGCAACAGCTCTGGAACATGGTCTGACGGTCGCGACACGCAATGTGTCGGATTTCGCATCTACTGGAGCGGCATTGATCAATCCTTTCGAGCCGCCTCCGCGGCGGAGGCGGTCGTAGCATCATCCTGCTGGCAACAGAATCCGATAGTCGCGTCCCTCCCAGCGCGCCTCCTTGGGATAGTACAGCGTGAAATCGAGCGCCTGGCGCCCGGCGAAGTCGGGTGCCACAAGTCGTACGCCGTGTCGCTCGAAAGGCAGCGGCGCCGACTTCCGCTCTTCAACGCCCTGCCAGCCGTCGTGGCCGAAGTGCAGGATGAACGGTGCCGGCAGGTCGATCAGCATGTCGCGGTCCTTCGGGAGTGCGTCGAACGGCACGTCGGGCCGCCAATGCCACGTTCCGCCCGTCGCCGGCCGGCTGCGCAGGTGGTCCTCCACCGAGCCCAGCAGCTCCAGCGGTCGCTTGTCCTGTCGCGCCGCCAACAGCTTCAGGAACTCGGCGTGCGCCCACACCAGCGGCATGGCGCTGCCGGAGGGCTTGCCGGGTACAAGTCCGCGCTCGGGGATTGGCGGGCTGTCCCAGACCTGCTCGGGGATGAGGCCACCCGGCCCGGTCATGCGCGCCATGGCCTCGAGATAGGGTAAAGGATCGCGCCCCAGCTGCAGGTCGAAGTGGCCGCGCTCGCCGGCCAAGAGCGGCCATGCCCGCCCGATGCCGTTGCCGTCGAAGGCACTGCCATCTGCATGCTCGCCGTAGCCGTCGCCGTTGTATCGCCGATAGGCGACACCTGTCGGCAGATCGACCTTGAGCAGCCCCTCGGCGACCTTGAGCGTGTTCTGGATGCGGGGGTCGTTCGGATCGCGCAGGCCGAGCCGGACGAGATAAAGGTATTCCATGCCGACCAGGGCCGCGGCATCGATCGTCTCGCCCCACCGGTTCTTGATCTCGATGCGGCCGCGCAGTCCCTGGTCCGTCGCCGTTGGCCCGATCCGCACATAGTAACCGTCGACGCCATAGGTCGCCGAATGGATGCCGTGCTCGACATAGGTCCAATCCTCGATCCGCTCGTTCCAGTAGTCGGCGACTGACAGGCAGTAGTCGCGCTCCTCGGCCGTGAGGAAGGGGCCGGCGGCGATCAGGGCCACGACCTGGACGCCGAGCGTGAAGGGGCTGAAGCCGGCGTTCTCCTCCCAACGGTCCTGCGCACTGATTGGTCCGTAGTATGCCAGGTACCGTGCGGCGCGTTGGACCATGGCCGCGACACCGCTCAAGTCATCCAATGCGCCAAGCTCGGCAAGCTTGCGGGCCAGGATGAGGGGGAATCCCACCTCGTCGAGCTGGATGCCTGTCCAGTATGGCGTGCCGTCGGGAAAGCAATTCTGGTTCCACCGGCCATCGTCAGTCTGGGTGGCAATGAGGTAGGACAGCATCCAGCGCGCATCCTCGATCTGGCCCACGGCGACCAGCGCCAGTCCTGCCTCGACGCAATCGCGTGCCCATACGAGATGATAGCCGCCGGAACTGTCGCTGGTGTTACCCCATGGCACGCTGAGGCTGGCCACGATGGACCCGGGAAAGGTCCGATCCTCGTGCACCTTCAGCACCAGGGCCGAGAGAAAGGCCTCACGTTCGACCTCGGGTGGGCCGGCCGGAATGATGAGCCGCTGCCCCCAGGTCTCCCACTCCGCAATGAATCGCTGTCGGACCGCGGCATAGCCTTCGCTGAGGCTGGACAATGCGAGCGTGCGGGCGCCGCCCGGCCGCTTGCTGAACCCGAGCGCCAGCGTGCCCTCGTTGGCGCCGAGCTCGCCCAGTAGAGCCACGTTGCCCCCCGTCGCTTCATCGTAGTGCCAGGCCATGCGGCCGTTGCGATTGAAGTCCTGCCAACCGTCGGAGACTCCGATATACCCGGCGCTCGAGCGCGAGAAGCCGCAGTCGCTGGCCAGGCACAGCGCGCTTTCACCCTTCCAGGCGAGCAGCTCGGTGCCGGCGCGCGCGTTGTTGTCGAGGCCGCTATTCTCCAGGTGCGGCGCCAGCAATGCGTAGAGCCGGGTGCCTTCGCCGCTTAGCCGGAAATTGACCAGTACGACGTCGCGCAGCGAGTCGACTGCAACGTCCAGTTCCAACCGATAGCCGTCGCCCTCGTGCACGACTTGCGGCAATGGCACGTAGGGCTTCGGCACGCTGACGCTGTAGCGCATGGCGCGCTTGATCTCGACCCAGCCGAACGGCCCGCTGACGATGAAGCCGAGGTCGCGGATCTGCGGGATGCCGGTCGCGGGCCAGTAGACCTCGTTCAGGACGCCGTAGCCCAGCGTCACCCAGACGCGGCTCGTGCCCAGCGACGTCGTCACCATGTCCTTGGCGCTCGACGTCCAGGTCGGTGAGGTGCCGGGCCTACCCGGCGCCTTGGTCAGAGGCGACATCGATACCTCGAGTGATCAAGAATCATTCTCGGAGCTTATACCCCAAATGGGTGATGCGGTTGGCCTCTTGACTTCTGTGGCATGACGGCCGCCTATTGCACTCCGGGGTTGAGGCCCGCTGCCGGGCCGTGGGATTTGGGGGCACAATGACGATTCGCAACGTTCCTGGGACGTATGCCACGATCTCGGCTGCCGTCGCGGCATCGGTGTCCGGCGACACCATCGTGGTGGCGGCAAGCTATGCGGCCAATGAATCGGTCGTCGTCACGGTCGACAATCTGACGTTCAACGTGGCGCCCAGCCTCGCAGGCATCTCGCTCACCGCCGGTGCCGGCGTGACGACAATCACCCTGAGCGGCGGTGCCAGCGTTCCGATCAATGGCAACAATGCCGCCAATACGCTGAACGGCGGCACGGGAACCGACAACCTGTACGGCAATGGGGGGAACGACGTCCTCCACGGCAACGACGGCAACGATCAGCTGGTCGGAGGCGCCGGCAACGACCAGATCGATGGCGGGGCAGGCTTCGATACAGTTCGGTACGACGCCGCAACGGCCGGCGTCGTCGTCAACCTGCAGGCTGGCACCGGGACGGATGGCCAGAGCGGCAGTGATGCGTTGAGCGGCGTGGAAGGCGTCAGCGGCACCCGATTCGCCGATACGATCACACTCGCCAATACGAGCGGCTGGGTCACCGGCCGCGCCGGAAACGACAAGCTCACCGGCGGAACCGGCGACGACAACATGATCGGCGGTTCGGGCACGGATACGATCAAAGGCGGTACCGGGATCGACACCGTGAGCTACTACGACGATGGCTTCGATACTGCCGGTGCCGGCGTCCAGGGCGTGAACGTCAATCTCCAGACCGGCAAAGCCATCGACAACTGGGGCAACACCGATACCCTGTCCGGCATCGAGAACGTCGCGGGCTCGGTGCTTGCCGACACCATCATGGGCGACGGCAACAACAACTCCTTCACGGGAGACAAGGGCGACGACACGCTCAAGGGTGGCGACGGCAACGACTGGCTCTTTGGCGGAGCGGGCAACGACACGATCGATGGCGGCGCCGGCTGGGACTCGACGACGTATCAGGGCTCCACGTCCGGCGTGCTCGTCAACCTGACGACAGGCGTTGCCTCCGATGGCTTGGGCAGTACCGATACCTTGACCGGCATCGAGAGCGTCGACGGTTCCGCATACGTCGATTCCCTCACCGGCGACGACAATGGCAACAACCTCTATGGCGATAGCGGCAACGACACGCTGAGCGCTCTTGGCGGCAACGACACCGTCAACGGCGGCAACGGCAATGACACGCTCAACGGCGGTGACGGTGACGACTGGTCGATGGGCGGAACCGGCGACGACGTGATCGACGGCGGCGCCGGCATCGATACGGTGGCGTACGGATCTACGACGGCTGGGGTCATCGTGAACCTGCTCACGGGCAAGGCGTCGGACGGGCAGGGCGGCACCGATTCACTGGCCGGAATCGAGAACGTTTTCGGCTCGACATTCGCGGACACCGTGACGGGCAATGCCAACAACAACGCTCTCACGGGAGATCAAGGAAACGACACGCTCAAGGGCGGCGACGGCAATGACTGGCTGGACGGCGGTTCGGGCGCAGACACGATCGACGGCGGCACCGGCTGGGACACCGCAACGTATCAGAATGCGACGGGCAGCGTTACGGCCAGCCTGCAGACCGGCGCAGCGGCGGACGGTAGCGGCGGCACGGATACGCTGAGCGGCATCGAAAGCCTCCTTGGCTCGGCGTTCGGCGATTCTCTTTCTGGCGACGCCAATGGCAACGCCCTCACCGGCAATGGAGGAAACGACACGCTGAGCGGCGGCGCAGGCGTCGACTCGCTCTATGGCGGGGATGGCAACGACACGCTCTCGGGTGGCGATGACGGGGACTGGCTGGACGGCGGTGCCGGCAACGATCAGATCGACGGCGGTGCCGGCTGGGACACCGCCACCTATCAGAATGCGACCGCCGGCGTCGTAGCCAACCTGCAGACAGGGTCGGCTTCTGACGGCGTGGGCGGCACGGACACGCTCACCGGCATCGAAGGCTTGGGCGGCTCGGCATTCGATGACACGCTCACCGGCGACGACAATGGCAACACTCTCAATGGGACTGGAGGAGACGATACCCTGGGCGGGCTGGGGAGCAACGACACGCTCGTTGGTGCCGATGGCAACGACACGCTCGAGGGCGGCAATGACAACGACTGGCTCGATGGCGGTGCCGGCAACGACCAGCTCGACGGCGGTGCCGGCTGGGACAGCGCGACCTATCAGAGCGCGACGGCGGGCGTCGTCGCCAATCTGCAGACGGGAACGGCGGCAGATGGGCTCGGCGGCACGGATTCGCTCACCGGAATCGAAAGCCTCTTCGGGTCTGCCTTCAGCGACTCGTTCACGGGCGATGCCAACGGCAACAGTCTCAACGGTAATGGCGGAAACGACACGCTGAGCGGCGGAGCAGGTTACGACTCCCTCTACGGTGGGGATGGCAACGACACGCTCAGCGGCGGCGACGACAACGATTGGCTGAGTGGCGGCGCCGGCGACGACACGGTCGACGGCGGCGCCGGCTTCGACTCGGTCACTTATCAGGATTCGACGGCTGGCGTGGCTGTCAACCTGTTGACCGGCGCCGCCACGGATGGCATGGGCGGCACCGACAGCCTGACGAACATCGAGCAGGTCTATGGCAGCAGGTTTGCCGACACGATCACCTTGAGCAACGTCAACAGCACGGCATGGGGCCGCGCCGGCAACGACAAGATCACGGGCGGAACTGCGAACGACACAATCTATGGCGGGTCGGGGGCCGACACGATCAACGGCGGCGCCGGAACCGACGCGGCGAACTACTATGACGATGGCCAGGATACCGCGGGCGTCGGCACGAAGGGCGTGACGGCCAATCTCCTGACTGGCAAGGCGACCGACAACTGGGGCAATGCGGACACCCTGACCGGGATCGAGAACCTCTACGGGTCCGCTCTTGTCGACACCTTCACCGGCGACAACAACCGGAATGTCCTCACCGGGAATGCCGGCAACGACAAGCTGACTGGCGGTGGCGGCAACGACGACCTCTATGGTGGTGATGGCAACGACGTCGTCATCGGGGGCGATGGCATAGACTACATGCAGGGCAGCGCCGGCAACGACACGTTCGATGGCGGCGTCGGCTACGACTTCTCCTGGTGGGTCCACGCGCAGGATTTCGATACGGTCGACTACCGCTACGGCACCACCACCGGTGTCGTGGTCGATCTGGCGGCTGGTACGGCATCGGACGGACAAGGCGGCACCGATACGCTGAAGAACATCGAGCAGGTCTTCGGGACAGCCTTCAACGACACCCTGAAGGGCGGTGGCGACCCGCGGTTCCAGGGCTTCCGTGGCGGCGCCGGCGATGACACGATCATAGGCTCGGGTAAGGCGAATACCCGTGCCGACTACGGCGACTCCACGGACGGTGTCACTATCACCTTGACTGGCGCGGCCGACGGCCTCGGCTCGGTGACCGGCGGCAGCACGGGCAACGACACGACGCGCTACGTCAACCAGTTCTTCGGCAGCGCCTATGCCGACACCTATGACGCCTCGGCCTACGTCTTGTCGATGCCGTCGGCATCGTTCGGCTTCAACGTCTTCCGCGGCGGCGCCGGCAACGACACCATCATCGGCAACGGCAACACGCGGTTAGATTTCGGCAACTCGACGTCCGGCATTACCATCGATCTCGGCGAGACGACGGTGGGCGACGGGCTGGGGGGCATCGACACCTTCAGCGGCGCGAACTCGGTGACTGGCACCGCCTATGCCGATGTCATGCATGGCACCGACAAAGGCGAGACGTTCCAAGGCCAGGGCGGCGACGATGTGATCGACGGCGGCGCCGGCTTCGATGAAGTCCGCTACGATGGCGGCACCAATGCCTATTCGGTCGGCATCACGGTCGACATGAAGGCGGGCACCGTCACCGGCGATGCGACCTATGTCGGTACGGACACGCTCGTCAATATCGAGGGCGTTCGCGGCAGCCTGTTTGACGATACATACGTTGCGACAGGCTTCAAGTCTGGCGGGAATACCGGCACGTTCCGCGATGGACCTCTGGTCAATCCGAACTACAACCGCTTCGCCGGCCTGTCGGGCAAAGACAAGATCACCGGCAATGGCCAGACGGTGCTCGACTACCGGGGTGCCTCCGCCGCCATTACCGTCACCTTCACGGGCCAGGGCAAGGGAACCGCCAACGGCACCACCGAGGGCATCGATACCTTCACCGGCGTCTATGCGATCAATGACTCGGCCTTCGACGATACACTGACCGGCAGCAACGCCGTCGCTGCGGGATACTGGGAAGGGTTCAGCCTTTCGGGCGGCAACGACACGGTCAAGGGCGGTGCCGGCAACGACTTCATCAGCTACAGCGCGTCCACGAACGCTGCCATCAACCTGAAGTTTACCGGCGTGGGCGAGGGCCAGGCGACCGGCAACGGCACCGACACCTTCTTCGGCATCGAGTACGTGATCGGCTCGACCGAGAACGACAAGATGACGGGCGGCGATGGCAACCAGACATTTGTCGGCATTGGCGGCAACGATCAGATGAACGGCGGAGCCGGCACCGGCGATACTGTGAGCTACTTCTTCGATGTCGACGGGGTCACGGTGAACCTCACCACCGGCAAGGCGCAGGACAGTTTCGGCGGGACCGACACCTTGGCCGGTTTCGAGATCGTGGTCGGCTCGCTGTTCGACGACAGGCTGACGGGCAACGCAAGTGCCAACACGCTGAACGGACTCTCTGGCAACGACACGCTCGACGGCAAGGCGGGCGCCGACACGATGAACGGTGGTGCCGGCGACGACAGCTACGTCGTCGACAACGCCGGCGACAAGGCGGTCGAGGCCGCCGCCCAGGGGATCGACCTGGTCACCAGCTCGGTGAGCTTCACGCTGGGCGCCAATGTCGAGAACTTGACATTGAGCGGGACAGCTGCCGTGAACGGCACCGGCAATACGCTGGCCAATGTGTTGATCGGCAACAGCGGTGCCAACAAGCTGGACGGCAAGACCGGCGCCGACACGATGCGCGGCGGTGCGGGCAACGACAGCTACGTCGTCGACAATGCCGGTGATCAAGTGATCGAGGATCTCAACAAGGGAACCGACCTTGTCACCAGCTCGGTGAGCTTCACGCTGGGCGACAACATCGAGAAGCTGACGCTCGCCGGTACGTCTGCGCTCGCCGGCACCGGTAACGCCCTGGCGAACACCATCGTCGGCAACGCCGGCAACAACGTGCTCGACGGCAAGGTGGGCAACGATACCCTCACCGGCGGCGCCGGCACCGATACGTACGCTTTCACCACGGCGCTCAATGCGCTGAGCAATGTCGACACCCTGGTCGGCTTCGTCTCGGGCAGCGATCGCATCTCGCTGTCCAAGTCGGTCTTCTCGGCGCTTTCAGCGGGCACCCTGTCGTCGGCCGCGTTCGTGCAGGGCGTGGCCGCCACGACCAGCAGCCAGCACATCATCTACAACGCGACGACCGGCGTGGTGTCCTACGACGCGGATGGAAACGGGGCGGGCGCCGCCGTCGCCTTCGCCAAGGTCACGCCGGGGCAGGCGCTGGTCGCTGGCGATTTCAAGATCGTGTAGGACGTCAGCCTATGAGCAGAGGGAGCGTTCTGCTGACCTTGGGGGTCCTGCTGTCATCCGGCGCGGCATTTGCCGATACGGCGAGGATCTGCGAGCAGCGCGTGGATTGTTCGCCGTCTGCGCCGGGCGTCGACCTGACGCCTGACCTTCGCGCGCTTTTCGGCCGTTGGATGGGCGGTCGGGTTCATTCGAACATTCTCGAAACTTCGCGTGGAGTACTGCCGCCGGCAGGGGCTTCAACAATACCAACAAATCGGGAATAAACCCCTGGAAGGCGACATTCCCGGAATGGCGTGTTGACGTTTTCGACCAATAACCGCTCGTATGAGCTTCGAATGATCGATCTCAATGAACTGAAGGGCGTCTACCGCATCGGGCAGGACACGAACGAGGCTTGGTTCAAGAGACAGTAGAACAGCCGTGTTCGCACTGCGTACGATCGAAAAGAACGACCCCCGTCACCAGTGCTTGTTTATTCTCCCTGGGCCTGCATCTGCCTGAGCCGCATCTGAAGGGAAGCACTGCCTGTTAGTATAAATTAACCTCCTCATCGGCCACCAGCGTCTGCCGGCGATGGGCAGCTTCGGGGGGGACCGACCGATGACCAACACCGATTCAAGCCAACTGCAAACGGCCGGAAATTACCGGAAATCCCCCTTCCACCTTGCCCTAAGCTCGGTTCTTTCTTGCTTGGCATCGCCGTCTTGTCACGGCGGAGAGGGGCATCATGTTTCACATGGGTTGGTTCATCGGCCGCGGCTATTCGGTTCATGCCTGGAACCAGCCCTGGTCGGGCGCGATCGGCGCCGACTACATGCACGCCGACCTCTATATCGACCTGGTGCGGGCGATGGAGCGGGCCTGCTTCGACTATGTCATGATCGAGGACGGCTCGTTCGTGCCCGATGCCTGCAAGGGCACGGCCGAATGGTACCTGCACAACGCCTACACGGTCCCCAAGCACGATCCGATGCCGCTGGTCCCGCTGCTGGCGCAGGGTACCCGTCACATCGGCATCGTCGCCACCATGACCACCGGCTTCTATCCGCCCTATCTGGCGGCGCGGCTCGGAGCGACGCTCGACCATCTGACGGGCGGCCGTCTTGGCCTCAACCTCGTGACCGCGCACAATGATCGCACGGCGCAGAATTTTGGCCTGCCGCGCCATCACGAGCATGACCTGCGCTACGAGATCGCCGACGAATGGATCCAGGTCGTCGACAGGCTGTGGCAGTCGTGGGAGCCGGACGCCGTGGTCGCCGACCCCGAGACCGGCATGTTCGCCGATTTCCGCAAGGTCCATCCCATCGACTTCACCGGCAAGCACTTCAGCTCGCGCGGGCCGTTGAACATGCCGCCCGGGCCGCAGCGCCGACCGGTGATCTGCCAGGCCGGCATGTCGCCGGCGGGCCGCGAGTTCGCCGCCCGGCACGCCGACACCATCGTCGCCCAGTGTCGTGGCGTGGAGGCGGCCAGGCGCTATCGTGACGACGTGCACCAGCGTATGGCCGGGCACGGCCGCGATCCCAACAGCTGCAAGGTGATGTTCAACACCGGCATCGTGCTGGGGGAGACAAAGGACGAGGCCGAGGCGAAGAAGGTGCGGGCCGATGCGGCGCTCGCCCGCAATCTCGAGTTCCGCCTCGCCCGGCTCTCCTTCCTGAGCGGCCTCGATTTCTCGAAGTTCGAGCTCGACGAGCCGCTGCCCGAGGTCAAGACCAACGCCTCGCGCGGCCAGACGGCGCTGATGACCAGTGGCACCGGCCACGCCACGCTGCGCGAGATGCTGACGGATCCAGGCAGCGGCGGCATCGATTTCGTCGGCACGCCTGACAGCGTCGCCGCCGAGATGGGCGAGGCGGCGGCCGACATGGGTGGCGACGGCTTCATGATTACCGAGAATGTCACCCGCCGCGCCATTGCCGAGATCACCGACGGGTTGGCGCCCGCCCTCAGGCGCCGTGGCCTGATCCGCGACGGCTATCCTCATGCGCTGTTCCGCGACAACCTTCTGGCCTTCTGACCGTCTTGGCATGCCGTTTGCGATGCGGGTCGTTGCAGTCCCGCCAAATCTGCGTTCGTACGGCTTTGCGCCTGATGGAAAAAGAAGGGGGATCTCATGACCAAAGGCTCGTTATCTCGCCGCCATGCGCTAGGCCTGCTGGCGGTGCCGCTTGTCGTCCCGCTGCTTGGCCGTGCCGCGGCAGCGGCCACGCTCGAGGAGATCAAGAAGCGCGGCTACATGATCGTCGCCACCGAGGACGACTACCGCCCCTTCGAGTTCGTCAAGGATGGCAAGCCCGCCGGCTTCGACAACGAGCTGCTCGAGGACCTGCGCAAGGCGGCACCCTTCCAGGTCAAGCAGGAGATCATCCCCTGGACCGGCCTGCTGGCCGGCGTCAGCACGGGCAAGTACGACGTCGCGCTGACCGCCGCCATCATCACCAAGGAGCGCAGGAAGTCCCTCGACTTCACCAGCCCGATCGCCGACGCTACCCACTACTATGTCAAGCGCAAGGGCGACACGAGCATCACCTCGGTCAAGGATCTCAGCGGCAAGACCTGCGGTGTGCAGGCCGGCAGCGCGCTCCTGGGCCGCCTGCCCGAGCTCGAGGCCATGCTGAAGAAGGACGGCGGCAAGCTCGGCAAGGTCGTCGAGTACACCTCTTATCCGGAAGCCTACCAGGACCTGGCGCTGAAGCGCGTCGACTACGTCGTCAACACCATCATCAACCTCAAGACCCTGGTGGCTGAGAAGCCCAACGTCTTCGAGGTCGGCCAGGCGGTGTCGGGCGCGTCCTTCCCGGCCTGGGCCGTCGCCAAGGGCAACACGGAGCTGCTCGCTTTTCTGAACGACTTCATCGCCAAGGAGAAGGCCAACGGCCGCTTCGCCGAGCTGCAGAAGAAATGGTTCGGCGAAGCCTTCCCCAACCTCCCGGTGCAGTTCGAGCCGGAATTTTAAGGGAGACGATCATGATTGGAGCGCGGACCTCCAGGTCCGCATTCATGAGTCATGAGCGGACCTGGAGGTCCGCGCTCCGCCCATGACTCCCGGCGATATCGCAGCCTTCGCACAGGGCGCGCTGGTGACGGTGACCCTGTCGCTGGCCGGCATCGTGGTCGGCTTGCCGCTCGGCCTGGGCCTCGCGCTCGTCCGCTGGGCCAACATCCCGGTCGCCGCCTGGATCGTCACGCTCTATGTCAGCATCCTGCGCGCCACGCCGCTGGTCACGCTCCTGCTGCTGCTGTTCTTCGCCCTGCCCAATGTCGGCGTGCCCATCGATCCCTATTCGGCGGCCATCCTGGCGCTCTCGATGAACACCTCGGCTTTCAACTGCGAGATCTGGCGCGCCGCGCTGCTCGCTTTCCCCAAGGATCAGTACGAAGCCGCCCAGTCTGTCGGCATGACGGCCGAGCTGCGCTTCCGCCGCATCGTCTTCCCGCAGATCCTGCGTTCGAGCTTGCCCGCGCTGGTCAACGAGATGTCGCTCCTGATCAAGGTCACGCCTGTGCTGGCGGTGGTCGGCGTGGTCGACATCACGCGCGCCGCCGTGCGCATCGGTGCCGAGACCTACGATCCGCTGCCGCCCTTCCTGGTCGCGGTGGCGATTTATGCCCCGATCATTTTCGCCCTGGTGTCGCTGCAGCGCTGGATCGAGCACCGCCACCGTCTCGCCGAGGCACTGGCATGATCCGCGACTTCGGCATCGTCTGGAACGAGCGCGATCTGCTGCTGGCTGGGCTTGCCAACACCACGATCCTGTCGCTGCTGGCCGTGATCGGTGCGCTGCTGCTGGGCTTTGCCCTGACGCCGGGCCTCATGTCGAGGAACGTGGCCGTCTCGCGCGTCGCCCACGCTTTCGTCGACGGCATGCGCTGCATTCCCTTCCTGCTCTTCGCCTACATCATCTATTACGGCCTGCCCTCGCTCGGGCTGAACTTCGACAACTGGAACGCAGGCCTGGTCGCGCTTACGCTCTACAATGCCGCCTACATGGCCGAGATCCTGCGCGGCGCCTGGGCCGCCATGCCGCGCGAGCCGATCGAGGCGGGCATCGCCTTCGGCTTCTCCGGCCCACGCCTGTTCCGTCGCATCATCCTGCCGTCGCTCGTGCTGCAAGCGGGGCCGGTAGTGGGCAATCAGCTCATCCAGATCATCAAGGACAGCGCCTTTCTCACCATCATCGCGCTGCCCGAGCTCACCCATGCCGCGAGCTCCATCCAGTCGCGCTATTATGTGCCGTTCGCCGCCTTCATCACCGCGGTCCTGCTCTATTGGCTGCTGTGCCTGGTGATCGAGGCGGGCGTGAACGTCCTGCGCCGGCTTGCCGACGCGCGCCGCTAGCATCGCGAGATTGGCCGCCATGGATCCGGTGCTGAAGGTCGTCGGCATTTCCAAGAGCTTCGGTGCCGCCGAAGTCCTGAGCGATGTGACCTTCGAGGTGGGGAAGGGGGAGACCGTGTGCGTGCTCGGCCCCTCGGGCTCGGGCAAGTCGACGCTGCTGCGCTGCATCAACTGGCTGGAGCGGCCCGATGCCGGCCAGGTCTATCTCAACGGCGAGCTTGTCGGCGTGACGAGCGGCGGCGTGGTTATGAGCGATCGCCAGCTGTCGCGGATCCGGACTCATATCGGCATGGTGTTCCAGCACTTCGCGCTGTGGCCGCATCTCACGGTGCTGCAGAACCTGATGGAGGCGCCGGTTCAGGTGCAGAAGCGGCCGAAGGCCGAGATCCGCGACGAGACGCTGGCGCTGCTGTCGAAGGTTGGCTTGCTGGAAAAGCGCGATGCCTTTCCGGCGAAGCTGTCCGGCGGCCAGAAGCAGCGCGTCGGCATCGCCCGCGCGCTTGCCATGCGTCCGGACCTGCTGCTGTTCGACGAACCGACCAGCGCGCTCGATCCGGAGCTGGTCGGTGAGGTGCTGGTGGTGATGCGCGAGCTGGCCCGCGAGGGCATGACCATGGTGGTCGTCACCCACGAGATGGGGTTCGCCCGCGAGGCCGCCAACCGCATCTTGTTTCTCGACCGCGGCCGCGTCGTCGAGACCGGCTCACCCGATCGCTTTTTCGGGCGGCCCGAGACCGACCGCGCGCGGCAGTTCCTGCAGCGCTACGCTGGCGAGATGTCTTCCTCAAGATAGCGAGGCTCCATGGACACGATCTTCCATCTTCTGCCCGATGCGCCCAAGCCGGTCGCACCCTACAGCCATGCCGTCGAGGCGGGCTCTTTCGTCTTCGTCACCGGCCAGCTGGCCACTGACCCGGATGATGATTCGCTGCCCATCCCGCCCGGCATCGAGGCCCAAACCCACAAGGTGATGGACAATCTCGCGCGCGTGCTGAAAGGCTGCCGTCTCTCCTTCGCCAACGTGGTTTGTGTTCGCATTTTCCTTACTGATTTCAATGGCGACTACGCAGCGATGAACGAGATCTATGCGACCTATTTCCCGTCCGACAGGCGGCCTGCGCGCACCACGGTCGGGGTGACGGCGCTCGCCCGCGGCGGCATCATCGAGATCGACATGATCGCCGTGAGACCATGACAGCCCAGAGCAAGCAGGAGATCGCCGAAGCCAACCGCCGGCGCTACGAGGAGCTACGGTCGGCCGGCCAGGGCACCACGCCCAAGGCCTTGCCGCCGCCAACCGCGCTCGACGGTGCGCCGATCCCGTCTGACGCCGTGGTCAGCCGCGACGAGGTGCCAAGCGGCTGGTACGAGACGGTGCGGCTCAATCGTGGCGAGGCGCTGCGCCTCATCGACCTGCAGGGAACCTCCAGCGTCTCCGTCATCGGCTGGTGCCAGCATGACTCGTCGGAACGACTGAACTGCGCCGACACCGCCAAGGTCCAATGGAGCGCGTCCCTTGCCAAGGGCCGCGTCCTGCTGACCGACATGGGCCGCGTCTTTCTCTCGCTGATCGAGGACACCAGCGGCGCGCACGACCTCCTGGCTGGCGGCTCGACATCCGCCTCGGTGCTTGCCGCCTATGGTGCGCCGGCGCGCAACACGCAGGACAACTTCCTCGCCGCCGCATCGAAGCTCGGGCTCGGCCTGCGCGACATCCCGCCGTGCGTGACCTTCTTCGCGCCGCTGTCGCTCGACGAGGAGGGCCGCTTTGTCTGGAACGCCGGGCGCAAGCAAGCTGGCGATTTCGTCGATCTGCGTGCCGAGATGGACGTGGTGCTGGCTGTGTCGAACTGCACCCATCCGCTCGATCCGGCGCGGCCCACCGCGACCGGCCCGATTGTGCTCATCCGCCATCGCCCGCTGCCTGCAGCGGCCGACGATCCCTGCCGCACGGCGTCGCCGGAGATCGCGCGCGCCTTTGCCTTCACCGATCGGCTCTACGCCTGAGGGGAGCCCGCGATGCCCTATACCTCCTACGAAGTCGCCGCCGAACGTCCCTGGTCGCGCATCCTCAAGAGCGGCCAGACGCTGCGCATCGTCGACCTCGAAGGCCAGCAGGCGGTCGACGCGCTGCTCTACTCGGCCCAAGATCCGGCCGAACGCTACAGCGCGCAGGATACGCTGCGCGTCCAGGGCTCGGCCTATATCGGGCTGGGCACCAAGCTGGTCTCCAACACGGGTCGCGTGATGGCCCGCATCACCGCCGATACCTGTGGCCGCCACGATACGTCGGCCGGCTGCTGCTCGTGCGAAAGCAACGCGGTGCGCTTCGGCGAGCAGACGAAGTACCAGCACGCCTGCCGGGAGAACTTCATCCTCGAGCTGTCGAAATACGGACTCGGCAAGCGCGACATCGTCTCCAACCTGAACTTCTTCATGAACGTGCCGATCGACCCCTCGGGCAATTTCACCGTCGACGACGGCATCTCCGCGCCAGGCAACCATGTCGACATCACTGCCGACATGGACGTAATCTTCGTCATCTCCAACTGCCCGCAGATCAACAATCCCTGCAACGGCTTCAACCCGACGCCCATCCGGGTGCTCGTGTGGGATCCGCCGGCCGTCTGAGGAGAGCACCATGGATATCGTCCAGCCTCAGCCCTACGACCTCGTCCTGCGCGGCGGCCGCGTCATCGATCCGGCGCAAGGCCTCGATGGATCATTCGATGTTGGGGTGCGCGACGGCCGCATCGCCGCCCTGGCCAGGAGCCTGCCGGGCCCGGCGAAAGAGACGGTCGATATGCGCGGCAAGCTGGTGTTGCCGGGCCTGATCGATACCCACGCTCATGTCTACCGCTATGTCAGCGGCCGCTTCGGCCTCGACGCGGATACCGTCGGCGTGCACTCGGGGGTGACCACGGTGGTCGATCAGGGCGGCCCGTCGGTGCTGACCTTTCCCGGATTCCGCGAATACATCGTCAAGCCCGCCGCGACGCGCGTGCTCGCCTTCATCTCCGCCTACATGGTGGGCGGGCTGGAGGGCCACTATTACCCTGAGCTCTACCGTCCCGACTGCATCGCCGTCGACGACACGGTGCGCGCCGCGCGCGAGAATGCCGACTTGGTGCGTGGCGTGAAGGGCCATGCCGAGATCGGCGGCTTCACCCGCTGGGGCGACGAGGCCATGCGCCGCGCCGCCCAGATCGGCCGCGCCCTCGACCTGCCGCTCTATATCCATTTCGGCCAGCTCTGGCCTCTGCCGGAGGACAAGCATCCCTACGATCCCGATGCCATCCTGCCCGAGATGCTCGCGATCCTGCGGCCGGGCGACATCCTCGCCCATCCGTTCACCCGTCATCCCGGCGGCTTCGTCGACAGCCATGGCACGGTCCATCCTGTGGTGCGCGAGGCGCTGGCGCGCGGGCTCAAGACTGACGTCGGCCACGGCTCGCATTTCTCGTTCAAGATGGCGCGCCTGGTGCTCGACGCCGGCATCGTGCCCGACACGCTGGGTGCGGACATGCACGGCTACAACACGACGATCCCCAAGCCGCGCGGCACGCCCGAGGAGCATCCCGACAAGCAGGAAATGCATCTCTTCGCCGGCGCCCAGAATTTCTCGCTGACCTCGGCCATGACCAGCATGCTGGCGCTGGGGTTGAAGCTCGAGCAGGTCGTGCCGATGGTGACCAGCAACTGCGCGGCAATGCTCGGCATGGCGGAGCAGATCGGCACGCTCAAGCCAGGCGTCGAAGCGGACGTCTCGGTCGTTGCCGACGAAGTCGGCCGCTTCCTTCTTGAGGACAATGAAGGCACCAAGGTCGTGGCCGAGCACTACATTCGCCCGATCTTCTGCTTGCGCGCCGGCCAGCGCTTCGACGCCGACGCGCCCATCCTGCCCCGGCCATTGCTGGCCGACGCAGCATGACTTCGGAGCTGGGCGTCGGCGCCTCGCTGCGGCGCAAGGAGGACGCGCGCTTCCTGTTGGGGCAGGGCCGCTTTGTCGGCGACATCACGCGTCCCGGCATGCTGGAAGTGGCTTTCTTGCGCAGCCCGGTCGCCCATGCCCGCCTGCGCAGCATCACCAAGCCCGCTGGCGACGAAAAGCGCGTCTTCGCGCTGGCCGATCTGCCGGGCGTGCGTCCCATCCGCGCCGACTCCGCCCTGCCGGGCTTCCGCGCCTCCGAGCAGCAGGCGTTGGCGCAGGGCAAGCTGCGCCATGTCGGGGAGGCCATCGCCGCCTGTGTCGCCGAGACGCGCGCCGAAGCCGAGGACCTCGCCGCCGCCTGCGTTCTCGATTACGAGGCACTGCCTGCGGTGCACGACATGCTCGCGGCACCGTTGCCGTCATCACCGCTGCTCCACGAGCACTGGTCAAAGAATGCCTTCCTCGAGACCCATCGCGACGACGATGTCAGTGGTCTCGATGCCATCGCCGCCGCCAAGGTGACGCGCACGCTGCGCACCTCGCGCCAGTGCATGGCGCCGATCGAGGGTAGGGGCGTGCTGGCCGAGTGGGACCCTCGGCTGGAGCAGCTGATCGTCACCACGGCGACCCAGATGCCTCATGTCAATCGCAGTGGCCTCGCCGATTGCCTGGGTCTCGACGAAGGTCAGGTGCGCATCGTCTCGCCCGACGTCGGCGGCGGCTTCGGCTACAAGGGCATCCTGTTGCCCGAGGAGATTGTCTGCGCCGCCATCGCTCGGCTGCTGGGCCGGCCGGTGCGCTGGCTGGAGGACCGCTTCGAGCAGCTCACGGGCGCCAATTGCCGCGAGCATCATTATGTCGTCACGGCATGGGCCGACGGCGCCGGCAAGCTTCTGGGCATGCAGTGCGATGCCACTGTCGATGCCGGGGCCTACTCCTCCTATCCGTTCGGCGCCTGCCTCGAGGCGGCGCAGGTCACGTCGATCCTGCCCGGCCCCTATGTACTGCCTCGCCTCAACTGTCATACGCTATCGGCCTGCACCAACAAGGCGCCGATCCTGCCTTACCGAGGCGTGGCGCGGACCGGCGTGTGCTACGCCATGGAGACGACGCTCGATGCTTTGGCGCGCCAGCTTGGCATCAGCGCCATCGACATCCGCCTCGCCAATCTCGTGCCGCCCGAGGCCATGCCTTATCGCAATCTTGTGGGCAAGGTCTTCGACAGCGGCGATTATCCTGAATCGTTGCGCCGCGCCGTGGCCGCCTTCGATCTCGACGTCATTCGGGCGCGGCAGGCGAAAGGCGAGGCCGTGGGCTTTGGTCTTGCCGCCTTCTGCGAGCAGGGCGCGCATGGCACCTCGGTCTACCACGCCTGGGGCATACCTTTCGTGCCCGGCTACGAGCAGGCGCAGGTGCGCTTGAGCCCCGACGGCATGCTGGAAGTGCGTGCGGGCGTGCACAGCCACGGCCAGGGCATGGAGACCACGCTGGCCCAGGTCGCGCACGAGATCCTGGGCCTCCATCCCGCCCAGGTGCGCGTGGTGCTGGGTGACACCGCGCTCACGCCCTATTCGACCGGCACCTGGGGCAGTCGTTCCATGGTGATGGCGGGCGGTGCTGTCGCCGAGGCCTGCCGCCAGCTGTCCGTGCGCATTGCCGCGATCGGCGCGGCACTTCTCCAAGTGTCGCCGGAGGAGGTCGAAGTGGCCGACGGGCGCGTGCGGCGCAGAGAGGGCGAGGGTTCCGTCGCCATCGCCGATGTCGCCCGCACCTGGTACCGCGCGCCGCAGAACCTGCCGCCCGATGTCGACAAGGGTGGGCTGGAAGTCACCGCGGGCTATCGGCCCGATCCCGACACCGGCACGCACTCCTATGCCTGCCATGCAGCGGTCGTGCGCGTCGACACCGAAACCGGCGCCGTCACGATCGAGGACTATGTCGTGGTCGAGGACGGCGGCACGCTGGTGAACCCCATGATCGTCGACGGCCAGGTGCTGGGCGGTTTGGCGCAGGGCGTCGGCACCGCTCTCTACGAGGAGATGCCGTACGACGAGCAGGGCCAGCCGCTCGCGGCGACATTGGCAGATTACCTGCTGCCCGGCGCCGCTGAAGTGCCGGACGTGCGGCTCGACCACATCGAGACGCCGAGCCCGTGGACCACGTTCGGCCAGAAGGGCATCGGCGAAAGCGGCGCCATCGGCCCGCCGGCGGCCATCGTCAACGCCATCAACGACGCGCTGGCCCCGCTCGGCGCCGAGGTGGTCGACCTGCCGGCGAGTCCGCCGCGGGTGCTGGCGGCGATCCGGGCCGCGCGCGGCAAAAGAAGATGAAACCGGCACCCTTCGCCTATGCGCGGCCGCAGACCTGGCCGGAAGCGCTGCAGCTCCTGGCCGATGGCGCCCGGCCCGGCGCCGGCACGCAGTCGCTGGGCCCGCTGCTCAACCTGCGCCTGGCGCAACCCGCCACCGTGGCCGACCTGCGCCATCTGCCGGACTTTGCCGGTGTCACGGTGAGCAGCGACGTGGTGCGCATCGGCGCTGGCACCACTCACGCCGCGATCGAAGATGGCGCGGTGCCGGGCCGCGTCGGCGAGATCATGGCCAACGTGGCGCATCGCATCGCCTACCGCCCGGTGCGCAACCGCGGCACCATCGGCGGCAGCCTGGCGCACGCCGATCCCGCCGGCGACTGGGTCGCCGTGCTGCCGGCGCTCGGGGCCACGGCGGTCGTGCTCGGGCCGGAGGGCGAGCGGCGCATCCCGACGGTAAGCTTCGTCACCGGCATCTTCGAGACAGCCCTCGCTCCGGACGAGCTTCTGCGCGCCATCGAAGTGCCGGTGCTGCCGCCCGCCGCGCGCTGGGGTCACTGGAAGTTCTGCCGCAAGCCCGGTGAATTCTCCAAGGCCACCGCCTGCGTGCTGGCGTTACCTGATAGGGCGCCACGCGCCGTGCTTGCCGCGCTGGATGCGCCGCCGCTCGTCATCGAGGACGCAGCGGTGCTGGCCGCCGACCCGGCGGCCGAAGCAGTGCGTCTCGTCAACTGTTTCGCAGATCTCACCGACTGGCGTCGTGCCGTTGCCGAGACTGCGCTTCGTTGCGCCGTCGGCCTGGCGCTGGGCGCATGAGCACCAAGATCGCGATCTCCCTCACCGTCAACGGCGAGCTGCGCCAAGTGCTGGCCGAGCCGCGCGATCAGCTTGCCGATCTCCTGCGCGGCGCGCTGATGCTGACGGGGACCCATCTCGGCTGCGAGCATGGCGTGTGTGGCGCCTGCACCGTCGAGATCGACGGCGCACCGGCGCGCTCCTGCATCGCCCACGCTGGGGCGTGCGACGGCGCCTCCATCCGCACCATCGAAGGCTTCGGTGACGATCCGGTGATGGCCGCCTTGCGCGAGGCCTTCAGCCGTGAGCACGCGTTGCAGTGCGGCTACTGCACGCCCGGCATGCTGATCGCCGCGCGCGATATCGTGCTGCGCCTGCCTCATGCCGATGAGGGCCGCGTGCGCGAGGAGCTGTCGGGCAACCTCTGTCGCTGCACCGGATATCGTGGGATCGTACGGGCGGTGCTCAGCGTTCTGGCTGCCAGGAAGACAACTTCGGTCTGAGGAGCTACGCATGAACCGACATGTGTGCCGCGCGTTGCTTGGCATTGCCTGTATTGGCGCCTGGCCAATCGCCGGCGTCGCCCAGAGCGGCTTCGCCGTGACGCCGACCTGGGACGGCATCAAGGCCTGCTCCGGCCAGCCGATCTCGAGCCCGTCGCCGGCCTTCTCGGTCGCGGGCGTCCCGGCCGGGACAGCGGAGCTCGAGTTCCGCATGGCCGATCTCGACGCACCGCGCTTCAATCATGGTGGCGGCAAGGTGAGCTATAGCGGTCAGCCGCGCATTGCGGCCGGCGCCTTTCAGTTCATCGGCCCATGCCCGCCGCAAACCCATCGCTACGAATGGACGGTGACGGCGCGCGATGCCGCCGGCAAGTCGCTCGGCGTGGCCCGCGCGACCAAGAATTACCCATAGCGGCCGACACGATGGATCAGCGCGCCCACGCCGCGTTCTGGAGAACGACGCGATAGCCGTCGGGGTCCTCGAAGGTCACGCCGTCGCGGTCCCAGTAGGGATTGAACGCCGGAACGGGGTCGAACCCTGCGTCGCGCAGGCGCTGGATGGCGGCGAGCCACGCGTCCTTGTCGGGCAGATAGAAGACAAGCAGGTTGTCTGCGGTGGGCGCGCGGCCCACGACATGCCCGCGCTTCTGGGTGAATTCGAGATGGTAGGGCGCGCCGGGCCGGCCGAGCATCACGCCGTCGAAACCGTCATGGTCCTCGAAGCGATAGAGCACGCTCAGGCCCAGCCCTTGCCCGTAGAAGCGCAGCAGGGCCTCGAGATTGTCGCTCGGTCGGGCGACGCGCAGGATGGGAACCGCGTCCATCTTGGATCGAGCCTCCTTACCGTGCCCGCACGCGCGTACGTCGACGCGCCGGCGGCTCAGGCAGGGGCAGTGCCGCCGTCTCCTTGGCCGACGACAGTACGATCAGCGTCTCCGTCCGCTGCACGCCGCGCACGCTCTTGATCACGTTGTTGAGGAACGCCTCGAGCTCGCGCGTGTTGGCCAGGCGCACCTTCAGCAGGTAGTTCCATTCGCCCGTGACGTGATGGCACTCCTGCACGGCGCTGGCCGCCGAGATCTGCTTGAGGAACGGTGCTTCTGCGACCGGATCCGACCAGCCGACGAAGATGAAGGCCAGCAGCTCCAACCCGACCGCCTCGGGAACGACATGGGCGTGGAAGCCGCCGATGGCGCCACGCGTGACGAGTCGTCTAATGCGATCGTTGACGGATGATGCCGCGAGTCCGACTTGTCTTCCGAGTGCGGCGAGCGACTGGCGATCATCCTGCTGCAGCAGGCCGAGGATGCGTCGGTCCGTGTCGTCGATATCCTTCATTCTATCCAAGTATCCCGAGTACTGCCTCAAGCCCGTCGCCGGGCCTGGGAGGGTGTTTCGCCGGTGCGTCGGCGAAATTCGCGATTGAAGTATGAGAGATCCCTGAAGCCGACGGCAAAGGCAATGTCGCAGATGCGCTGATGCGCATAGCGCAGATCGCGCAACATCCGCTTCGCCTCGTCGATTCGCGTGTTCCGCACATGCTCTGAAAAGGAGAGGCCGACGCCGTCCAGAAGCTGCTGGACGTAGCGGCCTGTCAGCCCGAGCTGCGATCCCACCTCGGCCGCGCCCAGTTGCGGATCGCGGAACCGCCGGCCGATCTCTTGCAGGACGGATCGCAGGCGCGCCGCCTTGATGCCGCCGAATGGCGCCGTTCGCGCGAGCTCGCCAGCGGGATCGAACAGATGCGCCATCAGCTCGCGTATTTGCGCGCTGCACAGCAACGCGAGAGGAGCGGGAATGGCATCCGAGGACAGCAGCTGCTCGCAGTAGGCCGTCAGCAACTTGATGGTTGGATCGCCGGGCCGGGTCGGGCGCAGGATCGCCTCGTCGAGTGCCGGAAAGATGTCGGTCGCCGTATCTCGGTCCAGGTGGATCGATAGCGTGACCATGTCCTTACGCAGGGCGGTGCCGCCGTGCCGGTCGTGCGGCAGCAGCAGCGCCTGCCCCGCAATCAAAGAGACCATCTGGTCGCCGAGCACGAGATCGCCACGCCCCTCGACGCAGATGATCAGCGTGAGCCCATCATCTTCGTCCGATGACATTTCAGTAGGCTTAATGAACGGGCACGCGCCGGCGACGTTCTTGAGCACGGTCAGCTTGGGCAGCGGCTGGGAGTGCAGCGCGGCGAGCAAGCCGGCTGCCACCGGCGCCGATGATGCACCGACGCGCGGCGTGAAGAGCCCCGGTTTCATATAGATCCCCCCTGTAAAATGTGCGGCAGAACCCCACTGCTACCGAATGAATAGCGATAATGTGTCCAATCTTTGTTCGTTATTGTCCAAGACGCAAGGCGAGGTTGCAAATACTGTCCACGCCCCTACTGCGAGGCCTGGAGTGTCGGCCGATGCCCTTCCCATCGAATATCGATCTGTCCACCCTGAACGGCAACACCGGCTTTCGCCTCGACGGCCCGGCTGCAGATTACTGGAGCGGCCAATCCGTGGCCTCGGCGGGAGACGTCAATGGGGATGGATTTGACGACCTGATCGTGGGTGCGCCGCACCCCAATGGCACGAACACCGGCGCGAGCTTCGTGGTGTTCGGCAAGGCATCGGGCTTTGCTGCTGCCATCGATCTGTCGAGCCTCGACGGCGCCAACGGTTTCAAGCTCAGCGGCGAAGCCGCAATCGACTGGAGCGGCTGGTCGGTTGCCTCGGCCGGCGACGTCAATGCCGATGGATTCGCGGACCTGATCGTCGGTTCGCCCGCCGCCGATCCGAACGGCTCCTCCTCCGGCGCGGCCTATGTGATCTTCGGCAAGGCGTCGGCGTTCGCGGCGAACCTCGACCTATCGACGCTCGATGGCAGCAATGGCTTCAAGATGAGCGGCGAGGAGGCGGGTGACCGGCTCGGCATGTCGGTCGCCTCAGCGGGCGACGTCAATGGCGACGGTTTTGCGGATATGATCATTGGCAGCCAGGGAGCCGACCCAACCGGCGACGGCTCCTATCTTGGTGCTGCTTATGTCGTCTTCGGCAAGGCCACGGGCTTCTCCGCTGATCTGGACTTGACGAGCCTGGACGGCATCAACGGCTTCCGACTCGTTGGCGCTCAAGCCGACGGCGTCGGCGGCAGCCCCGTCGCCTCGGCCGGCGATGTCAATGGCGACGGGTTCGACGATCTCATCGTCAGCACGAGCATCGCATTCGACCCCACTGGAATGTCTGGCGGCGCGTATGCCGCCACCACCTACGTTGTCTTCGGCAAGCAGACGGGCTTCGCCGCGGATTTCGACCTCGCGGACCTCGACGGCAACAATGGATTTCAGTACGTCGCCTGGGCAGGCAACGTCTCGGTCTCATCGGCCGGCGACGTCAACGGCGACGGCTTCGGCGATCTGATCATCGGGTCCTATGTCGGTTACTACGACGGTCAGTACTCCGGCGGCAGCGCCGTGGTGTTCGGCACGGCATCGGGTTTCGCTGTCGATGGTCCGGGCAGCCTCGATGGCAGCAATGGATTCATGGTCTTCGGTGCGCCAGGTGACGGCGCGGGCGCTTCAGTGTCCTCCGCCGGCGACGTCAATGGTGATGGTTTCGACGATCTCATCGTCGGCGCCATCTGGGCCGACCCGCACGGAACCTACTCCGGTGCTGCCTATGTCGTGTTCGGGAAGGCGTCGGGTTTTGCCGCGACGCTCGATCTGTCCACGCTCAACGGTGTCAATGGCTTCAAATTGAGCGGGGTTGCGCCATACGACCAAGTCGGCCTCTCCGTCTCAGCGGCCGGCGACGTGAACGGCGACGGATTCGCAGACCTGATCATGGGTTCGCGCGCAGCTGATCCCCACGGATCGGCGTCCGGCTCCAGCTACGTCGTGTTCGGCGGCGCTTTCGGCGCGACGGTCACGACGAACGGCACGGCGGCGGCGGAGATGCTGATCGGCGGCACCGGCAACGACACGTTGAGCGGGGGCGGTGGCCAGGACGTGTTCCATGGCGGTGCGGGCAACGACCGCCTCACGATTAAGGACACCACTTTCCGTCTGGCGGATGGCGGCAATGGAACCGATACGCTGGCTATCGCAGCTGCCGGCTTGTCGCTTGACCTCACGGAGCAATCGGTGGCGGTCAGGTTACAAGGCATCGAGCACATCGATCTGACCGGCAATGGCGCCAATTCAGTGAAAGTGAATCAACTTGCCATTCTCGGCGGCATCGGCACCGTCTCGGGCGGCGGTCACATCCTGACCGTCGAGGGCAATGCAGGCGACACGGTTTCTTTCAGCGACGGGCTATGGACGAAAGTCGGATCGTTCACTAATGTGGACGGAACGTTCAACCAGTACGTGTTGGGCGACGCGATAATAAATATTGAGCAGGGGGTCAAGACAATGCCGGCTTCGTCGATTGAGCTGTCGAGCTTCGACGGCTTGAGTGGCTTTGTGCTGAATGGCATCGGCGGCGGCGATCGCAGCGGGCGGTCGGTGGCATCCGCGGGCGACATCAACGGCGACGGTTTCGAGGATCTGCTGATCGGCGCACCCTATTCAGGCCCGCACGGTTACGGATCCGGTCAGACATACGTGGTGTTCGGCAAGGCTTCGGGTTTCACAGCCGATTTTGACCTGTTCACGTTGGACGGCACCAACGGCTTCCAGCTGAGCGGCGTCGCCGCATATGACTACAGCGGCCGCTCGGTGGCATCCGCGGGCGATGTCAACGGTGACGGTTTCTCGGATATCATCATCGGCGCCTGGGGGGCGGATCCCCATGGGGCACAGTCGGGGTCGAGCTACGTTGTGTTCGGCAAAGCCTCTGGCTTCACCTCCAACTTCGACCTCTCGACCCTCGACGGCAGCAACGGCTTCCGCCTGGATGGCGTGGCGGCCGACGACTCCAGCGGCCTGTCGGTCGCCTCGGCCGGGGACGTCAACGGCGACGGGTTCGACGACATCATCATCGGCGCCGAGCGGGCCGATCCGTTCGTACCGTATTCCGCGGGCGCCAGCTACGTCGTGTTCGGCAAGGCGTCGGGCTTTGCCGCCAGCATCGATCTTTCGAGCCTGGATGGCACCAACGGCTTCAAGGTAAGCGGTGTCAGCTGGCAGGACTTCAGCGGTTCGTCGGTGTCATCGGCAGGTGACGTCAATGGCGATGGTTTCGACGACCTGATCATCGGGGCCCGTAACGCCGATCCGACAGGCAGTGCGACCTACGTCGGCGCCAGCTACGTCGTGTTCGGCAAGGAGGATGGATTTGCTGCCGACATCAACCTGTCGACCCTGGACGGCAGCAACGGCTTCCGGTTGATCGGCGAATATGATTACAGCGGCAGCGGTGCCTCGGTGGCATCGGCCGGCGATGTCAACGGCGATGGCTATGATGACATCATCATCGGCGCCTACCGTTCCGATTCCAACGGCCTCGATTCGGGCGCGAGCTACGTGGTCTTCGGCAAGGGAACGGCCTTCTCCGCCGACGTCGATCTCGGCGCGCTGAATGGCAGCGACGGGTTCAGGATCGACGGCGTCGCAGAAGCTGACTACAGCGGCGTCTCCGTGGCATCGGCGGGCGATATCAACGGCGACGGGTACGACGACCTGATCATCGGTGCCGATCGCGCCGATCCCAACGGCGAAAGCTCGGGCGTGGCATACGTGGTGTTCGGCAAGGCCACCGTCTTTCCTGCCCATCTTGACCTGTCGAGCCTCGACGGCACCAACGGCTTCAAGCTGAACGGCGAAGCACTGGGCGATCACGCCGGCATCTCAGTGGCGTCGGCGGGCGACATCAACGGTGATGGCTACGACGATCTGATCATCGGTGCCGACCGCGCCGATCCCAACGGCGTCGATACCGGCTCGAGCTACGTCATGTTCGGCGGGGCCTTCGGCGCCACGGTCGTGACCACAGGGACGTCGGCGGCCGAGATGCTGATTGGCGGCACCGGCGACGACACGTTGAAGGGCAATGGCGGCCACGACGTCTTCCATGGCGGCGCCGGCAACGACAAGATTACTATCGGCGATCTGAGCTTCCTGCTGATCGACGGCGGCACCGGCGTGGACACGCTCGCGCTTGGTGGTACCGATCTTTCCTTCGACCCGACCATCTATCCGCCGCACGTCAGGATGGAGGGCATCGAGCGGATCGACCTCAGGAACGCCGGCAGCAACACGCTGACGCTCAATCGCTTTGTCGTGTTGGGCGGCCTGGGCGCCGTAAGCGGCGGCACGCATGTCCTGACGGTGCAGGGCACCTCGGCCGACACCGTCCAGTTCGTCGAAGCCGGCTGGCAGAAGACCGGCTCGTTCGTTACTGGGGAAGGCACGTTCGACCGCTATGTGCTGGGCGATGCCGAGGTCGATATTCGCCGCGGGGTCGTTGTTCCCGGCGCGACCATCATGGGCACGTCCGGCAACGACATCGTCAATATGTCGACAACGGTGCCGGGACAGTCATTCGCCACCAACCTCAATGACCTGATCAGCGGTCTGGGCGGCAACGACACGCTGAGCGGTCTGGGCGGCGATGATACGCTGAACGGCGGCGGCGGCGACGATATCCTGGATGGCGGTGCGGGTGACGACACGCTGAACGGCGACGCGGGTAACGACACGGCGACCTACGCCCTGGCCACTGCCGGCGTGAAAGTGAATCTTCTGATTGCCGGCGCGCAGGACACGCTCGGTGCCGGCAAGGATACGCTGAGCAGCATTCGCGACCTCGTCGGCTCCGACTTCGGTGACACCCTGACGGGTGACGCCGGCAACAACGTGCTGACGGGCGGTGGGGGCGACGATGTGCTGGAGGGCGGTGCCGGTAACGACCAGCTCGACGGCGGCGCCGGGACCGATACCGCGACCTATGCCTCGGCATCGGCCGGCGTCAAGGTAAGCGTGGCGATCGCTGGGCTGCAAGGCACGCTGGGGGCCGGCTCGGATACGCTGACCGGCATCGAGAACCTGACCGGCTCGGCCTTTGCCGACACGCTGACGGGGGACGGCGGGGTCAATGTGCTGAACGGCGGCGGCGGCGGCGACGTG
>Ga0081455_10001120_pt1 | contig 33487 bp, 29 predicted proteins | sample TabmetS3T2R1_FD_70207 | JGI IMG/M metagenome (GOLD analysis project Ga0081455, IMG submission 70207) | Tabebuia heterophylla rhizosphere microbial communities from the University of Puerto Rico - S3T2R1 | ecosystem: Host-associated > Plants > Roots > Rhizosphere ...
TTTAACGTGAAGCCGACGGAAAGGCGCTGCTCCTGCCGGAGCCGTGCCTTTCGTTTTTTAGGCGGCCTCAATCCGGCCAGATTTGCGGCCTCATCACAGTGGCAACGCAACATCTGGGAAGGGCGCTTCGACCCGCGGCTGTGAGCCGGCCGGCTGGGTCGCGCCCTTAGGGATCACATGACGCAAGCAGCGACGGCCACGGTCCGCTCGGAACGGAACAAGGCCAAGCCCGCGAATCCCGCCAATGACGATGGCGCTGCCGCCGCGCCGCGCCGCCGCGGTCTCGAGCGCATCGCCGAGTTCCTCTCGACCTGGAAGCCCGCGCTCGGTGCCGCCGCCGGGGCGGGTGCCGGGCTGCTGGGCGGCAGCGCGGTCGGCGTGAGTCGAGGCGATGCCTACGCCGGCTCGCTTCAGCGTCAATACGACCAGGCGTACATCCAGTGCATGTACGCCAAGGGCAATCAGGTGCCGGTGGCCCGCGGCGTGCGGGCGCAGCAGCCGTCGCCGCCGCCCCCTCCACCGCCTCCGCCGGCTGCGTCGCCTTCCATCCCGCCCGGCACTCCTCCGCCTCCGCCGGGCCCGCCGCCGCCCCCGCCACCGTCGCGCTGACGTCGAAGAGAGCCTCGCCGGCCCCTCCGAGCCACCCCAGAAGCCGGATTACGCGGGCCCAGCCCGCGCTCCAACGAAGCCTGGCTACTCCTAGGTCCAGGCCGCGGCGACCCGCCGAGCCGATCTAGCGCTGCGGGGGAACTGGAGGCGGGCCCGGCGGGTTCGAGCCGGCCGGGATCCACGCCCAGTAGTACGGCGAGCTGGTCGTGCCCTGTCCGTAGAGCTGGTAGCGCCCGTTCGGGTACTGCACGGTGCGCGGGGTGGTGTCGCCCACGACGGCGCCCGTCGTGGGCTGATAGGTCGGCGCCTGCGCGGCACAGCCTGCAAGCGCGATGACCGCAAGAGTGGCCGGAACGATCGCACGCAACAGCATGGGTAGCGTCCTCCTGCCCCCGGGGCAAAGCATCGGATGTGCCACCCGTCGGTGCTACAGATCGGTGAGCGTTTAGACCGCGCCGCATCCCGGATCGTCCTCGTCCGGCGGGCAGGAGCGACTCGGCAAAGCTTTCCCTGAGCGCCACTCTCTTGTCTCGTTGCGGAGCTGCGTCTCCGGCGAATTCCCCGCGTTTCGAGGGCACCGCGCCGCTTCGAGGCGGTGGCGCGCGGCTTGCTCACGTTAGCGGTCGATGCCACCGCTGTCGTTCTCGTGGATCGAGGACAACCTGGTCGTGCTCGGTCTGGCTGCCGTGCTCGCGGGCTTCCTGCTGGGCATTCTCTGTAGCGCCATCCAGGCTCGACGGGCGAGCGCCCGGCCAAGACGCGTCGTCGTCATCGATGCGGCTCCGCCCTCGGCGAAGCGCCCATCGCCCGCGATCGGCTCGAACGGCGCTGGTCAGCCACGGGTCGCGTCGGTCCACCGGCTCAATCCCGGCCCGGAGTCGATCGGACGCACCGGCCCTCGGCGGCGCCCGCGAACCCCCGCGCGGCACGCCTGATCGGATCGCGGCCCAGCAGTCGACCGGGCGCGACTCCGGCTCGCGCTGGCCTGCCGTCGTGGAATCGGCTAGCATCCTCCTGCCATGAGCCGGGACGATCTCAAGCGGCAGGTCTTTGAGGCCATCGATCGGCGCTCCGCGGAGATCGTCGACATCGGCGAGCGGATCCGCAAGCAGCCCGAGATGGGCTTCAAGGAGGTGAAGACCGCCGGGCTCGTGCAGGAGACGCTCGGACGCCTGGGGCTCACGCCGAAGACCGGCCTCGCGCTCACCGGCGTCCGGGCCGACGCGCGCGGCCGCTCCGCCGCCGGCCCCACCTTCGCGATCATCGGCGAGCTCGACGGCCTGCGCGTCACCGGACACCCGGAGGCCGATCCGCAGACCGGTGCCGCGCACGCCTGCGGCCACAACGCGCAGATCGCGGGCATGCTCGGGGCGGCGATGGGCCTCATCGATGCCGGCGCGCTCGAGCACTTGGCGGGGAGCGTGGTCTTCTTCGCGGTCCCGGCGGAGGAAGGCGGCGACATCGAGTGGCGGCAGGCGCAGATCGACGCCGGGCGGCTCGAGTTCCCGTGCGGCAAGCAGGAGCTGATCCGCCTCGGCCACTTCGACGACGTCGACCTGGCGATGATGATCCACACCAACTGGCGCGCCGAGGACGGCCGGGCGGGCGTGCCCGCCTCCAACAACGGGCGCGTCGGCAAGACCGCGCGCTTCATCGGCCGTGCATCGCACGCGGGGGGCGCCCCGCACCTCGGCATCAACGCGCTCTATGCCGCGCAGATCGCGCTGGCCGGCATCAACGCGGTCCGCGAGACCTTCCGCGACGAGGATTCCATCCGCGTGCACCCGATCCTCACCCACGGCGGCTCGCAGGTGAACGTGATCCCCGGCGAGGCCCGGCTCGAGATGTACGTGCGCGGCAAGACGCCCGAGGGAGTGGCCGACGCCAGTCGCCGCGTCGACCGGGCACTCCGCGCGGGCGCGCTCGCCATGGGCGCGCGGGTGGAGATCGACACGCTGCCGGGCCCGATGCCGCTCCGCTGCGATCCCACCATGGCGCGCTTCTTCGAGGCCACCGCCCGCGGACTGGTGGGCGACCAGCACTACCGCGACATCCCGCATCGATCCGGCTCCACCGACATGGGCGACCTCAGCCAGGTGATGCCGGTGCTGCATCCCTACATGGGGGGCGCGCGGGGCCCGGGCCACTCCGCCGACTTCGCCATCGTCGATCCTGACCTCGGCTACGTGCAGCCGGCCAAGGCCCTGGCCGCGATGGCGGTGGACCTGCTGGCCGACGGCGCGGCCGGCGCGCGCGAAGTGCTGGCGGGCCCGCGACCGTCCATGACCCGCGAGGGCTACCTCGCCTTCCAGCGCGGCATCGCCCGCCGCGAGCGCTACGACGGAGGAGATCCGACATGAGCCAGCTCTTCAAGATCCTGAGCCACGTGAGCGTCACCGTCACCGACGTCGCCAAGGCGCGTGACTTCTACACCGGCGTGCTCGGCTTCCCGGAGATCCCGCGCCCCGCCTTCGACTTCCCGGGCATCTGGTACAGCCTGGGCGGCGACCTGCAGCTGCACATCATCCTGAACGACCAGCTGGTGCGCGACCCGTCCGAGCGCGACCGGATCGTGGCGCGCTACCCGCACTTCGCGCTCTGGACGGAGGATGCCGACGCCACCGCACGGCGGATCGAGGAGCGCGGCCTCACGTGCCGCGACGTGGTGTCCGGGCCGACCGGCCTGCGGCAGATCTTCGTGAAGGACCCGGACGGCAACATGATCGAGTTCCTCGGCCCGAGCCGCCGGGCAGCCGAGCGCCGCATGGAGACGGCTCCGTCGCGATGAAGTTCGGCGTCAACCTGATCAGCTTCGGGCCGGGTGCGAGCCCGGAATCGCTGTCGCGCTGGGTCGCCTTCACCGAGAACCTCGGCTACCACTTCGTGATGCTGGGCGACCACGTGGCGATCACGCCCGACGTGCAGGGCCGCTACCCGGCCCCGTTCTACGACCCGTTCACCACGCTCGGCTGGCTGGCCGGCATGACCCGGCGGGTGGAGCTGGGCTTCACCGTCATCGTGCTGCCCTACCGCCATCCGCTCGAGACCGCGCGCATGGCAGCCAACCTCGACCGGCTGAGCGGCGGTCGGCTGATCTTCGGCATCGGGGTGGGCTGGGCCCGCCAGGAGTTCGAGGTGCTGGGCCTGCCCTTCGAGCGGCGCGGGGCCATGACCGACGACTACCTGGGCGCGCTCAAGGCGGCGTGGACGCAGGACGTGGCCAGCTACCAGGGCCGCTTCGTGTCGTTCAAGGACGTCTACACCGCGCCGCGGCCGGTGCGGAAGCCGCACCCGCCGATCTGGGTGGGCGGCAGCAGCGAGGCCGCGCTCCGGCGCACGGTGCGCCACGGCGACGCCTGGCATCCGATCCGCAGCCGGATCGCGTTCCTGCGGGACGAGGGGATGCCGAAGCTCCGCGCCATCGCCGAGCAGGAGCGTCGGCCGGTGCCCGCGCTCTGCCCGCGCATCCGCCTGCGGGTCACCGACCGGGCGATGCCGGAGGAGACGCGCCTCGCCGGGGAGGGCACGCTCGACCAGGTGCGACGCGACCTGGAGGCGCTCCAGAAGCTGGGGGCCTCCCACGTCTGCCTCGACACGTTCGCCGACGACATCGAAGGCTCGCGCAACCACGAGGCCGCGTGGCGCATGCTCGCCGGGCTGGCCGAGCGCGCGCTCGACCTCGAGCGGCAGTCGCTCCGCTAGCGAGTGCTCCCGTGGACGCGGTCGACTTCTGGCTGCTCCGCTACGAGACCCTCCACGGCTTCATGGTCGACGACCTCACCGACCAGCTGACCGAGGCCCAGCTCCGGGGCCGGCCGGTGCCCGGGGTCAACACGGTGGCGTGGCTGCTCTGGCACGCGATGCGAATCGAGGACGTCTGCGTCAACCGCTTCCTGGCCGATCGCCCGCAGGTGCTCGACTCGGGCTGGCTCGAGCGCATGGTGGTCGCGCGACGCGACGTCGGCACCGGCATGACCGACGCGCAGGTCGATGACTTCTCCGCGCGCGTCGACCTGGACGCCCTCCGCGGCTACTGCCGGGCGGTCACCCGCGCCACCCTGGACGCGGCGCCGGGGCTTCGCGCGGCGGATCTCGAGACGCTGGTGCCCGCCGATCGGGTCGAGCGCGTGTGCACCGTCGAGGGCGCGGTCGACCCGGGCGCCTCCTGGCTCACCGAGTTCTGGGCCGGCGGACGGAGCCGGGGCTGGATCCTCCTGCAGACGACGCTACTGCACGTCTACGGCCACTACTTCGAGGGGCTCACCGTGAAGGGGCTCTGGGGCGCGCGCAGCCGCTGAGGAGTCGAAGGGGGCGACCAATCAGAACGGGCTGCGCCCTTCGGGGCCCCCTTCGAGCCTCCCCCGAAACCAGGATGGCGTGGGCGAAGCCCGCGCTCGAACAGAGGTTACGCCGACGCGCTTCTAGACGCGCGCCATCACGTTGTCGGCGAAGAGGCGGAGCACCTGCTCGCGCTGCACGAAGGCCTGGCCCGGCACCTGCGGCAGCAGGATGATGCGCCCGATCCCGGCCACGCCCATCACCCGCTCCACCTGCTCGCGCACCTCGTCGGGGCTGCCGGCCAGGGCCATCAGATCCACGAAGCGGTCGCTGACCAGCAACCGGTGCTGCGAGCCCGCGCTCGCGTGCTGGTACGAATCGTAGGCAGCGCGCACGCGGTCGATCACCGCCTGGTCCTCCGGGCTCCACCTCACCGGGAAGGCGTGGCGGAGCGCGGAGGCGACGCGCCCGCGCACGTGATCGCGGGCCAGGTCCCGGTCGGGGTCGATCGACGTCGGCGCCCAGATCGCAACGTCCAGATCCTCCGCGGCGCGACCGGCGGCGCGCGCGCCCGCCGACACGCAGGCGAGCGCGGCTTCGAGCAGCCACGGAGCGACGCCCGAGTACATGATGGCGCCGTCGCCGAGCCGCCCCGCGGCGTCGAGCATGCGGGGCCCGGAGCCGGCCAGGTAGAGCGGCACGCGCACCGGAGCGGGCAGCCACGCGAGCCGGGCGTCGGCACCGCTGTCGAGCCGGATCGACCCGCCACCCAGCAGCGCCTGGAGCGACCCGGCCATCGACTCGAGCGTGGCCACGCGCGCGACCTTCGCGACCGACAACCCCATGGTCTCCGCCGCGCTGCCGCCGGTGCCGACCCCCAGCACGAGCCGGCCGGGCGCCAGCTCGTGCAGCGTGGCGATGGCGCTGGCGGTCACCGAGATGTGGCGGGTGTGCGGGACCGTGATGCCGGGCCCGAGACGGATGCGCGACGTGGCCGCGGCGCACGCCGTGAGGATCACCCACAGCTCGCGGCAGACCAGGTGGGTGTCGGCGATCCAGGCGGTGTCGAAGCCCAGCGACTCGGCCAGCCGCACCTGGTCGACGATGACCGGCAGGGGCTGGCTCGCGAGGATGCCGATGTCGAACTTCATGGCGCGGCCGAGAATCCGCCGGATGCGGCCTTCCGTCAAGGAGTATCCTGGGGCCGGCCATGACGGACTTCGACGTGGCGGTGATCGGCGGAGGACCGGGCGGCTCCAGCGCCGCGACCGCGCTGGCCCGACGCGGCCGCCGCGTGCTCCTGCTGGAGCGCGACCGCTTCCCGCGCTTCCACATCGGCGAGTCGCAGCTGCCGTGGATCAACGGCGTGCTGGACGAGCTGGGAGCCCGCGACACGGTGGCCAAGGCCGGCTTCGTCCACAAGTGGGGCGCGAGCTTCTGGGAGATCGACGGCGCGCCCGCGGCCTACATCGATTTCTCCGCCGCGGTGGAGACGCCGATGCCGCAGACCTACCAGGTGCCGCGCGCGCGGTTCGACGAGCTGCTGCTGCGGCATGCCGAGCAGTGCGGCGTCATGGTCCACGAGGGCCATCGCGCGATCGACGCGGTGTTCGAGCGCGACTCCGTCACCCTCCGCTTCGCGGGACCCGACGACGCCGAGCAGACCGCGCGGGTGGCCGCGGTGGTGGACGCCTCCGGCCGGAGCGGCTTTCTGTCCCGCAAGATCGGGGGGTACGAGCACGACCGCCAGCTCAAGCAGGTCGCGGTCCACGCGCAGTACGAGGGCATCCCGCGCCCCGGCGGCCGCGAGGCGGGCGACATCCGGGTGCTGACCCGCACCGACGTGGGCTGGATCTGGCTCATCCCGCTGTCGGAGGCGGTCACGAGCGTGGGCGCGGTGGTGCCGCAGGCGCTCCACCGGCGCGAGTCGAAGGCAACCGCGGAGGAGAGCCTGGACTACTACCTCGGCAATACCCCCGCCGCGCCGGCGTTGCTGAAGGACGCGCGGCGAGTCTCGGCGGCCCGCTACGACGCGGACTACTCCTATCTCGCGCGCAGCATCGCGGGCGACCGCTGGGTGGCGGTGGGTGACGCGAGCTGCTTCCTCGACCCGATCTTCTCCACCGGCGTGCTGCTGGCCATGCAGGGCGGCCTGGAGGCGGGCCAGGCCATCGACGAGGGGCTGCGGGCCGGCGATCTCTCGGCGCGGCGGTTCGCGGCCTACGAGCGCGCGGTGCGGCGGCGCTATCACTACTTCCGACGCTTCGTGCTGGGGTTCTACGATCCCTACTTCCGGCGGCTGCTCTTCCGGCGCTCGCGCCGATTCGGGATCTACGAGGCGGTGCTCTCGGCCCTCTCCGGCAACTGGCGTCCGTCGCTCGGCACCTGGCTCCGCATCCAGGTCTTCTTCGCCATCGTCGAGCTGAAGCGCTGGCTGCGGATCGCGCCGCCTCAGGACGCGGGAGTCTGGCGGGGCTAGGTGCGGGGAGCCGGCGCGGGCTCGTTCGTCACCGGGAAGTAACGCCGCGCCGCGTCCGTCTGGTTCTCGTAGATCGAGCCCTGGTGCCGCGCCGGGGGCAGCGGCATCCGCACCGGGGCCGCCACCACCCTTGGCTCGATGCTGGGCTCGCCTGTGATCATCCGCCCGTTGAAGTCGGCCAGGTCGGACACGCCCAGCAGCGGCCAGGCGTCGGCCGCGCCGTACTCGTAGAGCAGCAGCGTCCGCGGCAGGCTCGACACGTTCTGGGCCGAGCCGTGCACGAGCCGGACGTGGTGAAAGCTCATGGATCCCGCGCGCCCGGTGAGCGGCACCGCCCGCGCGATCAGGTTACCGATCGACGCGGGATCGATCGCCCCGCAGAAGGAGCCGTCGGCGTGGTGATCGAAGGTGGGGCCGCGATGGCTGCCCGGCACCACGAGCAGGGGCCCGTTGTCGCTGGTGCACTCGTCGAGCATCACGCCGACCGCGAGCAGGTCGTCGTTGGTGTGCGGATAGAAGGCCCAGTCCTGATGCCACTCCACCGGCGAGCCGTAGCGCGGCGACTTCAGGTTGATCTTGGAATTGTGCAGCCGCACCGCGGGCCCGAGCAGATCCTGGAGGGCCGCGACCAGCGTCGAATGCCGCATGAGGCGCGCGAAGACGGCAGAGAACCGATGCGGAGTCTTCACGCGCCGCACCCGCGGGTCGCCGGGCCGATGCCCGGGCTCGAGATCGTACAGATCGGTGTGCGAAGTCACCGCGCCGGCGCCCGCCAGGATGCGCGCCATCTCGGCGCGGGCGGTCTCGAGCGTGGCCGCGTCCAGCACGTCGGGAACGAGCAGGTAGCCCTGGTCTCGATAGAATGCGATCTGGGCGGGGGAGAGCATGCCGAAAAGGGTAGCACGGCGGACGGTCCGTCGGTGGCGCGCCCGGCTTGAGTTGCCCGCGCGCCCGCGGCTAGAATCGGCCACCAGGAGGCTGCCATGGCCATCGGCACCAGCTCGCTGACGATCACGCCCCTTCATCCCGCGTTCGCGGCCGAGGTCTCGGGCGTCGACCTGACCGGACCCCTCGACGAGGCCACCTTCGAGCGCATCGCGATCGCTTTCGACGAGTATTCGGTGCTCGTCTTTCACGGCCAGCCGCTGAGCGACGAGCAGCAGATGGCGTTCAGCGAGCGCTGGGGGCCGCTCGAGACCACGGTGAAGACGCTGGGGGCCGAGGACCGCCTGGGCGCCCACATCGTCGACCTCTCCAACACCGACGCGGACGGCCGGCTGATGGGCTGGGACGATCGGCGGATGCTGTACCAATCCGGCAACCAGCTCTGGCACAGCGACAGCTCGTTCAAGCCGGTGCCCGCACATTCCTCCGCGCTCTCGGCCCGCGTCATTCCGCCCGAGGGCGGCGAGACCGAGTTCGCCAGCATGCGGGTGGCCTACGAGACCCTCGACGAGGTACGCGTCGAGGACAACGTACGCCCCGACTTGGATCGGCTAATAGTCGTGCACAGCTTCGGCTTCTCGCGCAGCCTGATCGATCCCGGGATCGGCACCGAGATCGGGCGCGACTATCCGCCCGTCCGTCATGCCCTGGTGCGCGCCAACCCGCGCAACGGCCGCAAGTCCCTCTACATCGGCTCGCACGCCTGGCACATCGAGGGGCTCGGTCTCGACGAGAGCCGCATCCTGATCCTGAAGCTGCTCGAGCACACCGTGCGGCGCGACCGCGTGTACCGGCATCGCTGGCAGGTGGGCGATCTGGTGATGTGGGACAACCGCTGCGTGCTGCATCGCGGCCGCGTGTGGGACAGTGCCCGCTACGAACGGGTCATGCACCGGACCACCGTCGCCGGCGACGGCCCCACCGTCTAGTCGTCGGAGGGGGCCGCCAAGGCCCCCTCCGAACCTCCCCCGAATCGGGTTGCGCGGGCAAGCCCGCGCTCGAACGGAGGCTGCTCATACGCGCTTCCAGCGGCGGGTCAGGTCCTGCACTGCGACCGATGTCGTAATGTAAGACCTGACCCCAGTCTGCTCCGCTCGAACTAGCCCTGCTGCGTGTTGTTCTCGGGGGCCATTCCTCGAGGGGCCGCGCCCGGCTGCGGGCCGTGGTGGTGCCGGCGCTCGGCCAGCAGCGAGCGCAGCTTCTCGCGCTGCTCCGGCGTCAACACCTGCCGGCTCTGCTCCATTGTGCGGAGCTGGGCGATCTTGCCGTCGGCACGCAGCTTCTCGATGTCGCGCACCTTGGCTTCGATCTTCGCCATGTCCCGGGCTCGGTTGGGATCGGCGGGATCCGGCTGCATCAGCGTGCCGAGATCCACCCGGGCCAGCTTCAGGTCGGCCTGCCGCTTGATGGCGTCACGCCGCGCGTCGGCGCTCATCTTCTGGAGACTCTGCACCTGGGTCGCGCTTAGCCCCAGATCCTTCTGATAGCGCAGGGCCACCCGGGCCAGGGAGAACCGATGCGCCTTCGCGCGCCGGTGCCAGCCGTGGTGACCGTGCACGGACTTGCCGCCGTCCGGGTGCTGCCCCCACTGGGGCCGCGCACCGGGCGTCGGCGCGGGAGTTGCCTGGGCCAGCTGCGTGTCGGCGGGCGGCTCGGCTGCCGCCGGCAGTGCGATGCCGAGGGCCAGCGCCAGCCCACCCAGGGTGCTGCGGGTCAGAACAGTGCCTGCCTTCATGTGTCGATCCTCCTTGATCGTTCGAGCGCGGGGCCCCGCGGGCCCCGATCGGGTTCGTGCCTCTACCCTACTGACGAACCGACCCGGCGAATCGTTGACAGGACCCGAAGGGGCTCAGGAGGCGACGGCGGCGGCGATTTGCCGGGAGACCAGCCGGGCGTAGAGGCCCCGGCGGCGGAGCAATTCCTCGTGCCGGCCCTGCTCGGCCACCCGGCCCTCGTCCAGCACCACGATCTGGTCGGCCGCTCGCACGGTGGAGAGCCGGTGGGCGATGACGATCGTGGTGCGCGCGCGGGCCAGGCTCAGCAGCGCCTCCTGCACCACCTGCTCGTTGACCGCGTCCAGGTGGGAGGTAGCCTCGTCGAGGATCAGCACGGGGGCGTCGCGAAGGAACGCGCGCGCGATGGCCACGCGCTGCCGCTGCCCGCCCGAGAGCTGCAGCCCGTGCTCGCCCACTCGCGTTTCGAGGCCCTCGGGCAGCGTGCTCACCAGCGGGGTGAGCGAGGCGCGCTCGATCGCGGCGGCCACCTCGGCCAGGGTGGCCTCGGGCCGGGCGATCCGGATGTTGCCGCCCAGCGTGTCGTTGAACAGATGCGTGTCCTGCGCGACCAGCGCGATGTGACTGCGCAGGTCGTCGAGCGACCAGGCGCGCAGATCGTGGCCCGCCAGCGTGATCGATCCCGACGCCGGATCCCAGAAGCGCAGCAGCAGGCTCGCGATCGTGGTCTTGCCCGCACCGGAGGGGCCAACCAGCGCCACGGTGGCCCCCGCCGGCACCGTGAACGAGACGGCCGACAGCGCGGGCCGCGCGCGACCGGGATACGTGAAGGTCACGTCGTGCAGCGCGATCGCGGCCGTCTCGCCGCGCGGGCCGGGCAGCGCCACGCCCGGCCCGTCGGCGATCCGCACCGGCTCGGCGTGGACCGAGTGCACGCGCCGGGTGGCTGCCAGGGTGTCGGCGAGCTGCCGGCCCACTTGCGCGATCTCCCACACCGGCACGAACGCCGACATGGCGAGCAGGGTCAGCAGCGGCAGCATCGCGGCCTCGAGCCGGCCCGAGGCGACCAGCGACGCGCCCACCATCGTGACCGCGAGCCCGCCCAGGCCGGTGGCCACGTCCTGCATCGCCGACTGGCGGGCCAGGTCGGCCAGGAACGGCATGCGCGCCGCAGCGTACGCGCGCGCCCGCTCGGCGAGCGCGTCGCCGCGCTGCGCCTCCTGCTGGAAGGCCACGATCTCGGCGAGGCCCTGCACGGAGTCGACCGCGTGGGCGTTCAGCTCACCCGAGGCCTCGCGGGCCCGTCCACTGAGCCGGTCGATGCGCGCGCGGCCCAGCACCGGGCTCAGCGCCGCGTAGGCCAGGAACGGCAGCACCGCGAGGGCCATCGGCCAGCCGAAGACGGCGAGCGTGGTCAGCACCACCGCGGGCACCAGCACCGCCACCAGTCCCGGGGTGATGGTGTGGGCGAAGAAGTACTCGATCAGCTCGATGTCGTGCGTGGCCACGCCGAGCAGATCGCCGGTCCGGCGCGACGACAGATAGGCCGGGCCGAGCGCCACCAGCTTGCGGAAGAAGCGCATGCGCATGTCGGCGAGCAGGCGGTAGGCCATGTCGTGGGCGAGCCACGACTCGATCCAGTGCAGCACGCCGGCCAGCGGGGCGACGATCAGCAGCGCGACTAGCCAGAACCGCACCGATTCGCCGCGGCTCACCGCGCGCACCACCAGCGCCCCGAGCAGGCCCACGCCGATCAGCGCGGCCACGCGTGCGACGCCGAGGACGAAGGTGATCACGAGGCGCGCGTGATAACCGGCGGCCAGCGCGAACAGGATGCGGCCCACCTCCCACCATCCCGGCCCGGCCGCGCGGAGCACCGCCGGCGCCTCCTCGGCGGCGGTGGCCGGAGGCGCGCCCGACGGGCTCGTGTCGCCCTCGGCGGAGGACACGCCCTCCGGCAGGGTGCCGTCCGTCTCGCCGCCCGCCTGGCCGGCCATGAGGCGGCGGTACACGCCGTCGCGCGCCATGAGGGCGGCGTGGGTGCCGCTCTCCGCCACGCGGCCCTCGTCGAGCACCAGGATGCGATCGGCGCCGATGATGCTCGAGAGGCGATGGGCGAAGATCAGGGTGGTGCGGCCGCGCATCAGCCGATCGAGCGCGTCCTGGATGGCGGCCTCGCTCTCCGCGTCCACCGACGAGAGCGCCTCGTCCAGGATCAGGACCGGCGCGTCCCGCAGCAGCGCCCGCGCGATCGCGATGCGCTGGCGCTGGCCGCCCGAGAGGCGCACCCCGCGCTCGCCCACCACCGTCCGGTAGCCGTGCGGCAGCGCGGCGATCGCCTCGTGGATGTTGGCGTTGCGCGCGGCCGCCTCCAGCTCGGCCTGGCTCGCGTCGGGCCGGCCCATGCGCAGGTTATCCTCCACGGTGCCGTGGAAGAGGTAGGTGTCCTGGCTCACCACCGCGATCATCCGCCGCAGCTCGTGCAGCGACAGCGCGCGCAGGTCGCGCCCGCCGACGGTGACGCGCCCCGCGGTGGCATCCGCGAAGCGGAGCAGGAGGCGTGAGATCGTCGACTTGCCGGCGCCGCTGGCGCCCACCACGCCGACGCGCTCGCCGGGTGCCACGCGGAGCGACAGGCCGTCGAGCGCGGGCCGGCGTCCCCCCGGGTAACTGAACGTGACGTGCTCGAAGGCGATCGAGGGCTGGAGGATCGTGCGGTCCACCGTGACTTCATCAATCTGATTGGGGGGGAGCAGCGTCGCTCCTCCCCCAAGCCCCCCCACCGCATTGCTCTCGCGGCTCGCGGCGTTTCCGGGCGAGGTGCCGTCTGTTACCTGGGGCCTGAGCGCGAGGAGCTCCAGGATGCCCTGCGCGGCGGAGAGGCCGAGCATGCCCTGGTGGAGCACCACGCGCAGCTCGCGTAGTGGACGGAAGATCTCGACCCCGAGCATCAGCACCACCACCAGCGCGGTCATCTCCATCGCGCCGCCCTGCACGCGATAGACGCCCACCGCGAGCGCGACCGCGGCGCCGAGCGCGATGCACACGTCGCTGATCCCGCGCGCCAGGGTGTTGGTCCCGAGCAGCCACATGGTGGCCTGGAAGAGCGCACGGCCGCGCTCCTCCAGCAGCGCGGCTCGCGTCCGGCTCTGCCCGAAGGCGGCGAGCGTGCGCAGGCCCTGGATCGCGTCGAGGAACTCGGCGCCGTAGGCTTTGTAGGCCTTCGAGCGCTCGAGGCTGTTGCGGCTGTCCCAGCCGTGCCACAGCGCGGGCAGCACGAACGTCGCCACCGCGGCGAGCAGGAACACCACCGCCAGGGGCCCATCGATCGCGGCCACCACCGCGAAGATCAGCAGCGGGGTCAGCGCGGAGACGAAGAGCTGCGGCAGGTACTGGCCGAAGTAGACCTCGAGCTGCTGGACGCCTTCGACCACCGAGAGGATGACGTCGCCGGTGCGAGCCTGGGTGAAGTGGGCGGGGCCGAGCGCGGTGATCTGCTCATAGATGCGCCCGCGCAGCCGGCCCTGCACGCCGGCCGCGGTGTGGTGCGCCACCATGGTGCGGCCGTACTCGAGCAAGCCGCGCAGTGCCACCAGGCCGGCAACGCCGGCCATCGGCATGATCAGGTTCGCGAGCGCCTCGCCCGCGAGCACGCGGCCCAGCACCCAGCCCAGCAGCGCGAGCCGCGCGGTGCCCACCAGCACCGCGAGCAGGCCGGCGAGGGTGGCGCCCACGATGCGGAGGCGCACACCCTCCGTGAAGGCCCACAGCCGGCGGTTCAGGTACACGGCGCAGGATACCGCATCGGGTGAGCCTCAGGCGCTCGCCCGCAGGCGGCCGGCGACCGCGCGCACCTTGCGGGGCGCGGCCAGCCAGATCGTCACCGCCGAGGCCACGCAGCAGCCGATCGCGATCCAGAACGGGAGCGTGTAGCTGCCGGTGCGGTCGTAGAGCACGCCGGTGAGCCACGGGCCCACCGCCCCGCCCGCGATCGACGACAGCATCAGCGTGCCGAAGATCGAGCCGTAGTGCCGGCCCTGGAAGATCTCGGCGGGGATCGCGCCGACCACCGAGGTGAGGCCGTAGCCGAGCATGCCCTGCGCGATCACCATCAGATAGAGCAGCGGCATGGTCGGCGAGACGGCCAGGAGCAGCAGCGTCGCGTAGCAGATCGCGAAGCCGAGGCTGCCAACCGTCCACACCCACTCACGGCCGATGTGGTCCGACAGCCAGCCGAGGGCGATCTGCCCGGGAATGCCGGCCAGGCTCACGAAGCCGAGCGCCCACGCTGCGTCGTGAGGCGCGAAGCCGATCTCGATCAGGTACTTGGTCTGATGCACCTGCACCGCGTACCACGCGAACAGGCCGAGGAAGTAGCCGCTCGCGATCCACCAGAAGCGCGCGGTGCGGCTGGCGCGGGCCAGCGTCCAGTCCACCGCGGCCCACGCCGCGTCGACCACGTTGGAGGGCCGCGCCGCGGCCGCGCCCGCGACGGCGCGGTCTCCGTCGGGCTCGAGGCCCAGGTCCTGCGGCCGGCGGCGCAGCAGGAGGTTCAGCGGGACGAGGAGCAGCAGCACCAGCAGCCCGAGGGCCCAGCACGCGGCCCGCCAGCCGGAGCGATCGATGAGCAGCTGCACCCAGGGCAGGATCATCATCGAGCCCACGCCGACACCGGAGAAGGCCAGGCTCATGGCGAGGCCGCGGCGCCGCACGAACCAGTCGGGCAGGAACAGCGACTGACCGGTGTAGCCGAGGCAGACGCTGCCGCCGCCCACCATCACCCCGAGGGTGGCGTAGAGATGCCACGGTTCCGTCACCTGCGTGGCGACCAGCAGCCCGGTTCCGATGAGCAGCACGCCCAGCTCGATCACCACGCGGGGGCCGCGCCGATCCATCAGGCGGCCGAGCGAGGGGCTGAGCGCGGCGGAGACCAGGAAGCCGAAGGAGAACGCGCCGGCGGTGACGCCGCGCTCCCAGCCGAACTCGGCGAGGATCGGCGGGAAGAGCAGCGAGAAGGCGGTGCGCGCGTTGACGCCCACCCCCATGGTGACGAAGACGACGGCCACGATGATCCAGCCGTAGAAGATGGGCAGACGCACGAACGGGGATTGTACGCCGTTTGACTCCGCGATGGGGATTTGCCAGGATGTGCCGGCCGGCGGTCGAAGGCGCTCATCGGAATTCGCGTATCGGGAGGACTCGGCCATGACGACCACGCCCACGGTCCTGGACATCACCCAGCACGACAACGTCGCCGCGCGGGCGGGGGACAAGCTGCGCAAGCGCGTGGCCTTCGTCACCGGCGGCACCCGCGGCATCGGGGCCGCGATCTGCCGCAGCCTCGCCAGCCAGGGCGCCACGCTGGCCGCGGGCTACGCGGGCAACGACGAGGCGGCGGGCCGGTTTCGCGACAGCTTCGCCTCGACGTACGGCACCGCGGTCAGCATTCACAAGGGCAACGTGGGCGACTCCAACGACTGCCGCCGCACCATCGACGAGGTAATCGGGGCCCACGGGCGGCTCGACATCCTGGTCAACAACGCGGGCATCACCATCGACAAGACGGTGCTCAAGCTCTCCGACGACGACTGGTACAAGGTGCTCAACGTCAACCTCTCCGGTGCGTTCTTCCTCTCGCAGGCCGCGCTGCGCCACATGGCGGAGCGGGGGAGCGGACGCATCGTCAACGTCTCCAGCGTGATCGGCGAGATGGGCAACATCGGCCAGGCCAACTACGCGGCCTCGAAGTCGGGCCTGTTCGGCCTCACCAAGACCCTGGCCCGCGAGGCCGCGTTCCTGCTCGCCAAGGCGGGGCGGCTCACCGAGCCGGACGGCGTCGGGCTCACCGTGAACACGGTGACCCCCGGCTTCATCGCCACCGAGATGCTGGAGCACATTCCCCCCAAAGTGCTGGAGCGTATCGTAGGCCAGATCCCGCTCGGGCGGCTCGGCAAGCCCGAGGAGGTCGCGCGCGTCGTGCACTTCCTGGCCGCCGACGCGTCGAGCTACATCACCGGCCAGGTGTGGGGCGTCAACGGCGGCCTGGACATGTAGCCAACTCTCTCTCCACAGGAGATCTCACCATGTGCGTGGACGACGATTCCTTTCCTCCCATTCCGCCGATCTCGGGCGGCGCGGCCGGCTCGCGCGATCTCACGCTGACGTCGAGCGACGGCACCAAGCTCATGGCCCACGCCGCGCGCGCGGCCAAGCCCACCGGGGCGGGCATGATCGTGATCCCGGACGTGCGCGGCCTGCACCCCTACTACAAGGAGCTGGCGGATCGCTTCGCCGAGGTCGGCGTCGACGCGGTCGCGATCGACTTCTTCGCCCGCACCGCCCCGTCGGAAGATCGCAGCGAAAAGTTCGACTTCATGTCGCAGGTTTCGCTGACCAAGCCCGATCAGCTGCAGGCCGACATCGCCGCCGGGGCGGCCTACCTGCGCACGCCGGACGGCGGGCAGGTGAAGTCGCTCTACTCGGTGGGGTTCTGCTTCGGCGGGGCCCTCTCCTACCTGCAGGCCGCGAGCGGCCTGGGCTACGCGGGGGTCATCGGCTTCTACGGCTGGCCGCTCGGGCTCAAGCGCTGGCCCGACCGCCCCAAGCCCATCGACGCGGTGTCGCGCTACAAGGCGCCGGTGCTGTCGATCTTCGGTGGGGCCGACGAGGGCATCCCGCCCGCGGACGTGGACGCCTTCGACCAGGCGTGCCGCAAGGCGGGGGTCAAGCACGAGCAGAAGGTGTACGAGGGCGCACCGCACAGCTTCTTCGACCGCAAGTACGCCGAGTTCGCGGACGCGTCGGCCGACGCCTGGAAGCGCGTGCAGGCCTTCGTCAGCGGAAAGTAGGAATCACCTCGCGGGTCAGGACGTCGAGCGTCCGCTGCATCTGAGCGAGGGAGAGGAGGCCCGAGGGGTTCAGCTCGGCCACGATGCCGTCGAGCCCCAGGTCCTCCGCGATCTCGCCCAGACGCTCGCGCAGCGACGCCGCGGTGCCGAAGGCGACGCGTGTCTTCAGCAGCTCGTCGTACGGCATCGCGGCGATGCGCTCGGCCATGAGCTGCCGCCGGTCCCCCGGGCCGGTGTCGCCGCGACCGAGGCCGGAGCGGATCAGCTCGATGTGACGCTGGAAGAAGTAGGTCATCGCCTCGCGCGGCTCCTCGCGCGAGGCCGCCTCGGTGGGGGCCGCGTACACCGGGATCCGTAGATAGACGCTCGGCTCGCCCGCCTGGCCCGACTCCGGCCACGCCTCGCGATAGGTCTTCAGGTGGCCGCGCAGCAGCGGGATGTCGAGGTCCCGCAGCCCGATGAAGAGCGGCAGGCCCAGGCGCGCGACCTGCGCGAACGTCTCGGGTGAGTTGGCCGCCATGCGCAGCGGCGGATGTGGCACCTGGTAGGGCGTCGGGGACACGGTGACGTTCTGGAAGCGGTAGAACTTGCCCTCGTAGCTGAACGGCTTGCCAGTCCAGGCCAGCCGCAGGATTTCGAGCGACTCGAGGAAGCGGGCCTGGCTCTCGCCGTAAGGTACCCCGAGCAGGTCGTAGGTGCGGGCCGAGCCGCTGCGGCCGATCCCGAAGTCGAGCCGGCCCTCGCTCAGCTGATCGACGGTGGCCGCCTCCTCGGCGATGCGCAAGGGGTTGCCCAGCGGCAGCACCTGCACCGCGATGCCCACCCGCACCCGCCGCGTGCGGGCGGCCATGAAGCTGGCCAGGGCGAGCGGCGCGGACTGGATCGAGCGGTTGCCGTTGAAGTGGATCTCGCCGAGCCAGACGCCGTCGAGGCCGCCGGCCTCCGCCGCGTCGGCCAGCCCGATGGTCTCGCGCAGCGTGGCGCTCTCGCTGACACCGCGGCGCCGCTCCTCCAGGAAGATCCCGAAATGCATGGGGCCCCGTCCTCCGCCCGCGCATCTTGCGCCGGGGGGGAGGTGTCGTCAAGTCATCCGCCGCGCGCGGGACTGGGCCGACGCCAGGCCGGGCCACGCGAGCGCGGCACCGTCCAGGAGCGCGAGCCATCGACGGCGGTGCACGAGGCTAGATCTCCGAGTACCCGCTGCCTGGTGTGTCGACGCCGCGGCCGCGGGCCTGCTCGATCCAGCCGAGCTCGCGAAGGAGCTGCTGGCTGTAGGTGACGCGGCCGGTGACGCGGTCGAGCGGCTCGGTCGCTAGCAGCAGGGCCGCCTGGGCCATCAGGAGGGGAGGCTCCCCGCGCGGGTCGTCGAGCCCGCTCACCAGCCGGTGATAGACCGTGCCGGGAGTCGGCACCACCTGCGACGGCGCCACCGACGTGACCGAGATGCCGTACTGGTACACCTCGGACGCGAGCCCCTGGGTGAAGCGCTCGAGCGCGGCCTTCTCGGCGCCGTAGCAGGTGCCGCCGCGCGCGCCCACCGCCGGGTCCGGGTACGGCCCGCGCCCCGGGCCGATGGCCGACCCCGACGAGATGTTGACGATGGCGCCCCGCCGGCGCGGGATCATGTCGGCCAGGACCAGCTGGCTCAGCACGAACGGGGCCTGGAAGTTCACCGCCCACGAGCGTAGCCACTTCGAGACCGGATAGTCCTTCACCGGAATGTAGTAGGTGAGGGCCGCGTTGTTGACGAGCACGTCGACCGGCCCGTAGCGCTCGCGCGCCTCCCCGATCAGCCGCTCGCATTCCGCCGGCTCCGCGATGTTGACCGCGATCGGGTGGGCCTCGCCGCCGGCCTTGCGGATGGCGTCGACGGTGGTGGCGAGGGAGCCCGCGAAGGGGTGCTGGCCTTCCTCGAGGGTGCGCGCCGCGCAGGCCACGCGGCCGCCTTCCGCCGCGAAGAGCCGCGCCACGTCGGCCCCGATGCCGCGGCTGGCCCCGGTGACCACAACCACCTTGCCCTCGAGTCGGCCCATGACGACCTCCGGGCCGCTATTCTCCACGGTGGCCGCGCCTGGTCAACCGGCCGGGGTCAGGTCTTACATTCCGACATTTTCGTCCGCGGTGCCGTCACCGGCACCGGAAATGTCGGAATGTAAGACCTGACCCCGACTAGGACGCGGCGGCGACCCGCAGGTGCTCGCCGGGGAAGATGCGGTCGGGCTTCTCGAGGCCGTTCCACCTCGCGAGCTGGCCGGGGGAGACGCCGTACTGGCGCGCGATGTGCCACAGCGTCTCCCCCGACTTGACGACGTGGACGCCCGCCTGAGGCGTGGGCGCGGGCTTGCGCGGTGCGGCGTCCAGCAGGACCGCAGCCAGCACCGCGTCGCCCGTGCCGAGCGGGACCTTCAGCTCCCAGGTCGAATCGGGCGGCGTCTGCCGCTGCCACAGCTCGGGATTGAGCAGCTCCAGCTCCTGGAGCGTCACGCCGGACAACGCGGCCAGGCGCCCGAGCCGGCTGCCGCGCGGCACCATCACCTGCTCGTAGCGCAGCGGCTCTTCCGGCACCACCGTGAAGCCATAGCGCGCGGGCTCGCGGCCGATGAGGGTCGCCGCGTGAATGGCGGGCACGTAGTTCTTGGTCTCCTCGACGAGCAGCGGGCTCCGGTGCAGCCGCCAGAAGTCGCGCGAGCCGGTGCCCTGGATGGCTTGCTGGACCCGGAACTCGCCCGCGTTGTAAGCGGCCTGCGCCAGGTCCCAGGACCCGAACTGGTTGTAGAGATCCCGCAGGTAGTTGGCCGCGGCCACCGTGGACTTCTCGGGGTCGAGCCGCTCGTCGAGCCACCGGTCCACCCTCAAGCCGTAGAGCCGCGCGGTCGGCGCCATGAACTGCCACAGCCCCTTCGCGCCCGCGTGGGAGACCGCCACCGGGTTGAAGCCGCTCTCGATCATCGCGGTGAAGACCAGCTCGTCCGGCAGGCCCTTCTCCCGCAACACATCGAGGATCATCGGCAGGTAGCGCCCCGCACGGGCGAGCCAGCTTTCCACGACGGCCCGGCGGTCGCCGGTCCGGAAGCGATCGATGAAGAAGCGCACGTGCCGGTTGTCGTGCACGCGATAGGCGGCCGACGGCCTGGCCGCGAGGGTGATGCGGGGAGCCGGATCGGCGGGCGGCGTGAAGCTCACCACGCGCGGAGCCAGCGCCTGGGAGGGCTCGCCGAAGACGTCGTTCCAGCGGCTGGCGGCGACGGCCACCCCCTCGGCCGGTCCCGACCAGACCGCGGAAACGACAAGGCCGCCCCCATGGGCGGCCGGGTCCACGGCCAGGTTCACGAGTGCCGGATCGACCTCGCCCCGGGCGGCAGCCGCCAGGGTCAGACACGTCAACAGCAACGCAACAGAACCGGTTAGAAAGGTCCGTATCGTCGTGGCCATGGGCGGCCAGGGGGAGCAAGCCCTATTCCAGAGGTAAATATCAGTTTTATAAGATGTTTTCAGCGTGACAGGGAGGCTCAAATCCCTCACTGGGTAGGCCGTCGCCCACCATGGGAGATTTGGGCGACCTGCATGCCTTGCGCTCAACCGAAGGGCCCTGGCCGGGCTCCCAAGCCGCGGCGCGAGCGACCGCCCTCCTCCTGTACGCCTTGACGCCGCCTCGGCCCGGCCCCATGCTGGGGCGCATCCATGGCCTCGGCGAGCGCGTCCGGCACTCCCTTCGACGGATACGCGCGCCGCGCGACGCCCGCCCCGGATCCCGAGCTCACCGCGGTGGGGCCCGGCACGCCGTGCGGAGAATATCTGCGGCGCTTCTGGCAGCCGGTGGCATTCACGCGCGATCTCGGCGGCCCGCCGCGCCGCGTGCGCATCCTCGGCGAGGACCTGGTGGTGTTCGCCGATCGCGGTGGCCGCGTGGGCGTGCTCCATCTGCACTGCGCGCACCGCGGCACCTCGCTCGAGTTCGGCATCCCGCTCGAGCGCGGCCTGCGCTGCTGCTACCACGGCTGGGTGTACGACGTCGACGGGCGCTGCCTCGAGACGCCGGGCGAGCCGGCGGGTAGCCGGCTCTGCGAGCGGATCTGGCAGGGCGCCTACCCCACGCGGGAATTCGGTGGCCTCGTCTTCGCCTATCTGGGTCCGCCCGAACGGCGGCCCGCGTTTCCCCTCTACGATTCGTTCGAGGTGCCCGGCCTCACCCTGATGCCGGCCGCCGAGTTCACGCTGCCGTGCAACTGGCTCCAGGTGAAGGACAACAGCATGGATCCGGTGCACACCGCGTTCCTGCACGCGTTGTCGAGCGGCTATCAGTTCACGGAGGCGTTCGGAGCGGTGCCCGAGCTCGACTGGCTCACCACCGACGCGGGCATGGTCTACATCGCGACCCGCCGCGTGAATGACCTGGTCTGGGTGCGCATCTGTGACTTCATGCCGCCGAACGTGCACCAGTTCACGCGCGAGATCGAGGAGGCGAGCGCGCCGAAGCCGGCGAGCCGGCCGGTGATCATCCGGTGGGCGGTGCCCAACGACGACACCCACACCACCAACTTCGAGCTGGCCCAGGTGGATCCGGCGTGGGGGCTCACGCCCGGGCAGGTGGCGCAGCCGGGGTTCGGCCAGTCGGGCGATCGGCCCTACGAGGCGCGCCAGCGCTTTCCCGCCGACTACGACGCCCAGGCGAGCCAGCGTCCCATCGCGGTGCACGCGCTCGAGCACCTGGCCTCGACGGACCGCGGGGTGGTCATGCTGCGGGGGATCGTGCGCGACGGCATCCGGGCCGTGCAGGCCGGCGAGGATCCGTGGGGCACGCATTGGCCGGAGGGCAAGGTCATCCCCACCCACACGCAGGACCTCGTCTTGCGCCTGCCCCCCGCCGACGATGCGGCCGCCGACCGGCGGCGCCTTCGCGAAGCGGGCCGTCGCGCCGTCACCGGGTAGGCCCGCCGGACAAATGGCGGACACGAGCGCGCCCGGCAGCTTCGAGTGCCGGCTCTGCGGACGCCATCGAATCGGGGGGAGGTCCGGAAGGGGGGCGGAAGCCCCCCTTCCGGTTGTCACCGGGTAGCCGCCCGTGTGGATCGTCCGGGTCGCGCTCGATCGGCCGTACACCTTCATCGTCCTCGCCCTGCTCATCCTGATCGTCAGCCCGGTGGTGATCGCGCGCACGCCGACCGATATCTTCCCGGCCATCAACATCCCGGTCATCGCGGTGGCCTGGAACTATCGCGGGCTCAACACCGAGGAGCTGGAGGGGCGCATCACCTCGAACTTCGAGCGCACCCTCACCACCACCGTCGACAACATCCAGCGGATCGAGTCCACCACCACCGGCGGCCAGGCCATCGTCAAGGTGTTCCTGCAGCCGACCGCGCGCCTGGACACCGCCAACGCCCAGATCACCGCGATCGCGCAGACCGTGCTGCGTCAGTACCCGCCGGGCACCACGCCGCCGCTCATCCTGAACTACAGCGCCTCCAGTGTGCCGATCTTGCAGCTGGCGCTCTCCGGGGACGGGCTCGCCGAGCAGCAGCTCTTCGACCTCGGGGTGAACTTCCTCCGGCCGCAGCTCGTCACCATTCCCGGCGTGGCGATCCCGTGGCCCTACGGGGGCAAGCAGCGCCAGATCATGGTCGACCTCAACACGCATCGGCTGCAGGCCAAGGGGCTCTCGCCGGCCGACGTGCTCGAGACGTTGAACCTCCAGAACCTGATCCTGCCCTCCGGCACCGCCAAGATCGGCCGCCTCGAATACGACGTGACCCTCAACGCGGCGCCCCGGACGGTGCCCGAGCTGGCCGACGTGCCGATCAAGGTGCGCGGCAACTCCACCATCTATCTCCGCGACGTCGCCAACGTGCGCGACGGCTTCAGCGTGCAGACCAACATCGTGCGGCGCGACGGCCGACGCGGCACGCTGCTCACCGTGCTGAAGAGCGGCGACGCCTCGACCCTGGACGTGGTCGACAACATCCGGGCCACCATCCCGCGGGTGGCGAGCACGCTGCCGCCGGAGCTGAAAATCGACCTGCTCGCCGACCAGTCGATCTTCGTGCGCGGGGCGATCTCGGGCGTCCTCCACGAGGCGGTCATCGCGGCGTGCCTCACCGCGCTGATGATCCTGCTGTTCCTGGGCAGCTGGCGGAGCACCCTGATCATCGCGGTCTCAATCCCGCTGTCGATCCTGACCTCGGTCATCACCCTCGGCTTCCTCGGCGAGACCATCAACATCATGACCCTGGGTGGCCTCGCCCTCGCGGTGGGCATCCTGGTGGACGACGCCACCGTGACCATCGAGAACATCGAGCGCTACCTCGAGGAGGGGCGCGAGCTGCGCGAGGCGATCTTCGAGGGCGCGGCCCAGATCTCGGTGCCCGCGCTGGTCTCCACCCTGTGCATCTGTATCGTGTTCCTGCCCATGTTCTTCCTGGGCGGGGTGGCCCGCTATCTGTTCGTGCCGCTGGCGGAGGCGGTGTTGTTCGCCATGCTCGCCTCCTACGTGCTGTCGCGCACCCTGGTGCCGACGCTCGCGATGTACCTGCTGCGGCGCCACGACCACCACGCGCCGCCGTCGCGCAACCCCCTCGCGGTGCTGCAGCGCGGCTTCGATCGCGGCTTCGCGCGGGCGCGCGAGGCCTACCGCGCGGTGCTGGTGCGCCTGCTCTCGCGGCAGGGCGGCTTCGTGGCCGCCTTCCTGGCGGGGTGCCTGCTCGCGTGGCTCTTGCTGCCCTGGCTCGGCGAGAATTTCTTCCCGACCAGCGACAACGGGCAGTTCATCCTGCACCTGCGGGCCAAGACCGGGACCCGCATCGAGGAGACCGCGCGGCTCGCCGACCTGGTGGAGACCGCGATCCGGCGCGAGATCCCGGCCCACGAGCTGGAGAGCATCATCGACAACATCGGGATGCCGTATTCCACCATCAACACCATCTACAGCCGCTCCGGCTCCATCGGGGCCGCCGACGCGGACATCCTGGTCACCCTGGGCAGGAACCGCCGGCCCACCGAGGAGCACATGCGCACGCTCCGCCGGCGGCTGCCCGAGGAGTTCCCCGGGGTGAGCTTCTACTTCGTGCCCGCCGACATCGTGACCCAGATCCTGAACTTCGGGCTGCCCGCGCCGATCGACGTGCAGATCGAGGGCAGCAACCTGGAGGGCAACCGGCGGGTCGCCAACACGATGCTCGCCGAGCTGCGCCAGGTGCCGGGGCTGACCGACCTGCGCATCCAGCAGACCTTCGACGCCCCCAAGCTCGAGGTGAGCGTGGACCGGACCAAGGCGGCGGGCGCCGGCTTCACCCCGCGTGACGTGGCCAACAGCGTGCTGCTCACCCTGAGCGGCAGCGGCCAGGTCAACCCGGCCACGTTCCTCAACTGGCAGAACGGTGTCAGCTACAGCCTGGTGACCCAGGCGCCCCAGTACTCGGTGCAGTCGCTGCAGGACATCCAGAACATTCCGCTGGGTGGGGCGACCGCCGACTCCCGGCCGCAGATCCTCGGCGACGTGGCGTCCATCGAGCGCGGCAGCGGCATGGCGCTCATCTCCCACTACAACACCCGGCGGGTGGTCGACATCTACGGCTCGGTGCAGGATCGCGACCTGGGCGCGGTCGGACGCGACATCGCCCGCATCGTGGATCGAAACCGCGCGCACCTGCCGCGGGGCAGCTTCATGACCCTGCGCGGGCAGGTCGAGACCATGCGCACCGCCTACGCCGGGCTGCTGGGCGGCCTCGCCTTCGCGATCGTGCTGGTCTACCTCCTGATCGTCGTGAACTTCCAGTCGTGGCTCGATCCGTTCATCATCATCAGCGCGTTGCCCGCCGCCCTCGCCGGCATCATCGTGTTCCTGTTCCTCACCCAGACCACGCTGAGCGTGCCCGCCCTCATGGGCGCCATCATGTGCATGGGCGTGGGCACCGCCAACAGCATCCTGGTGGTGTCCTTCGCTCGTGAGCGCCTCGCCGTGCACGGCGACGCGCGGGAGGCCGCCATCGAGGCCGGCGTCACCCGCTTCCGCCCGGTGCTGATGACCGCGCTGGCCATGATCATCGGCATGATCCCGATGGCGCTCGCGATGGGCGAGGGCGGCGAGCAGAACGCCCCCCTCGGCCGCGCGGTCATCGGCGGGCTGATCTGCGCCACCATCGCCACGCTGGTGTTCGTGCCCGCGGTGTTCAGCCTGTTGCACGGGCGCCGGCGGCCGGCCGGGGCGGACGCGGAGCAGCCGGCGTGAGATCGCGCGGGCTGTGGGCGCTGCTCGGCCTCGCGCTGGTGCTGGGCCTGGCCATCTACGCCGGGCTGCAGGGCCGCCACGGCGCGGCCGCCGCGCTCAAGCGCGCGACCGAGGAGGCGGCGACACCGACGGTGGCGGTGGTGCACCCGGCGGCCTCCGCCGCGGGCGAGGAGCTGGTGCTGCCGGGGACGGCGCGCGCGTTCACCGACGCGCCCATCTACGCTCGGGCCAGCGGCTATCTCAAGAAATGGCACGCCGACATCGGGACGCGGGTGACCCAGGGGCAGGTCCTGGCCGAGATCGAGACGCCGGAGCTGGACCAGCAGCTGCGGCAGGCGCGGGCCATGCTGGAGAACGCGCGGGCCACCATGGACATGGCCCGCACCACCGCCGAGCGCTGGCAGGTCCTCCTCAAGCGCGAGTCGGTCTCCCGTCAGGAGACGGACGAGAAGATCAGCGACTACACCGCCAAGCGGGCCATGGTCGACTCGAACGCGGCGAACGTCCGGCGGCTCGAGGACCTGCAGGCCTTCCAGAAGGTGCTCGCGCCCTTCGACGGCGTGATCACCGCGCGCAACACCGACGTGGGCGCCCTCATCGACGCGGGCGCGAGCGGGCAGGCGCGCGAGCTGTTTCGCCTGGCCAAGATCGATCGCCTGCGCATCTTCGTGTCGGTGCCGCAGACCTACGCGCAGTCCGCGCGGCCGGGCACGCCCACCACGATCACCCTGGAGGAGCAGCCCGGCAAGGTGTACCGGGGCACGCTGGCCCGCACCTCCAGCGCGCTCGATCCCACCGCGCGCACGATGCTGAGCGAGGTCGAGATGGAGAACCCGAACCGCGAGGTGCTGCCCGGCGCCTACGTGGTGGTGCGCCTGCACGTCGGCCAGGCGACCCGCGGCCTCACCATCCCGGCCAACGCGCTGCTGTTTCGCTCCGAGGGGTTGCAGGTCGCGGTGGTGCGGGACGGGCACGCCGAACTGGTGCCGGTGAAGCTCGGGCGGGACTACGGCCGGAGCGTCGAGGTCGTGTCCGGCCTCACGCCGACCGACACGGTGATCCTCGATCCGGCCGACTCGCTGGTCAGCGGGACCGCGGTGCGCGTGCGCGAGCCCGCGCGGCCGAAGGCGGGCGCCCCGAAGACGGGCGGGTAGCCGGCGGTCGCCGATCACCCGCGGCCGGCCGCCCCGCGTGCCAGCGCGCGACCTCCTCGCAGGTTGCGAACCACACGCCGCGGGCGCGGCGGATGTAGGCCACCAGCTCCTCCAGCAGCGCGACGCGCGAGGCGCGGCCGCTCACGAACGGGTGACAGGTCAGCACGAAGCAGCCATTCTCGGGGTGCATTGCCGTGAACTCCCGGCTCCACATCTGCAGCACCCGCCCCGGGTCGGCGATGGCGTTGGTGGCGCCGTAGACGTGCCGGAACAGTGGCGCGTCGTCGAGCAGCCACTGCACCGGCACCTCGATCAAGGGGCCCTGCGCGGTGCCCACCTCGTAGGGGACGTCGTTGCCCATCAGGGACGAGTCGTAGAGGAAGCCGTGGCGCTTCAGGAGATCGGGCGTCCACACGTTGACGTCCCACGATGGCGAGCGATAGCCGGCCGGCCGCACGCCCAGGCGCGAGCGCAGGATGTCGAGCTGCTCGCGCATGACGCGCTCCTCCTGCTCTTCGTCGAGGAAGCCCAGGGCCTCGTGCACGTTGCCGTGGGCGCCGATCTCGTGGCCGGCGTCGCGGATGCGGATCGACTCGGGCGTGTGGTGCTCGACCGTCCAGCCCGGGATGAAGAAGCTGGCCCGGATCCGCAACCGGTCGAGCAGGCGCAGGATGCGGTCGACGCCGACCCGGGGGCCGAAGCGGCGCTCCTCCAGGTCGCCGAGACTGCGCCGCGCCTTCTCCGGCTCGCGGAAGATGAAGCCGGACTCGGCGTCGAAGTCGAACGACAGCACCACCGCCGATTGCTTGCCTTCGGGCCACTGGTAGCGCATGGAGACTCAGACCTTGCCGGCGAGCCGGCCCGCCGCGGTCGGCATGTCAGGCGCGCGCCGCCTGCCCGCTCTTTTCGAGCCAGAACCTCGCCAGGTCGATCGGCCGCGGCCACCAGACCTGTCGCTTGCCGAGGATCAGCTGGATCAGCCGCTCCACCATGCGCAGACGCGAGGGACGGCCGATGATCTGGGGATGACCGAGCCAGTTGAAGAAGCCGCCCTCGGCGTAGAGGCCCTCGAACTCCTCGGACCAGATCTCCCACACGTCCTGCTGGCTCCAGATGCCGTTGCCGACCGGGGGCACCGAGCTCCACAGAAAGAACGGGGCGTCGTTGTTGCACCACGCGGTGGGAAACTCCACCAGCGGGCCGTGCCGGGTCTGGTGGCAGTAGGGCAGGTCGGTGTCGAGCGCGTTGCTGTGGTAGACGAAGTCGTACTGCCGCAGCATCTCCATGGTGTGGGCGCTCGGATCCGCCGACGGGGTGCGCGAGCCGAGCGGCTTCACCCCCAGCACCTTCTTGAAGATCTCCAGACTCTTGACCAGCAGCGCCTCCTCCTCGTCGCGGCTCTTCAGGAAGAACGGCTTCTCGTGGAGGTAGCCGTGGTGGCCGACCTCGTGACCGCGGCGGACGATCTCCTCGCAGAGGGCGGGGTAGCGCTCCACGATCCAGCCCGGGATGAAGATGCACGTCTTGATGCCGTAGCGATCGAGGAGCTCGAGGATGCGCGGCATCCCGGTCTTGGGGCCGTAGGCGCCCATCGACATGTGCAGCGGGCGATCCGCCAGCGCGGGGTCCCGGTGGATCCACGGGCTCTCGCCGTCGAGATCGAAGGTCATCATGATGGCGCAGCGGGCGCCATCGGGCCAGGTCACGGGCTGCGCCATCGTGTCCTCCGAGCGAGGCCGGGTGAGATGCCAACGTCGAGGCAGCAGCATAGACCAGCCTTCCGGATCTGCGCAATCGGGCGCACTATCGGGGAACCGGTGACTCGACTGTTCGGTTGAGGACTGAGGGAGGGCCTGCCATGCTCGACACGCTGCGTCGCCTTGCACTCTATGCCGGCCTGGGCCTGGTGCTCCTGTCCACCACGTCGCCGGCGCCCGTCGGCGCCGCGGGCGGCGGAGGCGGCGGCGGAGGCGGGGACAGCTCCGGCGTCTCGGCCAGGCCCGAGGATCCGAAGTACACCGAGGCGGTGAAGGCCATCAAGGCCAAGGACTACAGCAAGGCCGTGCCGCTGCTCGAGGACGTCGTCTCTCGTGACTCCGCCAATGCGGACGCCTACAACTGGCTCGGGTATGCCACCCGGAAGAACGGCAATCCCACCGGGGCGATCCCCTACTACGAGAAGGCGCTCGCCATCGACCCCAAGCACAAAGGCGCGCACGAGTACATCGGCGAGGCGTATCTCATGCTCGACAACCTGCCGAAGGCCAAAGACCACCTGCGCACGCTGGACAAGCTGTGCTTCTTCCCGTGCTCGGAGTACAGCGATCTGAAGAAGGCCGTCGAGGTGTACGAAAAGACGGGCGGCAAGACCAAGCCGACCGCTTCTTCTCAGTAGTTTCGGGGGCGGATGGCGGGGAGGTGGGGGCTGGGGGCCCCGCTGACCACGAGGCTCTGCGGCCTCCCGTCCGGGGGCGCTAGCAGTTCCCATTCGTTACTGTGTGGCGTAGCCGCGCACATCGGGAACGGGTCCGCGGACCCCCAGCCCCCACCTCCCCGCCATCCGCCCCCGCCTCGCGGAGCCGCGCTCGCCTCGCGCTTGCTTTTTTGAATGTTAAGAATCTCGCGCGGCGGTTCCGCATCCGCATGCGGTGATGCAGCCGGGCGACAACCGATGGGCTGGCGTGCGCCGGACGCGCGGCCCGGAAGGCGGGAGGGGCAGGGGAGGGTCAACTGACCCGTTCCCGATGTGCATCGCTACGCCACACAGTAACGAATGGGAACTGCAAGCGCCCCCGAACGGGAGGCCGCAGAGCCTCGTGGTCAGTGATCCCTCCCCTGCCCCTCCCGCCCTCCGGGTATCGCCACCGGAAAGAAAAGCTACGCGAGGTTGTAGAGCCGCGCCGCGTTCTCGCAGACGACTTTGTGGCGAACCGCCGCCGGGAGATGGCCGAGCTCGCGCGCGATGTACTCCCGCGAATCGGGCCACACGCCGTCGGGATGCGGGAAGTCCGAGCCCCACATCACCTTGTCCACTCCCAGCTCGTCGAGCAGCTTCACGCCCACCGGATCGGTCTGGTAGGTCGCCCACACCTGGCGCTTCCAGTACTCGCTGGGCGGCATCGTGAGCGAGAGATCCTTGAACTGGTCCTCCCACTCTGAGTCCATGCGCCACAGGATGTACGGGATCCAGCCGATGCCCGCCTCGCCCAGGACCACGCGCAGCCGCGGGAAGCGCTCGAGGACTCCACCGTAGATCATCGCCATCAGGATGTTGGCCATGTTGATCTGGAAGCCGGTGATGTGGGTGGCGAAGGCCACCCGCGAGGCGCGCCGATCCTCTGCCGACATGTCCGCGGGCGCGCGCGAGGGATCCGAGCCCACGAACACCAGCTTCTGCAGATTCTCGGGAAGCCGGCTGCCGATGGTGTGGAAGTGCAGCGGCAGCCCGCTCGCCTGGATCACCTCCCAGAGCGGGTTCCAATACGGGTCCCAGAGGGCGGTGAGGTCCGCCGAATTGGCGATGTCGACCCCGCGCACCGCGCCGCGCTTCGCGACCCGCTCGACCTCCGCGATGGCCGCGTCGATCGGCGCGTTCGGAATCGACGCGAGGCCGGCAAAGCGCTCGGGATGCGTCGAGCAGAAGTCGGCGAGCCACTCGTTGTAGATCCGGATCACCTCGACCACCGCGTCCGGATCGTTCATGCGGCCGGTGGCCCCGAGGATGCCGTAGAGCACCTCGGCCTGCACGCCGTCGCGGTCCTGGTCCTTGAGGCGCAGCTCGGGGTCCGTGAGGCGGCGGATGCCGCGCTTGCCGTCCTCGTAGAGCCCGGTCTCGGCCATGCGGTCGGCCCGATGGATGCGGCCCGGCACGTACTCGCGCCCGGCCGAGCCCATGCCGCAGGCGAATCCGAGGCTGGCGCCTTTCTTCGTGATCCAGGTCGGCCCCTTCGGGCTGTCCACCACGTGCGGCATGCGGTCGCGCAGCGCGGGGGCGGCGTTGGCGGTGAAGAGGTCCGGCGGCAGCCAGCAGAGGTCGAGATGGCAATCGGCCGAGATCGTCTCGTAGCGCATGGTGCTCTCCTGGGTGATTGAGGTCCCGATGATATAGAGCCGGGCGCGCATGGACAAGCGCTTCCGGAGCCGACCGCGGGCCGGCGTTATTTGGGGCGGGGCGCGGGGGTGCCGGGCGGAGATGGCGGCCGGCGCTTGTGGCAGCTGATGAGGACCGCGATGCGCCCGGAGCGCTTCGTACTCATCTTCACGGCGGTGAGGCCGGGCCGGCAGGTGTCCGGCATGCCCAGGCGGGCGCGGCGCGCGTCGTTGGACAGGCTCTGGAGACTGGCGAACTCGCCGGGTGTCATGTAGATGATCCCGGACAGGGCCGCGGCCACGATGCCGGCCGCGCCGGTGTACCGACGTGTCCCGGAGAGTGTCCTGCCAAGCATTCCACCGCCCCCCGAGGGCGCCCGTGCCGCCCACGCGCATGCCATTCGGATCCGACAGGGGCAGCGTACGGCCGGCAGGCCCCGTAGGGAAGCCGCATCCGGACCGGCGGTAGCGCTGCCCCGGCCCGGTGGCTATAATCCCCGCGCTCACCCTAACGGCAGGAGCGAAGCGGCCATGAAGACATTCCGGCTCTACACCGGCCAGGACGGCCAGTCCCACATCGAACCGATCGACCTCGGGCGCACGCCGTCCTGGACGAAGGGGCTTGCCACCACCCAGATCTCGTTCCGCGAGAGCCCGGTCGGCAACTTCATCGACTGGCATCCGGCGCCGCGCCGGCAGTTCGTGATCATCCTATCCGGCCAGCTCGAGATCGGGCTCGGCGACGGCTCCAAGCACCTCTTCGGCCCCGGCGACGCGCGCCTGGTGGAGGACACCACCGGCCGGGGGCACACCACGCGCGTGCACGGCGACGTCCCGTGCCTCACCGCCACCATCCCGCTCGCGGAGCAATAGCCATGGCCACCAAGATCCTGTTCGCCCCGAAGCAGTCCGACGCGGTGCTCGACATCGCTCGCTCACTCACCCCCAAAGGCTTCGAGCTGCTGATCGCCGACTTCGGTACCCCCGAGTTCTACGCCGCGGCCGGCCAGGCGGACTACTACCTGGGCCTGGCCCGCCAGATGGGCGGCGAGTTCTTTCGGTCCGCGCCGAGCCTCAAGCTGGTGCAGCTGCTCTCGGCCGGCTACGACCGGGTGGACATCGAGGCCGCCCGCAAGGCGGGAGTGCCCGTCTGCAACAACGGCGGGGCCAACGCGATCGCGGTGGCCGAGCACACCCTCATGCTGATGCTGGCCGTGCTCAAGCGGGTGGTCCGCTTCCACAACGATGTGGTGGCGGGCAAGTGGCGGGTGGGCGGGTTCGACGACCAGCGCGTGTACGAGCTGTCCCGCAAGACCCTCGGCATCGTGGGCCTAGGCAACATCGGCAAGAAGGTGGCGCGGCGCGCGCTCGCCTTCGACATGACCGTGCTGTACTACGACATCGCGCGGGTCAGCGAGGCCGAGGAGGACGCCCTCGGGGTGCGCTTCGTGCTGCTGCCGGAGCTGTTGCGCACCGCCGACGTGGTGAGCCTGCACGTGCCGCTCGACGACTCGACCCGTCATCTGATGGGCGCGACGGAGTTCGCGCAGATGAAGCCGGGCGCGATCCTGATCAATACCTGCCGCGGCCCGGTGGTGGACGAGGCGGCGCTCTACGAGGCGCTCAAGGCGGGCCAGCCCGCCGCGGCGGGGCTGGACGTGCTGGTCGAGGAGCCGCCGGCCAAGGACCACCCGCTGTTCGCGCTGCCCAACGTGACGCTGACCCCGCACTCGGCCGGGCCCACCTGGGAGAACTGGACCGCGCGCTTCCGCAACGGCTTCGACAACATCCAGCGCGTGGCGGCGGGCCGCGCGCCGAAGTGGGTGATCCCCGAGCTACAGTCGTGAAGATCCTGTTCGTCCCGAACCTGATCGTCTCGGGCCTCGGCGACGCCGATCGGGCCCGCATCCTCGAGGCGGCCGGCCCGGGCGCCAGCCTCGTGGAGGCGAAGGACCGGGCGGCGCAGCGTGGTGAACTGCCCGATACCGACGTCATCTTCGGGCGCGTCCATCCCGAGCTGTTCTCCCTGGCCACGAAGCTCGTCTACTACCACTCGATCGGGGCCGGGGTCGATAGCATCCTCACCACCGAGCTGGTCAACCACCCGGCGCCGCTGGCCAGCGAGAAGGGCGAGGTCGGCATCCACCTGGCCGAGCACGCCTTCGCGCTGCTGCTGGCGATCACCCGCGGGCTGCACACCGCGATCCGCACCCCGGACTATGCGCTGCGCGAGCCGATCCGCGTGCACCAGCGCGAGCTGTACGAGCAGACGATGGGCATCGTGGGCTTCGGGGGCACCGGCCGCGCGGTGGCCCGGCGCGCGGTGGGCTTCGGCATGCGCGTGCTCGGCGTCGATATCGAACCGGTCGATCCGGAGGCGGGCGTGGAGGCGATCTGGCCGGCGGATCGCCTGGCCGATCTGCTGGCTGCCTCCGACGTGGTGGTGATCGGCCTGCCCCTGACCAAGGCCACGCACCATCTCTTCACCCGCGAGCGCTTCCTGCAGATGAAGCGCACCGCGATCCTGATCAACGTCACCCGCGGCGAGATCGTCCGCGGCGACGACGTCCTCTCCGCCCTCGACGAGGGCCTCATCTGGGCCGTCGGCCTCGATGTCACCGACCCCGAGCCCTTGCCGAAGGACCACCCGCTGTGGCGCCACCCCCGCGCCGTCATCACCCCGCACACCGCCGGCGGCTCCCCTCGCCGCGCCGCCCGCGTCATCGACACCTTCTGCGAAAACCTCCCCCGCCTCCGCCAGGGCCTCCCCCTCCTGGCCCTCATCGACAAACAAAAAGGCTACTAGCCCCGGAGCGGGGCAGAGGTCGGGCAGGGCAGCGTTCCCGGGAGGGGAGGGACGCCTGGGAAGCGGAGGGCTACCGGCAGGGCAGAGCTTCTCGCAGCGAAGGCGACCCGGCGGGACGGCTGCGGGAAACGAAGGCACCACCGGAATCACTGTAGCGCTGGTGCCCTCACGCAACGTCGCGGTGGAGCGGCCGGGGGGGTGGCGGGGGGTTGGGCGGGTCACCCGTTCCTCCGGCGTAAGCGAGAAACCTCACGTCAAGGATTGGGAACTGCTATCCGCGAACAACGAGATCGCGGGTCGTGGTGAGAGCCCCCCGCCGCCC
>Ga0081455_10001121_pt1 | contig 33469 bp, 26 predicted proteins | sample TabmetS3T2R1_FD_70207 | JGI IMG/M metagenome (GOLD analysis project Ga0081455, IMG submission 70207) | Tabebuia heterophylla rhizosphere microbial communities from the University of Puerto Rico - S3T2R1 | ecosystem: Host-associated > Plants > Roots > Rhizosphere ...
CTCACAGCCCCGGCGGTCACCGTGGCGCGCAACGGCGGGCGCCGCGAGATCTCCCTCGAGGATGTGGTCGACGGCGACGTGGTCGAGCTGGGGCAGGGAACCCAGATCGTCGCCGACGGCGAGGTGCTATCCGCCGACGCACTCGAGGTCGACGAGTCCCTGCTGTCGGGCGAGTCGCTCCCCGAGGCCAAGGCGCCGGGCGACGAGGTGCTGTCGGGCAGCTTCGTGACCGCCGGCCAGGGCTGGTACCGGGCCGACCGCATCGGCGCCGAGTCCTACGCCAACCAGCTGTCGGCGGAGGCGCGCCGGTTCTCGCTGGTCCGCTCCGAGCTCCGGCGGGGCACCGATCAGATCCTCCGCCTGGTCACGTGGCTCATCATCCCCACCGCCATCCTGCTGATCTTCAGCCAGCTCGCCGAATCGACCGACGACTCGCTCGGCGACGCCATCCGCGGCACGGTGGCCGGCGTCGGCAGCATGATCCCCGAGGGGCTGGTGCTGCTGACCAGCATCGCCTTCACGGCCGGCGTGCTGCGCCTCGGCCGCCGCCAGGTGCTCGTCCAGGAGCTCGCCGCCATCGAGGGCCTGGCCCGGGTCGACATCGTGTGCACCGACAAGACCGGCACGCTCACGGAGCTGGGCCTCGAGGTCGCCGACCTCCACACCCTCGACGGCGCCGATGCGAACCCTGAGCCCGAGCGGCCCGGTGCGCAGCACCAGGAGCGGGTCGCACAGATCGAGTCCGCCCTCGGAGCCCTGGCGGCCGCAGACCCGGAGCCCAACGCCAGCATGCGGGCGCTGGCCGAGCGCTACCCGTCGCCCGGCTGGACGCCGACGTGGCGGGCGGCGTTCTCGTCCGCCAGGCGCTTCTCGGGGAGCGGCTTCGACGGGCACGGCGACTGGGTGATCGGGGCCCCCAACGTCCTGCTGGAGGCCGCACGGGGCGACGGCGGGCGGCCCGACGCCGACGGCGAGCGCGACCGGGCCGCAGAGCTGGTGGACCAGGAGACCCGCAAGGGCCGCCGCGTGCTGCTGCTGGCCCGGACCGAGGGAGAGCCCCGGGGCGACGGCCCACCGGCCGGGCACCCCGTGGCGCTGGTGGTGATCGAGGAGCGCGTCCGCGACAACGCGCGCTCCACGCTCGAGTACTTCGCCTCCCAGGACGTGACCGTGAAGGTCGTCTCGGGCGACGACCCGCGGACGGTGGGAGCCGTGGCCGCCCGGGTCGGCCTCGACAACACCGAGTCGCCCCGAGACGCCCGGGACCTCCCCGACGACCCCGACGAGCTGGCCGACGTGATGGAGCGGACGGGAGTGTTCGGTCGGGTTGGGCCGCAGCAGAAGCAGGCGATGGTGCGGGCGCTGCAGGCACGCGGGCACACGGTCGCCATGACCGGCGACGGGGTCAACGACGTGCTGGCCCTCAAGGAGGCCGACCTCGGCGTGGCCATGGGGACCGGGGCGCCGGTCAGCCGCGCGGTGGCACCCGTGGTCCTGCTGGACTCCGACTTCGGCAGCCTGCCGCCCGTGCTGGGCGAGGGCCGCCGGGTCATCGCCAACGTCGAGCGCGTCGCCAACCTGTTCCTGACCAAGACCGTCTACGCCGCGCTGCTGGCGCTGATCGTCGGCGTGGCCCGGGTGCCGTTCCCCTTCCTCCCCCGGCACCTGACGATCGTGAGCAGCCTGACCATCGGCATCCCCGCGTTCTTCCTGGCGCTGGCCCCGAACGCCCAGCGCGCCCGGCCGGGGTTCGTCGAGCGGGTCCTGCGATTCGCGGTGCCCGCCGGCACCGTCGCTGCCGCCTGCACGATCGCGGCCTACGCGCTGGCGCGCTCGGAGAGCGGCGTCAGCCAGACCGAGGCTCGCACGACGGCCACGATCACCCTGTTCCTCGTGGCCCTGTGGGTCCTGGCCATCCTCGCCCGGCCCACCAACCCGTGGCGGGCGGGGCTGGTCCTGTCGATGGCTGCCGCCTTCGCGGTCATCATGGCGGTGCCCGGGTTGCGGGACTTCTTCGCGCTGAACCCGCCGCGAACGGAGCTCGTGCTGGCGGCGATCGGCATCGCCGCCGCCGGGGGGTTCGTCATCGAGATGGGCTGGCGCATCACCGGCTGGGTGCGCACCCACCAGTCCAGCGCGCCCGAGGAGCCTGAGGGGGCCGACAAGGCCGGGGATTAGCCTCCCCCCACCATGCACCTGAGCGACGGCTGGCGCGCCGCGATCGCCGATGACGAGCTCCGGCGGGTCTACCAGGGCGCGGACTTCGACGACGGCGCCTGGGAACCGATCACGGTGCCCGGCCACTGGCGGTCGACGATGGCATTCGCCGACAGCGACGGGCCGCTGCTGCATCGTTGCCGATTCGAGGCCGACCGCCCCGACGACGGCCGCCGAGCCTGGCTGACGTTCGACGGCCTCTTCTACCAGGGCGACATGTGGCTCGACGGCGGCTACCTGGGCGACACCGAGGGCTACTTCGTGCCCCACACGTTCGAGGTCACCGAGCAGCTCCGCGACCGGGTCGAGCACGCGCTGGCGGTGGAGGTGACGTGCGCTCCCGAGCGGGCCAAGACCTCCAAACGCAACCTCACCGGCGTGTTCCAGCACTGGGACTGCCTCGACCCCGCGTGGAACCCCGGTGGCATCTGGCGACCGGTGCGCATCTCCGAGACGGGCCCGGTAAGGATCGCCCGCCTCCGGGTGCTGTGCCGCGAGGCCACGCCCGACCGGGCGGTGGTCGCCTTCCGGGCGACGCTGGACAGCGACGCCCGCCGCAGCGTGTGCGTGCGCACCGAGCTGAGCGCGCTCGACCACGAGCTGACCCAGACGCTCGCCGCCGGCGCCAACGAGCTGGAGTGGACGCTCACGGTCGAGCGGCCCGAGCTGTGGTGGCCGCGGGCACTGGGCGACCCGGTACTGCACGACGTGACGGTCGCCGTCGACGTTCCTGCCGCGGAATCGGTGGCTGGGGCGACCAATCCCGCGGCGGGAACCCGGAGTGACGTCCGACGCTTGCGCACCGGGCTCCGGTCGGTCCGGATGCGGAACTGGACGTGCTCCGTGAACGGCGAGCGGCTGTTCCTCAAGGGCGCCAACCAGGGACCGACTCGGATGGCCCTGGCGGAGGCGTCGCCCGACGAGCTGCGGGCCGACGTCGGATGGGCGCAGGACGCGGGGCTGGACCTGCTGCGGGTGCACGCCCATGTCTCGCGCCCCGAGCTGTACGACGCCGCCGACGAGCGGGGGCTGCTGCTGTGGCAGGACATGCCCCTCCAGTGGGGCTACGCCGCGGGGGTGCGCAGGTCGGCCGTGCGCCAGGCGCGCGAGGCCGTCGACCTCCTGGGCCATCACCCCTCGATCGCCGTCTGGTGCGGCCACAACGAGCCGATGGCCATCGACCCCGACGCCGACGCCGGGAGCACCGCGGCCCCGTGGCGCGCCGCTCTCCGAGTGCTGCGCACCCAGCAGCTGCCGACCTGGAACAAGACCGTGCTCGACGCATCGATCAAACGGGCACTCGAGAAGGCCGACGGGACCCGTCCGGTCGTGGCCCACTCCGGCGTCGCCCCGCATCCGCCGCAGTTCGACGGCACCGACAGCCACCTCTACTTCGGGTGGTACTGGGGCGACGAGCGCGAGCTCCCGGCCTTCGCCCGCACACTGCCGCGGATGGTGAGATTCGTGAGCGAGTTCGGCGCCCAGGCCGTGCCCGCAGCGGACGCCAGCGGCGACGGCGCCGCATTCTGCGAGCCCGACCGGTGGCCCGACCTCGACTGGGCCCGGCTGGGCGAGCGCCACAACCTCCAGAAGGCCAGGTTCGACCGCTACGTGCCGCCTGCGGCGTTCGACAGCTTCGACGACTGGCGCGCCGCCACCCAGCGCTACCAGGCCGAGTTGATCCGGCGGCATGTCGAAGCGCTGCGGCGGCTCAAGTACCGGCCCGCCGGCGGGTTCGCCCAGTTCTGCCTCGCCGACGGCCACCCCGGGGTCACCTGGTCGGTGCTCGACCACGAGCGGCGGCCCAAGCCCGGATACGACGCCCTGCGCGACGCCTGCCGCCCGGTGATCGTCGTCGCCGACCGGTTGCCGGCGACCGTCGCGCCGGGGGACGCATTGGCGCTCGACGTGCACGTGGTGTCCGACCTCCGGGTGGCGGTCGACGACGCGCGCGTGACCGCCCGGCTCGAATGGCCGGGCGGTCATCACGACTGGAACTGGGGCGGGGACATTCCCGCCGATTCATGCGTCCGGGTCGGGACCCTCCAGACGGTGGTGCCCGAGGCCGACGGCCCGCTCCGCCTCGACCTCGGGCTCCACCTGTCCCGCCAGGACGTGATCGTCAACCACTACCGATCGGCGATCACCCGCTGACCGATCACCGCGTCGGCACGTGACGGCTGCCGGGCAGGAAGTCGTCGTCGTAGGAGTCGTTACCGTCCGCGTTGCCATCGGCCCGATGCTGCCAGCCCCACACGTACGCGGGGGCCTTGGTCATCTGGACGGCCCGGCTGGGCTCGGCCCGGTCCTGCTGCTGCTGCACGTACGACTCGGCCTGGGCCATCTGGGCGGCCCGGTTGCCGGCCTTGACCGCACGCTCGTACTGCTCGGCCTGGCCCGTGAGCCTGTCGCTCGCAGCCTGGTACGACCGCTGCTCGCGGCTGAGCTCCGCAGACTTGTTGCTGAGGTGCTGGTCGCTGCCGGCGCTGGCCGACACCCGAGCAAGCTCCTCGGACATGTTGCTGAGGTGCTGGTCGCTGCCGAACCCTGCGACGCTTGGCGCCGCGACCCTGACGGCCTCGGTGTCATCGTTGCCGCAGGCGGCGAGTCCAAGAGCTCCCACGAGGGCGACCGGTGCCGCCCAACGCAGTGCCCGCTTGCTGAAGTACGACATTGGTCTGTCCTCCTCCGCCGGGTGCCCGTCACCCGACAAGGGCAACGATGCGCCCCCGGGCCGCAGGCTTCCGTCCCACATGACGCAGGCGTCAGGTGCCATTCGTCATGGTCAGACGTCACCCACCGAGGAAGAGCGGCACGGGGATCGCTCGCGGCTCCACGAACGGCCGCGATGCGCGCGCGAGACCGCCCGGCCGGAACGGCCGAGCGGTCTGACGACTGGAGCCGGAGCTCCGCTGGTCCCTACTGCGACGGCACGTGGTGCCAGCCGGGAAGGAAGTCACGGTTGCTGTCGGCCCGATCCTGCTGCTGCTCCACGTACGCATCGGCCTGGGCCGCCTGCGCGGCCCGGTTGCCCGCCTCGAACGCGTTCGGCAGGTTGGCGTCGGAGTTCGAGGGCACGTCGGCGCCGTAGGTGTTGGCCTGGCCGTCGAGGTGCGCCGACCGCTCGAACTGCTCGGCCTGCACCGCGAGGCGTGCCGCCTCGGCGCGCTGGATCTGCTCGGCCTGGCCCGTCAGCCGCGCCGCCCAGGCCTTGTTCACCCGCTGGCTCGCGGCCCGGGCCGCCTGCTGCTCTGCGGCGAGCTCGACGGCCTTGTTGTTGAGGTGCTGATCGCTGCCGGCACTGGCCGACGCCCGAGCGAGCTCCTCGGCCTTGTTGGCGAGGTGCTGATCGCTGCCCACGCCCGCGGCGCTGGGGGCCGCGACCCTGACCGGCTCGGTGTCATCGCCGTTACCGCAGGCGGCGAGTCCAAGGGCCCCCACGAGGGCGACCGGTGCCGCCCAACGCAGTGCCCGCTTGCTGAAGTTCGACATTGGTCTGTCCTCCTCCGCCGGGTGTCCGCCACCCGGCAAGGAGCACGATGGGCCCTGCGGCCACGCGCTTCCGTCCCACGTGACGCAGGCGTCAGGTGCCGTTCGTCATTGACCGATGTCACGCGGGCAATCGCCCGCGGCGTTGAGGAATGGCAATTGCCATCGGCCAAAGTGGGAGGAGTACGGTCACGCCAGATTTCGGTTCAGGCATGTTCAGGCGTGTCCCGGAGGCTGATCGAGCGATGCAGACCATGGAGCGACCCCCCGTCGCCCCCGTGAACCGACGCCACCGGCGCCCCGCGCCCTGGCCGGTCGAGTTCTACCGCTCGGCGGTCGGAAAGAAGTGGGTGATGGCGCTCACGGGCATCGCGCTCATGGCCTACGTGTTCGCCCACATGTTCGGGAACCTCAAGCTGTACTTCGGCGCCCAGGACTTCAACCACTACAGCGAGTTCCTGCGCGATCTGCTGGTACCCATCCTTCCCCGCACCTGGACGCTGTGGCTGCTCCGGATCGGGCTGATCGTCGCCTTCGTGTTCCACATCCACGCCGCCGCCAGCCTCACGCTGATGAACCGGCGGGCCCATGCCGAGGGCCGTTACGTCGCCCCGCGGGACTGGCAGGCGGCCAACGCCGCCAGCCGCTCCATGCGCTGGACCGGCGTGGTGATCCTGCTGTTCCTCATCTGGCACCTCTCCGACCTGACGTGGGGGCCGGCCAACCCCGGCTTCGTCCGCGGCGACGTCTACCGCAATCTCGTCGCCAGCTTCGAGCGCCCCTGGAGCTCGGCCATATACATCGTCGCCAACGTCGCCCTGGGCGTGCACCTGTTCCACGGGGCGTGGTCGCTGTTCCAGAGCCTCGGGCTCAACAACCCCAGGTGGAACTCGTGGCGCCGCGGCTTCGCCGGGGCGTTCGCCGGCGTCGTGATGCTCGGCAACCTCAGCTTCCCGATCGCGGTCCTGACGGGCGCCGTGAGCGCCGACGACAACCCGGACTGCCGGGTGTCGGGCAACACGATCGAGACCTGCGAGCTGTATGTGGATGAGGGCTCGGGATGATCGGCGACCTCAACAGCCGCGAGCCCGAGGGCCCGATCGAGGACCGCTGGACCCACCACCGGTTCGACATGAAGCTGGTGGCGCCCCACAACCGGCGCCGGTTCGACGTGATCATCGTCGGCAGCGGGCTGGCGGGTGCCTCGGCCGCCGCCACCCTCGGCGAGCAGGGGTACAACGTCAAGGTCTTCACCTACCACGACAGCCCGCGGCGGGCGCACTCCATCGCCGCCCAGGGCGGCATCAACGCCGCCAAGAACTACAAGGGCGACGGCGACTCGATCGAGCGCCTGTTCTACGACACGATCAAGGGCGGCGACTTCCGCAGCCGCGAGTCCAACGTGTACCGGCTGGCCGAGCTGTCCGTCGACATCATCGACCAGTGCGTGGCGCAGGGCGTGCCCTTCGCCCGGGAGTACGGCGGGCTGCTCGACAACCGCAGCTTCGGCGGTGCACAGGTCTCGCGCACCTTCTACGCGCGGGGTCAGACGGGCCAGCAGCTGCTGCTCGGCGCGTACCAGCAGATGATGCACCAGGTTCACCTCGGCAGCGTGAAGCTGCACACACGCAGCGAGATGCTCGACCTCGTGGTGCGTGATGGACAGGCCGTCGGCGTCGTCGTGCGCGACATGGTCACCGGGCAGGTCACATCGCATTCGGCACACGCCGTGGTGCTCTGCACCGGCGGTTACGGCAACGTCTTCTACCTGTCGACCAACGCCAAGTACTCCAACGCCACGGCCATCTGGCGGGCCCACCGGCGGGGAGCGCTGTTCGCCAACCCCTGCTACACGCAGATCCACCCGACGTGCATCCCGGCCAGCGACGAGTTCCAGTCCAAGCTCACGCTGATGTCCGAGTCGCTGCGCAACGACGGGCGCATCTGGGTGCCCATGGACCGCGAGGACTCGCGACCGCCCGACCAGATCCCGGAGCCCGACCGCGACTACTACCTCGAGCGCAAGTACCCCGCCTTCGGCAACCTGGTCCCCCGCGACGTCGCCTCCCGCAACGCCAAGTCGGTCGTCGACCAGGGTCGGGGCGTGGGGCCCCTGCGCAACGGCGTCTACCTCGACTTCTCCGAAGCCATCGGCCGGCTCGGCGAGGGCACCATCCGCGAGCGCTACGGCAACCTCTTCGACATGTACGAGCGCATCACCGACGAGTACCCCTACCAGGTGCCGATGCGCATCTACCCGGCGGTGCACTACACGATGGGCGGGCTGTGGGTGGACTACCAGCTGATGTCCAACGTGCCCGGCCTCTTCGTCCTCGGCGAGGCCAACTTCTCGGACCACGGCGCCAACCGCCTCGGGGCGTCGGCGCTGATGCAGGGCCTGGCGGACGGCTACTTCATCGTCAGCTACACGCTCGCCAACTACCTCGCCGGGTTGCTGGGCGAGCCAACCGTGCCCACCGACGACCCGGCCTTCGCTGACGCCGAGCGCTCGGTGGGCGACACGGTGGCGCGGCTCCTGTCGATCAACGGCACGCGCTCGGTCGACCACTACCACCGCGAGCTGGGAAAGCTCATGTGGGACTACTGCGGCATGGCGCGCAACCGCTCGGGGTTGGAGAAGGCCCTGTCGGAGATCCCGGCCCTGCGCGAGGAGTTCTGGAAGGACGTGCGCGTGCTGGGTGGCCCGGCGCTCAACCAGTCGCTCGAGAAGGCGGCCCGCGTCGCCGACTTCTTCGAGCTCGGCGAGCTGATGGTGCGGGATGCGCTGCACCGCGAGGAGTCGGCGGGCGGGCACTTCCGCGAGGAGAGCCAGACCGAGGAGGGCGAGGCCCTGCGGGACGACGAGCACTTCGCCTACGTCGGCGCCTGGGAGTGGACCGGCAAGGGCAACGAGCCCACGCTGCACCGGGAACCGCTCGAGTTCGAGTACGTCAAGCTGACCCAGCGGTCGTACAAGTAGTTGGGGAGCGCCTGCACATGGACCTGACCCTGCATGTCTGGCGGCAAGCCGGTCCCGACGAACCGGGCCGGATGGTCACCTACGTCGACGAGGCCCGGGACATCAGCCCCGACATGTCCTTCCTGGAGATGCTCGACATCGTGAACGAGCGGCTGATCGCCAAGGGCGAGGACCCGATCGCATTCGAGCACGACTGCCGGGAGGGCATCTGTGGCAGCTGCGGGATGATGATCAACGGGCAGGCGCACGGCCCGCAGAAGGGCACGGCCACGTGCCAGCTCCACATGCGCAAGTTCGCCGACGGCGACGAGCTGTTCATCGAGCCGTGGCGGGCCAGGGCCTTTCCGGTGCTGCGCGACCTGATCGTCGACCGGCAGGCGTTCGACCGGATCATCGAGGCCGGCGGCTACATCACCGCGCCGACCGGGGCCGCCCCCGACGCCAACCTCATCCTGGTGCCCAAGGAGGCCGCCGACGCCGCCATGGACGCCGCCGCCTGCATCGGCTGCGGGGCGTGCGTCGCCGCCTGTCCCAACTCGGCCGCGCAGCTGTTCACCGCGGCGAAGATCCAGCACCTCAACCTGCTGCCCCAGGGCCAGGCCGAGCGCTATGCCCGGACCAAGGCGATGGTCGACACGATGGAGGAGTACTTCGGCTCCTGCACCAACCACGGGGAGTGCCAGGAGGCCTGCCCGAAGGAGATCTCGATCGACTTCATCGCCTACATGAACCGCGACTACGTCAAGGCCCAGATCAAGAACCGGAAGCTGACGGGCCAGGCGGCGTCGTAGGCGGCGCCGCTCTCCGTCTTTGAAGATTTTTTGGGGCACAGCCCCGGAAAATCTTCAAAGACCCCCGGCCCCCGGGCTACAGGAACGTGGTGTCGACGTCCTGGCCCGCCAGCACGGCGCCGACCGTCGTCAGCGAGTCGAGCTTGACCAGGAAGTGCTGGGTCAGCGCATGGACGTCGCGGAACCGGCGCTGCAGCGGACTGGACCTGTACAGCGAGCTGCCCCCTCCGGCGCGGTACGCCATGTCGACGACGGCCGCCGCGGCGTCGGCCGCCCACACGCCGGTTGCGCGGATGCGGGCCCGGTGCTCGGGCGTGAACGGGTCGTCTGCGAGCGCCGTCGCCCACGCTTCGCCGGCCTCGGCGTAGAGGAGGGCGCGGGCTGCTCGGAGCCGGGCGTCCGCCTCGCCGAGCTGGTTCTGGAACAGCGGGTTCGCAGCCAGGGACGCCCCGGCGAACAGCGGCACCTTGTCGGTCGCCAACGCCAGGATGTCGTCGAGTGCACCCTGGGCGACGCCCAGTGCCGCGCTCGCCATCTGCAGCACGTACGGCGACGGCAGCGGGATGCGCACGAGCGGGCCATCGACGCAGGGCTCGGCCGACAGCAGTGCGAAGGTTCGTTCGGCGGGCACGAAGACGTCCTCGGCCACCACGTCGTGGCTGCCGGTGCCGCACAGCCCCGACACCGACCACGTGTCCTCGATCTCGACCTCGCCGGCGCGGAACAGCGCGACGCGCAGCGGCGGCATGGTGCCGTTCCCCGTGGCACCTTCCTCGATGCAGTTGCCGTAGATCCAGTCGCAGTGCTGGCAGCCACTGACGAAGCCCCAGCGTCCGGTCACCCGGTAGCCGCCGGCCGCCGGCACCGCGACGCCCGCGGGAGCGATGCCGCCGCCGAGCTTGACGTCGGGATCGCCGGCGAAGACGGCGTCGAACGTCGAGCGGGGCAACCCCACGACATCGAGCCAGCAACCGGCACCGATCGCGACGGTCCAGCCCACCGAGGCGTCGGCCCGGCTCAGCTCCTCGTACACGCGCATCGACGTGGCCAGGCCGACGCCCGACCCGCCGTGGCTCGGCGGACGCAGCATCCCGAAGCAACCCGCCGCCGTCAGCTCGGCGACCAGGTCCGGCGGCAGCCGCCGTGCGGCCTCGATCTCGCCGGCGCGGGCCGCAATCACCGGCGCCAATCCCGCCACGGCGTCGAGGATTCGCTGGCCCGACGCCGGTGCCGTGTCCGTCTGAGCAACCATCGTTCGCCCTCCGCTTTCGCTGGAGGGACCGTACGGGCCCATCCGAACCGGCCGCATCGGGCGAACTACCCAACCCGGGCGCAGGCCTCCTCGGTTGTTCTACCTAAGGGGGCCGGCGGCCCGTGGCGTCGTAGGGGCGGCCCGCCGCGGCCGCCCCTACGAGCGAACTACCTCTCGCTGTTGTAGAGGCGCATCGTGAGCGGGGCGAAGATCGCCACCAGCGCCGCGCTCCACAGCAGGACCCAGCCGATCTGGTCCCAGTAGCCCGGGGTCCCATGCATCAGGCCGCGGGCGGCGGTCGTGAGGTGGGTGATCGGGTTGTTGTTGACGAACGCCTGCACCCAGCCGGGCATCGTGGACGGGTCGACGTAGACGTTGCTGGCGAAGGTCAGCGGGAACATCACGGTCATGCTCGCCTGCATCACCGCCTCGGGCGTCTGCATCCGCAGACCCAGCAGGGTCCAGATCCACGACAGGCTGAAGGAGAACAGCAGGAGCAGGGCCACGGCAGCCGCCACCCCGACGGGCCCGCCATCGGGCCGGAAGCCCAGGGCGAAGCCCAGGATGAGCATGATCGCGATCGCGATCGTGTAGCGGACGATGTCGGCGAGGAGCATGCCCACCAGCAGCGCGGGCCGCCAGATCGGCAGCGACCGGAACCGGTCGAACACCCCCTTGCTGATGTCGGTGTTGAGCCCCATCCCCGTGTAGACGGTGATCCAGGCCACGGTCAGGACCAGGATCCCGGGAAGGAGCTCCTGCAGGTACTCACGGGGCGAGCCGGCCAGCGCGCCGCCGAACAGGTAGGTGAACAGCAGCACGAACATGATCGGGAACACCGTCACGTCGAACAGCTGCATCGGGACGTGCTTGATCTTCAGTAGCGCCCGCCAGGCGAAGCTGAGCGAAGCAGACAGGGCGCCGGGCCGTTGGGGCCGGGCGTGCGTGTGGAGCGCGGACCGGAGCGCCGCCACCTCCAGGAGGTCGCTCTGCGTCTCGGTGGCCGTCATGCCGCTGCATCCTCCGTGGGTGTGTTGTCCTCGGCCGGGTGGCCGGTGAGGGCGAGGAAGACCTCGTCGAGGCTCGGTTGGCCGAGCGAGAACTCCGCGAGGGGCACGCAGCACCGGGCCAACTCGGCGAGGGCGGCGGCCGCCAGCTCGGGGTCGGTCACCCGGGCGGAGAGCGCGGCCGGATCGGACTCGAGCTGGAACGGCGTGCCCAGCGCCGCCGTAAGGATGCGGCCGGCCTCGGACCGCTGCTCGGGGTCGAGCACTCGCACGTGCAGGCTGCCGGAGCCGACCAGGGCCTTGAGCTCGCCGCTGGTCCCCTCGGCGATGACCCGGCCGTGGTCGATGATGGCGATCCGGTCGGCCAGCTGGTCGGCCTCGTCGAGGTACTGCGTGGTGAGCAGCACGGTCGCGCCCTCGGCGACGAGGACGCGGACGATCTCCCACACCTGGTTGCGGCTGCGGGGGTCGAGCCCGGTGGTCGGCTCGTCGAGGAACAGGAGCGGCGGCGTGGTCACGATGCTGGCGGCGATGTCGAGGCGCCGGCGCATGCCGCCCGAGTAGTCCTTGCAGAGCTTGCCGGCGGCCTCGGTGAGCCCGAACGCGTCGAGCAGCTCGGCGGCACGCTCGTCGGCGGCCCGGTGCGAGAAGCCGAGCAGTCGCCCGATCAGGATGAGGTTCTCGCGCCCGCTGAGCTCCTCGTCGACGGACGCGAACTGCCCGGTGAGGCTGACCGACGAGCGCACGGCGTCGGCGTGAGCGACCACGTCGTGCCCCAGCACGCGGGCCCGACCGGCATCGGGCCGGAGCAGGGTGGCCAGCATCCGCAGGGTGGTGGTCTTGCCGGCGCCGTTGGGGCCCAGGAAACCGAAGACGGTGCCGGGGTGGACGGCGAGGTCGATGCCGTCGACGGCGCGCGTCTCGCCGAAGTGCTTGGCGAGGCCCTCGGTCTCGACGGCCAGCGCGCCGTCAACCCCCACTTCCATGCCTGGTATCACCGGTTCTCCCTTGCTCGCGCTCGTTCGACCGCCCGCAGAGTCGTATTCCTCAGACGTGACATCCCGGCGAAACTCATCGCTTCCCACGCTCATGCGGCGGGGACTGCCAGCGTCTCGAGCCACGCCTGCCAGCCCGGCCGCTCCCGCTCGACCACGGCGGGCGCGTCGGCGGAGAACAGCTGCGCCTGGACCACGACGGACGCCTCTTCCTCGCTGCTATCCCAGGCGGCGAACGCCAGGAACCCGGGAACGGGGTCGGTGACGCGCAGTAGGGCGTCCTCGGCGCCGATCCTCTCGATGGTCCCGGTGAGGCCGCGGGCGTCGACCGACTGCCCGACCTCGGCCAGCCCGAGGGCCTTGCGCATGGCCGCGAACACGGGCCCCGCGCGCCCCTTGAGCGTGTGGCTCACGTCCAGCGGCGTGGCCCGCTGCCCGGGGAAGTGGGCGAGGTACAGCCGGAGCCGGTCGAAGAACGGCCGCCAGCCCTTCTCCATCTCCTCGAAGAACTCCTGCTCCCAGTCGGCCCCGGTGCCGAATGCGCTGCTGACGACGCGGAGTACGCAGGTGCCGCCCGAGCGCGCTTCGATCAGGAACTCCGTGGCCAGCGGCGCGACGGACTCGCCGGCGTGTCCGGCCAGGGCGGCCCATTCGGGCTCCTCCATGGCGAAGCGGAGCGGCGGCTCCCAGCCCGTCACGGTGCCGGGCGAGGACTCTTCGCCCATGTGGAAGACGATCGCCCCGCCCTGACGCTCGTCGAGGTCGGTGGGCGTGAACCAGGCGCTGATGCCGTGGGCGGTGGCGATCGCGTCCCACACCTGCTCGGGCGTGCCCGGCAGCTCGAACGTCATCTCCAGGCGGAGGGGAACATCGGGGTTGGGCGTCATGGCGTCTCCTCGGGACGGGGATGGGCGGCGACGATCAGGCGGTGGGGTCGCCCGTCGTCGTGGTGGTAGCGGGCCGCGAGGTCGATGACCGCGGCCGTCAGCTCGTCGGCGAAGGCGGCGCGGTCCTCGGCCGAGCGGAACCGGATCTCGGTGTCGATGGCCATCGTGGGCAGCCTCTTGCCGGCGGCGGTCGCCCGCTGCGCCAGGGCGCCGACCTCCCGCACGACCCGGCCGGCGAGGGCGATGAGGTAGCGGGCGGAGAGCCGATCGGGTGCGTCGCCGGGGTCCGCCGCCCACTCGCCCAGCGCGGCCGGCGACACCACGTAGGCGGCGGCAGTGGCGCGCAGGACCCGCTCGGTGATGCCACCCCGCATGCGCTCCTCGGCCAGCTCCAGCAGGCCGTGCGACTCGAGGGCCTTGAGGTGGTAGTTGACCTTCTGGCGGGCGAGGCCGACGCGGGCGGCGACGGTGGCGGCCGACCCGGGCTCGGCGAGCTCGGACAGCAGCCGGGCCCTCAGCGGGTCCAGCGCAACGGCCGCTGCGCCCGCATCCTCGATGACCTCGACGTCCCGCACGAGCGTTCACCCTCGCATTGACAACTATTTTTGTCAAGCACCTCGCGTGGCGGGAACCGCTCAGTTCCGCGCGCCGCCGTCGTCTCTCTCCCCGAGGCACGAGACACGGAGTACGCCGAGTAACGCCGAAGGCGGCACGACCAGAGATAGGGAGGTCAGGTTGGAGGTCGAAGGCGGCACGACCAGGACTGTCGTCTTGGTCCTCGACGGTGACGTCGAGGTGGTGCTGTGGCGCATGGACGGGATGGCCGATCCCGATCTCTGGGTCGTCGACGCCCTGGCGCGGCTGCAGCTGGCGGCGCGGCAGATGGGCGGCTCGATCCGGCTGCGCAACCCGTGCGAGCGCCTGCGTGCCCTGCTCGACCTCGCCGGGCTGAGCGAGATCTTTCCCGACGTGGTGATCGACGGCGCCGGCCCGGCCGACCCCGACCCACCCCGGTCCCAGCGGCCGCGGGCCTAGTGGGCGCTCGCGGAACTTCCGCGAGAGTCCACTAGCTCTCGAGCCGGGTGGGAAGCCCGAAGGCCGTGAACAGCTCGGGATACAGGAAGTTGTGGATCGCCGAGATGCGCCCGCCCGACGTCTCGATGACCTGGAGGGCGAACGGCTCCCACACCCCCGGGCCCTTGGGTCGGTAGCTGGCGAACGCCGGGCGGCCGTTGGCGGCCGTCGGCACCAACCGCGAGCCCCGGCAGCCGATGCCCTGGCCCAGGTACCACTTGCCCATCTCGTCGCGCCCCTGCAGCCAGAGCGCATACGGCGGCATCGACTGCACGGCGTCGTCGTGGAGGAGGGTCACCAGTGAGTCGATGTCGTAGCGCTCGAAGGCATCGACGTAGCGGGCGAGGAGCTCCCTCTGCTCGGCATCGACCGGCGGGGAAGCGGCACCGACGTCTCGCTCGGCCAGCGTGGCCCGGGCCCGCTGCAGGGCGCTGTTGACCGACGCCACGCTGGTGTCGAGCAGCTCGGCGACCTCGGCGGCCTGCCAGCGCAGGACCTCGCGCAGGATCAGCACCGCCCGCTGGCGCGGCGGCAGGTGCTGCAGCGCGGCGACGAAGGCCAGGCGGATCGACTCCCGCGACGCGGCCAGCTCGGCCGGATCCATGTCCGCCGGCAGCACCTTGGCGTCGGCGATGGGCTGGACCCAGGCATCCTCGGGCACCTGGGGCCCCAGGTGCCCCTCCGCCGCGGACGACGGTCCCAGGTCCATCGGCCGCGCGCGCCGCTGGGGGCCGCGGAGCATGTCGAGGCACACGTTGGTGGCGATGCGGTACAGCCACGACCGCAGGGCCGACCGGCCCTCGAAGCGGTCGATGCCCCGCCAGGCCCGCACCATGGTGTCCTGCACGGCGTCCTCGGCCTCGAACCCGGAGCCCAGCATGCGGTAGCAGTAGCCGGTCAGCTCCTGGCGGTACGCCTCGAGCTCCGTACGCACGTCGGCATCGGCTGGGCGCGTTGTCACGGACAATCAGCCTACGGGAGCGACGCTCGAGTGGGGCACGGCGGGTTCTGCGACGCAGCGGTCCGCCGTAGGCTCGGGGCGTAGTGGGCGCTCGCGGGAGTTCCGTGGATGGATCGCCGAGTCAGATTCGTCGCTGGCGAGGACGCAGGAGGAAGGCGCAGCCAGCGGCTGCGGCGACGACGAGGACGATGTCCAGCGGCGGATCTGGCCGGCGAGACGCCACGATGACTCCCGCGAGGGCCCACTAAATGGCCCAACGCACGCGTGCCGGTCAGTCGTCGACGTCGAAGCGCGGGCTCGACGAATACGCCCGCAAGCGGGACTTCGAACGCACGCCGGAGCCGGCCGGCGCTCCCCCGGCGCCCGACGGCGAGGAGCGGCGCTTCGTGATCCAGCAGCACGACGCCACCCGGCTCCACTGGGACCTGCGCCTCGAGCACGAGGGCGTCCTGATGTCGTGGGCCTTGCCCCGCGGCCTCCCCTGGGACCCCGGGCGCAACCACCTCGCCGTGCACACCGAGGACCACCCGCTGGAGTACCTCACGTTCGAGGGCGACATCCCCGACGGCAGCTACGGGGCCGGGATGATGACGGTCTGGGACAGCGGCACGTACCGCCCCGAGAAGCTCGAGGACCGCAAGCTGGTCGTGGTTCTGGACGGCACGCGCGCCCGGGGCCGCTACGCGCTGTTCCAGACCGACGGGCGCAATTGGATGATCCACCGGATGGACCCGCCCGACGACCCCAGCCGCAGCCACCCGCCGGAGCGGTTCGACCTCGTGCAGGCGCAGCCAGGCCCAAAGCCCCGCGGCCGCAAGTGGGCGCTGGAGACCCGCTGGCGCGGCCTGCGCGCCGTGTTGACGTCGAGCGGCGGGGTCGTCGACCTCGTCTCGGCCGGTGGCGAGGCGATCGACGACAACTTCCCCGAGGTGCGGCCGATTGGTCGGGCGCTCGGCATCACCGAGGTGGTGCTCGACGGTGTGGTGACGGCGCCTGATGCCGGCGACGGCTACCTGCAGCGCCGCCTCGAGGCCCGCTCGGACTCGACCCGCCGCCGGCTCGGCCGCGACCAGCCCGTGGCGTTCGTGGCCTTCGACCTGCTGTGGCTCGACGGGCACTCGCTGACCGGGCGTCCCTGGCGCGAGCGGCGCGCGCAGCTGGACGCGCTGGGGCTCGAGGGGCCGGCGTGGACGACGCCGTCGGCCTACGAGGGAGACCCGGCGCCGCTGCTACGAGCGGCGACCACGTCGGGCGTCGACTCGCTCGTGGCCAAGCGGGCGGACGCGCCCTACGACCCGTCGCTGGACCCGTCGCCCTGGCGGATCTTCCCCGTGGCCGCCGCGAAGTAGCGAATCCTGCCGCGGGATCCGTGGCCCCGGCTGCCGGATCCGCGGCAGGATTCGCCGAACGTGGGCGCCGATCAGCGCCGCTCCGTGAACAGGCGCGACAGCCTCCACGCGACCGCCGCAGGCCGGAGTCGCCGCCGCTCCCCTCGCGCCGCGCGGAGCTCGCGCCCGACGATCGCGAGGAACCTCATGTCCTCGACGAAGTAGCGGCGGAACAGCCGCCGGGGTTCGAGGAGGAAGCGGAAGAACCACTCCGCACCGACCCGCTGCATCCAGGCGGGGGCGCGCGGCGTCCGCCCGACATACATGTCGAACGAGCCTCCGATGAGCAGGAACACCGGAGGGCGCCGGCCCTGCCGCCGCAGCCGGTCGATCAGGGCGAACGCCAGCAGCTGCTGCTTCGGGTACGAGATGCCGACGAAGACGAACTCGGGATCGGCGCGGTCGAGGATGTCGGCGGTGGCGCTGACGACGTCGGAGAACGCCGACGAGTCCGAGAGGCCGAACACCGGCGGCACGTACGCGGCGAGCGAGGGGACCTCGGCCCGCAGCGCCTCGGCAACCTCGTCGCAGGACGCGATCACCATGGCCGTCCGGCCCTCGGCCACGATGCGACGCCACAGGGGCGGGACCAGGTCGCTCCCCGCCAGCCGGGTCCGCAGGGGCGCACCGAGCAGCCGGCTGGCCCAGACGATCGGCTGCCCGTCGGGGAGGATGTAGCGGGAGTTGCGCAAGCGGTCGGCGACGCCGCCGGCTTCCAGCTCCCCCAAGCGCACGACGGTGTCCACGTTGGGCGTGAACACGACCGGCTCGCCCTGCTCACTCGCTTGTGGACCGAGGAGCCGCTCCACGGTCGCGTCGACGCTGACGTCGTCGATGAAGTCGAGTCCGAACAGGTGGCGAGTCCGGGCCAGGTCCTTCGATGGGGTGTCGACGATGGCGGTGCTGCTCATCGTCGTGACGTCTCGTCTCGTTCCCAAACACGCGACGTCCGCGAGTGGCTCCGGGCCAGTGCGCGCGCCCAGATGACCACGGCCGCATAGACGCCGGCGTCGACGAGCTCGGTCGGCCCCCGCCGGGCGAGCCGCCCGAGGTCCCGGACCGTGGCACGGGTACCCGGGCGGTCGGTGGCGGCAAGGTCTCCGATCGCACGGTTGCCGCGGAACGTCCGCCGAAAGCTGGCCAGCAGGCCGGCCGCGGTCGCCGACGCCACGACGACGACCGGCGCCGTGTCGACGATGTCGATGTCCTCGCCGCGGAACAGTCGATCGACGAAGAGGTCGTCGGCGACGAGCAGCGGAAACTCGTCGAAGCGCCCCCTGCCCTCGGCCGAGAGCGCGTACATTCCCGCACCCCACAGCGAGCCCATCACGGCGGGGATCTGCGCCCTGGCTCGGTAGAACCGGCGAACCACCCACGAGCTCGACGAGGTGTCGTAGACCAGCGGCGCCCGAGCCGCGACGGCACCCGGGCGCCTGAGGTGGTCGAGGACGGCGTGGACCGCAGTCCCGCTCACGAGGACGTCGGCGTCGAGATAGACGCGCGGGAAGGCGGTGGCGACGCCGTCTGCGGCTCGGAGCGCCTCCGCCTTCGAGGCGGCGTCCAGCTCGATCAGCGTGACGCGATGGCCCGTGGCGCGCACCGCGTCGGCGGTGCCGTCGGTGCAGCCGTTGCAGGCGACGATGACCTCGACCCCTGCGCCGAGCGAGTCGAACAGACGGTTCAGGCCCCGCCGGATCACCTTGGCTTCGTTGTGGGCGGGGATGACGATCGAGCCAACGTCCTGCGCGGGCTGGTGCGCGCGCGAGGGGCGGCGGGCCCAGCGCCGAGCCGGGCCCGCGTCGACAACGCGAGCCGCGTTCGGGCTGAGCGAGCCTGCGTTTTGCATTCGCCACCTACTGTTCGCAGACGATGGAGCGGTCGGCACCACCGGTGGTTCATGCTCGCCCGCGACCTTGAAGCCGCACTGAGGCCCACCTGAGGCCCGTCTGAAGGCCGACCGCCGACGGCCCACTTCGCGATTCCGGAATAGCCCAACCCGGCACCCACGAGATTCACGTCGGAATGTTGCACGCGCATGACCCGCTGTGGCTAAGCTCATGCCGCGGTCAGGGCACAGGGACGACCGCGTTTGGAACCGGTGGGTGAGCCCAGATCGGGCGACCGATTTGTGAGCTGGCAGAAGGGCGGACATACAGATGGTAGGCATTACGCGGGTTCTCGTCGTGAGCAACGACGAATTCCTCGCCGACGCGGTCGTTCATGCACTCAGTAACGACGACCATTCGGTGGAGAAGACTGCGTCGTGGCGTTCCGCGGAACGGTTGCTCCCAGAGCTCCGACCGCACCTGATTGTCATCGACGCCGAGAGCGAAGGGCTCGACGAACGACCGGTCGTCGACCGTGTCCGGATGGTCACCGACATACCGCTTGTCGTGCTGAGCCCGTCGGCGCAACTGGAGGATCGACTGATCGGGCTCCGGGCGGGGGCCGACGAGGTGATGCCCAAGCCGTTCCTACTGTCGGAGCTCGCCTGCAAGGTCACCGCGCTCATTCGCCGCAACGGTCATCGGTCGGCGATCGTCGAGCTGGGTGACCTGGTCGTCGACGAGGGGGCACACACGGTCGAGCGCCGGGGTCGCTCTATCGAGCTGACGGCAATTGAGTTTGCCCTGCTCGTGACATTCTGCAACAACCGCGGCCTCGTGCTGTCGAAGTCGCAACTCCTGACCATGGTCTGGGGGTTCGACTATCACAACGTGAACCTGGTCGAGGTGCACGTCTCGGCCCTGCGCCGAAAGCTCGAAGCAACCGGGCCGCGAATCATCCACACCGTGCGCGGCGCCGGCTATGCGCTCCGGCCAGTTGGGCTGCCGGCGGAGAGCAACGGCAGCCGCCGTTGCGAGAGCCGGCGCGACAACGCGTACCGCCCCCTGCGACGCCGGTCCCTCGCACTCGCCTGAGCGCAACGCGTTTCGGGCGGGTCCCAACGGACCGCTCGAAACGCGCTTCGGCGCGTCCCAACCGACGGCTCCCCGCCGCTCCTTCAGCGCGGGCTGGCCCGGTTAAGGCAACCCTCAGTCCGACTTCAGCACCCCTTCAGACCCAGTTTGGAGACTGTAGGTCGGGCCAACCGTGGTGGGCGGATGGGCGGCACAGGAGAACCAAGGTTGCTTTCCCTGCACGAGCGAGGCGGAGTTCGGCAAGTCAATGCACCGCGGCCGGGACCATGGGTCGCGGTCGTGCATCCATCGCCGGAGTCGGAACAAGACATGCTGCGAGCCGCGGACAGGGCGGCCGCGTGGGGCATGTACGAGTTGGCGGCGGGTCACGACCCGTCCGCAGTGACGCGACGGCTGATCATCGTCGACGTCGTTGCCTTGTTGATCGGTTGGTCGGCGGGCTGGGCGATCGGCCCCGGAAGCCCAGCGCCCATGGGCCTGAGCGCTGGCCTCGGCATGGTCGCCGTCGGTGTGGTCGCGTCCGTGGCGTCGTTCGCCTCCGTCGGCCTGTACCGACCGCCGCTCGACGGGATCCGGTGCGGCGCGCTCGGCCGACTGGTCCGGAGCATCGGCCTGGCGGCGATGGTCATCGTCGTCTGGCAGGCGGTGCTCGACGATGTGGCGCCGGCCCTGGTGGTCAGCTCGGCGGTCGGCGCGCTGGTTGTCAGCACGCTCGCCCGCTACGGCTTCGACGTCTGGCTCATCGGCCGACGCGCCCGCGGAGGCTTCCGTACCACCGTCGTCGTCGCCGGTGAGGCCAGCGAGACCGCAGCGCTGCTCGAGTTCCTCGAGCTCAACCCCGAGGCCGGCTTTGCGGCGACGGCCACGGTGGGCGAGCGCCCCATCCGAATCGACGGAGGGGCGGGTGACGTGCCGTGGATGGGCCGGCTCGAGCATGCCCGCGAAGCCGTGCGCGTCACAGGTGCCTCGGGCGTCCTGTTGGCGGCCAACGGCCTGCACAGCGAGACCGTCAACCACGTCGTGGCCGCTCTGTCCTCCGCGGGGATTCCGGTGTACCTGTCCAGCGGGTTGACCGCCGTCTCCGGCGCCCGCCTTAAGACCTTGGCGGTCGCGCACGAGCCCATCGCACTCGTGCGGCCCGCCCGCCACTCGGTCGTGCAGCTGGCCACCAAGCGGGCCCTCGACGTCATGCTGGCGGCGATCCTGCTGGTTCTGACCGCCCCGGTCATGGCCGTCGCGGCCGTCCTGATCAAGGCACACGATCGGGGACCGGTGTTCTTCCGGCAGGTCCGGATCGGCAGGAACGGCGAGCCCTTCACGCTCATCAAGCTCCGAACCATGGAGGTCGACGCCGAGGCACGGCTCGCCGATCTCCGGCACCGGAATGAACGCCATGGCCCGCTGTTCAAGGTGTCCGGCGATCCGCGGATCACGCCGATCGGTGGACTGCTCCGGTCCGCGGCGATCGACGAGCTGCCCCAGCTCTTCAATGTGCTCGCCGGCCGCATGAGCATCGTCGGACCTCGGCCGGCGCTTCCCGCGGAGGCCGCCGAGTTCGATGACGAGCTCCAGCGGCGCCACCGCGTGCGCCCGGGCGTCACCGGCCTGTGGCAGGTCGAGGCCAACCACAAGGCCTCGTTCGAGGAGTACCGCAGGCTGGACATCTTCTACGTGGACAACTGGTCGGTGGCCACGGACCTCGCGGTCATGGTCGACACCGTTCCCTTCGTTGCTCGTCGGGCCCTCAGGGCCTTGCGACGACCGGCGCCGTCCGCCCCGGCGCCGGTCGGCTCGCCCTCCCCCATTGCCAGACCAATCGAAGTCGGTCCGTGACCGGTCGAGCGCACGTCCCGCTCATGTATTGACGGAGAGCCGTCGTGGTCGACCTCGCCGTCATCGCCGTCACCTACAACAGCGCGGACCACGTGGACCGGCTGCTGGTGTCTCTGGACGCGGCGCTCCGCGGCCTGCGCGCCCGGATCGTCGTCGTCGACAACAACTCGACGGACGACACCGTTGCTCTGCTGCGGCGCGACGGTCGAGCAGAGGTCGTCGCCCAACGCGACAACCGCGGCTACGCGGCCGCCATCAACGTCGGCCTCCAACGGACCGCAGAGGTTCCGGCGGTGCTCGTGCTCAACCCCGATCTGACGCTTGGCGCCGGAAGCATCCGGCGGCTCCTGGCGGCGAGCAAGGAGCCGGGGATCGGGATCGTCGTGCCGCAGATGCGAACCCCGGACGGCGCCGTCTACCGGTCGCTCCGCCGGGAACCGACCGTCGGCCGTGCGTTCGGTACCGCCATGGTGGGCGGCCGCGTCGCCGGGCGCTTCCCCCGCCTGTCCGAGACGGTCGGCGACGACAGGTCGTATCTCGAGCGCCGCGATGTCGACTGGGCGACCGGCGCGGCGATGCTGCTGACCCGGTCGTGCCTGGACGCAACCGGCCGGTGGGACGAGACGTTCTTCCTCTACTCGGAGGAGACCGACTTCGCAGCGCGGGCGCGCAGCGCCGGCTTCCGAATCCTCTATGAGCCGGCGGCCGTCGTGACGCACGTCGGTGGTGACAGCATGGTCTCGCCGCGGCTCCGGAGCATGCTCGTCGTCAACCGCCTTCGCTATTTCCGCCGCCGGCACGGCCCGCTACGGAGCATTGCCTTCTTCACCGCCGTGCTGTGGAACGAGCTGACGCGTGGGGTGCTCGGCAACCGTGCCGCCAGGGCCGCCGCACGCGCGCTGGTCAGTCCGAGTGCTCGCCCCGTCGAACTGGCGTGCTCGGACCGCCTGGTGCCGCGCTAGCGCACTCGGCCCCCGGTCACGTCACCTTGTAGATGTGGACGGCGTTCCCGTCGGCGAACGAGTCGACGAACCGGCCATCGGTCACGGCCAACGCCCGATCCTCGTAGAGGACATCGACCTTCGAGCCGGCGGCCACGCTGAACGTCACGTCGCCGCCCTTCTCGCCCACGGTGTCTGCGCCGGCGAAGACGTACCAGGCACCGTCCGGTCCAAGCTTCGCCATCACCTTGGCCGGGCCCTTGGCGCGGACGTAGCCGTCGGCGAAGGGCGCGTTCAACACCGGAGCCAGCTCCGTGATCTGCGATGTCACATCGGTGACGGTCGGGACCATCTCGGGGTCGCAGCCCTCGCGTAGCACGCTGAACGTCTCGCAGGGCCCACCGAAGCTGTGGTTGAAGAACACGACCCCCCGTGCGCCCGCAATGATCGAATGCCACACCGCCGACCGCATCTGGGGCGCGGTGATCGTCGGAGCCGAGTCGTCCTCGAAGGGATGTCCGAGCTCGACGAAGCTCCACACCGGCTGTCGCACCCCGTCGCGCCCATCGAGGTCACGGATGCGCTGCACGATCCAGCCGTAGAACGAACCCCGGCGGTCGCCGGGTTTGGCGTCCGGGTGAGTGAATGCGTAGTCGTCGGCCGACACGACGTCCTGGAACCCGTGGTTGATGAAGACATCGGCCTCGTCGTCCGTTTCCCAGTGGAGCACGTCGAGCCCGTAGTTGGCGTAGCGGAGGGCGCCGGGCGGGACCTGGTCGTTGTAGTGCTCCATGACCGTGTAGCCGCACTGGCCGCCCTCGTCCTGTGTCGGCGTGCACGTGTTCCAGCCCGGGGTTCCGGTCCATTCGTCCCAGCCGGCCCGGTACATCAGGTCGGCCTCGTCATAGACCAACCAGCCATCGACGGCCGGATGATCCGCCCTCGGGTCGCCGGCCCATTCGTCGGCCTGGAGCAGGAGGTGCATCCCGCCCGCTTCGATCGCGTCGAGGTCGGCCACCTCGTCGTGAGCCAACGCGACATACAGGTTCAGCCCGGCCGATCGATCCATCGCGACCTGGGCCGAGTCGATCACGGTCTCGAGCCAGACCCCGATGGGGAAGAACGTGGGGTCGTTCGGCAGGCCGGTCGGATAGGAGCCGTCCGGCTTCCGCAGCTTCACGCCCGATGGCAGGCCGCCGGGGGCCGCCGTCGTCGACGCCCGAGGAGTTGTCACCGTGGTCTCCGCATTGGCCGGAGCCCGCGCCCCGGTGGACCGCATCTGCGAGCCGTCGTCATCGCCCGCGCAGTTCACGGCGACACAACCGGCCGCCACGGCAACCGCCAGGCAACCGACGCGGGCGCGGCGAGACGCACTCACCGGCCGAGGCCCGCGTCGCCCTCTGGCCGCTTCACCGTGAGACCGACGAGCACCGCGATGCGGTTGCGATCCGGCCGTGACGTATCACGCCCGCTCACGGTCACGGGCCCGTCGGAAGGGTCGTGGTCGTGGTGGTCGTCGTCGTGGTCGTCGTCGTCGTTGTCGTCGTCGTTGTGGTGCTGGTGGTCGTCGTCGAGGCGGTGGTGGGGGTCGGAGGTGTGGTCGGAGGTGTGGTGGGAGCGGGGCCCGCGGGCGAGGAGGGCGTCGAGGGGGTCTGGGGGTCAGACGAAGACCCCGACGTCGCGCCGTCGGGCGTACTGGTCGCGCTGGTCGCCGGATCGTTCGCGTCCGGCAGGCGGGCGTCCGCGATCCCGGCGCCTGGGGTCGAGCTGGGCATCGACAGATCGGAGTCGTCGTCATCCGGGACCAAGGTCGTGCTCGACGTGCCAAACTCCAGGCCCCTGTCGGTGAGGACCCCCGGAGCGAGGACGATCTTCTGGTCGGACTCGCCTCCCCTGACGACCCCGAACGCCAGCCCCCCGAGCAACATGACGAGGAACGCGGTACCGACGCCGGCGGCCGCGAGGCGCGAGTCGGCCTTTTCTCGGGACGGCCGGCCGGCAGTCCCCGGCCCGGCTCTCTGGCCGTGCCTGCGCCCATCCCCGGCGTCGTCCTGCTCGGAATCCGTCGGCTCATGCGCCGGGGCGCCAGTGCGGACCCCGAGCCCGATCTCGACGGGATCGGCGCCGAACGAGCTCAGGAATGCGAGCTCGTCGTCGGCATCGCCGACACGTTCGAGCCGCACCAGGTCGGTGCCGTCGCCTTCGGGCGGCGCGCCCGGAGGCCGGTCCGCCTCCAGCCAGACCAGCGGCAGTGCGCCGTCGGAGGATTCCGCGGGCGCGTCCTCCGCGAGCACGTGATCCGCCGGGGCCGCGTCCGCGTCGGGCGCCGTCGTGAGGGCGGGGTCGTGTGATCCGTTCCCGGACGGCGACCCCACGTCGGCCGAGCCCGGCAATACGAGGTCGTCGCCCGACCCGTTCCCCCACGCCGGCGCGACGTCGGCCCGGCGCGACGCGGTCAGCGTCATGGCCCAGAGCGCCCCGCCGGTGCCCAAGCAAAGGGGGATCAGGCCCGAGAACATCAAGAACGAGAAGCCGTCGAACGTGAACGCCGCGACCGCGCTCGCCAGGCTGGCGGCGGCCATCGCCTGCCCCAGGTCGCGGACGGCCTCATCCTTTGTCCGGTGACGTGCGCCTCGCCCGAGGAATGCGGTCGACAGCAGGTACGCGATCACGACGAAAAGCCCGAGCAGCCCGATCTCTATGGCCGACAACAGGTATTGGTTGTCGAGGAACATGTACTTCGCCGGCAGGAACGTCCCCGGGCCGCGTCCGAACCACGGCGCCTGCTGTACATATTCGGCGACCTTGTCGTAATCGCTCGTCCTGGTGGCGATGCTGGAATCCGAGTTGCCGCTGAGGAACAGGTTCCGGAGCGTGCCCAGGAGGCCGGGCGCGGTGGCGTAAATGGCCACGACGAAGCCGGCGACGGCCATGAGGGCCCGCGGTCGGAGCTTGGGGTCCAATCCCACGATGACGACCGCGGTGGCGACCCCCGCGGCAACCACGGAAGAGCGCGACACGGCGACAGGGACCCCCAGGGCGATCGCCGCCACCGGCAGCCATCGACGGGTCGCCGAACGAGCCAGGTCGAAGCGTGCCAGGTGCAGCGCGATCGGCAGCGCCATGGCGATGACACAACCGAACTCGATGGGGTGAGTTGCGGTCCCGGCCGGCCGGCGGAAGCCCTCACGGTCCTGTATCGAGACCAGGTCGGCGTTCCCGTGGAGGCCGGGGATCTTGTTAATGACGAGCTCGACGAAGTCGATGCCGAGGCGGAACTGGAAGATGCCGATGAGCGCCATGACGGCGACGGCCCCCGTCAGTGTTCGCAGCACCCGGTAGAGCTCGTCCCGGTCACGCAGACCCTCGGCACCCAGGAGAGCCACGCCCGCCCACGACAGGACCTGGAGCAGCATCCGGTCGGAGCCGCGGAGTTCATCGGGTGGCACGAAGTGAAGGTGCAGCACCGTGTAGGCCACGAGGATGACGGCGACCAGCAGGCCAATGACCACCCGGACGGGCACCACTGTCCGGTGGAGGCGCCGCCCGGGTACCACCCAGGCCAGCCCCCAGAGCACGAAGGCGGCCAGGCCGACCACCGTGGCCGGAGTACCCACCGCACCGAGGGGCCCGATGATGTTGGTCGGCGGGATCAGGATGAGGACGACGACGTAGATCCGGAGGATCGTGACCGGACCGCCCCGCGCGCTATGGGCGGAGGGCGCGGCCGCGGTGGCGAGGCCACGCGGCAGGGCGTCGATGGAAGCGCTCACGGGCCCCGTTCGGTTGCCGGCTTGGCGTGGCCGTTTCCTGTACGAGTCCGCCGGGCGTGGCCGTTGTCCTTGCGGGCGCGGCGAGGCGGCTCGAGCTCGGCCATGGCCGCTTCCTCCGGGGGCGTGGGCCTGGCGGCCTCCCGGGATCCGCTTGGCTCACCGTCGTCGTCGTCTGGGGTCGCCGCGCCCGCCGCCTCGTTCGTCGCGTCGGTCGAACCGTTCCGCCAGGCCTTGATCCGCGGGACCGCGGTTTCGGCGAAGATCGCGAGTCCGAGTGTGCCCAGGCCGCCCACGACCAGCGCGGCCATGGCCGCCCGCACGGTGCTGCTGTACAGGGGCGCGGCCGTGGTTGGCGACTGCAGGGGGTCGCTCGTGATGAAGTAAGTTGGATTGGCGTTTGCGTCCTGCTCCTGGAGCTGGACCAGGACCTTGTCCATCTCGTCGAGCACCGCCTGCGTCGATCCGACGGCCCCGGCCGAGCTCGTGCTCTCCCCCGTCACCTCGATGACCGGGCCACGGCTGAAGCGATTGGCAGTGACCTCGTACTTGGTGACCCCCTGGTCCAACAGGTCCGTGCGCGTGGAGTCGTTGGTCATGATCCGGGACAGGACGTCCGCCATGATCGAGAGGTCGTCGAACGACCGGGCGTAGGCGTTCTGGCCTGCGGCGACCCGGGGATCCACGTCGACTGTCGGCGCCTCCGGGGGCGCCAACAGCACGATCGAGCCCGTCGCACGGTACGTGGGCGATGACACCTTGAAGGCAGCACCAATCCCCACCAGGGTCAGGAGCGCGGCCGGCAACGTCCAGCGCCAGTGACGAGTGAGCAGCCGCAGAAGTGAAAGAACGTCCATCGATACCGCCCCGTTCGTCTAGACGGCGCCCAAGAGCGCCGTTCGTGCCGTCTGACAGGAGACGCGAAGGGGAGCACCCGTCGTCTCCGAGCTCGCCCTGTCCGCCCGAATGATTCCACAACGCCGGCCTTGGCGGGCGCCACAACAGATCACCTGCTCCACCTGTCCCTCCTGGTCCAAACCTCGTCGCCCGGCGGGGGAGCGGCGCTCGACTCGACGCCGTCTGCGGGCGCTGATTGGCTGGCCACCGGTCGTACCTCGCGGATGGGCTCAGCTCGAGCGACAACCGACGGGTCGCTCCTCAGCGTCGCGGTGACTTGACAGTCGATCCCGTCCGGGATCCTCGCCGGAGCGGAGTACACGCCGTCCGCCGTGATGGTGCCGCACCGCGGACTGCCCGTGGAGTCGAGAACGAGCACCCAGTCGTCGGTCCCGTCGCCGCGCACGGCCGGCGTTGTGAAGCTCCGAGCGTGCTCGTTTGCAAGCTCGTAGCCGTCGCTGATCGCCAGGTAGTTGCCGGTGGCGGGGTCGAACCACCGTGCCCTGATCGGTCCGGCCATCGCGCCAAGGTCGACCTCGAAGGTGCGAGCGCCGTCGCCGGTGACCGGCGCGTACGCGAGCAGCCAGTCACCGGGATCGGTCACGGCCGCAGTGATGTAGTCGGATTCCCCCCAGGTGCCCTGCCCGGCCGTGATCAGTGTGCTTCCGGCGAACCCGGGATCCTTGCCCGACGGCCTCAGCTCCCACCAGGGAAGCGAATCGAACAGGTCGAACGCCGCGCTCGAGTAGTCCGCGCCGGGCGACGAGAGGGATGCCGGGAAGTCGGTGAGCTGCCATGCGTCGCGCGAGCCAAAACCGTCGCCCGCGGTCCCGCCGGCGAGGACCGACCAGAACCTCCCCCGCCGCGTCTCCCACGAGTCGCCGCTGAAGTGGCCGCTGTTGTCCTCGTACTCGTACGTGCCCTCCTGCATCCAGGCGGGTTTGCGTGGCTTCCGCCGCCAGGCACGATCGCTGGTCTCGTACACCGCTCCCCGGCCGTCCGGGCCATAGCCATAGAAGCTGTTGAGATCGACGAGAGAACTGAAGCCCCGGACCTCCCCAGGGATCCCATCCGGAGGTGAGGGCTCGGCCATGAACAGCTGCGTCGCCCCGGCGGCTTTGATGCCCTCGGCGATCACCCGGGCGCGGGTCATGCCATCCGAACCCCTGGGCGGCGTGTAGTCGCCAAGGCCGAGCCAGATGATGTTGGGATCGTCCTTGAACCGGGTCCCGAGCCACATGCCCCACTCGAACAGCGCCCGATCGCTGGGCTGGTCCAGCACCTCCTGGTACCAGCCCTGGTCGCCCCCGCCGGAGCCCAGGTAGGTGTACGCGAGCATCACGACCATGTCGTGCGCCGCCGCCTTGTCGATGATCGAGTCGATCCACGACCAATACCGCGCGGACGCCGGCGACGTGCCGGCCGTGGAGAAGTCGCCGGGCACATCGAAGGGCGGATCGCCGCGGACGTCTGCGGGTGCATCCGGCGCGGCCTCGTAGCCGTCCGGATGCACCATGGCGTGGAGATAGAACGCGTTGAACCCTTGTGCCCTGCGGGTCTCGAGGTACACGTCCACGTCGTCGGGTGTCGCTTCGGTGGACATGAGCCACGCCGCGTCGGCCTGGATCCGCCATGGCCGGCCGCCCTGATCCACGAGGTACCGGTGGTCGGCAGAGACCTCCAACGGGAAGGCGGCCGACGTCGGACCGGGCCCCGACTCGGCGATGCCCCACGTCACGTCGTCGTCACCCGCCACAGAGAACTGGATCGACTCGCCGGCCGTCACCGCTGCCCGTTGTGGGCTGACGGTCAGCGAGTCGTCCTTGCGTCCGACGGCGCTGCCCCCACCGCACGCGCACAGACCCGCCGTGACACCCAACGCTGCGAGCTGTAGCAGGCGGCCCGACGTCTCGGCGCCCCTGATCGACGTGGCGGAGGTCCACCGCGGTCCCATCATGGCCGCCGAACCGCCCACGAGGGCCCGTGTCGCTGCACCCAGCCACGAAGGCGTCGCTTGAGCTCGCCTCCGATGATGCGCCAGTTCCGGTCCACGATCAGCCAGCGGGCAATCAACAGCAGTCCGCTGACCTTCTCTCGCAGTCGCAGGGACGAGCCGAGCACGGCGGCCACATAACCCGTGAAGACGCGGGTCCACCGGAGCGGGTAGAGATCCCCGGACCGCGGGTCGTACCAGCGCGCCACGTCGCCGGCCGACGTGTTGGCGCGGAGTGACGAACTCTCGTGCAGGCGTACGAAGAACAGGCGCTCGTCGACCTCGACGAGGCCTCCGAGCAGCGCCAACTCGAGCATCAACACGAGGTCCGAAGCTGGGTGGCTCCGGATCAAGCTCGTGCGCAAGAGCGCCTCACGGCGGAGGATGCCGAACTGGCGGGTACACATGTGCTGGAGCGCCGTCCACGGTATTGCCAGCTGCTCCCTCAGCCGATCGAACGCCGTCTCGTGATTGCTCCAACGGATCGGCACGTCGTAGCCGTGCAGCGATTCGCCGGCGTCGTCGATGAACCCCGTGCGTCCGAAGGCCAGGACTGCGGTCGGCGAAGCCTCCAGGGCGGCAACGCAGCGGGCCACGAGGTCCGGGGCACACACGTCGTCGTGTGCGGCCCACTTGAAGAACTCGCCCGTCGCCTGGCGGACCAGGAAGTTGTAGTTCGCCGCCGCCCCGATGTTCTGCGGCTGCCGGAAGTAGCGAATCCGGGGGTCGCGCTCGCAGTAGGCACGGCAGATGGCGGCCGTGCGGTCGGTCGACGCGTTGTCGGAGATCAGGATCTCGAGGTTGTCGTACGTCTGCGCAACGACGGAATCCAGGCACTCCTCGAGGTAGCGAGCGCCGTTGAAGACGGGCACGCCGATCGACACCCGTGCCCGACCCGCGGGCTGATCCTCGCGGCGTCGCAGGTTGCTGACGACCGAGGACACGCTCACGACGCTGCCCCCGGGCGCACGACCTGACGGATGAACTCCAGCTGGCGCCTGAGATCCGCCCACCAGAGCAACCTCATGGACACCACGAATGCGCCTCCGGCCGCCAGCGACGCGCCAACGAGGAGACTCAGATCCGCGACGTGGCCCCGGAGCGCTGCGGCCACGACGAGCCACACGCCGACGAGGATGGCGGTGCTGGTCGCGGCGGGGGCGAGCTGGCGGAGATAGGCGCCGACGCGCACCGGAACGAGGCGCTGGACCATCACGAACCGGATGGGGTTCAGGAGCGCGCCCTGCACGAGGAAGCAGGCGGCGACGCCGGCAATGCCCCACTGGATGCCGACCAGGAACGTCGCCACGGCCACGACGGTCGTGAAGAGTGACCACCGCAGTTCCCAGTCCGCCCGCCCGGCTCCCTGTACGACCGGGTTGGTGAGCGTCACGAGCAGGAAGAAGACGGCATGCGCGGCGAGCAGCTGCAGTGGGAGGACCGCCGGCTCCCACGCGTCGCCGAACACCATGGGGACACCCATGGGAGCGCACAGGATGACCAGCGTCATCACGGGCGACACGAACACGGCCACGCTGGCCGTCGCCTGGAGGAACAGGCGCGCCACCCGCTCGCGGTCGTCCTGGAGGCGCGAGAACATCGGAAGGATGACCCTGTCTGCCGTCTTGCCGAGGGTCTCGATGGGCACGACGAGCACCCGGCCGGCGAGGTTGTAGAGGGCGAGCGGGCTCGCGCCGAGGACCCGGGCGATGAGGATCTTCTCGCCGTTGTCCGAGATGTAGTTGATGATGTCGGAGCCCATCATCCGCGAGCTGAAGGACCACAGCTTCTGCGCGGCGGCGGGCGACCACGCCGGCGCCGGGATGCGGGCGGCAGCCAGCGTCATCGCCAGGTAGATGGCGTCCAGCACGAGCATCTGGATGACCAGTGCCCAGTAGTTCGCGCCGTTCACGGCCGCGACGATGGCGATGGCACCGCTAACGACAGTGCTGACGATCTCCGCCATGCCCAGCGGCTTGAACCGCATCTCCCGGGCCAGCATCGCGGCGGGCACGACCGCGAGGGCCTTCAGGAGCAGGGAGATCGACAGGACGCGTAGCACGCCCGCGAGCTCCGGAGTCTGGAAGAAGCTGGCGATGAGCGGCGCGCCGGCGGCCGTCACGACGCCGAGCACCAGACCGCTCACGATCGTGAGCGTCAGCGCAGTCCCGACGTCTTCCCTGCCGAGATGCCGCCGCTGGATGACGGTCACCGGCAGCCCGAAGCTCAGGAAGATCCACGCCACGGTGATGTAGACGGTCGCCTCTGCGACGATGCCCCAGTTCGCCGGGCCGAGCAGGCGCGTCAGCACCACGACGAAGGCCATGCGGCCGGCCAGCGTCCCGACCGTGGCGATCAGGCTCCAGCGGACGCCACCAGCCGCCTTGCTGCGGAGGCCATCCCCCAGCGCGGCGTCGACGGCAACGTGACCGTTGGCCCGGTCGTCGAATCCCTCGCCGACGTCGGCGCCGATCATCGCATCGTGGAGCGCCCTAGCTGCTTGGCGCGCCTCGGCCTTGACCTCAGAGGCGGCAAGCGGGCGGTCGGCCGGGGCGGTCCGCGAGTGCGCAAGGTGGCGCGGCGCCGAGCGGTCCCCGTTCGCGTGGCCCGCCGCCAGGCGCCGAACGTCCTCTACCGCGCTCACGCGTCGGGGCCCGTCACCGTGGGCGAGACCATGCCGCCCGGCACGCCATCGTCCGTGCCGAACGCCAGGGTGAGGAGATCGTGGTGCCGCCGCTGCCACGAGTTGGCGGCGATGAACGCAAGGCGCTCTTCGTGGGTTAGGGGGCCCCGCGCGAGTGCCTCGGCGACGCCGTCGGCGAAGCTATCGCCCTCGCCCACCGTGACGATCCGGGGATCCACCGCCCGCACGGGCGGCAGGTCGGTGGCGGCCACGGGCCGCCCACCGGCGAGGTACTCGTAGAGCTTCAGGGGGCTCATTGCGGCCGTGATCCTCAACCGACGATGCGGCATGACGCACGCCTCCGCGGCGTGCACGACGCTGGCCAACTCCGTCCGGCCCACCGGCGGCTCGATCCGGACGTTCGGAATGCCGGCCAGCGATTCGACGGCCGTTAGGTCGACGATGGGCCCGAGGAGGACAACCGTGCCCCGGGAGAACCGAGCGGCGACCTCGCGAACCGCGTCGAGGTCGAGGCGGTCGTACATGACGCCGACGTACAGGATGCGGGGCGCCGGCAGCGCCGCAAACCAGGACGGCGGCGGGGGCGGCGAACACCACTCCTCCGGCGCCACGCCGTTCGGGACGACGGCGCTGGGGCCGGTCGGCCCGATCCGGTCGATGATCGCCTGTGACACGGCGACCACACCCCGCCCGGTATGACTGACTCGGGCGTAGGCCTCCTCGTATGCGGGCCACCAGCGGCGAAACGACCCCGATGCCCAGTCGTCCCACGCGTAGAAAGTGACCGGACCGGCCCAGCGAAGCGGGGCGAAGCCTGCGACGAACGGGCTAGTGGTGATGACCGCCGGCCTGCGGGCACCCAGCCGCGAGGCTGCACGCTCCAGGGCTCGGTCGTACGCTGCATAGACGCGTTCGAGGGCGCGAATCGAGGTCGGATCGTGACGCCGCAGACGCCGCGGCTCGACGAGCATGCGACGGGGATCGTCGGCAAAAGGCGCGGACCGCTGACCGGCCAGGCGCCGTGCCAACTGGATCGGTGCACTCCGATAGGGATTGGCGACGACAAGCTTCCGCACGGCTGGGTGGTTGAGGAGCGTCAGCAGCAGGCGGTCGCCCGCCATGTACATCTCGCGATCCTGGGCATCAGTCCAGGTCTCGCCGTAGAACGTGAACACCACGTCGCGGCCGCCGCCGGGAATGGCGGAGTCCGCCGCACTCGGTTCGGCGAGCGTCGCGCCGAAGCCACTTCGCGTCGTAGTAGGTCGCGGAGAGACCACAATGCCGCCCTTGTCTGCTTAACCCGTCGATGCAAGTGTCGTCGCGTCCCATGAAGGCGCGCTGAAGGGAAGCTGAGGCGACCCTGAAGACACACGCTGCGCGGTCACGTCAACGCCGTCGGGCGTCGGATTCAACGGCTCTTGGGTGCGGC
>Ga0081455_10001122_pt1 | contig 33467 bp, 23 predicted proteins | sample TabmetS3T2R1_FD_70207 | JGI IMG/M metagenome (GOLD analysis project Ga0081455, IMG submission 70207) | Tabebuia heterophylla rhizosphere microbial communities from the University of Puerto Rico - S3T2R1 | ecosystem: Host-associated > Plants > Roots > Rhizosphere ...
CGACGGTCACCGTCGGGTTGGCCCGGTCGATCGCCACCGTGTCCGAGCCCGCGCCCCCGGCGTTCAGCGAGTCGTCCGTATAGCTGCCGGCCGCCAGCGATACCGAGCCGGTGCCGGTGAAGCCGTCGGTCGCGGTGTAAGTCGCCGTGTAGACCAGCGGATTGGCCGTGGCCGTCAAGCCGCTCAGCGTGCCGCCGACGGTCGTGATGTCGCTGGCGGTGAAGCCGGCAGGCGCCTCGCTGAAGGTGAAGGTTACCGCCGAGCTGGGCGTGCCGTCACTCAGTGTGCTGGCCGCGATATCGACCGTCACGGTCGGGTTGGCCCGGTCGATCACCACCGTGTCCGACCCGGCGCTGCCCGTATTCAGCGACTCGTCGGTATAGCCGCCGGCTGTCACCGAGACCGAGCCGGTGCCGGCAAAGCCGTCGGTCGCCGTGAAGGTCGCGGTGTAGACCAGCGGGTCGTCTGTTGCCGCAAGGTTGCTGAGCGTGCCGCCGACGGCCGTGATGTCATCCGTCGTGAAGTCGACCGGAGCCTCGCTGAAGGTGAAGGTCACGCTCGAGCTTGTGTCGCTGTCGCAGAGCGTAGGATCGACGACATCGACCGTCACCGTCGGGTTCTGGCGGTCGATGTCCACGAGGTCGGAACCGGCCTCGCCCGGATTGCCGATCGCGTTGGTGTAGCTGCCCGCTGCTACCGACACCGATCCGGTGCCATCGAATCCGTCGGTTGCGGTAAACGTCGCCTGGTAGACCAGCGGATTGATCGTTGCCGCCAGGCCGGTCACCGTGCCGCCGACCGCCGTGATGTCGCTGGCGTCGAAGCCGACCGGCGCGGTGCTGAAGGTGAACGTCACCGTCGAGCTGGGCGTGCTGTCGCTCACCGCGTCCTGGACGATATCGACCACCAGTCCGCCGTTGGCGCGGTCGACCGCCACCACGTCGGATCCGGAGGCACCGGCATTGAGCGCGGTGTCGGTATAGCTGCCCGCCGCAACGGAGACCGAGCCGGTGCCGGTGAAGCCGTCGGTCGCGGTGAAGGTCGCCGTGTAGACCAATGGATCGGCGGTCGCCGTGAGACCGCTCACCGTGCCGCCTGCGGCCGTGATGTCGCTCAACGAGAAGCCGACCGGCGCTTCGCTGAAGGTGAAGGTCACGTCCGAGGTGGTGTCGGTGTCGCTCAGCAGGTCGCTGACGATATCGACCGTCACCGTCGGGTTCGCGCGGTCGACCGTCACCGTATCCGATCCCGCGCCGCCGGCGTTGAGCGCAGCATCGGTATAGCTGCCAGCCGTGACGGAGACCGAGCCGGTACCGGCAAAGCCGTCGGTCGCGGTGAACGTCGCCGTGTAGACCAGCGGATTGCCGGTCGCGATCAGGCCGCTTACCGAGCCGCCGACCGCTGTGATGTCGCTCAGCGAGAAGCCGACGGGCGCCTCGCTGAAGGTGAAGGTCACTGCCGAGGTCGATGTGCCGTCGCTCAAGCTGGCGGCCGCAACGTCGACCGCCACCGTCGGGTTCAGGCGGTCGATCGTCACGGTATCCGAACCGGAGCTGCCGGCATTGAGGGCCTGGTCGCTGTAACCGCCCGCGGTCACCGAGACCGATCCGTCGCCGTTGAATCCGTCGGCGGCGGTGAACGTCGCCGTGTAGACCAAGGGATCTGCGGTCGCCGTCAGCCCGCTCACCGTGCCGCCAACCGCCGTGATGTCGCCCAGCGTGAAGCCGACCGGCGCCTCGCTGAAGGTGAAGGTCACTGCCGAGGTCGATGTGCCGTCGCTCAAGCTGCTGGCTGCGATGTCGACCGCCACCGTCGGGTTGGCGCGATCGATCGCAACCATGTCCGAACCCGGTTCGCCCCGATTGAGAACGGCGTTGGTGTAGCTGCCCGCGGCGACGGAGACCGAGCCGGTGCCGGCAAAGCCGTCCGTCGCCGTGAATGTCGCCGTGTAGACCAGCGGGTTCGACGTGGCGGCCAGGCCGCTCACCGTGCCGCCTGTCGCCGTGATATCGCCCAGCGCGAAGCCGACCGGGGCCTCGCTGAAGGTGAAGGTCACCGTGGAGCTGCTCTCGCTGTCGCTCAGCGCGCCGGCGGCGACGTCGACCTTTACCGTCGGGTTCGCGCGGTTGACCGTCACGATGTCGGAGGCCGCATCGCCGGGGTTGCCGGCTGCGTCGGCATAACCGCCCGCCGCGACCGCGACGGAACCCGTGCCGTTGAAGCCGTCGGTGGCGGTGAACGTCGCGGTCCACACCAGCGGATCGGCCGTGCCTTGCAGGCCGCTCACCGTGCCGCCCACAGCGCTGATGTCGTCGATGTCGAAACCGACCGGCTCTTCGGCGAAGGTGAAGGTCACCTCTGAGGCCGGGTTTGTGTCGTTCAATGCGCTGGCGGCGATGTCGACGTGCAGCCCGCCGTTGGCGCGGTCGATCGCGATCGTGCCCGATCCTGCAGCACCGGCGTTGCCGGCTGCATCGGTATAGCTGCTGCCAGCGATCGAGACCGAGCCCGTGCCGGTGAAGCCGTCGACCGCCGTGAAGGTCGCCGTGTAGACCAGCGGGTCGGCGGTTGCCGTGAACCCGCTCAGCGTGCCTTGCACGGCGACGATATCCTCGAGCCCGAAGCCGACCGGTTGCTCGCTGAAGGTGAAAGTCACCGTCGAGCTCGGGTCGCTGTCGCTCAGGGTGCCGCCGGCGATGCCGACCGTCACGGTCGGGTTCGCCCGGTCGATCGCTACCGTGTCCGAAGCGGCACTGCCCGGGTTCTGCGCCTCATCGGTGTAGCTGCCGGCCGCAAGCGAGACCGAACCCGCCCCTTCGAAGCCGTCGTCGGCGGTGAAGGTCGCCGTATAGACCAACGGATTGGCGGTGGCGGCGAGGCCGGTTACGGTGCCGCCTACCGCGGCAATGTCGTCCAGCGCGAAGCCGACGGGCGCCTCGCTGAAGGTGAAGGTCACGGTCGATCGGCTGACACCATCGGTCAGGGTGCCGGCCGCGATGTCGATCGATGCTGTGGGGCTCAGCCTGTCGACCGCCACCGTGTCGGATCCGCCGCCGCCGGGATTGAGCACCCCATCGGTGTAGCTGCCGGCCGCGAGCGAGACCGAGCCCGTCCCGGTGAAGCCGGCCGTCGCCGTGAATGTCGCGGTGTAGACCAACGGATCGGCTGTCGCGGCGAGGCCGCTCACCGTGCCGCCCGTTGCCGTGATATCGCTCGCCGTGAAACCGACCGGCGCCTCGCTGAAGGTGAAGGTCACCGTCGAGCTCGGGCGGCCCACGTTCAGCGCACTGTCGACAATGTCGATGGCCACCGACGGGCTCGTGCGGTCGATGGTGACGGGGACCGCGGTCGAGTTGCTGCTGGTGTTGCCCGCACTGTCCGTCAGCTTGGCGGTGACGTTGAAGCTGCCGTCTCCCTGGGCCGACAGGGTGGCGGCGGACACGTTCAACGTCACGCTGCCCGCGAGGATGTCGCCGGCTGCCAGCGTGTAGGTGATGGCCTGCGTTCCCCAGTTCAGCGTCAGCGTATCGCCCGCGATCGCGCTGGTGCCGGCCAGGCTGACCGTTGCGGTCGTGCCGTCGGAAGCTTCGGTCGCGTTGATGCCGCCGCCGGCATTCTCGGGGATCGAGGTGATCGTTGGTGCCGCGGGAGCGACCGTATCGAGCACGGTGAGCTTGCCGCTCGAAGCCGAGATGCTGGTCGCTTGCACGTTGGGCAGATCGATCAGCATGTCGCTGGACGAGTTGCCGAAGTTGCCGCCCTGCACGTAGATGAAGGTGTGCGTCACGCCCGAGAGCGTGGCCGTGAAGGCGAGCGAGGCGCCGGCATTGCCGAAGTCCTGCAATCGCAGGTACTGGACCGCGGCCGCGACATCCGAGAGCGACGTGAGCGCGACCGCTCCGGCAAACGTGTTCGAGGTGCTGAAGGTGACGACGCCGCTGGTGATGGCGTGCGAGGCGACGACGGCGCCGGTATGCAGCTGCAGTGTCGAGTCGGTGCCGTTCCGTCCGGTCGTGTTAGAAGGTACCCCCGCTTTGGTGATGCCGATCTTCTCGCTGGTCGCGGAGCTGATGCCGACCTTGAAATCGGTGATGACGTCGTAGCCCGAGATCGTGCCGGCCGTGCCGATGCCGCCGATGGCGAGGGTGCTGTCGCCGACCGTGAACTTGTAGGTGTCGAGCCCGCCGCCGCCCGTCAGCGTGTCGGCGCCAGTGCCGCCGACGATGGTGTCGCCCTGGCTACTGCCGACGATGGTTTCGGCGCCGGTCGAGCCATTCAGGGTGATGGTGTCGCTGCCCGAGCTCCAGCCGGTGAAGGTCCAGCCCGAGAGGTTGACCGAGCCGCCGGCCGAGAGATTGACCACCACCGCCTGGCTCGCCGACGTGCCGGTGACCGCGAGATTGGTCGAGATCAGCCCGTTGCCGAACTGTGCCGCCGCGAAGGTGGCCGTCGAGGTCTTGGTCTTGTTGGCGAACTTCAGGCCCTCGATGCTGACCAGGCCTGCCGTGCCGTTGGCGGCAGCGCCGCTGAAATCGATCGAGGTGCCGCTGTTGCTCGTCGCGCCGACCTGCAGCGTGTCGGTGCCAATACCGCCGTTGTAGGTGTCGGCCGACGACACCGGAGAGCTTGCCCCGAGGACGATGGTGTCGTTGCCACTCGAGCCGTTGATGGCGAGCGAATCGGTGCCCAGCGTCCAGCTGTTGAATGTCCAGCTCGAGACGTTGAACGTCCCGGCCTGGGCCATGTTGACGACGACCCTTTGGGTGCCGCCCAGCACGCCGGTCACGGCGAGAGCTGGCGAGATCAGGCCCGTGCCGAACTGCGCCGAGCTGAAGGTGGCCGTCGAGGTGCCGGCAAGATTGAGAAAGGTCAGCGCCTCGAAGCCGAGGAATCCATGGACGCCGTCGGTCCCGGCGGCGCTGAGATCGACGGTGACCGGCGTGGCGGCGATGGCGCCGATCTGAATGGTGTCGGTGCCGGAGCCGGCGTTGAAGACGTCCGTCGACTGGACTTGGGTGGTGTCGCTGACGACGACCGTGTCGTTTGAGCTGTCACCAGTGAAATTGTCCGTGCCGGTCGTGGCGTTGTAGGTGGCTAGCAGACCCGCATAGCCGGCAATGCCTTGATCCGTCAGAGGCGGCAGCGTCGTGTGGTCGCCGCCTTCGTCGAGCTCCCACCATCCCGCGCCGATGGGCTTGGTCGAAGCCGCAATCCTGACACCCGTGGCCATCGCAAGCTCGTGCACGAAGGCACGTCCACGATCTCCCTTCGCCACATCGCAGGCCCATAGGCGTATTTCGCCCCCAGCTCCGAGCGAATGCCCGATGGCGGCGAGGTCGCGGGCGCTTCCTCCGAGCGATTCGAGGGACACCGACCCGGCTCCGAAGCTGATCTCGCCGGGCTGTCCGTGGCCAATGATATGGACGACGTCGATATCCGACCGGCCGGCCAGCGCATGCACGATCTGCGAGAGTGCGGGCTCGTCTGAGCGGAGCACCGTCGTTGCAGCATCTCCTTGCAGGTGCCCTTCGACATGGCCGAGCAGGAAGGTGGCGTCCGGAACGCGCGCATCCACGAACAGCAATTGCCGGGTCGCAGTCATGGTCTCTCCGCCCGAGTTGTCACCGCGAGCGTTGTTGCTAAGACGCGAGAGCACCGGCCCGATCCCGGCAGTCGCCAGAATGCCCATCCTATTTCGGGCATTCCGCTTGGTGTCAGGACCTTTAACTCCCTCAGCTCCGTCGATGTCAATTTTTTTCAAAGCAGATCTGCAGTATTTGCATCGTCTGCCGTTCATGCCCCGCCAAAGCCTCGGCGATGACGAAAATTGGGCCGGCGACGAGGTCTCGCCGTGGCCTCTCTCGACCACGTTGCAGGAGCACAGGCAGGTCTGGCCCATGTTTCCATGGGGGGACGACGCGCCGGCGATGATGTGAAGGACGTTAGTCTTTCGATGTGGAGATCGCGCGCGCTCGATCTGTGGAAGGACAGGTCTGTCCAGATCGAGCACCGTCGCCGTTACCTTGGTACGCAACTGCTTCGAAAGGGACGCGGGATCTTGAACATTCGCATCAACGAACACGAAGGGCTGCCCACGAGGCATCACTCCCCCCAAACTTAAGCGACAGATTTTTGGGCAGACTCCCCCGCCCAGGGCACTAACGCCGCTTGAGCATCGGCGGTTGCCTTCAGAGCGCATCCGATGGATGAACACTCTATGAACGATCGTCGTCATGATCGTCGGCGCGAGGGTCTTCCGTGCAGCGGAATCGCTGACATCTTGCTATCAATGATTGTTAATGTCGTCAGTCATTAGTTCGTGTTCGATAGAAATACTGGACGAATGGGCGCGCCACATCACGCGCCAGTGGGCCAGGTTCTTCCTCGGCTGACGCAACGTCGCCCCGCCGGTCCTTTCAAGGATCAGCTATTCTTCAAAAATCTTAAGAGGCGCCACTGCCATCCCACACGGCAGCTGCTTTCTCAATCTTAGCTTCCCACTCAGTCGTATAACAGATTCGAGGTGGGACGTCATCGAAGACTTACGAAGATTTACCAACGGGAATGGGCAGAATTGCGCGCACGTCTGGCTCTAGTGAGAGAGACGACGGTGCCGCCCGAGAGGCGAAAGGCCAAGCGTTTCATCGAAGGCCGCGGATTGCAGAGCCTATGATGATGCTAAATCTAGCCGAAGCAAAACTAAGACTAATTCTCACCCTTCACGATCTTGTCATGCGACTTTTCCGCACATCTTGCGTTATGGTTTGCATAAGTAGCTTTCGCTACACGTGACGGGAACACGAGTAGCTTTCGCTACAGGCGGCCACACTCGGGGGTGGCTTCCGCTACCCCCAACTTGCGCCGTAGTGGCGACGCTGCATCCGGACCTCGGCACTTGGTGGCCCTTGCTACGAGTGGAAGCTGCGTCCGGCTTAACCAAGCACAAAACTTGACAGGGAAGGAGCGTCACATGGCTATCGTGAAGGGGACGTCGCATGCCGACTCGCTGAGCGGTACATCGGGCGACGATCAGATCTTCGGTTTTGGTGCAGCCGACTCTCTCTCGGGACTCGACGGCAACGATTTCCTCAACGGAGGAGCCGGCGACGACACGATGTTCGGTGGGTTGGGAGATGATCGCTACGTCGTGGATTCTGCCTTGGACGTCGTGAGCGAGGCCGGCGGTGCCGGCTTCGACACCGTGTTGGCCAGCGTCACTTATACGCTGGCCGACAATATCGAAGCTCTGGTCCTGCTTGGCCCCGGTGGCGCGATCGACGGCACCGGCAACACGCTGGACAACAGGATCACCGGCAACAGCAGCGCCAACACGCTGGGCGGCGGCAACGGCAATGACTATCTTGCCGGCCTGAGCGGCAACGACGCGCTCCAGGGCGGCCTTGGAAACGACCGGTTGGTCGGCGGCGTCGGCGCCGATAGCATGCAGGGCGGCGACGGAAACGACACCTACATCGTCGAGAATGTCGGCGATACCGCCGACGAGACCGGCGGCAGCGGTGCCGATCGTGTCCAATCGAGCGTCAGCTTCACCTTGTCGGCCGGCATCGAGAACCTGTTCTTGACCGGAGGCGGCAACATCGACGGCACCGGCAACGCCAGCAACAATCGCCTGCAGGGCAATGGCGGCGCCAATGCGATTGGCGGCGCGGCCGGCAACGACAGCGCGTTCTGTCTCGGCGGAGCGGACACGCTCGACGGCGGTGACGGCAACGACAAGCTGTATGGTGGCACCGGCAACGACGACCTGGTGGGCGGCGATGGCGTCGACAAGCTGGTCGGTGGTGCCGGCAACGATGTCATGGATGTCGGCGACGGCACCGGACTCGATGTTCTCGTCTTCGGGCCGGGGTCCGGCTCCGACGTCGTGAACGGTTTCGACAACTCGCTGCTCGGCTCGCACGACCTTCTCGACGTGTCGGCGTTCGGCTACACCAATTTCGCCGACTTCACCACCGGAGGCGGCCTCATCACGCCGAACCTGGTGGGTGGGATCTTGACAAGCTACACGGTTCGATTCGACTTCGCCGGCGATCAGGCTGTGGTGCATGTCACCGATCTGCTCGGGCCTGCGATCTCCCCGTCGGACTTCAAGTTCGCCTAGCTGGATCGATCGAATGAACGCAGTGGGCGCCAAGCATGCGCCCACTGCATTCTCGAGCGAATGCGATCGGCCTCGACTTCGGTCTGCCGCCTACGCGCACATCGCCTGCGTGCGTCCAAAAGCAGGCGAATGACCGCGGCCTTGTCAGGGCAAGCGGTCGCTCCCTCCCAACTCGGCGCCCGATCACTCGGCGGATCGGGCGCAATTTCCCAATCACACCCGATGGCAACGATGCACCCTCCGGGCAACCGGGAGATGCCCATGAAACCTCATCGGCGGCCGTGACCCCGGTTGCAGGGAGATTGCAGAGGCATATCACCGGTGTGTCGGCGCCGGTACTGGCTGCAATGGGCCGCATTGAAGAACCGACGGTTGTGTCATTTCAAGCGAGTCAAGTGAGTATTCTCACACTTTGTGAACCGGGAATGTGCCAGGAGGGAGCACACTTCCACACAAGGAGTTGCTGACATGCCAAACTACACCGGTACGGCTGCTGCGAACACGATCAACGGTTCCAATATCGACGACTACATCGTCGGGAATGGCGGCGCCGATATCATCAACGCGCGCGATGGCAACGACACAGTGTATGCCGGGACGGGCAATCTGAGCTCGGACACGAGCAACGATACGGTCAATGGCGGCGATGGCGACGACACGCTGCACGGCGAGGCGGGTAACGACACGCTGAGGGGCGACGACGGCAACGACCGGCTCTACGGCGAGGACGGCAACGACAAGCTCTACGGCGGGAACGGGTCGGACACCATCTACAGCGGCATCGGCATCGACACGATCCAAGGCGATGCCAACGACGACATCATCTACGCGAGCCTCGGCAAGAAGACGATCGATGGCGGCACCGGGTTCGACTCGCTCGAATGGGACCGCACGACCAGCGCCAGCGCCTTCAAGTTCGTGCTGGGCGGCGCGGCCGGCGGCAATACCGACGGGAGCTCGACGGTGTCGGTCGAGCGGCTCACCTACTATGGCGGGTCGAGCACCGACAACGTCACTGCGGGGGCTGCCAACGATCTTCTCCGCGGAGCCAACGGAAATGATACCCTGAGCGGCGGCGACGGTCAGGACAGCCTGTACGGCGATGCCGGCGGCGACAAGCTCTACGGCGGCAACAGCAACGACTACGTGGTCGGCGGGCTCGGCGCGGACGATCTCAGTGGCCAGGATGGCGACGACAACATCTGGGGCGGCAACGCCGGTGGCGGCTCGGATGTCGCCGCCGACACGCTCAACGGCGGCGACGGCAACGACACTTTGCATGGCGAGGCCGGAAACGACGTCATGAAAGGCGAGACCGGCGTCGATCTGCTGTATGGCGAGGATGGCAACGATACGCTCTCGGGCGGCGGCGGCAACGACGTGATCTACGGTGGTCTCGGCGTCAACACCATGAACGGCGATGCCGGCGACGACCAGATCTATGCCGGGCTCGGCGAGCAGCATATCAACGGCGGCACGGGGTTCGACGTCCTCGAGCTGGTGCGGACGAGCAGCAGCACCGGGCTCACCCTGACGCTCAACGGTGCCGCCGCAAGCGACGGCACGACGACGCTCGGCATCGAGGAATTCCGCTTCCTGGGCGGGACCGGCACCGACATCATCGTATCGCGCGATGGCAACGACACCCTGCGCGGCAACAATGGCAACGACAGGCTGACCGGCGGCGACGGCCAGGACCAGCTGTACGGCGAGGTCGGCAACGACACGCTCAATGGCGGTGTGGGCAACGACTATGTGGTCGGCGGTGCGGGCGTCGACACCCTCAACGGGCAGGAGGGCAACGACACCGTCTGGGGCGGCAACGCGGGCGGAGCCGCCGACGCCAGCGACGATGTCATCTCGGGCGGCGACGGCGAAGACAACCTGCACGGCGAGGCCGGCGACGACAGGATCACGGGCGACAGCGGCAACGACTCCTTGTCCGGCGAGGATGGCAACGACATCCTGAACGGCGGCAATGGCGCCGACAACGTCTACGGTGGCGCCAACAACGACACGCTGACGGGAGGCTCGGGCAACGACTACCTGCAGGGTGACGACGGCGTCGATCGGCTCGACGGCGGGGCTGGCAACGACACCATGAACGGCGGCGCTGGCGTCGACCGGTTCAGCTTCACGACGACACTGAGCGCCATCGACAATGTCGACACGGTGGCGGGCTTCAGCGTCGCCGACGACACATTTCAGATCGACAATGCGGTGTTCACGGGCGGCGGGCTTGCACTCGGCACGCTGACGGCCGCCCAATTCCGCATTGGCGCGAACGCCGCGGATGCCAGCGACCGCATCATCTACGACTCGACGACTGGCGCGCTGTTCTACGACGCCAACGGCAGCGGCGCCGGCCAGAAGGTCCAATTCGCGACGGTGAGCACCGGCTTGGCGCTGACCAACAATGACTTCGTCGTGATCTGAGGGGGAACTCATATCTCCAGGCAGGCCGCCACAGCGCGAGCTGTGGCGGATTGCGCTGCGGCAAGCACTGGTGCGCAAGAGTGCCGAGGATGACGGCGCGGTGACGACCGTGCGGTGCCATCGCGCCGTCATTTGAGCAACGCCGGTTGAAGCCGCGGTCCGGAGCGCAGAAATTCACTCGCACAGCTCACTTTGTCTCCGATAAGCGGCACGCCATTCGCACGAGTAGCGATCGAAAGTCACTCCCACAGTTGATCGTTGACTCGCCTTCGTACGAACAGCCCTAAATAGGGGCATGATCGATCGCCGCGTTCCTATCTGCTTGAAGCCTGACCCTGCAATCATGGGCGCAAACGCGGCCGCGGCTCCGCAGCAAGAGACCTTACGCCCGGCAACGGTGCTTGATTATTCACCCCCGGCAACGGTGCTTGATTATTCCATCTCGCAGACGCGCCCAGGCGCCGGGACGCGCTTGGTGAATCATTTCAACGGGAACAGTCAATGAAGCCTCACGTGATCTGCCACATGATTTCGAGCATCGACGGGCGCATCCTGTCGAGTCGCTGGCGGCCCAAAGGCAACCAGGCCGCGGGCCTGTTCGAACGGCTGCACGACCAGCTCGACGGCGACGCCTGGCTCGTCGGGCGCGTGACCGGCCAGGAATTTGCCAAGGGGAAGGCCTATCCGGCACAGACGCGCGAAGCCTTCCTTCGCACGCCATGGATCGCCACACGCGATGTGGCCGCCTACGGCATCGTTCTCGATGCACACGGCAAGATCGCCTGGGGTCGCGCCGACATCGGTGGCGATCCGATCGTGGTGGTGCTGACGGAACGGGTCCCGGACGCCCATCTCGCAGGACTGCGGGCCGAGGGCGTGTCGTACATTTTCGCCGGCGCGCAGCAGCTCGATCTCGCCCTGACGTTGGAGACCTTGAATCGCGAGCTGGGAATCAAGCGCCTTCTGCTCGAAGGCGGCGGCGGAGCGAACGGCGCCTTCCTGCGAGCCGGCCTGGTCGACGAGATCAGCCTGGCAGTCGTCCCGGCCGTCGACGGCGCCAAGGGCGCGCCGAACGTCTTCGACTCGAGCGACCAGGAGGCCGGCGTGCCGGCACCCATCGCCTCCATGACCTTGAAGGAAAGCCAGGTCCTGGACGGCGGCGCCGTGTGGCTCCGCTATGACGTCATGCAAAAATGAAAAGGTGACCGGCTGCTCCAATGGTTCAATCACGACAAGTCCGCTAGCGTGAACGAAACCGAGAATTCTCCCTTGGAGACGCGTCATGAGCAAATTCACAGTCAACGGGAAAGCGCACAGCTTTGATGGCGATCCCGAGACACCTCTTCTCTGGTACCTGCGCGATGTCGTCGGCATGACCGGCACCAAGTTCGGTTGCGGCCGCGCTCTCTGTGGTGCCTGCACCGTGCATGTTGATGGGACGGCGGTGCGTTCCTGCCAGGTTCAGGTCGGCGATATCGACGGCCAGGCGATCATCACCATCGAAGGCCTGTCGGCGGACGGCATGCATCCGGTTCAGAAGGCGTGGCGCGAGCTCAATGTCGCCCAGTGCGGCTACTGCCAGAGCGGCCAGATCATGCAGGCCGCCGCCCTCCTGAAGGACACGCCCAATCCCACGGATCAGGAGATCCATGACGCCATGAGCGGCAACATCTGTCGCTGCGGCACCTATCCGCGCATTCGTGCAGCCATCAAGCGCGCGACGGGGAGGGCGTAACCATGGGCGCAACGACGGAAGTCACGAATCTCGCGCGCCGCTCGGTGCTCCTGGGCCTCGCGTCGGGAACCTTCGTCCTTGCCGCTCGGCTCTCTTCGCCGGCGTTCGCGCAGGAGAAGAAATACGGCGGCGACGCCATGGAAGGCGGGCTCAAGGACGATCCGCGCATCTTTCTCTCCATCGCCGAGGACGGCACGGTCACCCTGTTGTGCCATCGTGCCGAGATGGGGCAGGGCGTCCGCACCAGCTGGGGCCTCGTCGTGGCCGACGAGCTGGAAGCTGAGCTGGGCCGCGTCAAGGTCCTGCAGGCACCGGGTGACGAAGCGCGCTTCGGCAACCAGAACACCGACGGCTCGCGCAGCATGCGGCACCATTTCGAGCCGCTTCGCCGCATCGCGGCGTCGGCCCGGCAGATGCTCGAGGCGGAAGCGGCCGCGCGCTGGAGCGTGCCCATCACCGAGGTCAAGGCCGAGAACCATGGGATCGTGCATGGCGCGAGCGGCCGACGCCTCGATTTCGGGGCGCTGGCCAAAGGGGCGGCGGCACGGCCGGTTCCGGCGAAGCAGTCCCTGGTCTTCAAGGCGCCTGGGCAGTTCCGCTACATCGGCCGGGACAACGTCCCCCTGATCGACAATCTCGACATCACCACCGGCAAGGCCGTCTATGGTATCGACGCGCGCGTCGACGGCATGGCGTACGCCGTCGTCGCGCGGCCGCCGGTCTTTGGCGCCAAGGTCAAAAGCTATGACGCGGCGCAGGCGATGAAGGTGCCGGGCGTGCTGAAGGTGGTGCAGATCGACGCGCCGACCATGCCGCCTGTCTTTCAGCCGCTCGGCGGCGTTGCCGTGATCGCGGAGAACACCTTCGCCGCCATCAAGGGACGTTCCAAGCTCGACATCCAGTGGGACGAGGGACCGAACGCAAGCTACGACTCCGCCCAGTACCGCAAGGAGCTGGAAGACGCGGCCGGCAAGCCCGGCAAGGTCGTGCGCAACAACGGCGATGTCGATGCGGCGCTGGCCGGCGCTGCGAAGCGCCTCTCGGCCGAGTACTACATCCCGCATCTGGCGCAGGCGCCGATGGAGCCGCCCACGGCGACGGCCCGCGTCACCGGCAATGCGGCTGACGTCTGGTGCAGCGTCCAGAATCCGGAAGCCATCCGCACCGATCTCTCCAAGCGCTTCAATATGCCGGTCGACAAGGTCACCGTGCACAACCTGCTGCTGGGGGGCGGCTTCGGCCGCAAGTCCAAGCCGGACTTCGCCAGCGAGGCGGCGATCCTCTCGCACGCCATGGGAGGTCGCCCGGTGAAGCTCACCTTCACGCGCGAGGACGACCTGCAGCACAGCTTCTTCCACACCGCCTCGGTCGAGCGGCTGGAAGCGGGTTTCGATGCCGCCGGCAAGCCGGTGGCCTGGCTGCATCGCACCGTGGCACCGACCATCTTCTCGATCTTCGCCCCGGATCCCAAGCATGAGGCGCCGTTCGAGCTGGCGATGGGCGCCGTCGACACGCCCTTTGCCATCCCGAACATGCGGGTCGAGAATCCGGAGGCGACGGCGCACACGAGGATCGGCTGGTTCCGCTCGGTGTCCAACATCCCGCACGCCTTCGCCATCCAGAGCTTCGCCGCCGAGATCGCCGCGTCACTGGGGCGTGATCCCAAGGACTATCTCCTCGAGCTGATCGGTCCGGCGCGCCTGATCGATGCGGCTTCGATGTCGGACGGATGGCTCTACGGTGAAGATCCCAAGCGCTATCCGTTCGACACCGGACGATTGCGGCAGGTCGTCGAGAAAGCGGCGAGCGAGGCGGGCTGGGGCCGCAAGCTGCCGCAGGGGCATGGCCTTGGCATCGCCGCGCACCGCAGCTTCGTGAGCTACACCGCGGTCGTCGCCGAGGTGGCGATCGGGTCCAAGGGCGAGCTCGCCATCCCGCGCGTCGACATTGCCTTCGATTGCGGTGCCGTGGTCAATCCCGACCGCGTGCGCTCGCAGCTCGAAGGCGCCGTCGTGATGGGCATCAGTCTGGCGACGCTGGGCGAGATCAGCTTCAAGGGCGGCCGCGTGCAGCAGACCAACTTCGACGGCTACGAGGTGACGCGCATCGACGCCGCTCCGGCCGAGATCCGCACCCATCTCGTCAACACGACCGCCTTCGACAAGCCGCTGGGCGGCGTCGGCGAGCCCGGCGTGCCGCCGGTCGCGCCGGCCCTGGCCAATGCCATCTTCGCCGCCACCGGCAAGCGCATCCGCAGCCTGCCGATCCGCGACCAGCTCGCGCAGAAATCGTAGGGCGGCCAACTTACGTCTCAGGTAATCGACCAGCCCATGTCGCCGACATAGCTTCGGCGACATGGAGAGACGACATCTGTTCAAGGCAATCGTCGCCGTCGGCGTCGCATCGTCGCCGACACTGGCCGGGTCCGCGCGGTCCGAGCCCTCGACTCAAACGCAAAGGAGAGCTCCGATGAGCAACGCCAACGAAGTGGTGGTGCGTTACCTTGCGGCGTGGAACGAGCCGGACGCCAAGCGGCGGCGCGAGCTGGTGGCGAAAGCCTGGACCGAGGACGGCACCTATGTCGACTCGGCGCGAGACGGCCACGGCCACGATAGCCTGGACGCCATGATCGCGACCGCGCAGAGCCATTTCCCCGGCTATCGCCTGCATCTCGCCAGCGGCATCGAGACCCATCACGACTACCTGCGCTTCAGCTGGGTGGCCGGCGGCACGGCCGAAGCCCCGCTCTATATCAAGGGCACCGACTTCGTCGCCATTGCCGCCGACGGCCGCATCAAGTCGGTGGTTGGCTTCGTCGACGCGGCCCCCGCGCGCGCTTGAGAGGGAGGGGTGCGATGGACAGGAGAAGCGCACTCGCCGCCGCAGCCGTCACCGCCCTTGTCGCTGCAGGCGGCCGATCGGCCAGTGCCGGCACTTCGCAGACGTCACGGCCGTCCTTCATCGAGACCGACGACGGGGCGAGCCTCTTCTATACGGACTGGGGCACCGGCAAGCCGGTGCTCTTCACCCATCCCTGGAGCCTCAACGCCGACATCTGGGAGTACCAGCTCGGCGAGCTGGTCGATCAGGGCCTGCGCTGCGTCGCCTACGACCGACGCGGCCACGGTCGATCGACCGATCCGGGCCGTGGCTACGACTACGACCGGTTGGCCGACGATCTGGCGGTGGTGATCAACCAGCTCGACCTCAAGGACGTCACCTTGGTCGGCTACTCGATGGGCAATGGCGAAGCGGTGCGCTACCTCAAGCGACACGGCGGCTCGCGCGTCGCGCGGCTGGTGATGGTGAGCACGGTCCCCCCGCAGTCCGGCAGGAACTTCGACCCTCTCATCGCCGCCCTCAAGCAGGACCGCCCCGCCTTCTTTGCCCGGGGCGTCATGGCTTTCACAGGCGGCCATCCCGCTGTGTCGCCGGCAATGACCGAGTGGATCGTCGCGCAGTTCATGCGCGCCTCGCCCAAAGGCATCATCGAGTGCCTGCGCGTCATCGCACGCGGCGACCTTCAATCCGACTTGCGCGCCGTCGCGGTACCGACATTGATCGTCCATGGCGACAAGGATCAGGTCAATCCGCCGGACAAGTCGGCGCAGAAGACCGCCGAGCTCATCCCGAATTGCACGCTCCAGATCTACGAGGAGGCACCGCACGGTCTCGCGATCACGCATCGTGACCGGCTGGCGAAGGATATCCTTGCGTTCGCGCGCGGCTGACGCGGCGTCCGCAGTTCCGTGAGCGTATCATCGAGGTGACAGTTCTTTTGCGTCACCTCGATGCCGCCGGAGCACCTTCCTCATAAATTCATTGTTGCGTGGCAGTGGCCGAAACATTCGGCCCGTAGCATCAGCGCGATCTTGGAACCATCGATTGGAGTCGAACATGGTGCCCAGAGTCGCTGGATTGCGCGCGCTGCGTCTTCCTTTGATGGTCATGGTTGCGGCGACGCTGCTGGCAACTGCCGCCGGCGGAGCCTCCGCCCAATCGGTGTCCGCTCTGGGCGAACCGCAAACTCAGATGAAGGTGACCACCAAGCCGATGACGCCCGAACGGGTGGCGTGGCTGAAGAAGCGGTGCGCCCAGCTCGTAGCGTACTTTGACTACTACGGCGTCGGCCGCAGCGAAAACTCGGACGGGCCCCGCAATCAGACTCGCATTGGCGCTGTGATCGAGTGCGAGAAGGCGGACTATCGCCATGGTATCGACACCATGGCGGCGTTGCTGAAGCGCAAGGCGTTCGCCGTTCCCACACCCGGCACGCTGGCCGTCGAGCCAGAGGATACGGAAGCGCCGGACATCACCGATCCGACCCGGCCATGGTATTGGTTCTGACACGGCAACGATTCGATTACCGTTGCGTCGCATCGACAATGAGCGCAAACGCCACCGAAGAGAGGTTGCGATGGCCAGGTTCGATGCAGGCACGTTGCGCGACTTGCGCGCTGAAAATGAGGTCAGGATCAGCACCGAAAAGCACCCTGCGACCGCGGTGGTGATCTGGATCGTGGTGGCGGACGACGAGGTCTTTGTCCGTTCGTTCCGCGGTCCCAGAGGGCGTTGGTACAGGGATCTCGCGACCGGTGGTCCGGCCACGCTTGAGTGCGGTGGCCGGCAATTGGCGGTACAGGCAATCCCGGCCAACGACGCCGGCTCGATCGATCGCGTCAGCCGTGCATTCCTCGACAAGTATCGGACGAGCTCCTACGCCCAGGCGATGGTGCAGCCCGACACACTGCCCACGACGCTGCGCCTGGAACCGCGGTGACCAGGAGGCCGCATGGCCGACCAGGCTATTTCCGGTCCCGCAACGTCGGGTAAAGATTGACGTAGCCGAGTTCCAGCCGGCGCCGTGCGCGTTCCGCTGCGGCCTCGCGCGACATGGGAACGAAGCCGTGTCCTTCGACGAGCCGCTGCATGAATGCCGCCCGCGCGGTCACGGCGATGGCATCGTGCAGCGCCTGCTCCGTCCAGCCGGCCGCAAGCACGGCGTCCGCATCTTCCTGGGACATCTCGCCAGGCGTGAGCATCAGCTTGCGCACATAGGCGAGCAACGGCTTCAGGCGTGTTTCGACCGGGGCTGTCTCCGCGTCCTCCAGCAGGCGTTCCACCAGACCGTGCTCGAAGCCCCAGGCATAGGCGACCGCCGAGTGGGCCACGCAGACGAACCGGCAGCCCGCGACACCGGCCGCATAGCCAAGGATCAGTTCCCGCTCTCCTTGGCTGAGCGGCGACGGCCCGTTCATCAGCGCCTGGCTCATCGTCGACCATGCGCCGTAGATTTGCGGATATGCAGTGAAGACATCGCCAGGGCCGGCATCATCGGGAAGCGATTTGAAGAACGGCATCGCGGGGGCACCTCCGTGAGCGTCATCGTGCGAAGTCGCAACGACGTGCTTGTGCGAAATACGACAGCGGTCGTCCAGAATACCCTGAAGGTCGGGGGTGACCTATGAGCAACCGGTACTCTTGCCTGCTGCCGCTGCCATGAGTATCGCGACGGCGCCCAGGCCGTTCACGTTCGTCGGCTTTCCGGTCGCTTCGTGGGCGCTGGCGATCCGGGTCTGGATCGCCGTCGTTGTCGCCCTGTACGCCGGCTTCTGGCTCCAGCTCGAAACGCCGTATTCGGCCGCCATCACCGTCGGCATCCTGGCGTTGCCGACGCGTGGGCAGGCGCTCGAGAAGGCCACCTTCCGGTTGACGGCCACGATCCTCGGCGTGGTGGCCTCGATTGCCATCGTCGGCATCTTTTCCCAGACGCGGGATCTGCTGCTCTTTGTCTTCGCCGCCTGGATCGGCCTCTGTGTCTATGTCGCCGGCCTCGCGGACGGCAACCGCGCCTATGCGGCGGTCCTGTCCGGTTACACCGTGGCCTTGGTCGCCATGCAGCACATCGACACGCCGCTCGATGTCTTCGACTCCGGCCTGGCGCGCGGCGCCGCCATTGTCCTCGGCATCGTCTCCATCGCCATCGTGAACGACCTGTTGGTGGCACCCGACAGGTACCTCGGCTTGGAGTCACAGCTCGCGGCGCTTCATCGCCGGGTACGCGACTACGCCAAGGCCATTGTTCGAGGGGAGACGGCCGATCCTACGACCATGCCGGCGCTGCTGCGCGAGGCTGCGACCCTGCGCTCCGACCTGATGAGCCTCGCGGGCGAGTCGGGCAGTGGCGCGAACCGGAGCGCGGCCGCGCGTAGCACGATTGTGGCGCTGGTTGCCGAGCTCAATGCCGCCCGCGCCTTGCGGGTGTTGCCGCTGATCGCCGACCCGGTGTGGCGCGAGCGGCTGTCATCGGCCCTCGATCAGGCGGGTCAGGCATCATTTGCCGCTCCGTCAACGACCGCACAGGGCGGGCCGTCCCTTGCGGCCGCCGCCTCGCAGTGGCTGGCGAGCGAGCTGTTGCGGCGCGATCGGCAAGTGCGCGAAGGCTTGTCAGCCCTCGATCGAGGTGACCGGCCGGGGCAGCTGTGGCGGGCGCCGCTTTATCGATCGCATCGTCTCGCCGCTGAGGCTGGCCTGCGGGCTGCTTGCTGGCTGGCGATGAGCGCAGGGTTCCTTGTCGTGATGGGCTGGCCGGCGACAGAGGCCTCCCTGGCGCAGATCGCCGTCCTCATCGGGTTGGGCGCGACGACGCCCAGCCCGCGCGGATTTACGGCCATCGCGCTGGTGGCCCTGCCGATCGCAATCGTCCTGGCCGGCATCCTCGAGTTCCCGATCCTCGATGGAGTCACCGAGTTCCCGTTGCTGGCACTCGCGCTCGGTCCCTTCGTGATCGGCGCCACCCTGGTGATGACCCTGTCCAACCAGAAGATGTCGTCCATCGGCCGGCTGAACCTGATCTTCATCCTTGCCATTCTCGCGCCGAGCAACCCTCAGCATTACAATCCGGAAACGTTCCTGTTCACGTCGTTGTTCGTCTGCCTCTCCGCCGGCCTGCTGTTCGCGGCGCAACTTCTGGTCCCGCCTCTGTCGGACGAGCGTCGCGTGCGGTGGCTGCTGACGTCGGCCCGTCGCGAGCTTGCCCGGTTGCCGTTCCGCAACGCCCAGGGCGGCGTGCTGGAAGAGGCGATGTTTCGCGATGCCATGCGCATCGCGCAGATCGCAGGGATGGAGACCGCCACACCACAGCAGGCTGCTGCCGTGGCCGAAACCGAGAGACTGTTCGATCAGGCCGGTCTGTTCCGGCTGTGCAGAAAGCACCTGTCCGACCTGGCGGTCGGTCCGCTGGCGGGCCTTGCGCGCCACGCGCGCAGGGCGCTCGCCTTGCGCGACGCGCCGCACCTGCGCGAAGCCGCCTTGTCCCTGCATGATGCCGCGGACGGCGATGCGCGCGCGATTGCAGCGAGTGCGGCCGTCTATGTGGCGAGCCTGGTCCTGGACGAGGAGGGCGCCGCATGACTCACACTTTCCCCGAGCTCACGATCGGCGGCGTCTTTGTCGCGCCCTTCGTTACCTACGTTGTCGTGGCGCTGGCGATCGTCCTGGTTCTGCGGCCGATCCTGCATGCGGTGGGATTCATCAAGCTGTTCAGCCATCCCTCGATCGCCGAGCTCAGCCTTTACGTGACGATCCTGGGATTGCTCACGGTGCTTTTCTAGGAAGACGCCATGGACGTTTCCAAGCTCCTGAGAGAAGCGGTTCGCTCCGAGCTCGAGCCGGCTTCGCCGGCCACGCCAAATGATCACGACAGTCTGCACCGGCGCCACCTGTCGCGCGATCGACTCGCCGCCGTGCGGCGGCGCTATGTGGCCCGGCTGCTGCTGCCGTGGGCCAGGCGCCTCGCGACGGTGGCCATCCTGGCGGTCGCGGTCCTCATGGCCCTCGTGACCTGGGACTACTATGTCAGCGCGCCCTGGACGCGGGATGGTCGCGTGCGCGTGCAGGTCGCCAGCATCGCGCCACAGGTGTCCGGGCAGATCACCGAGCTCAGCATCGGCGACAACCAGTTCGTCCACAAAGGCGATGTGCTGTACGTGATCGAGCCCTTCGACTTCGAGGTGTCGCTGCGATCGAACAAGGCAAACGTCGAGCAGAAGGCTGCCGACCTGCAGGTGAAGCAAGTGCAGTCCGAGCGGCGCCAGCATCTATCGCCGCTCGCCACCACGCCGGAGGAACAACAGGTCTTTGCCGGGACGGCGGTACAAGCGAAGGCCGCCTTCGATGCGGCGCAACAGCAGCTTGCCCAGGCGGAGATCAACCTGCGCCGCACCCAGGTGCGCAGTCCGGTCAACGGCTACGTCACCAACCTGCTGCTGCGCGTCGGCGACTATGCGAACCAGGGCGTCACCAACGTCTCGGTCATCGACAGCGACAGCTATTGGATCGATGGCTATTTCGAGGAGACCAAGATGGCGCGCATCTGCATGGGCGATCGCGTCGAGGCCAAGCTGATGGGCTACGCACAGCCGATTATCGGGCGCGTGGCGACCGTCACCCGCGGCATCGGCGTGGGCAACGCCGCGACCGGAGCCCAGGGCCTGCCGAATGTCGATCCCGTCTACACCTGGGTGCGCCTGGCGCAGCGCGTGCCCGTGCGTATCGCCATCGACAAGGTGCCGCCCGGCATCCCGCTCGTTTCCGGCATGACTGCGACCGTGACCGTCCTGGATCCACCCGACACCGCCCGCCGGAACGGCCTGGGCGGCGTGCTGGCGGCTGTTGGCGACCGGCTCACCGACGTGCTCGAGGGCCCGCCAGCCCGGCCGGGCTGCATCCCGGCGATCACCACCGGGCATGGGCCGATGCAGTCCCTGCCAGCGGAGCAGGAAGGACCGAGCCCTTCGCCCGTGCAGATCAATCCCGGTCTCGCCCCCGGCATGAACGACTCGCCGCGATCACGCTGATCGAGTCCATCGCCGGTTCAGCGCTTCGGCAAGGCGAGGCCCGCCGGCAACTGCGCGCCGGTCTCGTCGACGAGCTGCCTGAAGAACACCGTCGGGCCATTGAGCAGCCATTCGGCAGCCTGCGCGCTGCTGGACCGGCTCGCGCAGCAGGCTGTAATAGTTCAGCGTTCCGGCGAGGTGGCAGCCTCGACCGCCGCATCGATAACCGCCAGGTCCTCGAAGCCAAAATCGCCGAGTGGCGACGCCAACGCAACGCAGCACGTGCCCGAATCGAGTGGATGTTCACCATTGAGCGGGCCCGCAGCAAACCGCTGCGTGGCTATCCAGACCCCGGGCCAGACCCCAGGCCAGACCCGGTCCAGACCCGGGCAAAGAGGCATAACCTCTGTGCGAAGGTGCTCGGCCGGGCTTCCGGCAGGGCCGGCGCCGGGTTCGCGGCGGCCTTCAATCTCTCTGCTGCAGAACCTAATATCGGGCGCACACAATCGCGCGGCGACCTTACGGGCGCCGGACAAATGAGGAAACATGCCCGAGATCATGGACGGCACAACCATCACTGCCGTCTTCGCGACAGCTGTCGCCGCGCACGCCGATCGTTCGTTCCTGGCCGTGCCCGCCAATGAAGAACGCGGCTACCTGCCGTCGGGCTTCGAGATCACCTACGGCGAGGCCGGCCGGCGCGTCGGGGAACTGGCGGGGCTCTACCGGCAGGCGGGCTACGGCGTGGGCCACCGCATCGCTACGCTGCTGGAGAATCGCCCCGAGTATGTCCTGCACAAGCTCGCCCTCAACACTCTCGGCGTCTGTGTCGTGCCGATCAACCCGGACTACCGTGCCGCGGAGATCGCCTACCTGGTCGATCACAGCGAGCCTGACCTCATCCTCGCCCTCGGCGCACGGCAGGCGGCGATCAAGCAGGCGCTGGCGGAGAGCACGCACCGCGCGCCCGTGGTCGTATCGGAATCGTTGACGGGATCCTTGGCGCCAGCGTCGCGGCCGGCGCGCGAAGCGGCGCCGCTGCCGGAGACGCCAGCCAGCATCCTCTACACGTCGGGCACGACCGGCCGGCCCAAGGGCTGCGTGCTGTCGCACGGCTACGAGGTCGCGTCCGGCGCCTGGTATGCTTCGCTTGGCGGCGTTGCCGGCCTGCGCCCCGGTCAGGATCGCATCTACAACCCGCTGCCGCTCTATCACGCCAACGCTGCCGTCGTCTCGCTGATGGGTGCCATCGTGACCGGTAACTGCCAGATCCAGCCCGATCGCTTCCATCCGCAGCGCTGGTGGCGCGAGGTGGCTGAGACCGGCGCGACCATCGTTCACTATCTCGGCGTGATCGCACCGGTGCTGCTGAAGCTGCCGCTCGGCGAACACGAGCGCCAGCACAACGTGCGCTTCGGCATCGGCGCCGGCATCGAGCCTGAGCTGCATGCGGCGTTCGAGAAGCGCTTCGGCTTTCCCATGGTCGAGCTCTGGGGCATGACCGAGATGGTCCGCGTGCTGGGCGACATCCACGAGCCGCGCCAGGTCGGCACCCGCGCTTTCGGTCGTTCCGTGCCGGGCGTCGAGGTGCGCATCGTCGATGATGGCGACCGCGACGTGCCCGACGAGACGACCGGCGAGCTGCTCGTGCGCCACTCGGCCCTCACACCGCGCCGGGGTTGCTTCTCCGGCTATCTCAAGGACGAGGCAGCCACCGAAGCCGCGTGGGCGGGCGGCTGGTTCCACACCGGCGACGTGGTGAGGCGAGGGTCGGACGGCATGCTGCACTTCGTCGAGCGTAAGAAGAACATCATCCGTCGTTCGGGCGAGAACATCGCGGCGGCGGAGGTGGAGGCCGTCCTGCTGACGCACCCGGACGTGCAGCAGGTGGCGGTGATGGCGGTGAAGGACGAACTGCGTGACGAGGAGGTGTTGGCCTGTGTCGTGCTCAAGCGTGCGATCGGGGAGAACGAGGCCGCGACGGCGCTGTTCCGCCATTGCAATGAGCGTCTCGCCTACTACAAGCCGCCGGGCTGGATCCATATCGTGCAAAGCCTGCCGACGACCGGGACGCAGAAGATCCAGAAGCACAACATCTATCCTGCCGGTACCGATCCGCGCGCCCTGCCGGAGGTCATCGACATGCGCGCCCTGAAGCGTCGGCAGCAGGCATAAGAACCGTGGTGGCTTCCCCGTGACAACAAGTCCTTGCATCGCTGGTCTCTGATCGATTGGCCAGTCGATTGGCCAGCAACCACGGCCGGACGGGGTCGTTTGCGTCTTGTCTGCGCAAACGCGCAAAGGAGAATGCACATGTCGAGGCTATTTGCGACATCCATGGCGTTACTGTTGTCGGCCGCCACGGCAGCTTCCGCCTCTGCACAGCAAACGGCCGCCGTGCCCGAGCGGCCGCCCAGCCAATCGGGCGTGAACGTTGGTTCACTGAGCTGCAGGGTCGCCGGTGGTGTGGGATTCATCTTCGGCTCCTCGAAGAACCTCACGTGCCTGTTCGTCCGTCCGAATGGAGTTGCCGACCGGTATAGCGGCACTATCAAGAAGTTCGGTGTCGACATCGGCTTCACCAGTGAAGCGCAGATGGTCTGGCTGGTCTTTGCTCCAGGCGACATCGCGCCCGGCGCCCTGACCGGCTCGTATGGCGGCGCCACCGCATCGGCCACTGCGGGCGTCGGCGCAGGGGCTAACGTCCTCATCGGCGTCACGAGCAGGCAGATCGCCCTGCAGCCGGTGAGCGTGGAGGGAAGCATCGGCCTGAACGTCGCCGCCGGCATCGGCGAGGTCGACCTGCAGTACACGCACTAAGCGACCCGACATGGGTCGGCTGCCGCCGGGAGCCAGAGGTCGCGTGCTCCCGGCGCCAGTCCTTTTGCTTTGCCAGTCCTTTTGCTTTGCCAGTCCTTTTGCTTTGATCGTGCATTCGTGCTTTCAGGCAAGCGTTCGGCGAAAGCCCGCAATACCTACCAGGAGCCGCACTCCTCGGGAGCCGAACGATGCCTCATACGAGTCCTGCTCTTGCCCTGATTCACGGCGCCGGGCATGGCGCTGCAATGTGGCATGCCAAGGAACCGTCGCCCAATGCAGCGATCGGTGCCGCCGACCGGCCGCTCGGCGGCTCGACCTGCACGCACACCCTGGCCGCCGGTCATTCGCCCTTCGCTTCACAGCCACAGGCCGTGGCCGACATCCTGGTCGGCATCGCCTGCGAGCAAGCGCCCGGATGGCAAGCCTGATTGCAGACCCTGAGGCGCGAGCCCCGTCTTTGTAGGCGCACGCCACGTCCGCGCAATGAAACGACCGAGCTTCGCAAGAAACGCTGTGTCCGGCTTCGCCGACTGGCCAATCTCTCGCAAGCTCCTGGCCGCTTTTGCGGCCGTCGTCACGGCGATCTTCGTATGCAGCGCCATCCTCTACGACAGGCTTCTGGTGATCGAGGAGGCCAGGAGCCTGGGCATCCATACCGTCACGGTGCTGGAGACGGTAAGCACCGCGTTGGACGCAATGGTGGATCAGGAAACCGGCGTGCGCGGCTACCTGATCGCCGGAGACGAGAAATTCCTCGAGCCCTACAAGAGGGGAAACGAAGCCTTCGCCATGGCGATGCGCAAGTTGCGGGATCTCGCCGGCAAGAGCCCCAAGCTGCAGCGCCGGCTCGACGACCTGGAGGAGCTGGCTGAGCGATGGCGGTCGGGGGCCGAGCGGGAGATCGCGCTGATGGCGAGGCCGGAAACACGCGAGCAGGCCCGCGCCCTCGAGAGCTCGGGCTCCGGCAAGGACACGATGGATCTCATCCGGGTGAAAGTGGCGGAGATGGACGGGCTCGAACGCGGACTGCTGATAGAACGTCGCGGCTTGCAGAAGGAGGCGTCCGCCACGGCTTACACGCTGACGGTCCTGGATGGCACGGCCTCGCTCGTCCTTGCCATCCTGATGGCCATCCTGCTCACGCGTGGCATCACGGTGCCGATCACGCGCATGACGAGCGTCATGACGGCGCTTGCCAAGGGCGATACGGGCGTCGAGGTGCCGGAGGCCGGTCGTAGCGACGAGATCGGCGCGATGGCGGCCGCCCTCCAGGTCTTCAGGGACAGCATCATCGAACGGCAGCGGGCCCAGGCGGAGCTTGCGCACGCCAACCGCGTCGCCACGATGGGACAGCTCACGGCTTCCATCGCGCACGAGGTCAACCAGCCGATCGGCGCAGCCATCACCAACGCCGAAGCGGCTTTGCGTTGGTTGCGGGCCGCCTCGCCGGACCTCGACGAGGTGCGCCAGGCGCTGGAGCGTATCGTCAGGGACGGCAGGCGGGCGGGCGATGTCATTGCCCGCATCCGCGCGATGACCCGGAAGGCGCCGCAGCCCAGGACGCGCTTCGACCTCAACGAGGCGATTCGCGAGGTCATCGCGATCACTCGAAGCGACGTGCAGCGCCAGGGTGTGGCGCTGCACGTCGAGCTCGCCAGGGATCTGGCAACCGTGGTCGGCGATCGCGTGCAGATCCAGCAGGTGGTGCTCAACCTCATCGTCAACGCCGTCGAAGCTATGCGCGGACTGGACGAGGGACCGCGTGAGCTGCGGGTCATCACGCGACCGCACGACGCGGACGGTGCGCTGGTCGCGGTGCGTGATTTGGGGCCTGGCCTGGATCCTGAGGCGATCGAGCGCCTGTTCGACGCCTTCTACACGACCAAGCCTGACGGCATGGGCATGGGCCTCGCCATCTGCCGTTCGATCGTCGAAGCGCACGGCGGCCGACTGTGGGCCAACGCGAACGAGCCTCGCGGCGCCATCTTCCAGTTCACCCTCTCCGCCGATGGCGAGGAAGCCGCCTAGGCGGATGGACCGACTCGCTTATCGCACTGGGCTGGATCTCGCTGCACAACACGCCGCAGGCATCGGCCAAGCTCCGACGCCACAAAGTGATCGGCCAGGCCTTCGGGGCGGCCATGGGCATTGTCCTGGGGCTGTCGGCCTTCCTCTATCTCCTGGCGCGCAAGAACGATCTGAAAGGGAGGTGAATCGGATGGTCCGGCTCATTGCGGAATGGCGCCGTCGGCGATCACGAACTAACATTCGGCCTCGACCTTGCGTTGCAACCGGGCCCAAAAGTGATGAAGTATTTCCTTGGTACGGGTGACGACGATACGCTGCGCGGAGATCCCAACCAGCAGAACACGATCAAAGGGTATGCCGGCGACGACAGGCTGATTGGCGGCAACTTGAACGATCACATGGACGGCGGCAGCGGCAACGATGAGCTTTACGGCGGCCTTGGCGCCGACGCCCTGATTGGCAATGCCGGGAACGACCGCCTCTTTGGCGGCGATGGCAACGACCAGATCTATACCGGCACGGGCAGCGACTATGTGAATGCCGGAGAAGGCAACGATCAGATCATACTGAGGCAATCCCGGGTCAGCGATGTCCTGACGATCTACGGCGCGGGAGGAAACGATGCAGTCTCGCCGGGGGCGGGCGCGGAGTACGTCAACGGCGGCGCGGGGGACGAAGATTTTGTCGAATTCCAGCAGGCGCCTTCCGGCGTTCATGTCGATCTCGCCTCGGGCGTCGGCGAGCTCGGATGGGCTGAAGGCGACAGGTACGTGTCCATCGAGCTCGCCTACGGATCGGCCTACGACGACGTTTTCGCAGGGACCAGTGGCGTCAACTTTCTGGCCGGACGCGCCGGGGACGACGTGCTGCAGGGGCGCGGTGGAGGTGATTATCTTTATGGAGAGGAAGGCTCCGACACGGTCTCGTACGCGGACTCCGCTGCCGGAGTGACCGTCAACTTGAATACCGGCCTTGCGTCTGGCGGCGATGCCACCGGCGACACGATCAACAGTTGCGAACGTGTGATCGGCACCGCGTTCCACGACTTTCTCGCTGCGGCCGCCGCGGGAAGCGATCTTCTGGGTGGCGGCGCCAACGACACGCTTGTCGGCAACGACGGCAACGATCGGCTTTATGGCAGCGCCGGAAACGACCTCCTGGCCGGAGCACGCGGTGCCGACCTTCTGGTTGGTGGCGCCGGCCAAGACTTCTTCCTGTTTCGCGACGTGCGCGACAGCACTGCGACGGCGGACGGCCGCGATACGATCCATGACTTCAGTCATGCCCAAGCCGACAAGGTCAACCTGAAGGACATCGACGCCAATACGACCGTTGCCGGCAACCAGAGCTTCATCTTCATCGGCGCCGCTGCCTTCACCCATCATGCGGGCGAGTTGCGCTACACGGCGCAGAACGGAAACGTCTTTGTTTACGGCGACACGAATGGAGATGGTGCGGCAGATCTCTCGATCCGGCTCAGTAACCTCACTGCAATTCAGGCCGGCGACTTCACGCTGTAGGTCGGACCGCGCTTTCCAGCGCGGTCCGTAGAACGATCAACTGAAACCCGAGATCAAAGCAGGTCGCCACCGCAGGCGCCCGCCGTGGTGCCTGTCGCCTTGAAGGCCTTGATGACGTTGCGGCCGGTGGTCCATTTGTGGACCTCATCCGGTCCGTCGACCAGGCGCTGCGAACGGATGCGGGTGTACCACGCCGCCAGGGGCGTATCCTGAGAATAACCCAGCGCGCCATGCAGCTGGATCGCGGTGTCCACCACCTTGTGCACCATGTTGGCCAGGAACACCTTGGCGATGCCGTTTTCCTGGCGGATGTCCATCTTGTTCTCCGCCTTGTAGGCGATGTGCAGCAGCATCAGTCGGGCGATGTAGAGCTCGCTCGCACACTCCGCGAGCATGAACTGGACGGCTTGCCGTTCGTCGAGCCCGCGGCCGAATGTCGTGCGACTGGTGACATGCTGGGTCGCCATGTCGAGCGCGCGCTGGGCCATGGCGACATTGTGCATGCCGTGCCGCAGTCGGCCATAGGCCAGCCGATGCTGGCCCATGCTGAAGCCATTGCCTTCGCCGCCCAAAAGGTTCTCCGCGGGCACCTCGAGGTCCTTGATCTCGATCTCGGCATGTCCGCCGCCCATGATGTGGGAGAGCGGCCCCTCGACCGCCATCGTCGGTATGTTGCGCTTGATGCGGTAGCCGGGGTTGGGCAACTCGACGAGGAAGGTCGAGAACTGCCTATGGCGCGGCGCGTCAGGGTCGGTGCGGGCCATCACCAGCGCGATGTCGGCGACGGTGGCCGCCGAGGAGAACCATTTCTCGCCGTTCAGCAGGTACTTCTCATTGCCGACCTTGTCGGCGCGCGTGCGCATGCCGGTAGCATCCGCGCCGGCCGCCTTCTCGGTCATCGAGTAGCAGATGCGCTTCTCGCCATTGAGCAGCGGCTTCAGGAATTTCTCCTTCTGGTGCTCGGTGCCGTGCTCGAGCAGGGTCAGCATGGTGGCGTCGTCGGGTCCCTGGGTGTTCATCGACAGCGCACCCAGATGGCTCTCGCCCAGCTCCATCTGGACGAGCGCGTTGGCCAGCGGACCCAGCCCCATGCCGCCATGCTCCTTGGGAATGAATGGGCACCACAGGCCCTGGGCGCGCGCCTTGCTGCGTAGCTCACCGAGCACGGTCTTGTAGTCCTCCCCGTTCAGGAGGCGCTGCTCGGCGGGCAGGCACTCATCGTGCACCCACCGCCGCACGCGTTCGCGCACCGCTTTTGCTTCTTCGGGGATTACGAAATCGATCATGACTTTCCTCCTGGACGTCGAGTTGCGCGGAAGAATGTCAGGTCCCGGGTCGGCGCGATAGGTTCACGGCCTGGGCATACAGAACTGGTGATCGCGGCGTGATAAGCACCTCGCCGGGTTGACGGCGTGGCACGACCAACTCAACCGTGCGGGCCTGGGCCGCCGGTACGGCCCCCGGTTCGGGAGGTGCGCCATGCTCGACAACAGGCGGAGTTTCTTGGGAAGTGCCTCGTTGCTCGCATGTCTGGTGGCGCCAGCCTCCGCGCAGCAGCGACCGAGCTTGAGCGAGCGCGGGGATGGCGAGCGGAATGGGCCCGGACGTGCGGCCCTTGCGAGACCGCGGTCGCGCAACGAGCTTGCTGCGCTTCTGCAGGGCGCTGCCGACACACAGACGATGGCGGTGCTCGATCCGGCAACCGACATCACGATCGACCGGACGGTCGAGATCGTGCAGCGCATCTCGACGAGCCGGTCTTGGGGCGTGATCGGCAACGGCGCCAAGATCCGGTCGGCGATCAAGGATGGAACACCCGTCCTGAAGTACACGATTGCCGTCGCAGATCGGCAGGCTGGCACCAATAGCCGAGGCCTGACCATCCAGGGGCTCGACATCGCAGGATGCCTCAGGGATGGGCCGTGCCTGATGTTGCATGCACCCGATGCTGCGGGTCCGCTTTACAGAGCCATCCTGCGTGACAACACGACGACGCGCTCAGGCGGGCTGGGCGCCCTGCATATCAAGGGCGCCGTGTTCGAGCTTCTGGTGGCGGGCCATATCTCGGAGAACAACAAGCGGAATGGCGTGGCGATCGAGCACGAGGGAAATGCCATTGTCTCCAACTGCATGATCCACGCGCTGAACAGCAGCCGCAACGGCAGTGCGGGGCTTCTTACACGCGCCAGCGCAGTGGATGTGGTGCAGGCCTCGTTCATCAACAACGGAGAGTGCGGCATCAATGCCCCGGCCGGGTTGCGTTCCGCGGCGTTCATCAATGGCGAGAACACCGGGCAATTCGTCATCCGCGTCGGCGGTTTCGCAAATCTCTACAACTGCGAGGCCTCCACCGACGGCAAGACGATTCAGCACGATGTCGAGACCGGCCAAGCCCTCGGCCGACCGACCGAAGCGCTCGTGTCCTACTCTGCCTTCAATCAATATGCCGACGACCTCATGCTCTGCGGCGCCTGCAAGCTCACGGGCTACAACGGCGGCAAGGGCTATCTCGCCCTCGTCCGGCAGGAGTCGGGATCATCGGCCGTGTGGCTTGAGCCATGGATGGACAGGACATCCGTGCGCCGCACGGCCGCCGGCGACGTCCTGCCGACGATCAGGCAGGTGGTAGCGGCATAATCGGCGCGTCAGCGCCATAGTCCGCGGCCGGATACCACGATTGATCCGGTGTGGATGGCCGCCAGCCGACGGTTCGAGCGCGCTGCGAAGGCCGTGGCCATGATTGCCGTGAGGCCGCCGCCCGCGCCTGGGCTGATGGGCCTCATGCTACTCGACGTGCTGCAAGGGAAGTCAGCGCATCAGCGTGCACTGATCACTTTATTTTTAGTTGTGCCATCATTATGAGTCGCAATCACGGGGCGGATATATCCGGCAACCATACGTTTGGGGGAACAAGTCGTGGCCGACCTCAAAGCAGTGACCGGACGGTTCTTCAAGCCCACCTTCGTGGCCGGAGTGGCAGTGTTCAGCGTTGTGGCCGTAGTTGCTCTAACCATCGCGCTGTTCTCCCGACAGAGCGCCGGTCCTGGCCTGCATCCCGAAGAAGTCGGTACCGCTGAGGGCACGGACCACTATTCGATAGTCAGACGAATCCTGGCATGCACCGGGACAAGGATGCTTGAGCAGGTTCCTGTGTATGTGAGGATGATCTACGTGGAGAATCCAAGGTTGCTGAATTTGCAACCAATGCCCGAAGTCCTGCCGTCTGGTACCCGCGTTCCGAATGAGCCGGAACGTGCGGTCTTGGAGCTCAGCAGAGCGATGTTTAAAATTCGTTGGGTTTTGCGGGAAAAGGTAGAGTCGTCTTATCGCGCGTGGCAAGTCGCGACATTGATAACGATTGCACTCGGCATGGTGACGACGGTCCTCGTCAGTCTCGCATCAAGCGAGTTTGGGCAAGGAGACGGCCGAATGCCTAAGATCATAAAAGTCCTGGCGATTATCTTCCCCGCGTTGGGTACGGGCGCTGCCGCTATTGTGGCGTTCTATGCTCCCCAGACGGAATGGACCCAGGCCTCGCATTCGCTCGCGAGCCTGTCGCAGCTCCACAGCCAAATGTCGGCCACGATTTGGAAGGTCCCGTGTCCAACGGACGATGCGAAGAACGACCGGTTGGACAAGCAACTGGAGGTGTGGTCGGCGCGGTATACGGAGGTCCTGTCGTCGACCTATACGTCGGGCCAAGGTCAGGATGAAAAGAAGAACGGTCCCAAGATCTGACAATGCGCCCGGATGTCAGCAACATCTTGTGATGTAGCTCCCGAAAGCGTTCCGGAATCTGCGGCGCCTATTTCGAGATGCCGCTCAGCACCTCCTCCGTGTGCTCGCCGAGCTTCGGCGCTGGCCGTTCCGAGCGCGGCCGCCGCCGGTCGAACGAGATCGGCAATCCCACCACCTTCGGCTGGCCGGCCGGCAGCTCCTGCACCAGCTCGGACGCCTGCATCTGCTCGGTCTCGGCGAGCTCGCCGATATCGTTTACCGGGCTGCATGGCACGCCCGCGCGCTCGAGCGCATCCAGCCATTCGGCGCGAGACTTGGTGCGCATGATGCCAGCGATCATGGGGAGCAGATCGTCCTTGTTCTTCACGCGCGCGGCACTCTTGGCGTAGCGCGGATCGGTCGCCCATTCGGGATGGCCCAGCACCTGGGCGCAGCGTGCCCACAGCCGGTCGTTGCCGGGCGCCAGGCAGAGCGGCCGGTCGGCCGTGTCGAAGGTCTGGTAGGGCACGATCACGGCGCCGCCGGTGCCGTGCCGCTTGGGCACCTCGCCGCTGGCGATATAGTTGTTCACCTGTCCCTCGACCCAGTGGACCGCCGAATCGAACAGCGAGGTGTCGACCAGGCAGCCCTTGCCCGTCTTGTCGCGCAGCCGAAGGGCCGCGAGCGCACCGATGGTGCAGAACATGCCGGTCGCCTTGTCGTTGATCGACGCACCGCAGAAGGTCGGCGGATCCTCAGGTCTTCCGGTGCACATCATCATGCCGCCATAGGCTTGCAGCAGCGGATCGAATCCCGGCTTCATCTTGAGCGGGCCGTTGTAGCCGAATGCCCAGATCGAGCAGTAGATCAACCGCGGATGGCGCTGCAGCATCGCCTCGGGGCCGATGCCGATCTCGTCGACCACGCCCGGCCGCAGGTTCTGGATCAGGATGTCGGCCGTCTCGGCGAGGCGATGGAGCTTCTCGATGTCCTCGGCCGACTTGAGGTCGAGCACGACCGAGCGCTTGTTGCGGTTCTGGCTGTAGAAGTAGAGCGACGTTTTCCCGTCCGGCCCGTACGGCGGGCCCCAGATGCGCGCATCGTCGCCGCCTTCGGGCTTCTCGATCTTGATCACGTCGGCGCCCATGTCGGCCATCAGCACACCGGCCAAGGGCCCGGCCAACGCCTGGCCCACCTCGATCACGCGAACGCCTTCAAGCGGTAGTGTCACGACAACCCCTCTTCCTTGGAATGGCCGATGGCTCGCCCGAAGCTACACCACTCTGGCGCCTTGTGTGCTACGCATCCGGCAAGGGAGGATCGCACAATGAACCGTCGCTATTTGGTGGCCGCCGTTGTCGCCACAGTCGCGGCGCCGGCGGTTGCGCAAGCCGAGGCCGTCAGCTGGGAACAGATAACGAGCGCCGACTATCGCCTGAAGATGCCAGTCGGGTACCGACATGTCGTGCTTCCGCGACCGGATGGCGGAACGGTCCGCCAGTACACGGCCCTGGTCGCCGGCAAGTTCTTCGATTTCACCGTGACCGATCTCGTCGGCAACGAGGCGCACCTGCCCGCGTCGCCCGCCGAGCTGGCGCAGCGGCTGGAGCAGATGGAGGCCGGTATGCTGCGGTCGTGGCCCGGGGCCAGCATGCTTCAGCACCAGACGCTGCAGTTCGGCGGAGTGCCAGGCCGCGCCATGGTGTGCTCGATCGATCAGGGCCGCTATATCCTTTTCGTGCGCATGTACTTCGCGCGTGAGGCGATCTACATGCAGCTGGTGCGTGTGCCGGCGGCCGAACGCCAGGATGCGGCGGCCGCCCTGTTCCTGGACTCGCTCAGCCTCCAATAGACAGGCGGAATGGACATGAAACTCGGACTCTACATGGCGACACAATGGCGCCAGGGCGCCGATCTCGGGCCGGAGCTGAAGAACCTGATCGAGCAGGTGCGGGTGGCGCGTGCCAGCGGGCTGAGGTCGTTGATGGTCGGCCAGCACTTCCTGTCGAGCCCCCTGCAGATGTTCCAGGCCATGCCCTTGCTGGCCCGGCTCGCTGCCGAGGCCGAAGGCATGCAGCTGGGGCCTGGCCTGTTGCTCCTGCCGCTGCTCAATCCGGTGGTCGTGGCGGAGGAAACCGCGACACTCGACTGGCTCACCGACGGTAATGCCATCATCGGCCTCGGCCTTGGCTATCGCCCCGAAGAGTTCGACTCGATCGGCGTACCGATCAAGGAGCGCGTGCCGCGTTTCG
>Ga0081455_10001123_pt1 | contig 33448 bp, 26 predicted proteins | sample TabmetS3T2R1_FD_70207 | JGI IMG/M metagenome (GOLD analysis project Ga0081455, IMG submission 70207) | Tabebuia heterophylla rhizosphere microbial communities from the University of Puerto Rico - S3T2R1 | ecosystem: Host-associated > Plants > Roots > Rhizosphere ...
GTCGCCAATGGCACGGCATACCTGCCCCAGGTAATGGGATGCTTGCACCTGTAAGGCGCTGTTGCCGAGCGCGGCCGCGAGCTCGTGGGCCTGCCAGCCCACCGCAATGGCGCCGTCGTGGTCTCCTGTCATCCCGAGTACCTGGGCCATCCTGGCCAGCACTCGTCCCAGCCGGGCCCGGTCGTCGAGTGCCCTGGCCAAGGCCTCGGCCTCGCCCAACAGGGCGAGGCGCGGCCCAGGCTCTCCCAGTGCGCTCAGCGGGCTATCCAAAGCGAGACGGAGCTCGAAGGCCAGCACCCGGGTGTCACCGGGCTCGGGCAGGTGCGCGAGGGCCTGCAGGGCCTGCTCGAAGGAGGCCACTGCCTCGCGGAACGCGGCGCGGTCGTTGGCTCTGGCGCCGGCCTGCTGGCAGTAGTTGACGGCCTTGTCCCACACCTCCCCCCGCAGGGCATGGTGCGCCAGGCGTTCGACCTGCTCGGCCGCCCGGTCGGACGCGAGCGCCTCAAGGGCCTCGACAATGCGTGCGTGCAGCACCCGCCGCCGCTCCAGCAGGAGGCTGCCGTAGGCCACTTCGTGCGTCAGGGCGTGCTTAAAGGTGTATTCTGGCTCGGGAAACAGGCGCGTCTCATACAGGAACTCCGCCGCTTGCAAGTGCGCCAGGCCGCGGTGCAGCATCTCCTCGAGCACGTCCGCAATGGCCCGCAGCAGGGCAAAGGGCACGTCCGTGCCAATCACGGCGGCGGTCTGGAGCAGGCGTTTGTCCTCCGGTGGGAGGCGGTCGATGCGCGCCGCCAGGACGGCCTGCACCGTGGCCGGCACTGGCATCCCCTGGAGGGGCTTGGCAAGCCGATAGGGCCCTGGGGTGCCTGCGAGGAAACCTGTCTCGACCAGGGTCCGCACGCTCTCTTCCAGAAAGAAGGGATTGCCTTCCGTGCGCGCAATCAGGAACTGAGTGAGCGGCGCCAGGCTAGAGTCGTCCCCCAGCAGGGCCGCGAGGAATGCCTCGGCGCTGGCGGGTGGCAGCGGGTCGAGCCGCAGTTGCATGTAGTACGTCTTGCTGCCCCAGCCATGCTGATACTCCGGCCGATAGTTGACCAGGAGCAGCAGGGGCGTGGTCGGGAGGCTCTCGACCAGACGGTCGAGCAACGCCTGCGTCTCGGTATCAATCCAGTGCAAGTCCTCGAACACGAGGAGCACGGGCTGCACCTGGCTTTCGCGTAGCAGCACGCGCTTCAACGCCTCGAGGGTGCGATGGCGGCGCTGCGACGGATCAAGTTGTAGAAAGGGGCTGTCGTCCGGCACAGCGTCCAGGAGCGCCAGCAGGGCGGGGAGGGTGTCCTGGAGCGTCTCGTCGAGTGTTAAAACCTGCCCGGTGACCTTGGCGCGGATGGTGCGCGCGTCATCGCCGTCGTCCACATGGCAGTAGCGCTTGAGCAGGTCCATGACGGGGAAGTAGGGCGTGGCCTTGCCGTAGGACACCGAGGCGCTCTCAAGTACCCGCCAGCCCTGGGTGCGGTGGGAGTGGACAGACTCGTATGCCAGGCGCGACTTGCCCACGCCCGCTTCCCCCACCAGGGCGACCACCTGGCCGTGCCCCGTCTGCGCCCGTGCCATGGCCTGGTGTAACGCCTCCAGCTCCTGCTGCCGCCCCACAAAAGGAGTGAGTCCCCGGGCGGCCGCCGCCTGCAAGCGACGGCGGATGGCACTGGCGCCCACCAGCTCAAACACCTCCACCGGCTCCTCCAGCCCCTTCACCGGTACGGGCCCCAGGGCGGTGACCTGCACCAGACCCTCTACCAGGCGCAGGGTCGTAGCGCTGAGGCGGATGGTCCCCGGCGTGGCCAATTGTTCCATGCGCGCTGCCAGATGGGTCGTCTCCCCAACGGCGGAGTAATCCATGTGCAGGTCGTTGCCAATGGCGCGCACCACCACTTCCCCGGAGTTGAGGCCGACGCGCATGCGCAGCTCCAGACCTCGGGTGCGGCGCACCTCTTCGGTATAGGCACGCATAGCCGTCTGCATGGCCAGGGCCGCGTAGCAGGCACGCAGGGCGTGGTCTTCGTGGGCAATGGGGGCGCCGAAGAGGGCCATGATGCCGTCGCCGAGCACCTGATTCACCGTGCCCTCAAAGCGGTGCACGGCGTCCATCATGTGGTGCAGCGCCGGATCGAGGAGCTGCTGGGCGGCTTCGGGATCGAGGCCCCGGATGAGTTCCGTCGAGTCCTTGAGATCGGCAAAGAGTACCGTAACCTGCTTGCGCTCACCTTCCAGGGCAGGACGGGCCGTGACAATTTTCTCGGCGAGGTGCGCCGGGGTGTAGGCCCGCGGCTCGGTGTCCAGTCGGCGCACCTGGACTGCAGCCGGTTCTGAGGCTGGTGGGGCCGGTGCCGCTACGTCGCCGGTCCAAACCAGGACTCTGCCGTTTTCATCCACGGCTAGACGCTGCGCCTCGATGATTTCGTCCTTCAGGTCTTGCAGGCAGGCATCGTCGAGCTCAAACTGCCGCTTGAGGGCGTTATAGGTCACGCGTCCCCGCTGACGCAGCAGCCCCAGAACCTGATCCAGCACGGCATAAAAGTCCATAGCCACGCCCTCCTGGAAAGGCTGGAAGAAGATGCAGAGAGCCCTGGCGGACTATGATACACTGTAAGCCTCGCAAAGGAAACGCCGAAGCGTCATCGTACGCTGAGCGCAGGCGGGAGAATCTCGATGCCATGCGTCCGCGTACAAGAGGAAGGTTATGGACCCTTTGCCCAAAGTTACCGAAGCCAGCATCCGCCAACATGCCTCTGCTGACTCGTATCACCGTGGCCGTGAGTACCACGAGCAGGGAAGGGCGAAGACGCCCTGCGCCGACGCCGTCGCGCCAGCGGCCCTCCGTTAAAACGCTGCTGGCCGGGCTGGAGCGCGAGCAATTACAGGCCCTGCTGTTACACCTCATCGAGCAGCAGCCCGCCCTGGCCGACGTGGTCGAGGCACAGGTGCACAGGGTACGCATGCAGCCGCTGCTGCGGGTCTTGCAGGGTGAGATCACTCTGATTCCAAGGTTAGAAGCCTTGCAGCGCTAAGGTGCTGCGCACGGCTAATTGCCCCGCCAGTTTGGCGGGGAGGATCGACCTATAATGAGGAAGTATCCATGGCAGACAAGAAACCTCCCAGCTTATACGACATCATTGAGCGGGTCCTGGCGCGGGTGTCTGGGCCAGTACCTATAGACGAGGTGGCCGAACGTGTCCTGGCCATTTACCCGTCTAAGGCCAAGAATCCGCTCACCTCCGTGCGCAGTACCCTACGCCTGGAGCATGCCGGTAAGACCCTGGTGTTCCTGGACCGTCAGACCCTCGTGCCGCTGCACGTTGCCATGCAGGGCGTCAGATTCCGTATTCCCCTGACTCGCGAGGAAGTCGACCGCGGTGTCCTCTATATCGCTCCGGCCTTCGACTGCTTCCGACGCCAGGGCCTAGCACACCAAGATATGCACCTGCTGGATGCTGCCGGACACCCGCTGACTAGCCGCGTGGTGACCCTCAAACAACAGGTGACAGGGCCATTGGGTTCGTTCACCCAGGAGACCCCTGCCTTCGAGCTCGGCACCTGGTACCGCGCCCACCAGGCCCACCACAACGACAGCGTGCTGGTGACCATCGAGGACTGGCAACACGGCCGCTTCCGCTTAGAACATGAACCGGCCAACCAGCGTCGCCAACAGGATATCGAGCGGCAGAACCAGGAGCTGGCTGACGTGCTCTTCGCCATGCTCGAGGCCGCCCGTAATGAACAGCTCTTTGCGCATCAGACCATACCCACGGCGTATGCCCGCCTGTCCGATCCGCGTGGCTATCCGGGAGACCACTGGACCGAAGTCCTCGCCAACGATACCCGGATGCAGTGGGATGGCTTTAGTATCCACTACAGCGATTTTCGTTCGCCGTGGGACGAGATGTTGCTGTTGGCACAGCAGGCGGAGCACGCTCCTCCACAGGAGTCCTATACGCCGGAACAGGCTCGCCAGGTCTACTGCTTCACAGCGGCCCTGTGGCATCGGCCACAGCTCTGGCGCCGTCTGGAGATCCAGGGGGGACAGACGCTGGCCGACTTCGATGCCATCCTGCGCGAGGCGTTTCGCCATGACACGTCCGATCACCTGGGGGGCTTCTGGAAGCTGGTACGGCGAGGGACAGCGCAGCGCTTCCGCGAGATCGACCTGGGGGACATCGATCCCTTCGGAGGCGGCAGCGGTGCTGACCGGCACCTCGCCGGGTTAGGGCTGCAACCTGGGGACGCTCTGAAGTACGTCTACGACTTCGGAGACTGGATCGAGCACCGGCTCACCCTGGAGGAAGTCGCTGCCCTGGAGACGGGGGCCACGTATCCGCGAATCGTGGCCCAAAACGAACCGCGGTACCGGTATTGCCAGGCGTGTCAGGGCAAGAGGCGCAAGAGTAGAGCCACCTGGGTGTGTATCGAGTGCTCCAACGCCCGACAGCAGGACGTATTGGTCTGCGAGAAGTGCCTGATCAAGGATCACGAGGACCATTATGCGGAAGAGATCATTTATTGATGGACTCTCAAGGTCTGCCGCTGAGAACGGAGGGGCATCATGGCACATTATCGGGCAGACCAGGTCGGAGGGAGAGGGAACATGGCAGCATGTCTAAACAGGAGAGCGACATGACAGAGGAGAGAGAGCGGGTCGAGGTGCTCGTCATCGGTGCTGGGGCGTCGGGAGCGGCGTTTACCTGGAGCCTGAGTCAGGCTGGGATCAAGGTCATGTGCCTGGAACAGGGCGGATGGGTGGATCCCCAATCCTACCCCACGATGCTGGACGATTGGGAGCTGTACCGCCAGCACGCCTATCATCCTGACCCGAATTTTCGGCGCCTCCCGGCAGACTATCCGGTCAACGATACAGCTTCGCCTATTGCGCCGCTGATGTACAACGCCGTGGGGGGCAGCACGATTCACTGGAGTGCGCACTTCCCGCGCTTTCGCCCCTCAGACTTCCGTGTGCGTACGCTGGATGGGGTAGCGGACGACTGGCCACTCACCTACGCACAACTGGAGCCGTTTTTCGACCTTAACGACCGCATGATGGGTATCGCTGGCATCACGGGTGACCCGGCCTATCCCCCCAAATCCCCCCGCCAGGTGCCTCCTCTGCCCCTCGGCAAGCTGGGACATACCATCGTCAAAGGTTTTGAGCAGATGGGCTGGCACTGGTGGCCATCCGACACTGCCATCCTCACCCGCCCGTATGATGGGCGCAACGCCTGTAACAACTGCGGACCGTGTGATATCGGGTGCTCCCAGGGCGCCAAAGCCAGTGTGGACATCACCTACTGGCCCAAGGCCCTGGCGCAGGGCACGGTACTCAGGACCCAGGCCCGCGTGCGCGAGATCACCGTGCGCGCAGACGGACTCGCCGATGGCGTGCTGTACTATGATGCAGCAGGCCACATCCAGGAGCAGAAGGCGCGTCTGGTAGTGCTGGCATGCAATGGTATTGGCACGCCGCGCTTGCTCCTCAATTCCCGCTCAGCGCTGTTCCCTGACGGGCTGGCGAATAGCAGCGGTCTGGTAGGCCGCAATTTGATGTTTCATCCCTATGCCATGGTGACCGGCATTTTCCCAGAGCGTCTCGAAGGCTATAAAGGGCCCAATGGATGTAGCATTTTCAGCCAGGAGTTTTACGAGACGGACCTGTCTCGTGGCTTTGTGCGGGGCTATTCCTTTCAGGTGGTACGGGGTTTTGGGCCAGTCGCGACGGCGTTGGGCGGTGCGGTCAGGCAACCCGTGCCGTGGGGTGCGACGCACCGGCTGGTATTCGACGAGCGCTTTGATCGGACAATCACACTGGCCGTCACCGGCGAGGATCTCCCCGAGCCGCACAACCGGGTCGTCTTAGATCCGCAGCTCACTGATAGCGACGGTATTCCTGCACCCCAGGTCAGCTATACGTTGAGTGAGAACAGCCGCAAGATGCTGGCCCACGGTGTTGCACGCGCTACCGAAGTGCTCCAGGCTGCAGGGGCGCTGGAGGTACAGGTCAACCCCCTGTTACGCCCAGCCGGTTGGCATCTCATGGGGACGGCGCGCATGGGCACGCACCGTGCGAACTCCGTGGTTGATGCATACGGCAGCTGTCACGATGTGCCGAATCTGTTTATCATCGACGGCAGCATTCTGGTCACGAGCGCAGCGGTGAACCCTACATCAACGATCCAAGCTCTGGCTCTGTACATCGCTGACCATATCAAGCAGCATGCCCGCCACCTACGCGGGTAAGGCCATACACGACAGGCACACCGAGGAGAGAGATCCCATGGCAGATGTATCGACAGAGTCCCCGGTCTTTTTTGCTGCGGCGCAGCGCGAACTGCTCGTGAGCGTGTTGAACTGCATTGTTCCTGCTGCTGGCGCTTTTCCTGGCGCCGGCGACCTGGGTGTGGCCAGCTACATAGATCGTGTCGTGGGGCAATCCACCGCGCTAAAACGCCTGTTCGCGCAGGGTCTTGTGCAGATTACGCTGATGAGCCAGGCGCAGTATGCCCAGCCCTTCACGATGCTATTAGAGGGACAACGTGATGCTGTCCTGCGTCAGGTTGAAACTATGGCCCCAGAGTTTTTCGAGGTCCTCGTGACCCATACGTATAGCGGCTACTATAGCCATCCCACCATTGTCCGGCTCCTTGGCATGGAGGGGCGGCCGCCGCAGCCGCACGGCCATCATCTGGAACCCCTGGATCTCAGTCTGCTGGACAATATCAAACAACGGCAGCCGATTTATCGCCAGGTGTGAGTGGTCTGTGCATTCTACGGCGTTGTCGGCGGCGGGTGCAGACGAGCGACAAACGCGGCATGCTCAGGACTGCCCAGCCCTTGCTGCACGATGGTCAACACTGTCGCCAGCTCACCCTGCACGAGCGCCGCCGGATCGAGCCACAGACCTGGAAAGACCTCGCTCCGCAACCATCCATTGGCATCTACGGGCAACCGTTCATATTGCCCGGCACGCAGCACGAACCAATCGATAGCCTGCTCTAACACGCGCCAGACGACGTATTCGCGTACCCCATTGCGGCGATAGACGTGCAGCTTGGCGTGCAAATCATAGCTCACCGAGCTGGACGCCACTTCAGCGACCAGTTCTGGGGAGCCCTCGATGTAATCATCGGTACTGAAGCGCGTCTGGCCTCCACGGGCGGGGTCAATGAGCAACAACGCATCCGGTTGCGGCTCATTGTCCAGATCCAACCGGACTGTGCTATTATCGCTCACTTCCACGCCAGGCGTACCCGCAGCGTATTGGCCCAGCCAACTAATCAGATGGGCATGCGGAGCGCCATGGTGACGGTAACGTACCGGAGAAGGCACGTAGACGATCCCTTCAATAAGTTCAGCTTTCTTGAGGTGCGGCATCGCTTCATAGCGCCGCTCAAACTCATCGCGTGTCAGCCGATCGCCGTTCTCCAAGGGTGGCACACCATGCTGGAGGGCCACATGTGGCTTAACAGTGGTGGATGAGACAGCCATAGTCTCCCCTCTCGCAGCTTTGCTCCGTGCTTATCCGCTGACCCGGCTCTGTCTCCCCTTCTCGCGGTCGGCCTGGTAGGCTTTGACGGCGGGGATGATTTCCTTGGTCATCAGATCGATAGCGCGCATGGCCACCTTGTGGGACATCGGACCCTCGCGTCCCCAGAAGATCATGTACCCTGGGTCCACCAGGTCGATGATGTGTTTGAGTTTTTGAATAACCGTATCGGGGTTACCGGTGACGATCTGGTAGGTGGCCTGCGCTTGCTCGTAATCGAGGACCGGGCCACCAGGCGTAATGTTGGCCGCAGCCGTGCGCCTTTGCTCGCGCTGGCCCTGGGCAGCTTCCCGACTGATGTACCCCGGTGGGGCCTGCCAGTGACGTGGGGTGACTCCGAACGACGTCCCGAGCTGCCAGTAAAAATTTCTGCCTTCCTCGTGGGCTTGCTCGTCGGTGTCGGCGACGCTCACCCGGATAGCGTACCCACGCTGCTCGGGCGTGGCCGTATACCCCTGTGCCTCGGCCACCTGGTCATAGAGATCGTAAATCTCCTCAATGAGATCCAGCGGCGGGGCCAGGGCAATGTAGGGATAGCGATGTTCCGCGGCCCAGCGCACTGACTCCGGGCTCGCCACACCGGGAATCCAGATGGGTGGGTGGGGCTTTTGCAGAGGCTTGACCCAGGGGTTAACCACCCGGTAGTCATAGTGCCGGCCCTCCCAGCGGAAAGGGCCCGGGGTCGTCCAGGCTTTGACAATCAGGTTGTGCGCCTCGTCAAAGCGCTCCCGGTTGTAGACCGGATTGGTATTGGTGGCGATGCTTTCCTGGCCGATGCCGCGCACAAAGCCACAGACCACCCGACCCCCTGATAAAATATCGATCATAGCGATCTCTTCGGCTACACGCAGCGGGTTATCGTGGATGGGGAGCACGTTGCCCAGAAAGACGATGCGGCCTTTCTTCGTGATTCGGGACAGTATAGAACCAATCACATTGACCGACGGCATCATGCAGAGCGGATTGTTGTGGTGCTCGTTAATCATTACACCGTCGAAGCCGGACTCGCTGCAGTACTGCAGCTCATCGAAGTACATACTGTATAGCTCTTGGGCCCGTTCGGGGCTAAAATGCTCGTTGGGAAACATCAAGTTATTGTAGCCGTGCTGTCGGGCCTGATCCTGCGGATATGCCGTGTATCCCATTTCGGTGAAGAAGTAAACTTCCTTGACCATGTCGGGCCTCCTCCTCCAGAGCGCTGGCTCACTCAGCCTGGGCCAGGGCAAGTACCCTGGAGGTGCTGTAGCGCATCAAGGCGCTGTCAAGAAATCCAGGACCACCTGTACAAACTCTGTAGGCTTCTCCATCTCCGGCATGTGGCCGCACTTGTCCAGGATCTGCGCAGTTGCACCCGGGATGGCGCGCGCATAGAGCTGGCAGACGTTGAGTGGAATGATCGCATCCTCGCGTCCCCAGACCAGCAATGTTGGCGTGGCGATACCGCGCAGCAAGGTGGGAAGCGTATGGCTGCGCATATACGGCTTCCAGAGCAAACGGCTGGCCATCTCCCGATTGCTCTCAGCCTGGAACTCTGCCTCGGGCGTCCAGGATTTTCCATAGTACAGAATATATTCGGGGACATGCTCAGGGTCGTAGAGCGCTTGCGCAAACGCTTCCCTGGGGGCATGCACGAAGTAGTCCCAGACTTCACCGACCTCCGGCTTCAGGCCCGCTGCGCCTACCAGGACCATCTTCTTAAAGAGAGCGGCATTGACAGTAGCGATCTCCGCGGCAATCCAGCCCCCCATGGAGCAGCCGATGACGTTGAGCGGCTGGGGCAACTGCAGGGCACGGACAAACCAGCTGACCCAGGCCGCCAGATCGCGCACGCTAATAATCCAGTCGGGGCGGGCTGACTGGCCAAAGCCAGGCAGGGAAGGTACGTACACCGTAAAGTGCTCGGCTAGCAGCTCGTAGGCCCGGAGCCAGCCAGGGACCCCTAACTCGCCGTGCAGTACCAGGAGTGGCTCGCCTGTACCCCCCTGGTGGAGCTGGAGCCGGACGTCTGCTACCTCGACAAAGGTTTCAGTATAATTTCCTGCGGTCATGCCATTCCCCCTTGCGCCTGGAATGCACGCCATGGCTCATCCATATAGACGCCTGCTGAGCGCAGTCTACCAGAGTCTCCCCAGAGCAACAAGCTTCCAGTCATGCCGACGCTGTCGGCATGTGCAGGGAGACGGCAGGCTAGAGTATAATCCGCTGTGCAGCGCCTCCGTATGGCTGGCAACGATATGGTGCTGTTCGAGTACCTCAATGGGTATTAGGACTTCTCGCGAAGCGTTCGACGATGACTCCTGTGGCACACCTGTCGCTCATCCAGGCCCGACGACTTGCGTTACGCTCTCTGGCGCCCGAGTTGCAATCGCCCTCGGTACCAGAGGTCGTACGACGCCTGGGCTACGTCCAGATCGATACCATTGCGGTCATTGAACGGGCGCACCACCACGTGCTCTGGACGCGATTGCCGACCTACGAGGCGTCGCAACTCGACCGCGCCCAAGGCGCGGAGCGGCAGGTGCTTGAGTACTGGTCCCATGCCGCCGCCTACCTACCTATGGAAGATTACCGCTTCTGCCTGCCCCGCATGGCAGCCTCCCGCCGCCGCCATGCCGCCTGGTTCCGCGCCCACAAGCCGCTCACACAGCATGTCTTGCAGCGCATCCGCGCGGAAGGCCCACGGCGCGCTGCAGATTTCGAGGCTGAGCCAGGACACCGTGCCGGTCCCTGGTGGGACTGGAAACCGGCCAAACTCGCCCTGGAGTATCTGTTCCACGCTGGGGACCTATTAGTAACGTATCGACGCGGCTTTCAGAAGTACTTTGATCTCGCCGAACGTGTCCTGCCCTCCCATGTCAACACTACCAAGCCTACACCCCTGGCGTATGGTCGGCACCTCATTCGCCGGACCCTGGAATGCCATGGCCTGGCGACCGAGAGGGAGATCACCTATGCGAAGCCGTATGCCCGTACCGCCGTGCGGCAGGCTGTGCAGGCCATGACCGAGCAGGGTACACTCATCCCGGTCACGGTCGAGGGCTTATCTGAGGTTTATTTTGTGCAACCAGACCACCTGGAGCAGACTCTGACCGTACCTTTGGACTCTGCGCCAACGGCCGCGCCAGTGCGCCTTCTGTCTCCCTTTGATAACCTGGTCATTCAGCGCAAACGTCTGCAACAGTTGTTCGGCTTTCATTACCAGATCGAATGCTATGTGCCCGCAGCCAAGAGGCAATATGGCTATTTCTGCTTGCCGATTCTCTGGGGTGAGCGCTTTGTCGGACGCATTGACCCGAAGGCGCACCGGTCCACGAGACAACTTGCGATCCTCTCCTGCTCTGTGGACAGTGAACTGCATGGTAACGCGGATTTCTGGGCCGCATTCTCGCAGGCGTTACAGACTTTCGCCGCGTTTAATGGGTGTACGTCTGTCATGTGGCCTAACCCGCTATAGACACCACGGCACCAGTTGCCGTACGCCCCTGGGCGCGGTAGTGGCCGATGGCCTGCAGCAGCGGTTCGTCGGTGAGCGAGTACAGCACCGCGTCGCTGGCCGTCTCCAGGTTAACGTGCCGTCGCCACATATTCGCCGGCACGACCAGAATATCGTTCCGGCTCCAGGCCAGGCGCTGGCCGTTGACCTCGGTATAGCCGCGTCCCTCCATGACGGTGTACACGGTGCTGGCGGTATGACGGAAGGGACACGTCCGCTCGCCTGGGCGTAGGAGCTGTGCCTTGTAGGTCAAAGTCGGGAAGACAGGGCGACCGTTCATCGGATTAATAAACTCGACGAGGATACCATCCCACGGGCTGCTCATCTGGTCGCGCAGGCTGGCGAGGGTCTGGCGTACGTCCGCACCCCGGAAGTGGAACATGGGCGTGCCACCCTGGCCGCTGCCCCGCGTCTCGGGCAGGAAGCGTGGCACCAGGCCACCCGTGCCATAGAGTTTTTGTGAAAAGCCCGTCTCGGGCGAGGCGTTGTCCAGGTGGTCAGGGACGTCATGCCGCATCCAGATCAGATCGAGGTATTCGAGGAGTGGCCAGTCGAGCACGTCCATCCAGATGACCGGCTCCTGGTCGTCATTGCCGTGGCCGTGCCAGGTCCCGGCTGGCGTGAAAATTAAATCTCCGCGGCTGGCGGCGCACAGCTCGCCCTCGATGAGCGTATAACCGCCGGTATCGGACAGAATCGTCCGGCTCGCACTCGGTGTATGCAGATGTTGCGGTGCCTGGTCGCCTGGCTTGTAGATCGAGACCGCGACCCGGATCGTATTGGTCACCCGCAGCGCACCCGACAGGCCCGGGTTGGTCAGCAGAAACTGCTGGCGCTCGGTGAACTCCAGCGGCGCTATCTCAGCAATACGATGCAAATAGGGTTCGATCTCAGCCCATCTCCAGACATGCGGGAGCACGCGCAGTGGCCCTGAACGCGGGGATGCCGCCCCAGGCGGCGCAGGGGCTGGTACCGGCTCCTCGGCGGCTTCATGCCAGGGGCGTTGCAAGGGCTGGTTGGCACGCGTGCGGAGCCAGATGTGTAAGGGCGCCGCTTCCTCATTCAGGCGCTCCAGTTCGGCAAGTGCCGCCTCAGGTAGGGTCGTATCAGCAAGCGTATCAGATAGCAGTCTCGCCATCGTTATCCTCCCGGCACCACAGACCGCCTATTTACCCTCGTAGAGTTCTTCGGTGAGTCTGGAGTCCTGTAAAGCCAGGTATTGCTGTTTGCTCATGTTCGGAGAGCTCGTGGCGAGGACCTCTCTAGCCTTCGCGGCGTCTTCTGCGAGCAAATCAATGACGGTCAGCGCCATCGCTTTCGCCGGATTGATCACCGCCTGGATATAGTCTTGGATGATGTAGTCGGCCCCATGGCCCGTCCCCGTTGCCGCTGTGGTGTATGGGTGAATCACGGGCATGATCTGACTCAAGTCGCCCATGTCCGTTGAGCCGCCGCGATTACGCGTGGGGGGGTGCGTCGCCAGGTTGTCCTCCCCCACTAGCTGAGCCGCATTGCGTTTGAAGAGCTCCATCATGGGCTGGTTATTGACCATAGGTAAATACCCCGGGATGGTCACAATATTGACTTTGGCGCCCATGGCCAGAGCCCCGGCGCGCAGACAGCGATCCATCTTCATGTTCGCATCCGCGATGACCTCGGCGTTGCGGCCACGCACCCGGCCTTCGTAGCGCACATCGGCCGGCACCGCATTGACCGAGGCGCCACCGCTGGTGAGGATCCCGTGCAGGCGCATCGTATCTTCGTTGCGTAAAGTTTCGCGCTGCGTGTTCAGCGCATTCAACGCCACCATGGCAGCCTGCAAGGCATTGATGCCCTGATGCGGAGCACTCCCGGCATGAGCTGATTTGCCGATGAAGCGCACAAATTTGACCACATGGCCATTGCTGGTCCCACCCAGGGCAAACTTCGCAGTTTCAGCAGAGGACGAGGAGGTGTGCACCATCATGGCCAGGTCCACATCGTCGAAGGCGCCGAGCCGGATGAGTTCTTGCTTCCCGGCCATCAGGCCAAGCTTGCCTTCCTGGTGCAGGTTCCAGCGGTACTGCACATCAATGAATTCCTCTGCCGGCACGGCCATCAGGGCGACGTTCCCCGCCAGGGCTGCGTGCCCCTCCAGGGCTTTGAGGCCGACCGCGGCCCCCAGCATCATGGCGACCTGGCAGTGATGACCGCAGGCGTGTGCTGCCCCCGTATTGGGGTCGGCGTGCGGGTGCCCGGGCACGCGCAGAGAGTCTAACTCGCCAAGCACGGCCACGGTCGGGCCGGGTGTGCCGCCACGGATGTAGCCTTTGATGCCCGTCAGGGCAAGGCCAGTGTCGTGGGCAATGTCGAGTTCGTGAAGCTTTTCACTGACCAAACGCGCCGTGTTGACCTCCTGAAAGCCAGGCTCCGGGTGGGCCAGGATGGTCTTGGCAACGTCGATGAGCCAGGCACTCCGTGCCTCGATGAGAGCCTGGGTTTGCGCCTTCAGTTCTTCTATGGTTGCCATGGTATTACTCCGTGTATGAGGCTTCCTCAAACATACTGCGCATTAGCGACAGGTACTGGGCTTTGTTGAGTGGTGCCTGATAATCCGCCTTGATTGTCCTGGCATGGTGCGCCCCATTGGCGAGCAGATCAATCACCGTCATGGCCATGGCTTTAGCGGCGGTCAGGACACCCAGCTCGTAGTCCTGGACGAGGTAATCACTGCCGTGACCAGTGCCGGTGGCGGCCACGACATAGGGATGAATGACGGGCATGATCTGTGACACATCGCCCATGTCCGTAGAGCCGGTGCGATGCCCGAGCTGCGTGATGTTGGACTCTCCCACTAACACCGCGGCATTGGCCCCATAGATGTCGAGCATGGAGGGGTTGTTTTGCATTGGTAGATAGCCAGGCAAAGTGGTGACCTCGACGCGCCCGCCGACGGCCATGGCGCCAGCGCGCAGGGCACGGTCGACCTGCTGGTTGGCCGTTAAAAATGCCTCAATGGTTTTACCACGCACGAATGTTTCCATGTGCACGTCGGCTGGCACGGAACTCACGGCAATGCCACCCTGCGTGATGATAGGATGAATGCGTATGGTGTCTTCATCGCGGTACGTCTCGCGCTGGGCGTGGATGGCGGACATGGCAATCATGGCGGCATTCAGTGCGTTGATGCCCTGGTGCGGTGCCCCCCCGGCATGCGCCGCCTTGCCGAGAAAGCGAATATGTTTGGCGACGATACCATTGTTCGTGCCGCCGTAGGCGATTTTGCCCTTTTCGGTCTGGCTGCTGGAGGTGTGCGTCATCATGGCGAGATCGACGTCATCGAGGGCACCCAGGCGAATAAACTCTGGCTTGCCACCGAGAAACTCGAGTTTCCCCTCCCGCCGCAATTGATCGCGATAGGCGATCTCAATGTACTCCTCGGCCGGCACGGCCAGCAGCGCCACTCGCCCTGCCAGATTGGGCAACACGCCGGCCTCCTTGAGGCTGACCCCCACCGCCAGCATCATGGCAATCTGACAGTGGTGTCCGCAGGCATGCGCCGCCGCGGTGGTGGGGTCGGCATGCGGATGGTCCAGCACTTTCAACGAGTCCAGTTCGCCCATCACCGCTACGGTGGGTCCAGCATTGCCGGTTTCGAGCATGCCCTTGAGGCCCGTCAGGGCAATGCCGTCCTGAAAGGGGATACCAAACTCACGAAACTTGCGGGCCGTGAGCTGCGATGTCTTCTGCTCGCGAAATCCTGGCTCGGGATGATGCAGTATCGTCCGGGCGACCTCGATCAGTTCCTGACCGCGCCGGTCGATAGCCTCCTGCACCGCCACTTTGAGTGCCTCTGTGCTAGGCATATGTTCTCCTATGCGTCACAGTGAACGTGAGGCGAATGTGAAAGTAGACATTGAGAGGCCATACATAGACCTCAAGCAAGTTGCTCACTCAGCGAAGAGTTCCTCAAGAGTATACAGCTTGCGTTTTTTCTTGATGTCTTCCAACCCTCGGCGGATTTCCACCACCAGTTCCGCTGAGGATCTGTCAGCCACGCGCCTCGGTACACAAGCAGGCGGCGAGATTGGTCACGGGACCGATCGCCGCGTAGTCCACCCGACCCTCGAAGCCGATCATGCCCACTGGCTCTGTCCGTACGCATAGCGCACGCCACACAAGAAATAGCTAGGGGCGATAGGTGGACGAATCGTCTGGTTGGCCCGCCCCTGCTGCCACGCGATAGGCGCATCGCCGCGCCCCGACCACCATATGCTCCGTGCGCTCAACCGTGACATCCTGGCCGAGGACCGCTCGAAAGACTTCGAGCTCTTTGCCGCACAACCCCGTACACGCCACTGCAGCCGCACAGATCGGGCAGTGTTTCTCGATCAAGAGGAACGACCCATCCGCTTGCGACTGCACTTCAGCCATGTACCCCTCCTCCGTGCGCATGGCTGCGAGCGCTTCTACGCGTTGCCGCAGGGTGCTCTGACCGGCCATCTGCTGGTCATAGGCAGCGATCTGCTGGTGGGTGCGCACCTCTAAAAGTCGCTCTAAGCCTGCTGCCCCAAACGCCTCAGTCACCGACGTGAGCAAACTGACCGTCAATTCGGCATAGGCCTCGGGAAAGAGCCGATCTGCCGCGGGGGTTAATTGCCACAGCTTGGCAGGGCGACCGATGGGGCGTGGCACCTCGTGGTAGGTGATTAAGTGTTCGTCCTGGAGCGCATACAAATGCTGCCGCACTGCCATGGCCGACAGATGTAGACGCGCCGCGAGCGTCTGAGCGTCGAGCGCTCCCTCCTGTTTGAGGAGGTGTACAATAGCCCGTCGCGTCCGGATAGTCGTCGGTTTTTTGGATGGTTTCTTCTTCATGCTTACCAAGCTAAATAAAAATCTTTACAAAGTCAATATAGTCGCATATGCTACTTTCTAAAGTTTTCCCTTTGGAAATGAGAGCGAACGAAGGAGAGTCCTATGCTACCCATCCGCGGTCTGTACGAAGTGGCCATTCCCGTGAAAGACCTTCCCAGAGCTGAAACCTTCTACCGGGACGTGCTTGGTCTGGAAGTAGGACTGCGGGATGAACGCCGGCCCTGGTTATTCTTACGAGCCGGAGGCCAGGCCGGTATGCTGGTGCTGCAGGAAGACAAAGGAGAATGGCCCCCACAGCATCTAGCCTTCACGGTCGATGCCGACGAGATTGAGCGCGCTGCGGCGACGCTCCGGGAGCATGGAGTCACGGTGCGCGGACCGGTGTTCCACGCCTGGATGCCAGCCACGTCGGTCTATTTTACCGATCCAGACGGTCATCAGTTAGAACTGTGTGCTCCGACGCATAAGCCCTAGACGAAATACCTACAGTGATGCAGTCTGCCGCATCGTGGTCGGCACTATTTCATGGCCGTCGCCTGGCCTATACTGTGCTCCTCACCCTCAGCATCGGCATCCACGCGCTTGGGATGCACATGCTCGGCACGGTGTTACCCTCTATTGTGACCGACCTCGGTGGTGCCGCATTTTACGCCTGGGCGACGCTGCTGTACACAATCGCCTCCATCATCGGTACGGTGTGCGGTGGGCTCGTCACAGCACGGCTGGATCTGCGGCGTGGCTACCTGGTGGGGGCACTGGTCTTGCTTGGAGGCTCGGTCGGCTGCGCCATAGCCCCGCACATCGCGGTACTACTGCTCGCCCGCACGCTCCAGGGTCTCGGTAGCGGCCTGCTGGTAGCTATAGCCTACAGCATGGTCAGCGAGTTGTACGTTGACGTCCTGCGGCCGCGTGTGCTGTCGGCCATCTCTGGGATGTGGGGGGTGGCAGCCTTGCTCGGACCCATGGTAGGCGGCATGTTCGCCGCCAGTGGATGGTGGCGCGGGTCCTTCTGGATCACGGCGCCAGTGCTCCTGCCCCTGAGTATCCTGGCCTGGTATACCTTGCCCCCTGGGGAGAGCCAGAGAGTACCGGGGCCTGTCCCCTTGCTGCGGCTCGCCCTGCTGGGCATCGGGGTGCTTGGCGTGGCGGCGAGTGGCCAGGTCATGTCCCTGGGGCTGCGAGTCGTCCTGATCGGGAGCGCCGCGATCCTCGTCGGGTGGGCTTTTTATCTTGATGCCCGCGCTGCCAACCGCCTGTTTCCTTCACAGCCATTGTCGCTCAATACTTCCGTAGGAACCGCCTCCTGGATCTTCTTACTGTTTGGTATAACGACCAGCCAGGCCACGGTGTTCTTGCCATTGACGGTGCATGTGCTGTACGGTGTGTCGCTGCTGGCGGCCGGCTACATCACCGCCCTCCTCTCCATCGCCTGGACCATCACGGCCCTGTACAGCGCCAGTTTACTGGACCGCTGGGTGCGCCTGGCGGTGGTGCTTGGTCCGCTGGTCATGGTCAGCGGCGGCGTGGGGCTGGCGGTGTCTATCGCCCATGGACCACTGCCCCTCCTGGGCCTGTGCGCGGCACTGATTGGAGCTGGCATCGGTGTCTGCTTCGCGCACATCAGTAGCTGGAGCATCATGGCAGCACGCCCGGGTGAAAGTATCCTGACTGCGTCGTCCATCCCGACTATCCAGTCGCTGGGGATCGCTTTTGGTGCGGCCATCGCTGGTCTGGTGGCGAACACTGCTGGGCTGGCTACGGAAATCTCGCTCGCTACTGTCACCGCGGCGGCGACCTGGGTCTACCAGCTTGGCATCATCGCCCCAGCCGTCCTCGCTGGCCTGGCGTGGCGCCTGGTGCGGCTCCACCAGCGCATGCAGCGTGGCATACGTCTACAGAATATCCGCGCAGAGTATTGACAGGACAATGTACTGAGAGCACAATAGTGGCGACTAATTGTTCCTGGGATACTGAACGTGGCAGGCTGTTTGAGAAAGTAAGCAGGCAAAGTCTCGTCGCATCGAACATCTTCTCTCAGGAGGTGATGGAATGGCTAGTGAAGATATTGCGTTGATGGCTCACCTTATGCGCCGCGCTGGCTTTGGAGCAAGTCGCGAAGAGTTGGAGGCCCGGGCGGCGAGAGGCTATGAGGCGACGGTCGAGGAGCTGGTGAACCCGGTAGCCGAACCCGTTGACAGGCATGACTTCTACCGATACCACCCTGGGTTCTGGAAGCCCATAACCTCCCCTGGCATGGGGGGCGCGGCGTGGTTTCATACCATGCTGACCACGAAACGGCCGCTGGAGGAGAAGATGGTGCTCTTCTGGCACCACGTATTCGCCACCGGTCAGTCGAAGATTGATAACTGGCACGAACTCATCAACCAGGCCGATATGCTCCGCGACAAGGGCATGGGCAACTACCGCGATCTGCTGGTCGCACTGGCCAAGAACCCGGCCATGATCTACTGGCTGGACAACTGCGACAACCACGGCCATGCGGTCAACGAAAACTGGGGCCGGGAGTTGCTCGAACTGTTCAGCCTGGGCGTGGGTATGGACGGGCATCCCAACTACACGGAGACGGACGTCCGGGAGGCCTCCCGGGCTTTCACCGGCTGGACCATCGCGCAGGCGCCACCGCGCGGCTACTATAACCGCTGGGACTGGGAATTCGAGTACATCGAGGAAGATCACGATGATGGCGAAAAAACCTTTCTTGGCCATACCGGCAACTTCGACGGTGAGGACATTATCGACATCGTCGTGCAGCAGCCGTCCTGTCACCGCTTTATTGCCCGCCATCTGTATAACTTCTTCGTCGCCGATGAAGCGCAGGTGCCAGCGTGGATGACGACACCACCGCGCGACCCCGAGGCCGTCGATACGATAGCCAGGGCCTTCAAGGACTCGCACTACGACATGCGCTCGACGTTGCGGGTGCTGTTTAACTCCGACTTCTTCAAGAATGCCCGCTTTGCCAAAATCAAGAGCCCCGCTGAGGTCGTCGTCGGTCTCATGCGGCTGGCCGGCGGCTTCGAGTTCCCTGGACCAGGGATTGGCAATCTCGCGAAGAATCCGACCTACATGGGGCAGGAGCTCCTGAACCCGCCCAGCGTGGAAGGATGGCACACCGGTGCTGAGTGGATCAATAGCGGCACGCTGATGAAGCGGATCAACTTCGCTGCCGGTCTCCTGGGTGATACCAACCGCCCAGGCATTCGTGCGCTCATTAACCGGCTCAAGGCACAGGGTGACCTATCACCAGAGGGGTTTGTAGATAGTTGCCTGGATCTCATCGGCCCGCTGCAAGTAGAGTCGGAGGTCCGCCAGAACCTGGTAGCGCATGCCAAAGAAGACGGTGTCCTGCGCTGGGGCACCGAGCAGGAGGCCAACACCTCCAGTGCACGAGTTGGGGAAATGCTGCAATTGATTGCCTCTGTACGCGAATTCCAGTATGCCTAACTATGGACAATGAAAGGAGCATATAATGGCTACGACTGAGAAACCTCCTGTGCTGGTCGTACTTCAACTCTCCGGTGGGAACGACTACATGAATACGGTGGTGCCCTACAAGGATCCGCTGTATTGGGACTACCGCCCGCGCGTAGCGCTCCCTGAAGACCAGATACTTCTCTTGGACAACGATGTCGGTCTGCACCCCAGCATGGGGCCTATACGTGACATGTACAACCAGGGGAAGGTGGCGATCATCCATGGGGTGGGCTATCCGAACTCGGTGCGGTCGCACTTTCGCTCGATGGACATCTGGCACACCTGTGAGCCGGACAAAACGGGGACCGAGGGCTGGCTCGGTCTTGCGACCCGTGAACTCGACCCGCACAAAGATAATATCGTCACTGCGGTCAGCTTTGGCCCCAGCATGTTCCGCGCCCTCGTAATGCCTGGGGTGCCGGTGGCCTGCGTCGACGACCTCGATACCTACGGTCTCCTCACCGGGATATCCCCAGCTCAGCAGCGCACCAAGATCCTGGAAAAGTTTGCGCAGAACTACTCGCCCGTGATTGGGACGGACGAGGTCATGAAGTATTTGGGGCAGACAGGGCTGGAAGCCATGGAGGGTGCGGACATCCTGAAAGTGGCTCCGCAAAAGTACTCCTCCACGGTGGAGTATCCCAACACCTCCATAGCTAAAAAGCTCAAGGGCATCGCGCAGGTGCACTTCGCCGATCTGGGCAGCCGTGTTTTCTATTGTGACCACCTCGGCTTCGACACACACGCCAATCAGATGGGTGTCCATGCCACCCTGTGGACTGACGTGTCCAATGCCATCGAGGCCTTCTTCGCTGACCTCAGGGAACACAATGCCGCCGATAATGTACTCATGTTCCTGTTCACCGAGTTCGGTCGGCGTGTGCGCGATAACGGCTCGGGCACAGACCACGGCGCGGGTGGTGCGGCCTTCGCGATTGGAGACGCGGTGAAGGGTGGGCAGTATGGCGAGTATCCGTCCAGGAAGGCGGAAGACTTGACGCAGGGCGACCTAGCTCCCAATCTGGACTTCCGTGGCCTGTACTCCACCATTTTAGAGGACTGGCTGCACGTCGACGCCAAGCCCATCGTCAAAGGCTCATTTGAGAAACCGCGTTTTCTCTAAAGCGTGAGGTTTTGACGGGCACTTGCTTTCCCCTCTCCCCCTAGGGAGAGGGGGCAAAGCATCCAGATGCATGGAGAGAAGGGGGGAGCGATGCTTACGACAGTAGCAGCTGGCCGCGTCTTTGACTTCAGTCATGCTGTGGGGCGAGGGTCTATCTCAGGGGAGGGGTTTCGCCTCTGTGTTGCCTTAGCCGCTGGCGAGGGCGATACTATCTATGCCGCCAACCGAGGCTGGGAGCAGGTGATGAATGTCCCCTGGAACAAGACCCAGCTAGGAACCCGCGTAGGAAAGCTCACCGTCGGACCGGTACCGGGCGATGAGGAGGCGGTGAGCGATTTCTCCCGCCCGGGCGATGGTCCTGGTGAGATGATCTGGCCCGCCGGCATTGCGCTGGATAGCGAGGAAAATGTCTACGTCACCGACGAGTGGCTCAACCGCGTCTCCGTCTTCGATAAGGACGGCAACTTCCTGCGTTGCTGGGGCTCGGCTGGGAGTGGTGACGGCGAGTTTGACGGTCCCTCAGGGATCGCCATTGACCAGCAGGATGTTCTATTCATCGTTGACAGCCGTAACCATCGTATACAGAAGTTCACCAAGGACGGTGAGTTCCTGGCCAAATGGGGCAGCCTTGGCAGCGCCGAGGGCCAGCTCAACTCTCCGTGGGGTATCACCATAGACCAGCAGGGTGACGTCTACGTCGCCGACCATAAGAACCACCGCGTGCAGAAGTTCACCCCCGACGGTGCGTTCATCATGCAGTTTGGCCGCGGTTATGGGTCCGGCAAGGGCCAGTTGAATCGCCCCTCCGACGTGGCTGTCGACTCTGAGGGTGATGTGTATGTGTGTGACTGGGCGAACCATCGCGTGCAAATCTTCGGCCCGGATGGCACGGTTGTCACCAGTCTCTATGGTGATGCCCAGGAACTCTCCAAATGGGCCAAGATGACGCTAGCGGCCAGCCCTGATGCGATGAAACGGCGTCGCGAAGTGCGCAGCCTGGAGCGCGAATGGCGCTTCTCCTACCCGACGGCCGTGATCTTCGACGAGAAGCACGGTCGGGTCATCGTGTCGGACACGCAGCGCAACCGGCTCCAGATCTACAACAAGGTGAAGAACTACACCACGGCGGCGCGCACCATTTAGCGCGCCCGCCCGAACCGGTCTACGCTCCCTTCGCCGCGCCACAGGTTACGAATTACCCACCTATCCTGGACGCGACGAGGGCGGGTCGGCTCCTGCTGTAGCACACCGGGCTATCTGGTGCGCACCTGTGTGGACGTGTCATCCTGCCTCCACTCCCGCTGTGATTCCAGGGCAATCTCATAGTCGAAATTGGCTCTGGCTATTACAACGCTTGGCGGCTGTGCCCCCTCCACCTAGAGATTTTTTTACGCCTTGCCTTGCCTTGACCCTGATCAAAGACATCGATACGATGGTGCCAGTCTGAAGGAACCTTTCACCCCTGGAGGAGGAGTCTATGGATATCGGCTTTATTGGCGTCGGCAATATGGGAGCTGGCATGGCGAACAATCTGCTCAAGGCTGGCTATACTCTCACAATCAACGATATCCGGCGGGATGCGGCCGGCCCGCTGCTCGAAAAAGGCGCCAGATGGGCTGAGACGCCCCAGCAAGTTGCCATGCAGAGCGAGGTTACCTTCACCTCTCTGCCTGGCCCTCCTGAGGTGGAGGCAGTGGCGCTGGGGACGGAAGGGATTCTGGCGGGCATAAAACCGGGGGCGGTGTACATCGACCTCAGCTCGAACTCTCCCACGCTGGTGCGACGGCTGCACGACATCTTTCGCGAGCGGGGCGTGCATATGCTCGATGCGCCGGTAAGCGGTGGAGTGATCGGGGCACGTACAGGTTTGCTGGCGGTGATGGTGGGAGGCGACGAGGCCCTGTACCAACGGGTCAAGCCGGTGTTGGATGCGATTGGGGATAATGTGGTGTATTGTGGCGCCATTGGCACCGGCTCAATTTGCAAACTGGTCCACAACACTATCTCAGCGATCACCAGTCAGGCCATCACCGAACTATTCACGCTCGGGGTGAAGGCAGGAGCGGATCCCAAAGCTCTGTGGGAGACCACGCGCCGTGGCGCCTTTGGCCGTGGCGCTGGCGGCATTCATCGTCTGCCGGAGAGCTGGTTCAGTGGCGACTTTGAGCCGGATTGGGACAAGGGTTTCTTTGCGACCAAACTGATGCGCAAGGACGTCGGGCTGGCCACGCAACTGGCACGGGAATTCCAGGTCCCTATGGCCCTGGCGGCTCTCACCGAGCAGGAGTTGATCGAGGCCATGAACCGCGGTTGGGGTGATAACCCCACTACGATCGTCCGCCTCTTGCAAGAAGAGCGAGCCGGTGTGCAGCTCAGGGGGAACTTTCCGGCGGGCAATACGCGCCTGGTCATCGAGGAATAACCTGCGAAAGGAGGAGCATGCGCACGGGTGCCGAGTATCTGGAGAGTCTGCGCCATGGGCGCAAGGTGTGGGTGATGGGCGAGGGCCGGGTGGATGACGTGACGACGCATCCTGCCACCAGCGCCATGGCCCGAGAGTATGTCGCCTGGTATGATCGTCACTTTGACTCTGCATGGCAGGACGTGCTGCTGACGTCGCAGCAGGCCGGCGAGGAACGCATCCCACTGGCCTTCCTTGTCCCTACGAGTTCAGATGACCTGCGTCGGATGGGGAAGTCTTATGCAGCCACGATATTTCTCAGCGCCGGCAACATCACCCACACGCCTGCCTACGGCAACTTGATTGCGCTCGGCATCCTCGATGCTGTGCAGAGGCTGAATCCGTCACCTGACCATGTCGCGACGGCGGCACGGTATCGGGACTGGATCGCGCGCACTGGCCGCTTCCTCACCTTCGCCGGAGGTGGAGCGACGATTGGGTACAGGCTGCGCGAGGATCCCAACGAGCGGGCTTCGATGCGCCTGATCAAAGAGACCGACGCCGGCATCGTAGTGAGCGGCAAAGTGGGCATGCACACCAGCGTTCCCTTTGCCGAGGACGTCTACATAGGCACGATCGGTGCGGTCACGTGCGGTGCGCATCGAGTCACGTGCGTCGTGCCAGTGGCATCGCCGGGTGTCACCGTGGTATGCCGCAAGATGGCGGTCAGGCACAAGAACCCGTTCATAGCGCCCCTGAGCAACCGCTTCGATGAACTCGATGCGCAGATGTGGCTCGACAATGTCTTCATCCCGTGGGACAGGGTCTTTTTCACGGAACCACCACCGGGGACAACCGGACCGCCGCCGTTTGAGCCGCGCCGCGGCCAGGCGATCACGTCCTGGCTCTTCTGGCATCAGCTGTACTGCTGGCTGTCCAAGGCGGAGTTCACCCTGGGCCTGGCTCTGGCCTGCACCGACGCCATGGGTCTGCGAGAGGACCCGCAGACCATCGAGTATCTGGTCGACCTCGTGGTGGACGTGCAGACGGTGTCGAGCTGCATCACCGCCGCCGAGCGCGACCCCGAGGAGACGCAAGCCGGCTATTACTTTCCGGGTCTGCCCCATATAGCAGCGGGGAGTATTGCCATGCTCAAAGCACGTCAGCGCATCACCGAGATACTGCGGATCCTGCCCGGCTCATCGCTTGTGGTCGCTCCCGCTGACACCGATCTCGCAGACCCGGAGATGGCCGCCGGCCTGGAGGAATCGTTTGGTGGTGGTGGGTACACAGCTCTCCAGCGCGCCGCACTGCTGCAGATGGCCTGGGATCACATCTCATCCGACCTGGACAGCCGCGAATCGGCGTTTGAACTCCATGCCAACGGTGGTTTGCCGACCTGGCGTAACCGGCTGCGGAGCTGGTTTGACCGTTATAATGAGCTGGCGAACGGCGTACTGAGCCTGTTAGACATTGCGATGCCGACGATTGACATGACCAGCATCCGCATTGTGCCGCAAGGGCCACGGCGGCCAGTGAGCGTTCCAGCCCGTAGTAGTGCCAACTCGCCCACGAAGAGTGCATCGTCCACGACAACCTGAGACTGGGTACAGTCACTGCAATTGACAAAAGCGGGCCAGCGTTAGACAATCGGCTCCGAGACAGGTTCATCCTTTGAATCGAGGCGTACAGATGCACACGGAGGGCGGGCTATGGCGGCATATGACGTAGTGATTCGTGGCGGCACTATTGTGGATGGTACGGGTATCCCAAAGTATCGGGCCGATCTGGCCATCAAGGATGGTCGGGTTGCCCTCATTAGTGGTCGTATCAGCTCTGGAGGCGCCACAGAACTCGATGCCACAGGCTGCATTGTGGCCCCTGGAGCAGTCGACTTGCATACCCACTATGACGCGCAGCTGAACTGGGACCCCTATGCTTCGTTGTCTGGGTGGTTTGGCGTGACCTCGATTAGCATTGGCCAGTGCGGTTTTGGCTTTGCGCCAACGCGACCTGAAGATCGGGAACTCAATATGCGCATGATGAACCGCATTGAGGCCATTCCTCTGCGGTCAATGCAGCTCGGCATGCGTTGGGACTGGGTTACCTTCCCTGAGTACCTCGATAGCCTGGACCGTCAAGGGCTGGGTATCAACGTCGGGGCACTGGTGCCCTTCTCCCCCTTGCGCGGCTATGTCCTTGGCATGATCCCCTCTCGGCAGCGCACCACAGTGACCGATACCGAGCTGAACCAGATGAAACAAATCCTCTATGAAGCCATGCAGGCCGGCGCCTTTGGCTTCTCAGCCGATAAGAATCTGGAGGACCGTACAGAGGACGGTAGCGCGCTGCCAAGTCATGTGGCGTCTCCTGAAGAATTCCTGGCGCTCGCTGAGGTGCTGAGCGAGTTTGGGGTGGGACACCTGGGATGGACCATCGGCATCTCTGATCAACGTCAGGAGCAGCAGACCCTGCTCACCGAGATGATGGTGCGGAGCGGTCGTCCCCTGCATGTGGCCGTGGGTGATGACGAGGATGGCTATACCTGGGCTGAGCAGGCCCGTGCCGAAGGACTGCCCGTCGTGGTGCAGCAGAATTCGATGGACCTCGTGGCGGAGTTTACGCTGGCGGAGTACAACCTGTTCGATTACATGCCCAACTGGATACAACCGCTAGTGGGGACCGCCGTAGAACGGGCGCAGAAGTTGCGTGATCCACACCTGCGCGAGGCCATGAAGCGCGATGTAGAGGAACGGCCCCATTCCCGCACCAACTGGAGCATGATGCACGTCGCCCAGGCAACGCAGGAACGGAATTTGCGATATGAAGGGCTGTCCATCGCCGCCATTGCTGTGGAACAAGGCAAGCATCCTCTTGATGCTTTTCTGGATCTGGCCTTGGATGAAGACCTGCAGATGATGTTTACCCATGCGGTCGCTTACCGTGGAGAGGAGAAGCTGGCCAGACGCATCACAAACCCCTATGCGCATATCTCGCTGTCTGATGGTGGGGCCCACGTCAGATACCTGACTGCGAGTATGTGGCCCGTGCACTTCCTGACTTACTGGATCCGCGAGAGACAGCTCATGACACTGGAACAGGCACACTACAAGATGAGTGCCTACCCGGCATGGATCGCCAACTACAAAAATCGTGGCACATTGCGCCTGGGGGACTGGGCTGACATCATGGTCTACGATCTCGAGAAGCTCGGCTATGTATACGACAAGCCCATCTATGCCAATGACTTCCCCGGTAACGAGCGGCGCTTTATCCAAAAACCTACCGGCATACGCTATATCCTGGTCAACGGCGGTGTGACCTTCCAGGAGAACCAGTGCACTGGTTCCCTGCCAGGGAAGCTGCTGCGCAGCTACGACATGGTCGGCTAGAAAAAAAATATGCCGGGTGACAACGTCACCCGGCATACCCACCTGCCCAGTGCTAAGAGCAAGCACGCTAGTCCACCACCCAGGTATCACCACTGTTGAACATCTTATCCAGGTCACCAGGCCCAGACCGTTGGATGGCGAGAGCTTCCTGCTCTTCGACGATACCGTCATACGTTGGCCGCTCGACAGCCCGCAGCACCCCAACGGGTACCGGAAAATCCGGATAGTCCAGTCGGCTTAAGATATAGGCAAGACTCGCCACTGGCCTGGTTTCATCGTGCCGCAGGACATCGTCCTCGCTCACGCCGTCTTCACCAAGCGTCACAATCTCCGGGTCCAGGCCGCGTAGGCGAATACCACGATTGCGCTCTTTCCCGAAGAGCATGGGCTTGCCGTGCTCCAGGTACAGCGTACGCTCGTTATGCACCTCGCGCTCGGTCAGGTACGCAAAAGCACCGTCGTTATAGACATTACAGTTCTGATACACTTCGATGAACGCCGCGCCCTTGTGGGCGGCAGCCCGCTCGATAGTGGCAATGAGATGCTTTGTATCCGTATCAATAGTGCGCGCCACAAACGTCGCCTCAGCGCCAATCGCCACACTGAGCGGATTGAGGGGATGATCGGGCACACCCAGGGGAGCCGATTTGACACCCTTCTTCCCGAGTTCCGAGGTCGGAGAATATTGCCCTTTGGTGAGCCCATAGATGCGGTTGTTGAAGAGTACGACCTTCACATCCACATTGCGCCGCAGCACATGTAGCAAGTGATTGCCACCAATACTGAGAGCATCGCCATCACCCGTGATCACCCATACCATCAGATCAGGCCGGCTGGCCTTGAGCCCCGTGGCAATGGCCGGCGCACGGCCATGAATGGTATGAAAGCCATACGTATGCATATAGTAGGGGAAGCGGCTGGAACACCCAATGCCAGAGACAAAGACAATTTTCTCCCGTGGCACCCCTAACTCGGGCATCACCTTCTGGGCTTGTGCCAGGATGGAGTAATCACCACACCCTGGGCACCAGCGCACTTCCTGATCCGTGACAAAATCTTTACGTGTCAGCGTGGCCGTAGCCCCATTCGTCGTTCCATTCGTCTCTTGACCCATGACCTGCCTCCTCAGGCAAGGAGTTCTTCACATTTTGCAACAATTTCCGACACTTTGAAGGGTAAGCCCTGCACCTTCGCGAGGCCGACGGCATCCACCAGGTAGCGCGCCCGGATGAGCAGACGGAGCTGTCCCAGGTTCAGTTCTGGAATCAGCACTTTGTTGAAGCGCGACAGGATATCGCCCAGATTCTTCGGGAAGGGATTGAGGTAGCGCAGATGTGCGTGGGAAATCGACGCTTCTTGCTCGCGGAGTTTCTGCACCGCCGTGATGGCAGCACCATACGTGCTTCCCCAGCTCAGAATGAGCAGTTCGCCCTCCGGATCACCATACACCTCTTGCCGGGGGATGTAGTCTACAATACGGGCAATCTTCTCATTGCGCAGGACCGTCATCTTATGATGATTGAGCGGATCATAGCTGATATTCCCGGTAATATCCGCTTTTTCTATACCACCAATGCGGTGCTCTAAGCCAGGCGTACCCGGAATCGCCCAGGGGCGCGCCAGGGTCTCAGGATCACGCCGGTACGGCGCAAAGGTGGCGGGGTCGGTTGGATGCGTCACCGTAAAGCGCTGCAGATCGTCGGCCGACGGGATACGCCACGGCTCTGAACCATTGCCCAGGTAGCCGTCTGACATAAAGAAGACAGGCGTCATGAATTGGATGGCCAGACGCACCGCCTCGATGGCCATATAGAAGCAATCTCCTGGTGTTGCCGGCGCCACAATGGCACACGCGGAGTCGCTATTGCGCCCGAACATGCACTGCAACAGGTCGCCCTGCTCAGTTTTGGTCGGCATGCCAGTACTCGGGCCAGAGCGTTGAATATCGGCGATGACCAACGGCAGCTCCACCGCGTGTGCGAGGTTAATCGCCTCACTTTTGAGGGCAATGCCCGGGCCACTCGTACAGGTCAGACCAATATTACCCCCAAAGGACGCCCCGATCGCGGCGCACACCGCGGCGATTTCGTCTTCTGCCTGGAAGGTTTTGACACCGAAGTGTTTATATTGCGCGATCTCATGCAACACTTCGCTCGCCGGGGTAATAGGATAGGCGGTATAGAAGAGGGGTTTGTCGAACAGGCGTGCCGCCGTCACAAAGCCCATGGCCGTAGCCTCGGCTCCGGTAATATTGCGGTATTTGCCCGCCGGCAGGTGCGCCTTGCGCACGCGATAGGCCGTGGTGAAGATCTCGGTGGTATCGCCATAGTTATAGCCGGCCATGAGGGCCCGTTTGTTGGCCTCAAAAAAGATCACTCTATCCTTAAAGCGGCGCTCCAGGAAACGCACGGTGGGCTCCGTCGACCGGTTATAGAGCCAGTAGAGAAGCCCCAGAGCCCAGAAATTCTTACAGCGCTCAATCTGGCGCGCCGACATCTCAAGTCCTTCGAGGGCTTTGGCGTTGAGTGAGGTGATGGGCACCTTAAAGACCCGGTAGCGGGACAGACTGCCGTCTTCCAGCGGATTGCTCTTATAGCCCGCCTTGTTGAGGTTCGCTTTGGTAAACGCGTCAGTGTTGACCAGCAAAATCCCACCGTCTTCCAGGTCTCCGATGTTCGTCTTCAACCCCGCTGGATTCATCGCCACCAGTACCTGGGGGGCATCACCTGGAGTGTAGATATCGCGGCTGCTGAAATTGAGCTGGAACGAACTGACTCCTGGGAGGGAACCAGCCGGGGCACGAATTTCTGCTGGAAAGTCAGGAAGCGTGCTGATGTCGTTGCCGAACAACGCTGCAGTGCGGGTGAACTGGCCGCCAGTGAGCTGCATCCCATCACCGGAATCACCGGCCAGACGAATCACGACGGATTCGAGTTCTTCAATCGGCTTTTCAAGGGTATCTTGCGCTGCCATACTGTATGATCCTGTCTGTGGGTCTCTCTAATGGGGCGCCTGCTTGTAGAATATGGCCCCTGGAGGGACGGGTAACGCTAGGCTCCACACCATGCTGTATCCGCTTGAACTCACCTCGACGGCATTGCCGTAGAACCTCGCATTCCTGGCGTAGTTGTGCCAACGATCTATTGTAGCGCGCTTGTGGTCTTCCGTAAAGTCCCAATATCTGCATACGTTTTGCGGCCACGCAAGATGTTCCATCCCACGCTACTCATCCTGAGCTGCTGAGGAATTCTAGTCTCACACTCTGCAAGCACCCCAGCCGTGCTGTCTTCCTGCTTGAAGCAATGTAGGAAAAAACCTACAAAAAATAGTACAAAAATCGCATACAAAAAAGCGTCCTCGGTTATCTCGCTCTTCCCTGGCTCTCCCCCTATCCTAAAACCTCCTGGAGTAGTCGTGCGTGGTCTCTTGTCGCAGTTTTGAACTTTAGTCCGCTTGTGGCCTTTAGCATCGGCGAGAATAGCACGGCCTTGGCTGGAGGTTACGTATGGATGTCCACACACTTTCCACACATTGCCGCGGTATGCTGTCTCTCAAGCTTCTCAGTATTCTTGCCGATAAGCCTGGCACGTGAGACAGGCGATACAGCTCCTGTCCTGTAATGTATATCACAGCCTTGGGCCTTGTCTTCTTTTATGCTTGCAACGTGCATACTAGACAGGCAGCAGGCACAGGAAGCTGTGCCTCCCATGCGATGCCTGAGGAGGAGATGCCCTTCGCAACGGCCGAGAGACGATGTAGAGCTATTGCGAGGAGAAAGGAGAGGCCATCATGGCGCGATCGTGCAGTCATTGTGATAATCCTGATAGTTCCTTGCTGCGTATCGTATTGATTGGCGAAATTATCCGTGCCGATGAAGCTACGCTCTATACTATGGCAGAAATTTTTCAGACTCTTGGCCTTCTCGAACTCTCACAGGAGGACGATGGCGCCGAGGGCAAGCATGTTGCACAAGAAAAAACACGACTGCGCCTCGTAAAGTAGTGAGCAGACCACTCCCCACCTCTACCGCCATGATGCAACCGCGCCGTACGGCGGCCTAGCCTGGACGCAGGGCCCCACGGCGCCTTCAGGTGTGTAAAACACCCGGAAGCCATACCGCCAGGTCAATGCATACCCTCAGAGTGCAGGTGCTTGCCTGCCGCTCTTCCACACTTGCGTCTCAATAGCTCACCAGGTAGGATCCCCTAATGCGCAGTGGCCTATCCGGTAGCGCACAACCTTACCAAACTTCAGATATGCTCGTCATTCTCCCTGACGTGCAAGGGCAAGAGAAAGTATAGAGGTGAAGCCATGGCACAGATTGTTCTGGGACTCGGCACATCCCACAGCCCTCAGCTCAGCACACCTCCGGATCTCTGGCGCAACCATGGGGAACGGGACAAACGCAATCCTGATCTGCGGAAGCCAGATGGACGTGTCTACACCTACGAAGAGGTGCTCGCCTCGGCGAGTCCATCTCTCCAGAAAGAACTCAGCCCGGATACGTGGCAAACGCGCTATGATGCCTGCCAAAAGGGCATCGCACAAGTGGGCGCTACACTAGCAGATGTCGCTCCTGATGTCCTGGTGATGATTGGCGATGACCAGAAGGAACTCTTCCAAGACGATAATATGCCCGCCATGCTGGTCTATTGGGGAGACACTTTTCATAACGTGCCCCGCTATGGGCGAGGGCAAAATGTGCCCCCGTCCTTACAAGCGGCTGCCTGGGCTTATGGGGAGAAGGAGCAAGACTTCCCCATTGCCGCAGACCTGGCCAGCCATATTATTGGCTCCCTCATGGAGCAGGAATTCGACGTGGCACATAGCTGCCAATTGCCACCTAACGAGGGTATGGGCCATGCCTTTAGTTTTATTTATCGGCGCATCATGAACGGGACGATCATTCCGACTGTACCCATTATGCTGAACACCTACTATCCCCCCAATCAGCCAACTCCCAAGCGCTGCTATGCCCTCGGGCAAGCATTGCGCCAGGCCATAGAGAGCTGGCCCAACGCGAAGCGCGTTGCCGTGATTGCCTCCGGGGGTTTGAGCCACTTCGTTATTGATGAGGAACTCGACCATCAGATCATCACAGCCATGCAGAATAAAGATGCCGCAACTCTTACCTCCATCCCCAAGGAGCGTTTAAACTCAGGGAATTCGGAGATTCGCAACTGGATCGCCACGGCCGGCGCTGTCGAGCATCTGAAGATGCAGCTCATTGACTACGTGCCATGTTACCGTTCACCGGCCGGCACGGGCTGTGCCATGGGTTTTGCCCAGTGGGTCTAGCCGGTAATCTCCTATGGAGATACCGGCTTGCTGATGAGCTGGCGGATGCGCTCGACGATGCCGCTCATGGGTCGTGACGTCGCCTTTTGTGAGGTCTGCACGCACAGATTATGCTCGCAAGAGTACATCAGCCGCCTGTGCTAAGTGCTCGAACGTCCAGCATTCTAACACCTGGTCACAGGCAGGAGCGTAGGAGGCGATGATCGAATCGCCGGTATTCCACTCGCGGCGTGGCTCGGGATTTAACCAGATGATGCGGCGGCAGCTCTGGCGGACCTCTGCTAAGGCCCAAGCTTGCGGATCAAAGGCGTTGTTACGGGCATCTCCCAGGATCAGGACGATCGTGTCACGCCTCAGAGCTTGTACAAAGTCCTGTGAAAATTGGTAAAACACCCGGCCAAAATCACTCAAGCCAAACAAATTGAGCTGGGGATAGTGGCGGAGGGATTCGAGGTCTTCAGGGAAACGCATACGCTGGAATAGCTCTGTGACCTCCACAACCGAGTTGACAAACACCAGGCTGCGCACACTGGCAAAGGCTGCCTGGAGGGTATGCACGAGTTTTAACAGGAAGGTTGAGACCTGCCAGACCGAGCCGGAGACATCGCAAAGCACGATGAGACGCAGTTTACTAATCTTGCGTCGTCGGTAGGCGCGTGCAAAGGGCACCTCAGTGCCGCTGCGCAGGCCCCGTAAGACCGTGCGGCGTACGTCGAACCGCCCCGCCTGGGCGCGTCGGGTACGCAGTGCCTGTCGGGAGAGGAGTCGGGCTGCCAGGCGTTCCACCTCGCGATACATATCGGCAAGACAGTCAGGGGGAAAAGGCCGATCAATGCGGGTCTGGGCATGCTGGGCATCAGTGTGCTCGGGGATAGCAGCGGCTCGGGACTGCTGTGCCGCGGCAATATGTTCTTGCCACGCCTGTTCCAGCTCAGCGAGTGCCTGCCACGCCTGGGCTGTCTCTTCAGACGCCATCTTGGGCGTGTCACTGTGTGATGCCTGGGCAGGATGGTACACTGACGCTGCTGGCGTCGGAGGGGTGCGCTGTGCAGGGGTTAAGGAGATGCCGTTCTGCTGCGGTGCCAGGCGTTGGCCAACACCCGTGCTCGTGCTGGCTTGCGGCTGCCCGCGCCGACGCCGACGGCGACGCGGCACCGTGAAGAAGCGCTCGAAAAGGGCATCAAAGGTGGGGAAAGCCCGGTGCGATTTGACCAGTGCTGTACGCAGGGTGAGGCGTAGCAGGTCGCGGTCATGCACGCCTACCTGGCTGACGCTGTGTAAGGCGTCCAGGCTTTCCGCCACCGAAATAGGCAGGCCTTGTGCACGCAGTAGGCGGATGAAGGCGACAATGCGCGATGTCATCGCCCTGCTTCCCGTAGAGCGCGTGCGATATCATCCTTGTCTTTCAGCAGAATATTCAACGTCTCAACGATCAGGTCTCGTGACAGTACGCTGGCGCCTAAGACCACCAGCGCCAGGGCCCAGTCGAGGGTTTCGCTGATGCTTGGGGGCTTGCGCAGGCTGAGTTGACGCACACGCTGCACGAACTGCACAATGTGCGTGGCTAAACGGCTGTCAATACCGGGTACTTTACGCTGCACAATCTGCAGCTCGGTAGCTAACGTCGGGTGATCAATGTACAGGTAGAAACAGCGGCGCTTTAACGCCTCTGAAAGGCTGCGAGTGGCATTGCTGGTCAGGACGACTAAAGGACGTTGGGTGGCCTGCAGCGTCCCAAGCTCAGGGACACTGACTTGAAAGTCACTGAGTATCTCCAGCAGGAACGCCTCGAACTCCT
>Ga0081455_10001124_pt1 | contig 33435 bp, 31 predicted proteins | sample TabmetS3T2R1_FD_70207 | JGI IMG/M metagenome (GOLD analysis project Ga0081455, IMG submission 70207) | Tabebuia heterophylla rhizosphere microbial communities from the University of Puerto Rico - S3T2R1 | ecosystem: Host-associated > Plants > Roots > Rhizosphere ...
GCACGACGATGGTGTCGAGCTCCGGCGCATCCTCCAGCATCTCGAGCGCGACCGTGCCCTGCCCGGCGATGATGTCGGGATCGTCGAACGGGTGGACGAAGGTCAGCCCCTCGTCGGCTTCCAGCTTGCGCGCATGACCATAGGCTTCGTCGAAAGTGGCACCCTGCAGGATCACCCGCGCGCCATGGTCACGGGTTTGCGCCACCTTCACCGTCGGCGTCGAAACCGGCATCACGATCGTCACCGGGATTCCCAGGCGCCGGCCATGATACGCCAATCCCTGCGCGTGATTGCCCGCCGAGGCCGCGATTACGCCGCGACTGCTCTCAACGCGATCGAGCAGCAGCAGCTTGTTGAGCGCGCCGCGCTCCTTGTATGCGGCCGTGAACTGCAGGTTCTCGAACTTGAGCCACACTTCCGCACCGATCATGTCGGACAGCGTCTTGCTGAGCAGCGTCGGCGTGTGCACCACGGCGCCTTCGATCCGGGCGGCGGCCGCGCGGATGTCGTCGATCGTCACCGGAACGGTCGAGTTCGAAGCAAGCGGGGCAGTGGCGCTGGTCATTACCGCCGACGCCTAACCCATCTGGCGGTTCATGGAAACAAGGCTTATGCGGGAAGCCATGGCGAAGATCGCATTTCTGGGGCTGGGCGCGATGGGCGGGCCGATCGCTGGGCACCTCGCCAGGGCCGGGCATGACATCACCGTCTATAATCGCACGCGCGCCAAGGCCGACGCCTGGGTCGCAGAGCATGGCGGTACGGTCGCCGTATCCGCCGCGGCTGCCGTCGAGGGCGCCGAAGCGGTATTCTCCTCGGTCGGGACCGATCGCGATCTGGAAAACGTAACGCTGCGTCACGACGGCTGCTTTCGTGGCATGAAGAAAGGCGCGCTGTTCATCGATCACAGTTCCGTCTCCGCCGGCCTCGCGCGGCAGCTTGCCACCGAGGGCCGCGATCGCGGGGTGCTCGTCATCGATGCGCCAGTGACGGGCGCCGAGATCGGCGCGCGCAACGGCACGCTCACGGTCATGTGCGGAGGATCGGATCGGGCAATGGCGGCCGCCATCCCCTTCATGCAGGCCTATTCAAGACATATTGTCCACGTTGGCGGACCCGGCGCCGGCCAGCTCGCCAAGATGGTGAACCAGATCGCGCTGGCGGGCACGCTCCAGGCAGTCGCGGAAGCCCTTCGCTTCGCGCAATGCGAGCAGCTAGATACCGCCAAGGTGTTCGAAGCGGTGTCGGACGGCGCGGCGTCGAGCTGGATCATGTCGAACCGCTGGGCCTCCATGAGCGAGGACCGCTTCGGCTTCGGCCTCAAGGTCGATCTGCTTCGCAAGGATCTCGGCCTCGCCATGGACGAGGCGCGCAGCAACGGCGCATCGATTCCCCTCACCGCCCTGATCGATCAATTCTACGCCGACGTCCAGGCGATGGGCGCCGGCTGCGAGGATATGTCCGCACTGGTGAAGCGCCTGCCCAAATGAAGTGGCGTTCATTGTGGCTGTTCGGCGCGGTCGCCATCGCGAGCCCCGCCCTGGCGGACGGGCTGGTCGACAACGCGAACGGCTATACGCTGGACGCGAAAGGCAAGCTGATCCGCTTCACGGGCCTGCTGATCGGCAAGGACGGCAGCGTTTCTAAGCTTCTGGACAGAAACGACAAACGGCCCAAGACTCTCGATTTCAGCCTCGACGCCAGGGGACGCACGCTGATCCCCGGCCTGATCGATCCCGGCACGCGGCTGATGGAAACCGCGCTGGCGCAGATGCCGCGTGAGGCGAACATGCAGGGCCGCCCGCTCCAGCCGCGCGAGCGCGACGCCGCTTTCGCCCGTATCCAGCCCAGCTTCCTGGCACGTGGTATCACCTCCGTGACGGACCTCGCCACCACGACGACCGACTGGAACGTCTATCGCCGCGCCGGAGACGCGGGGAACTTGCGCATCCGCATCCTCAGCTACGCCGCCGACCTCGACACGATGACGACCGTAGCGGGCAACCGCCCGACGCAATGGCTCTATGAGGGTCGCTTGCGCATGAGCGGACTTAGCGTCGCGAACGGCCCCCCCCTCGACGACGCAAGGGTGCGTAACCTGATCAGCCGAGGCGCGATGGATGGCTTTCAGGTCGCAGTCTTGCCTGCGGACGATGTCGCGCTCGAACCCAGTCTCGCCGCGATCGAGGAAGTCGCTGAAACCTATAAGGGCGACCGCCGCTGGCGGCTCCAGGTCGACACGGTCGTTCCGCCCGCCGAACGTCTGACCCATAGCGGCACGCTCGCGCTTCGTCGAACGGACGAGAGCCTCGCCAACCTCGCCACCTATCTTCCCGTCCGCACCCGCGACGCGGCTCGTGCCGCCTTCGCCGAAGCGACGATCGGCACCCTGATGCCGGGCGCAAAGGCCGACTTCCTGTTATTCGACAGGGACGTGATCGCCCTGCCCCCCGCCGAGGCCGGACAAGCGCGGCTGCTGGAGACGTGGGTCGGCGGGGTCCGGGCGTGGGTATCCAGATAGACTGGAATTTGGTGGGCCCGGAGGGACTCGAACCCCCAACCTAACCGTTATGAGCGGTCAGCTCTAACCATTGAGCTACAGGCCCGTTCCCGGGTGCGATCCCGCGATAGCGGAGGCGGCGGCGCAGTTGCAAGCGTTCCCGATCAGCGCATGCTATCCGCAGCGGCGATGAAATCGGTTGCGCTCGCCGCCGCGACGCCCCGGCGAGCAAAGAGATCGAGCACGCCGTGCCACCATTTCCAGAAGACCTGGAGTTCCGCCGCATCGCGAACATAGGGCGTATTGCCCGGCCGCAGCGATGGTGAATGGAAGGACAGGCTGAACAGCTCAGTGCCCTCGTCGAGCAATATCTCGATCGCTTCCACCACCTCCCGCAGCGGCATGCCTTCCGGCGTGAGCGCAACGCGCTGGAGCAAGGCCAGGCGGGACAGCACCGCCCGCGACAGGGGGAAACGCGCGGTCCTCGGGAACAGCTCGCCACCTCGTCCCCTCAGTATCCCGGTATAGGCGGCGGTGAGCGGCAGTTCGAGAAGCCGTCGATCCGGGTCGACCCACCAAGGCCAATCCGGGAAGCGGGAAAAGTCAGGCCCGCCCTCGCCACGATATTCAAAGAGCGAGCGCACCGAGACATCGAGCCGAAAGCCTTCCTCGATCAGGAGTCGTGCCGTGTTCGGCCCGACGCCGTAACGGCCGGCGCGGTAGACTTGCGGCCGTGATCCCATCGTCTCGGCGATCCGGGCGGTCAACGCGCGGAGCTTCGCCCGCTCGATTTCGATCGGCAGATTGCCGACGAAGCTGTTGGCATTCGACATGGCCTCGTCGAGCGGAGGATTGACCCAAGGATGGAGCTGCGCGCCGATGACCGCGCCGCCATCAGCCGCGAAGCTGGCCAGAATGGCCGCACTCGCCGGATTGTTCGCGATCGGATAGTCGACGAGATAGGTCGGCACGACCCCGAAGTGGACGAACCGTTCATGACCTTCCGGAAGCATGGCGACGGCGGTAACCGTGTCCGCGTCGCGCCGACGCGGCGCGCTCCAGTCGAACTCTTCCTCGGTATCCACGAACACCAGGAAGCGGCGACCGAAACCGGGCGGTATTGCGGCGCGCTGCTCCGGAGCGGGCGGATGATCGAGCCGGCCATGTACGGTTCCAGCAGACGGCAGCCCGATGTCTGGCAGAATCCTATCCCTTGCCGGTGCGCGCGGAAATCTTGCGCAGCGGCAGCCGCAATATCAGCTTCTCGGGCTGAATGTCGAGCGCGCCGCCGCATGCGGCCGCGATGTTGCGCACGAGCCGCAGCGCGAAGCCGAGGCCGAGCACGGGCGCCTCGGGCCAGTCACCATCGGGATTGTAGCCGGGGTCGAGCAGGGTGCGCTCGTCACGTCCGGCAAGCAGCGTGGGACGGGCGACCTCGAGGACCATCCGATCGCGCGTCTCGGGATCATGCTGGAGATCGATCGCGACCGTCTCGCCCTTCTGCGCGATGGCAAGCGTCGCCGCGAGCAGGCGCCCGAACATGCGCTCGACCGCGACCGGATCAGCCGCCACCAGCCCGAGGCCGGTTGTGATCCGCAGCTTGAGATGAAAGCCTCGCTGTTCGGCGAGCGACTGATATTCATTGTGGAGACGCTCGAGCAACTGGGCGGGATCGATCGAGGCCGGCGACTTCGCGGCCGGATCGAGCCTGGCCGTTAGATCGAGGTCTTCCAGCGCCTCGAGCAGCCTGCGCCCCTGCGCAATGATGTCGCTCGCCTTGGCACGATAATTGGTGGAGGCGGGACCGAGAAATTGCCCTTCGATCATCTCGGAGAAGCCGATGATGGCGTTGAGTGGCGTGCGCAGCTCATGCACGAGCTGGCGCAGCGAATCCGCCTCCCCGCCACCAAACGCATTTACGGTCGCGAGCGGCGTCGCAATCTCGTCCATGCGCGGGCGACGCGCGGTCCCGCGATATCCGCTGAAGCGCCCGTCGATCTGGTCGAACAGGGGAACCGCCGAGATGCGCCATTCTCCCGCGAGCGAACCGTCGCCGCTCAGCGTTAGTCGGGCATCGCGAAATGGTGCGCGCTGACGGAAGGCGCCGGCGACATAGCCATCGACGCCATGCCCGCTGTCTGCCGCCGCGATCGCAATCGTCTCCCCGATCAGCGGGCCACGGGAAGCTCCCGCAACCCAGGTGATCGAGCCGTCCGCCCCGGTCTCGAAGCGGAAGCCCTTTTCGTTCATGATATCCGCTGCATTCCCGTCGTCCGTTACGGGAGCATCAGCGGGGCGCACGAAATCGTGAGACCGATAGGCCTCGATCCGGGCCATAAGGTCACGGATCTGCTCCCCTCCGTCCATCGCGGCGGCGATAGAGGGCACCTCCGGCGTTTCGACAGTCTCCGCGACCTTGGTCAGTTCGTCAAAGGCGGTCCAGACTTCGGCGATCTCATCCTCGGCCAGGCTATCGGCAGCGATGTCATCTTCGACCTCCGCCTGTTCCGTGGACGGAGCGTCCGCGATGGCTTGCTCGAGATCGATGTCGTTTGCCGGCTGCTCCGGCATGCCTGGAATTACGAGATCGCTGGGGCCAAAGCTGTCGAGCGCACGAACCACCTCGGGGGCAAGATCGCGCCGATGGCGAAGCAGCGAGCGAGCGGTGGGCGTCAACGACGGCAGGAGCGACAACCATTGCCCCGCGCTCAGCCGCGCGGTGGCGATCATGGGCGCCACGACGGAGGCGGGCTCGTCGGCGAACAGGGCAATCGTGGCGGCGCTCACCGGGCGCCCGGCGAAGGTGCGGGCGGTTTCATAGCGGATCTGCGCGGGAACGGTGGCACGGAGATAGGCAATCGTGTCGAATGCCCGATCGCCGAGCGTATCATCCTCATGAAACCTATCCTGCGCCAGGAGGTCGACAAGCTGACGCCAGAGCGCGACGCGCGCGTCTTCGCTGTCGTCGGGCTGCGCCAACAATGTCGTCAACATATCGTCGAAACGCACCTAGGCCTCCGTCCGGCGAACGCCCGACTCCTCGCGCATTGGCACCTAAGCGACTGGTAACGCTAATGCGGCATTGCGGAAAGATGCTATTCCGGCACGTCGCAAACTGGGACAATTGTCATCCCGCGAAATAAGATAATAGGTTAACAGGGCAGAACGAAACTTTCTGGCGACAAAGCTGATGGATGCGATCGATCGAAAAATACTGGCTATTCTTCAGTCCGAGGGACGGATCACCAATGTCGAGCTGGCCGAGCGCGTGGGCCTGACCGCGCCCCCTTGCCTGCGCCGAGTCCATCAGCTCGAACGGGCGGGCTTCATCAAGGGCTATCACGCTGATCTGGCCTCGGCGGAACTGGGCTATGGCATCACGGTTTTCGCGCTGGTCAGCCTCAAGAGCCAGGCGGAGCCGGATCTCCGCGCCTTCGAGGAGCATGTCGCCGGGCTTCCGGAGGTGCGCGAATGCCACATGCTCAACGGCGAGATCGACTTCATCCTGAAGATCGTGGCGCGCGATCTTCAGGCGTTTCAGGTCTTCCTGACGTCGCGGCTCACCACCGCGCCGAACGTCGCCGGCGTCAAAACCTCGCTGACCATTCGCACGTCAAAGGATCTGCCGGGTATCCCGGTTCAGGCTTAGCCGTGATCCACGTCAGTGGATCAGCCGCAAAACCCAATCAGCCGGCCGGCGGACGATCGATGAAGATGGTCCAGAATTTGGCGAGATCGGCACGCGGGCCGGTGGTGATCGTCGCCAGGATTTGCTTGGCCGCGTCCTTCTGACCCGACTGGGCCAGCGCCGCCGCCTTGCGAAGCTTGACGGTATCGGCGTCGACACCGCCCAGGCTTTCCGCCTTGCCGTACATCTCGATCGCCGAGGCATAATCCTTGTAGCTCGCATAGGCATCGGCGAGGCCGAGCGCGGTTCGGCCGCTGGTCGCCGATTTTTTGAGCGATGCCTTGTCGGCCGCGATCTTGCCGGCAGCGATCGTCGAAAGCTCCTTGACCGAACGGCTTTGAGCAGCGTTGATCGCGCCCGCGGCGGCGCCCTCGTCAGCCACGGCCTTCGCCTCGCCGGGGAACTTCAGATAGGTCGCCTCGATCAGCTCAACATAATCGCGCTCGCCCTTTAGCGCACCGGCGGCGCGTTGAAGGCGCATCAGGTCAAGGTTCAGTTCGGCATCCATCGGATGAAGATCGCGGTAGATGATCAGGGCATCGCGCCAGTTGCTGCGATCCGAATAGCTCTTCAGCCAGGATTGGCTAAGCTTCGCGACCGGATCGGGAAGCTTGCCTTCCATCCCGATCGCAATGCCGCGACCATACCATTCCTTCGGGATCGGCTGGCCTTTGGCCTCACCGGCGTCGGCCGCCTGCTGGATCAGCGCAACCGCTTCGGCCGGCTTGCGATTCTTGTACTTCACCTCGGCCAAAAGACCGAAAATTTCGCTATCGTTGGGATCGAGCTTCCGTGCCTGATCCAGCGCTTGCTCGGCCTTTGCGAAGTTCTGTGTCGCATATGAGAGCTGGCCAAGCGCCTTGTAGAATTGTCCCTGGCTTTCGGGCGCCACCTTGCCGCTCTGAAGCATCATGTCGACCGCCTCAGCTTGCGCCTTCTGATCGTTGGTCAGGCGGCTGAGGTCATATTGCACGCTTCCGACGACATAACGGTCGTCTTCGGTCTGCGCCGCGGCCTTGGCCTCGCTCAACTTGGCCTGTGCCGTCGCGGTATCCTTCGCCTGGATTGCCGTTTGCGCCTCGCTGATGGCCTTGCGCACCGGCTCGCTCAGCTTGAGCTTGGGCGCCTTGCTCTTCTGCGCGACGGCCGGCTCAGGGGTGACGACCGCCGCCGTCGTGACGCCCAATGCCAGCGCCAGCGCAAGCGTGGTCGTGGATAGTCTTTTCATCGTTTCAGGCCTCCTTGGAGTCGGCGTCCGCCGTATCGTGCGCCTGCCTAATAAGTTGATCGGCAGGTTACAAGACAAGCGCCATATGCCCATGTGCTTGTTTCATCGCGAGTGAACGGTGCTTGAACCAACAAACACGGTGGAGGTTTCGCCCGGCTCCCGGGTCTCCGTAACCGGGTCTCCGTAAGCGGCATGCGCGCGCATTCGGGCGGCGCGTCGTGCCGCCCGGCTCAATAATCAGATCAGCAGGTAATCCGCTTCAGGGTCCGCGCGCGCCGCCGGCTCGCGGCACCGACGATGCCGAAGCCTATGATCGTCATCGCCCACATTGACGGCTCCGGTACCTGTACCAGCTTGGCGCTGTCGAGATTCCAGGTCACGTTGAAACCGGGCGTTTTGGACGTATTTCCATAGGAACCATTAGGCGCGAAAATTTGCGCGGTGGCACCACCCGACGAATAAAAGCTTGGAATCTCATTGGTATTCACGCGCGTCAACATCGTGACCGGCGAACCGATCTTGCCGCCCGGCAGCAGCTCGAAATAGGGCATCGAAAGCGGGTGATCGTTGAGATCGAAATCGATGGGAAACCCATCCAGTTCATCGTCGCTGGTCTGCCAGGTGAAATCATTAAGCTTGATGTTCCAGAACTGTTCGCCGCTGGTTGGAAGACCAAAAACGCTGGCGGCGCGCAAGACCCCGTTGTCGAAGATGCGACTGTCATCAAAGCGCGAGGTCATCACGACCGTGTCGCCCAAGGAGATGTTGGGATCAGATCCTGAATTGATCTGGGACGTGACCGTACCAGTTATCTGCGCCAAATAGGTGGCCGCATGGCCACCGGCCGAAATTGTCGCCAACAGCACGGCAAGCGCGATCTTACGCACCACACGCATCCCCTTTACTCTTCCCCAACCTGAACGGAGAAGAGTGTTAACAATAGTTAACGACTAAGCCAACGGTTTTTTAACGGTTCAGCGCGGCCTGAGCAGCAGCTAATCGCGCAATTGGCACACGATATGGCGACGCGGACACATAATCGAGCCCGATGCCGTCGCAGAAGGCGATGGAGGCCGGATCGCCCCCATGCTCTCCACAGATTCCGAGCTTGATATCGGGGCGGGTCTTGCGGCCCCGCGTCGCGGCGATTTCGATCAGTTCGCCGACGCCTTCGATGTCGAGGCTGACGAACGGATCCTTGGCGTAGATGCCCTTGTCGACATAGGTGCCGAGGAAGCGGCCGGCATCGTCACGGCTCACGCCCAGCGCGGTCTGGGTGAGATCGTTGGTGCCGAACGAGAAGAAGGCGCCGACCTCGGCAATCTCCCCAGCCTTCAATGCGGCACGGGGCAGCTCGATCATCGTGCCGACGAGATAATCCAGCGTACGGCCCTTCTCGGCGAAAACGGCGGCGGCGGTCCTGTCGATGACGTCCTTCATCAGCTCCAGCTCCCGCCTTGTGGCGACGAGCGGGACCATCACCTCGGGAATCGGCGCGGCGCCGGTCTTCTGCGCGACCTCGACGGCCGCCTCGAAGATGGCACGGGCCTGCATCTCGTAGATTTCCGGGTAAGTGACGCCAAGGCGGCAGCCGCGATGACCAAGCATCGGGTTGAACTCGTGCAGTTCGGCCGCGCGGCGTTTCAGCGCCTCGATGCCGACATCGGCAGCGGCGGCCACCTCGGCAAACTCTTCCTCCTCATGCGGCAGGAATTCGTGCAGCGGCGGATCGAGCAGACGGATCGTGACCGGCAGGCCGGCCATGATCTCGAAGATCTGCACGAAATCGCTGCGCTGTTCAGGCAGCAGCTTGTCGAGCGCGGCACGGCGGCCCTTTTCGTCCTCGGCCAGGATCATCTGGCGGACGCAGGTGATCCGCTCGGCATCGAAGAACATATGCTCGGTGCGGCAGAGGCCGACGCCCTCGGCGCCAAAGCTGCGCGCGACGCGGCAGTCGTTCGGCGTCTCCGCATTGGTGCGGACCTTGAGACGACGGACCTGATCGGCCCATTCCATCAGCGTGCCGAAATCGCCGGCCAGCTCGGGCTCGACGGTCGCGACCTCACCGATCATCACCTCGCCGGTCGATCCGTCGATGGTGATGACGTCGCCTTCCTTGATCTCGCGGCCATCGACCCGGAACAGACGGGCCTTCGCGTCGATCGCAAGGCTGCCGACGCCCGAGACGCAGGGGCGGCCCATGCCGCGCGCGACCACGGCAGCATGGCTGGTCATGCCGCCGCGCGCGGTGAGGATGCCCCTGGCGGCGTGCATGCCATGGATATCCTCCGGCGACGTCTCGACGCGGACGAGAATGACCGCGTCGCCAAGCTCCGTGCGCTTCTCGGCGGTGTCGCTGTCGAACACGGCGATGCCGCTGGCGGCGCCCGGCGAAGCGGGCAGGCCCTTGGCGATCACGTCCCGCGGCGCCTTGGGATCCAGCGTCGGGTGGAGAAGCTGGTCGAGCGCCGCCGGATCGACGCGGCCGACCGCCTCATCGCGGGTGATCAGGCCTTCGTTCGCCATGTCGACCGCGATCTTGAGCGCGGCCTTGGCGGTGCGCTTGCCGGAGCGGGTCTGGAGCATCCAGAGCTTGCCGCGCTCGACGGTGAACTCGATGTCCTGCATGTCGCGATAGTGGCGCTCAAGCAGATCGAAGACCTCGGCGAGCTGGGTGTAGACCTCGGGCATCGCTTCTTCCATCGACAGCGGCTTGGCCCCTGCCCCTTCGCGCGCGGCCTTTGTCAGATATTGCGGCGTCCTGATGCCCGCGACGACATCCTCGCCCTGCGCGTTGATCAGGAACTCGCCGTAATAAGCGGCATCACCCTTTGAGGGATCGCGGGTGAAGGCGACGCCGGTGGCCGAGGTGTCGCCCATATTGCCGAACACCATCGCCTGCACATTGACCGCCGTGCCCCAATCGGCCGGAATGTCGTTGAGGCGGCGATAGACCTTGGCGCGCTCCGACTGCCAGGAACCGAACACCGCGCCCACCGCGCCCCAGAGCTGCTCGTGCACGTCCTGCGGGAAGGGCTTGCCCCACATTTCCTCGACCAGCGTCTTGTACTTAACCACCAGCGCCTGCCAGTCGCCGGCGCCAAGCTCGGTATCGAGATGATAGCCCTTGTCTTCCTTGGCAATCTCCAGCGCTTCCTCGAACGCCCCATGATCAAGCTCGAGCACGACATCGGAATACATCTGGATGAAGCGGCGATAGCTGTCCCACGCGAAACGATCGTCGCCGGAGGTGGCGGCGAGGCCCTTCACCGTCTCGTCGTTGAGGCCGAGATTGAGGACGGTGTCCATCATGCCCGGCATCGAGGCGCGCGCGCCCGAGCGGACCGAGACCAGCAGCGGATCGCTGGTCGAGCCGAACTTTTTGCCCGTCACCCCCTCGATATGGGCGATGCCGTTCGCGACTTCCTTGCGCAGGCTTTCGGGAAAGGTCGCGCCATCTTCATAATAGCGCGTGCACATCTCGGTCGAGATGGTGAAGCCCGGCGGCACCGGCAGGCCGATCGAAGCCATTTCGGCAAGGTTCGCGCCCTTTCCTCCCAGCAGGTTCCGGTCGCCCTTGCCTCCGTCGGAAATGCCGCCGCCGAAGCGATACACATACTGGGTCATTCCGTGCATACCTTATCCTATCCCGCCTGACCTTGGGATCGGAATGACCCCTGGCCGATCGGCGACGAATCAGTTGAGCTGTCGAGGGAGAGCCCGCGGCTCTTTTGCATCGCAACACGGGACGGATCAAGTTTGGCTGGTTAATCGGCTTCGCAACTACTTACCCAAAGGTAACGAAGGTAATGGCATGTTCCGCCGGGAATGGGACGAACCGTTCCGTTTCAACCCTCGATCCGCGAAAAATCAGCGACAGCGTGAACCGCGTCTCGGATGCGCGCGAGCAGAGCGAGACGAGCGGCGCGCTTGTCGGGATCGGCATCATTGACGGTGACCTTGGCAAAGAACGCATCGATCGGCGCGCGCAAACCGGCCAACGCCGCCATCGCCCCCTCGAAATCCTCCACCTCGACCGCCACCCGCGCCTGCCCTTCCGCCGCATCGAGCGCGGCGATGAGGGCAGCCTCCTCCTTTTCGGGCGTGTAGGACAGCGTTTTTTCGCCCTCCCCTTGGGCGTCATTCCCGCGAAGGCGGGAATCCATATTTTCCGGCAGCGCGTCTCTTTCGGTTCCGAGGTTATGGACCCCCGCCTTCGCGGGGGTGACGATGTTGGCTGAAGCGGCCTCGCCCCACCCCTCCTTCTTGAGGATGTTGGCGGCGCGCTTGTAGCCAGTGAGGAGATTGGCGCCGTCATCGCTGGCGATGAAGGATTGCAGCGCCTTCACGCGAGCAAGCAGGCGGACGAGATCATCCTCCCCGCCAAGGGCGAACACCGCGTCGATCAGATCGTGGCGGACGCCGGCCTCGCGTTGCTGGACCTTGAGGCGATCGGCGAAGAAGTCGACCAGAGGACGGCCTATCGCAATTATGCAAACTTCAACCGATTTGAATGGCTCCGTCGAAAGTTCACGCAATAGCTTCCTGTCGTCTTCGGTAAATTCGACAATTGAGTCAGGCATTTGCGACAGCGCCGAGCGTGCTTTCAGGACGTTGTGAATATGCTCCACAAACCTCAAACCACTCCAAAAGCCCGCCTGCAAAATTGCTCTGAAAAGCGAAAGCCTAATCTGATTTTCGAGCAGAAGTGAGATAACAGAAATGGCTGCCCGTCGAAGAGCGTAGGGGTCTTTCGATCCCGTCGGCCGTTCATCTTCGATGAAAAAAGAAACCAACGTGTCCAGCTTATCTGCCAGCGACACTGCTACCGTCACCGGCGCCGTCGGCACGTCATCGCCCTGCCCGACCGGCTTGTAATGATCGCGGATCGCGTCGGCGACTGCGTCGGGCAGGCGCTGGGCGCGGGCGTAATAGCCGCCCATGATGCCCTGAAGCTCGGGGAACTCGCCGACCATGCCGGTGACGAGATCGGCCTTGCAGAGACGGGCGGCCTGTTCGGCCATGTCGGCCAGCAAAGCCCTCTCCCGTTCGGGAGAGGGTTGGGTGAGGGCTTCCAACGGCGAGGTTGGGACGCTCGGCTGCGCCTCGCTCCCCCTCACCCTGCCCTCTCCCCGCCGGGGAGAGGGTTCTGCTGTGACGATCCCCTCTTCCACCAGCCACCGTGCGAGCTTCGCCACGCGCTCTACCTTGTCGGCGACCGTCCCCAGCTTTTCGTGGAAGACGATCTGGTCGAGCTTTTTCGCCTGCTCCTCCAGCGGAACCTTCAAGTCCTGTTCCCAGAAGAATTTGGCGTCTGACAGGCGCGCAGCGAGAACCTTGGCGTTGCCGGCGGCGATAGCTGCGCCGCCGTCGGTCGGCTCGATATTGGCGGTGCAGATGAAGTTGGGGGCTAATCCTCCCCGATCCGGGGAGGTGGTGTCGCGAAGCGACGACGGAGGGGGTGTGATGCTGGGCGATGCCGGAACTTCCAGCCGCGCTCCCCCTCCACCATGCTCCGCATGGTCCCCCTCCCCGTGCCGGGGAGGAATAAGCGCGAAATATTTCTGGTTGGTGCGCATGGTGAGCTGGATCACCTCACGCGGGACCTCCAGGAACGCCGGATCGAAGCTGCCGAGCAACGGCACCGGATATTCGGTGAGGCCGGCATTTTCATGCACCAGCCCCTCGTCCGGGATCACGCTGAGGCCCGCTCCGGCGGCGGCCCTGGCGGCGCCGTCGCGGATGATCTGCTGGCGTTCCTCATGACTGACGACAACGTGGCAGGCGCGCAGCTTTTCGACATAGTCGTTGGCGCTGCCGATCGTGATCGGGCCGGGATGGTGGAAGCGATGGCCGACGGTGGCGGCGCCGGAGCAGATGCCGTCGATCTCGAAATCGACCACGTCGTCGCCGAACAAGGCGACGATGCCTTGGAGCGGGCGAACCCAGCGCAGGCTCGCAGTCGATCGCGACTCCGGTCCCCAACGCATTGATTTCGGCCAGGGGAAGGCTCGGACGATCGCGGGGATGGCTTCGGCAAGCACCTGCGGCGTGGCGCGGCCGGGCTTGTCGATGACCGCGAAGAGGACACCGTCGCGTTCGACAAGCTGGTCAGCGGTCAGGCCGGTCTTGCGGAGGAAGCCTTCGAGCGCCTGTGGCGGCGCGCCAGCGCGCGGGCCTTTCACTTCCTCGGAGACTGCGGCGGTCTCGGCGGGGAGACCGCGCGCGATCAGGATCAGGCGGCGCGGGGTGGCATGGGTTTCGATCGCTTCGGCGGTGAGGCCGGATCTGGCGATCTCCTCGACGAACAGGCGCTCAAGATCGGCGCGCGCCTTCGCCTGCATCCGCGCGGGGATTTCCTCGGAGAGGAGTTCGAGGAGGAAATCCATCACAAGCCCTTCGCGCCTTCGCGCCTTCGCGTGAACAGAAATTCGTTCGCGCAGAGGCACAGAGAACGCAGAGATGTTTGCGCCAGCCCCTCTGCGTTCTCTGTGCCTCTGCGCGAATTAGAATCACGCGAAGGCGCGAAGGCGCGAAGAGAAGAAAGACGATTGCGCCATTCGGCGCGGGGAATCACGCCGTCCATGCGTTCTTCTCCATCCAGGCGGCGCAGGCGCCTTTGGCGAGTTCGCGGACGCGGCCGATATAGGCTTGACGCTCGGCGACCGAGATCACGCCGCGCGCCTGCAGCGTGTTGAAGATGTGGCTCGCCTCGATCGACTGATCATAGGCGGGGAGCGGCAGCTTCGCTTCGATCAGCGCGCGGGCCTCGTCGGCCGCCTGGGTGAATTGCTTGAACAGCGTCTCGGTGTTGGCGTGCTCGAAATGATAGGCGCTGAACTGCTTCTCATTTTCGAGGAAGACGTCGCCATAGGTAACGCCCTCATCGTTGAAGGCGAGATCATAGACGTTGTCGACGCCCTGGATGTACATGGCGAGGCGTTCGAGGCCGTAGGTCAACTCACCTGAGACAGGCTTGCAATCGAAACCGCCAACCTGCTGGAAATAGGTGAATTGCGTGACCTCCATGCCATCGCACCACACCTCCCAGCCGAGCCCCCAGGCGCCGAGCGTCGGGCTTTCCCAGTCGTCCTCGACGAAGCGGATGTCGTGTTTGGCGAAGTCGATGCCGATCCATTCCAGCGAGCCGAGATACAGCTCCTGCAGGTTGGACGGGCTGGGCTTCAGGATCACCTGATACTGGTAATAATGGCCGAGCCGGTTGGGATTCTCGCCATAACGGCCGTCGGTCGGACGACGCGAGGGCTGGACATAGGCGGCCTTCCACGGATCGGGGCCGAGCGCGCGGAGCGTCGTCGCCGGGTGGAAGGTGCCCGCGCCCATCCGCATGTCGTAGGGCTGGAGGATCACGCAGCCGCGATCGCTCCAGTAATCGTGCAGCGTCAGGATCAGTCTTTGAAAGCTCAGCGGCTTTGCGGCGGCCACGGTCGTCCCCTCGGTTTCGCGGCGCGGTTTGGCGAATGGGCGATGGATGGTCAAGCGCGCGGACGCGCGATATGGGCCGAGCATGCGCCTGATCCTTGCACTGCTTCTCCTGATCATCCCCGCGACCGCGCCAGCCAAGGCCCCCGAGGCGGATATCGCCAAGCCCGCGCTATGGAGGATGTCCGACTCCGACACGACGATCTGGCTGTTCGGCAGCGTGCATGTGCTCTCGCCCGACATCCGCTGGTTCGAGGGGCCGGTCGCCAAGGCCTTCGCCAAATCCGACGAGTTGGTGGTCGAAACCGAATTGAGCGCGGACGCAGCCACCAGCCGAACGCTGCTGGAGCGCGCCTTCGACCGCAACGGCAAACCGCTCCGGAGCGAGCTGACGCCCAAACAGCGCACGGCTTATGACGCGCGGCTGTCAGCCTATGGACTGAACCTCGTGACCTTCGACCAGTTCAAGCCTTGGTTCGCGGCGACCAGCCTCACCTCGATCGCCTATCGGCGAATGGGGTTTGCCTCGGACAAGGGCGTGGAGATGGTGCTGTTCGCCGAGGCGCGGAAGACCGGGAAGCCGATCGTCTCGCTCGAAAGGCTGGAAGAGCAGGTGGCGCTGCTCGACAGCTTCGCGCGACCGGTCCAGATCAGGATGCTCGAGCTGACGCTCGAAGAACTCGATGAGGGGGCGGAGCACGCCACCAAGCTTGTCGACGCCTGGCGAAGGGGCGACGATATCGCCCTCGCCGATGAGATGAACGACAGTATCGATGTGCTGCCCGAACTGCGCTCCGTGCTGCTCGACCAGCGCAACGAACGCTTCACCGACTGGATCGCGCGGCGGATGGCGAAACCAGGGGTCGCGTTCGTCGCCGTGGGCGCGGGGCATTTCGGCGGCAAACATAATGTGCGCGAACTGCTGGAGGCCAAGGGGTTCAGAATCAAGCGGGTGCAATAACCACCTCGGGTTGCATTTACGCTGTAACCCCACTATGCGCGCGCCTTCCCGATCCGGTCATCCCTGGAGGCGGATCGGGATATGACAACCAAGCGAACTGGAGACATGACATGAGCGACACGCTCACATTGTCGGCCGAGACGCGCGAACGGGCTGGCAAGGGAGCCTCCCGTGCGATCCGTCGCGAAGGCCGCGTACCCGCCGTAATCTACGGCCAGAAGCAGGAAGCCCTGCCGATCCACGTCGAATCAAAGGCGCTCGTCAAGGCGCTCTCGACGGGCCACTTCATGAACAGCGTCGTGATGATCGATACCGGCAAGGGCCAGCCGATCCGCACGCTGCCCAAGGACGTGCAGTTCCATCCGGTCAACGACCGTCCGCTGCATGTCGATTTCCTGCGCATCAGCGAGCACACCAAGGTACACGTCAACGTGCCGGTGCACTTCTCCGATGAAGAGCTTTCGCCCGGCATCAAGCGTGGCGGCGTGCTCAACATCGTCGTGCATGACCTCGAACTGGTGGTCGACGCCGCCGAGATCCCGAGCGAGATCAGCATCTCGCTGAAGGGCCTCGAGGTCGGCGATTCGATCCACATCTCGTCGATCGCGCTGCCGCGCGGCGCGCAGCCGGCCGATAGCGAGCACGACTTCACCATCGCCACGATCGTCGCGCCGTCCGCGCTCAAATCGAGCGAGGGCGACAACGAGACCGAAGTCGCCGCCGAGGGTGAAGGCGGCGAGTAAGCCTTTCGCTCTCACCTCTTGCCTTTTTCGTCACCCCAGAGAAAGCTGGGGTCTCTCTTCTGAAGAATTGAGATGCCAGCTTCCGCTGGCATGACGCATTTGGGGCACTGACATGCAACTTTGGGTCGGCCTCGGCAATCCCGGCGCCCAATATGCGCTGCACCGGCACAATGTCGGCTTCATGGCGCTCGACACCATCGCCGAGGTGCACGCCTTCGGGCCGGTGAAGAAGGCGTTCCAGGGCTGGACACAGGAAGGCCGGATCGGGCCGGAGAAGATTCTGCTGCTCAAGCCGGCGACCTTCATGAACGAAAGCGGCAGGAGCATCGGCGAGGCGATGCGCTTCTACAAGCTCGAGCTGGGCGACGTGACCGTCTTCCACGACGAACTCGATCTTGCCCCGTTCAAGGTGAAGGTGAAGGTCGGCGGCGGCACCGCCGGGCATAACGGCCTGCGATCCACCGAAGCGCATATCGGCAATGAATTCCGCCGCGTGCGGATCGGCATCGGCCATCCGGGGCACAAGGACCGGGTGACGGGCCATGTGCTCGGCAATTACGCGAAGGCCGAGATGGACGACCTCGCCGCCATGCTCGGCGCGATCGCGGCCGAAGCCGAATGGCTGACAAAGGGCGACGACGGCCGCTTCATGAGCGAGGTCGCGCTTCGCCTTCAGGACTAAACCACGCCTAAATCGCGTCGGCGATCCCCAAGCAGCCGTGGTCAACTAGGTAACTATACCTAGGTTATTTCGATGCCGAAACATATATCCATCGATTAACATATATCAAAATGAGAGGTCGCAAATGCATACCGCGCGGGAACTCGTCCGCAAATTGGGTTGGAAGGCACCGCAACAAGTCGTGGATGAGATTCAGGCAGCTATCCGCGAGGGGCAATCCGAAACGGAACTCAACGAACTCGCACGGCGGCTGGGATATGTGCAAGATATCCTGGACAAGGAATCCTCGACGGCCGGCGCTACGCCTGTTGAGGGACGTCAACGCGCCCGGCAGACGGGTTAGCAGCCGGCGCCGGTGGAGATACGCCGCCATCTCTCATCATTCCCGACAGCGAATTGCGGAGCGAGCCCGGCAGCACTGGAAATCGCGGGCTCCTACCCCTATCGCAACGCGCGGCGCTATCTGCGCGAAAGGGATGAGATATGGGTTTTCGTTGCGGGATCGTGGGTTTGCCGAATGTGGGCAAATCCACCTTGTTCAATGCGCTGACCGAGACGGAGGCGGCGCAGGCGGCGAATTACCCGTTCTGCACGATCGAGCCCAATGTCGGGCAGGTCGCGGTGCCCGATCCCCGGCTTCAGAAGATCGCCGGCATCGGCGGTTCGGCCAAGATCATCGAAACCCAGCTCGGCTTCGTCGACATTGCAGGGCTGGTGCGGGGCGCCTCCAAGGGCGAGGGACTGGGCAACCAGTTTCTCGGCAATATCCGCGAGGTGGATGCGATCATCCATGTGCTGCGCTGCTTCGAGAATGACGACATCCAGCATGTCGACAACAAGGTCGATCCGATCGCGGACGCCGAGACGGTCGAGACCGAGCTGATGCTCGCCGACCTCGAAAGCCTCGAGAAGCGCGTGCCCGCCTTCATCAAGAAGGGCCAGCAGGGTGACAAGGAGGCCAAGGCGGCGGCCTCGGTGCTCGGCCAGGCGCTCGACCTGCTGCGTGACGGCAAGCCCGCAAGGCTGACGCGGCCCAAGGACGAGGACGAGGCGCGGATTTTCGGGCAGGCGCAACTGCTGACGGCCAAGCCGGTGCTCTATGTCTGCAATGTCGAGGAAAGTTCGGCGGCGGACGGCAATGAATTTTCCGCACGGGTGTTTGCGAAAGCCGAAGCGGAGGGTGCGAAAGCGGTCGTGGTCTCTGCCGCAATCGAAGCGGAAATCGCAACCATGGCGCCAGAGGACCGCGCCGAGTTTCTGACCGACCTGGGTTTGAACGAAACCGGCCTCGCCCGGGTGATTCGCGCCGGCTACGATCTCCTGCACCTCCGCACTTTCTTCACCTGCGGCCCCAAGGAGGCGCGTGCCTGGACGATCGAGGCTGGAAGCAAGGCGCCGCAGGCGGCGGGCGTGATCCATAGCGATTTCGAGCGCGGCTTCATTCGCGCGGAAACGATCGGCTATGACGATTACGTAGCTTACAACGGTGAGGCGGGCGCGCGCGAGGCGGGGCGGTTGCGGGTCGAGGGCAAGGATTATGTCGTGCAGGACGGCGACGTGCTGCTGTTCCGCTTCAACGTTTGACCAGTGGAGATGCGTGCATGAAATATTTCGAGGATTTCAGGGTTGGCGATGTCGAGCGCTTCGGCTGCTATCGGATGACCAAGGATGAAGTCGTCGAATTCGCCACCCGCTTCGATCCCCAACCGTTCCATATCGACGAAGCGGCGGGTGCGGCGCATCCCTTCTTCAAGAAGCTTGCCGCGAGCGGCTGGCACACCGCCGCCGCGACGATGCGAATGATGGTTGATCATAACGAAGAGCTGGGCGTGGCGGGCCTGGGCTCACCTGGCCTGGAACAGATCAACTGGCCGGTTCCGACCTATCCCGGCGACGTGCTGTCGGTTCAATCCGAAGTGCTCGAGGTCCGCCAATCCAGGTCGCGACCCGAAATGGGTTTCGTCAAGAGCCTGACCACGACGCTGAACCAGGATGGTCGGGCCGTGATGAACTTCACCGCGAACGTGATGATCGCCGCTCGGCCCAAGTCCTGATCAATTCATCGTCGCTCGTTGATTGAAAGCGCGGGGCGGCAAAAGCCGCCCCTCCTTTTTCAGTGCTTCACGCCGGACCAGACGTTCCGATAGGCCAGGAAGCCGAGGAACGTCGCGATCAGCAGGAAGATCAGCACGGCGACCCCGGTACGGTGACGATTCTCCAGCTTGGGCTCGGCAGCCCAGAGCAGGAAGGCGGAAATGTCGGTCGCCATCTGATCGATCGTCGCCTTGGTGCCATCGGCATAGGTCACCTGCCCGTCGGCCACGAGGGGCGGCGGCATGGCGATGTTCAGGTTCGCGAAATAGGGATTGAAATGAAGGCTTGCCGGCGTCTTTGCGTCGGGAAACTCCTTGAGCAGTTCCACGCCCTTTTCGTTCTTGAAACCGGCCTGATCGCGATAGCCCGTCAGAAGCGAGTGGATATATTCTGGACCGCCATGACGCGCCTTGGCCATCAGCGAGAGATCGGGCGGTAGCGCGTTGTTGTTCGCGGCGCGCGCGGCAGTCTCGTTCGCATAAGGGTCCGGGAACTTGTCGGCGGGAAGCGCCTTGCGGGTCGCCGGTTCGCCGGTGTCGGGATTAACCGAGGGCACCTCGATCGCCCACTGATTGGCGATCGCCTTCACCTCGGGGTCGGTGAAGCCGATCTGTGTCAGATCCCGGAAAGACACCTGATGCAGCGAATGGCAGGCCGAGCACACTTCCTTGTACACCTGGAAGCCGCGTTGGAGCTGCTGCCGGTCGTAACGGCCGAGGGGGCCGTCGCTGGCCAGCTCCAGCGGCCTGGGGTGAAGATGGAATTCGTGCTCCACGGTCGGCGCCGGCGGTTCGCCGATATAGGCTACCGCGCCCTTGATAACCGTGAAGAGAAGGATCGCGACGAAACCCAGACCCGCGAGAATGCCGAGAGGACGGACCATAGTCTGTTCTTTCCTTAGTGCGACGGCGCCGACGGGGCGGATTGGGTATTGGTCGAAAGCGTGGAGCCGCTTTGGCCGTCCAGCACCGCTTCAGTGATCGAATTCGGCAGCGGCAGCGTGGTCTCGAGCTTCGCAAGCAGCGGCAGGATGATCAGGAAATGGGCGAAATAATAGGCGGCGGCGAGCTGGCTGATCATCACATAAGGCTCTTCCGCGGGCGAGCCGCCGCAATAGCCCAGGATCAGCACGTCAATGCACAGGATCCAGAAAAACTGCCTGAAGCGCGGACGATAATTGCCGGAGCGCACCGGCGAGTTATCAAGCCAGGGCAGAAAGAAGAGCAGGATGATCGAGCCGAACATCGCGATCACGCCGAGCAGCTTGGCAGGAATGCCGAATATGTCGACGGTGAAGGCGCGCAGGATCGCGTAGAAGGGCCAGAAATACCATTCGGGCACGATGTGCGCTGGCGTGGAGAGCGGGTTCGCCGGAATGTAATTGTCCGGGTGGCCCAGGAAGTTCGGCGCGAAGAAGAGCAGCAGCGCGAAAATCACGAGAAACACGCCTGCGCCGAAGCCGTCCTTCGCGGTGTAGTAAGGATGGAACGGCACGGTATCCTGCGGCCCCTTCACCTCTACGCCGGTCGGGTTCGACGAGCCCGGAATGTGCAGCGCCCAGATATGCAGGATGATCACCGCCGCGATCACGAACGGCAGCAGATAATGCAGCGAGAAGAAGCGGTTGAGCGCGGCGTTGTCTGGCGCGAAACCGCCGAGCAGCCATTCCTGGATGGTCGGCCCGACGAGCGGGATGGCCGAGAACAGCCCTGTGATGACTTTGGCGCCCCAGAAACTCATCTGCCCCCAGGGAAGGACATAGCCCATGAACGCCGTCGCCATCATCAAGAGGAAGATGACGAGGCCGAGCAGCCACACCATCTCGCGCGGCGCCTTGTAGGAACCGTAATAAAGGCCGCGAAAAATGTGGAGATAGACCACGATGAAGAACATGCTGGCGCCGTTGGCGTGGGCATAGCGCAGCAGCCAGCCCTGGTTCACGTCGCGCATGATGTGCTCGACCGAGTTGAACGCCACCCCGGCGTTGGCCGCATAATGCATCGCGAGTACGATGCCGGTGACGATCTGGATTACCAGGGCCAGCCCGGCGAGCACGCCGAAATTCCAGAAATAATTGAGGTTACGCGGGACCGGATAACCGGCGCCAACCGCGTTGTAGACCAGGCGGGGAAGCGGAAGCCGGTCGTCGACCCACTTCATCAGCGGGTGCTTCGGCTCGTAATGATTGGCCCAGGGGAAGCTCATTATGCCTTACCTCCGCCGACGGTGACCACCGTATCTGACTTGAATGCATATTCCGGCACTTCGAGATTCTTCGGCGCCGGGCCTTTGCGGATGCGCGCGGCGGTATCGTAGGAAGAGCCGTGGCACGGGCAGAAATAGCCGCCGAACTCGCCGCGGGTCTCGCCCTCGCCCGCCCCCAGCGGCACGCAGCCGAGGTGGGTGCAGACGCCCATCGTGATCAGCCACTGCTTGTGACCTTCCTTGGTGCGCTCGGCCAGTGTCTGCGGATCGCGCAGCTCGCTGAGCGGGACGGCATCGGCCGCCGCGATCTCCTTGGCGGTCAGGTGTCGGATGAAGAGCGGCTGCTTGCGGTAGATCGTCTTGATCGCCTGGCCTTCCTTGATGGCCGACACATCGACATCGATCGATGCCAGTGCGAGCACGTCGGCGGAAGGATTCATCTGATTGATCAGTGGGACCAGCGTTGCCACCGCGCCCACTCCGGCGAAGCTCACCGCCGCCACGTTGATGAAATCGCGCCGTCTGACGCCGTCATCCGCGAGATCGGTATGCGGAGCCGCTGCTTGTTCGCCCGTCGCCATTCCCTAACCCTTGCTATCACATTCACGAACGCACGCGGGATGGCACTGACGCCCCCCATTGCACGCTTCGCCGCCCGACCCCCGCCGGTGGCTGGCGCGCTGATAGCCTCGCTCATTGCATTTTGCCAACCTCGTTTTTCGCCGCTTGTGGCGCAACGCACAAATTGCCAAGGGCTGCCCGGTGAGGATCGCCCTGTTTCAACCCGATATCGCCGGAAATGTGGGGACGATCCTGCGCCTTTCAGCGTGTTTCGGCGTCCCTGTGGACATCATCGAGCCTTGCGGCTTCCCCTTTTCGGAGAGGAGCCTGAAACGCGCCGGCATGGATTATGCGGCGCAAGCGGAGGTCACCCGCCATGTTGACTGGAGTCAGTTCCAAGCATCGCGTTCCGGCAGATTGATCCTGCTTTCCACGCGCGGGACCACGCTGATTGCCAACCTGGGTTTTAGACCGAACGACACGCTGGTGCTGGGTTCGGAATCGGCCGGAGCACCCGATTTCGTTCACATGGCCGCCGACGCGGTGACCCGGATCCCGCTACGACCGGGTTTCCGATCCTTGAATGTAGCGGTCGCAGCGGGCATCGCGCTGCATGAAGCAATGCGGCAGACAGGAAGCGTTCCCCAATGATCGATCTCGATGAACAGCAGCAGGCCGCGCGAATCTGGTTCGAGTCCCTCCGCGACCGGATCTGCGCGGCATTCGAGGAGATCGAGCGCATCGCCGGCAGCGATGCCGCCTTTGCTTATCGGCCGTGGAACCGGGACAATGATCCGGACGCGAAAGGCGGCGGCGGCGTGCAGGGCGTAATGAAAGGCAGGGTGTTCGAGAAAGTCGGCGTGAACGTCTCGACGGTTGGCGGAAAGTTCGCCCCGGAATTCGCCAAGACCATCCATGGCGCGGGCGAAAATCCGGATTTCTTCGCCACCGGAATCAGCCTCGTCGCGCACATGGCGAACCCGCATGTGCCGGCTGTCCACATGAACACGCGTTTCCTCGTCACGACCAAACGCTGGTTCGGCGGCGGCGCGGACCTTAACCCGTCGACGCCCTATGACGAGGATACCGCCGATTTCCACGACGCGATGAAGATCGCCTGCGATGCCCACGATCCCGCCCATTATCCGCGCTTCAAGGCATGGGCGGACGAATATTTCTGGATCCCTCACCGCCGGATTCATCGCGGCGTCGGCGGCATTTTCTATGATCATCTGGAAGGCGATTTCGACGCCAATTTTGCTTTCACGCGCGCCGTGGGCGAGGCGTTTCTGGACATATTCCCGAAGATCGTACGTCGTCGCATGGGCATGGACGCAAGCGAGACGGATCGCGCGCGCCTGCTCGCCTATCGCGGCCGTTACGCCGAATTCAATCTCGTCTATGACCGGGGCACGCTGTTCGGCCTCAAGACGGGCGGCAATATCGACGCAATCCTGATGAGCCTCCCGCCGGTGGCGACCTGGGAGTGATCGGCGATCAGCCTCCCCGCTCCGACGTCACCAGTCTTGCGTATAGCCGCGCCAGAAAGACCGTCCAGAAAGTCATGTAAACGGCGTTGAAGGCGGCGATCGTGAGGCTGATCAGTGTTGGCGCGAGGGTAGGCGCGCCCGCCATCCGGGCAAGGATGATGAGGACCGATCCCACTGCCGCCTCGATCACCGCGACGATCAGCACGTACAGCACGAAATAGGCAATCAAGAGCCCGGCGATTCTGAGCGCCCTGCCGCGGGTCAGCGCCACGGCCTGGATGAATGTTTCGCGGACGGGTTGCTCGCGATCGGCAAGCACAGGCCAAAGCAACGCAAGCCGGACACTCACCACCACGATCGGTGGTAACATGAGCACCATGCCCAGCGTCACCATTCCTCCTGCTCCGGCGACCGCCGCCAGAAGCATCGCGACCAGGGCAGCCATCATGCTGAGCGCCACGAAGGCGAGCCCGAGCGCCGCGAAAACGCCGATCGCGCGGGGCATCAACCTCAATGCATCGCGAAGCGCCTCGGCCACGCTGATTCGCGCGCGCAGCACCATTCGGCTGATGGCGAGATATCCTACCGTCACCAGGAGCAGCATCGGGATCAGCACGATCATCCACGGGCCAGGGGTCAGCGGCTCGCCCGGCGCGCTGGGCGCGGGGATCACGAGACCACCAACCAACGCGGCCGAACCGAATGTCGCGAAGCCGAGCGGCAACAGCAACGCCCGCTCGCGCGTGAAGAAACGACGGGTGTCGTCCCACACTTCATCGATCGACAGGCCGGCCATCCGCATCTCCTTTGGGCCGGTTCCTATCGGCGCGCCGGACCCGGCGCAATGCGGAGGCTTGATTAGCCCGGCGAGGAGCGACACATCCGCGCCATGAGCAGGGACTCGATCGACGATATGGAATGGCGGGTCTCCCAAGGCCTCGTGGGCTACGAGGAGGCCGTCGCCGAGATGGAAAGCCGAGCGGCCGCCATCCGGGAGGAAGGCGCGGCCGAACTGATCTGGCTGTTGGAGCATCCGCCGCTCTACACCGCCGGCACGAGCGCCGACCCGACCGAACTGCTCAGCCCCGGCCAATTTCCCGTTTACCGAGCCGGGCGCGGCGGACGCTACACCTATCATGGGCCGGGCCAGCGGATCGGCTATGTTCTGATCGATCTGGAGAAGCGCGGGCGTGACGTGCGTTGCTTCGTCTCTAGCCTCGAGCATTGGCTGATCGCGGCGCTAGCGAAGCTTGGCGTCGAAGCGCGGCAGGAGCCCGGCCGCATCGGCATCTGGACCGGCCATGGCGCCGACGAGGCCAAGATCGGCGCGATCGGCGTGCGCGTCCGGCGCTGGGTGACGCTGCACGGCTTCGCGCTTAACGTCCGGCCCGATCTGTCGCACTTCAGCGGCATCGTACCATGCGGAATTTCCGACTACGGCGTCACGAGCCTTGAAAAACTGGGTATCCCGGACGCGGATGGCCTGCTGGATCAGGCGCTGCGCGATTGTTTCTCGGATTTTCTCGATCGGCTTTCGGCATTGCGAGGGCGCGGTTGCGCGCCACAGGCGTTATAGCGCCCATGCGTGCGATCCGCGTCTGGTAGGTTTCAAAATATTGGGAGATTGATCATGCACCTGTTCTCCGGAAAATCCGCGCTCGCGATCATGGTCGTGGCCGGCGGCTTGATGATTTCGGCCTGTGGCGACAAATCGGCCGATACGGTCGACAATAGCGAGATCACCGAAATGAACGCGGCCGGCATGATGGAAGGCACGACCAACGATGCCTCGGCGATGGACATGGCGACCGACACGAACGTCGCGGCCGGCAATGTCGCCGATAATGCAATGGCTGAAGCCGACAACGCCTCGACCAATGCGACGGCCGACAACGCCGCCGAGTAACTGACCGCTCGGCGACCCATTGCGCCGAACCGTTGATCCGAAAGCCTTTTGAGGGGTAGCGCCGCCGCCCCGATCCGCGCAATAACATGCAGGAAACACGTGCTGCGACAAGGAGGATCAAGGATGCGGGCAAGCGCGCTGGGCCGCTGGACGGGCATGATCGCGGCGTGCGTTGGAGCATCCCTTGTCCCGACGAATCCGGCCTCGGCCTATCTCTACTGGATCAGGCCCAACTTCGCCGGCGGAACCGTGCAGGGCAACGAGCCAGGCGTGGTGCTGCCTCTTGCGGATGCGACACCGGCTGAAATCCGCGCCAATCTCCTGTGGAACCTGCGCGCCGCTCTCAACGTAGCCGCGTTGCAATGCCAATTCTCGCCACCGCTGATGACGGTGCGCAACTACAATACGCTGCTCAGCCAGCACGGCACCGAACTCAACAATGCATACAAAACGCTCAACAATTATTTCAAGCGCACCGTGAAGCTGAAATGGCAGCGTGCCTTCGACACCCACACGACGCGAACCTATAACGGCTTTTCGACCATGCACGCCCAGATCGGCTTCTGCGAGACGGCCGGGAAGATCGGACGTCTCGCGCTTGGCGCGCGCCGGGGCGACTTGTACGAGGTCGCCACAAGCTATATGCAGGAGGTTCGCAACAGCCTGATTCCCGCGGGCGATGCCTTCTTTGGCGCGCGAACGATGCTGACGCCGAAACCGTTGCCACCGCTTGATGACAAATGCTGGGACCGGAAGGACTATCTCAAGAAGAAATGCGAGCGGCTTCTGGGTTGATCCGGTTTGGGACGACAAAGAGCGTTCGATTCAGCGTAATCCAAGCAGCTTGTGCGTCTGGATCGAAAGGCGCCATCCGGGATTGGCGAGGACGAAATCGATCGCGGCCTGTTGGTTCTCGGCCAAATCGGGGCCATCCATCGCCTGGACGAGGCGATGCGCGAAATCCCAGCGGGCAATTTCGGCCATGTCGAGGCCCGGCTGGGGCCAGACGACCTTCACCTCCTGCCCCGATCGCTGGACGACTTCGCTGCCCGCCTTGGGGCTGACGCAAAGCCAATCGATCCCCTCCTGCGCGGCGATGGTGCCGTTGCTTTCGACCGCGATGGTGAAACCGCGCTGCTTGAGCGCGGAAATCAGCGACGGATCAAGCTGGAGCATCGGTTCGCCGCCCGTGATGACAGCGAAAGGTTCATTGTCGCCCCGCCAGAGGGCCAGCGCCTGATCGGCAAGCGCCGCCGCTTCGTAGCGACCGCCATAAGTACCATCCATGCCGACGAAATCGGTGTCGCAGAACCGGCACACGGCCGTCGCTCGATCTTCCTCGCGCCCAGTCCAGAGATTGCAGCCGGCGAAGCGGATGAAGACGGCACGCCGCCCGGTTTGCATCCCTTCGCCCTGGAGGGTCAGGAACATCTCCTTGACGGCATAGCTCATGACGCTGGCCGCGCGGCATACCGCGTCGGGTCGGCAAGGCCGGCCTCCGCGAAACCCTTGGCGCGCAGGCGACAACTATCGCACAGCCCGCAATGCAGCCCACCCGGCGCGGGATCGTAGCAGGACCAGCTCTGTCCGGCATCCAACCCGAGCCGATCGGCCTCGCGGGCGATATCGGCCTTGCTCATGTGGAGGAGTGGAGCGTGGACGGTGAAGCAGTCGCCCTCCACCCCCGCCTTGGTGGCAAGATTGGCCATCGCCTCGAAGGCTTCGAGGAAGGCCGGCCGGCAATCGGGATAGCCCGAATAATCGAGCGCGTTGATGCCGATGAAGATGTCGCGCGCGCCGATCGCCTCCGCCCAGCCGAGCGCGACCGACAGGAAGATCGTGTTGCGCGCGGGCACATAGGTGACGGGAATGCCCTCCCCTACCCCCTCTTTGGGCACGGCGATGTCGTCGGTGAGCGCCGACCCGCCGAACTGGCGCAGATCAAGCGGAAGGACGACGTGCCGCTTCGCCCCAAGCGCGACGGACAGGCGGGCGGCGGCCTCAAGCTCGATGGCGTGGCGCTGGTTGTAATTGATGGTGAGCGCGTTGAGCGCGTACCCGGCCTCGCGCGCAATGCCTGCCGCGACCATGGAATCCAGGCCGCCCGAGAGCAGGACGACGGCTGGACGAAATTCTGGAGCGACGGCGTTCATACGGGTGGCAGCTACAAGTTTTTCACGCAGAGGCGCAGAGAAAAATGAGGTGCAGAGATGTTCCGATACCTCTCCGCGTCCTCTGCGCCTCTGCGCGAACCAAATGACCTCACCATATTACTGACCTGATGCATTTTGCATCATCTGTGCTAAGCGCGCCGCGCCATGACCGAATATAAGTCCGACCTCCTCCGCCTCCTTTCCGAGCGCGGCTATATCCATCAGGTGACCGACGGCGCCGCACTGGACGCGCTCGCCGGAAAGCAGGTCGTGCCTGGCTATATCGGCTTCGATGCGACGGCGCCTTCGCTCCATGTCGGCAATCTCGTCTCGGTGATGCTGCTCCGCCGGCTTCAGCAGGCCGGCCATAAACCTATTGTTGTCATGGGCGGCGGTACGACGAAGGTGGGCGATCCTTCGGGCAAGGACGAGATCCGCAAGCTGCTCGACGAGAATGGCATCGCGGCCAATATCGCCTCGATCCGACGAATTTTCGAACGCTTTCTGACCTTTGGGGACGGCGCGACCGATGCCGTCATGGTCAACAATGCCGATTGGCTCGACGAGCTCGAATATATCCCCTTCCTGCGGGATGTCGGCCGGCATTTCACCATAAACCGGATGCTTACCTTCGACTCGGTCAGGCTCCGGCTCGATCGCGAGCAGCCGCTGACCTTTCTCGAATTCAATTACATGATCCTGCAGGCATATGATTTCCTGGAGCTGTCGCGTCGCGTCGCTTGCCGCCTGCAGATGGGCGGATCCGACCAGTGGGGCAACATCGTCAATGGCATCGAGCTTACCCGCAGGATCGACGGCAAGGAACTGTTTGGCATCACCACGCCCCTGATAACCCGGGCAGACGGCTCCAAAATGGGCAAATCCGTGAATGGCGCGGTGTGGCTCCATGAGGATCAGCTACCCCACTATGATTACTGGCAGTTCTGGCGGAACACCGACGATCGCGACGTGGGCCGCTTCCTGCGGCTGTTCACCGACATTCCGATCGACGAGATCGCCCGGCTCGAGGCGCTCGGCGGCGGCGAGATCAACGAGGCCAAGAAGATCCTCGCCACCGCGGCTACGGCCTTGTGCCGCGGTGAGGCCGCCGCTGGCGAAGCCGCCGACACCGCGCGGAAGACCTTCGAGGAAGGGACGGCCGGCGCCGCGCTGCCGACGATAAGGGTCGAGGGCGGACAGATCACGCTGGTCGACGCGCTGGTCGGGCTTGGCCTTGTTGCCTCGAAAGGCGAGGCAAGGCGGATGATCAAGGGCGGCGGCGCGCGCGTCGACGGCAAGCAGATTGCCGATGAGAGCCATGTAATTCTTATCGTGGATCAACCGTTACGGGTATCGGCGGGGAAAAAATCACATGGCTTGCTGACATGATTAAGCGCTTGCTAACCATGTGAATATTTGAAATACTTACGATGATTGTGAGATAATTTAAGAAGGTTTGGGGTTCATAGTCGTTCCGGGGGGGCCAAGAACACCGGAAGGGAATCTAATGTCCCAAAGTCCTGCGACGTCCGACTTCAACGACCAGCGCCGTTCCGAGCGCGACGAGGTCTTCCTTCGAACCGTGCTTTCGGTGGGCAAGAAGAGCGGCATCAGCGCTCAGCTTGTCAACCTCTCGGCTCATGGTTTCATGGCACGCACGGCCGAGACCCTTCCCGCGAATACGCCGGTGCGAATGTTATTGCCTTTTGCGGGGGAAGTGACCGCGACGGTCGTCTGGGCGCTCGGCGGCCGCATCGGAGGCGCGTTCGATATTCCGTTCGAGGAGAAGGAATATTCCAAGGTGCTGGCGGCGGTGAAGACCGCCAAACCCAACTGGCAGTTCGCCACCCGCTGACGAGCGCGTGTCAGCCAGCCCGCAACAATCCCACCGCCGCGTCCCGATCGAACAGATAGAGCGCGATTCGGGCCGCCTGCCCCCGCTCTCCGCTCAATCCGCCATCGCGATCGACCAGCAGGCGCGCGTCGGCTGTCGCCTTTTCGATCAACATGCTCACCTGCTCGGGGCCGGCAAGCCGGAAACCGGCATCTCCCGACTGACGCGTGCCGAGGATCTCCCCTGCGCCGCGCAGACGCAAATCCTCCTCCGCGATGCGGAAGCCGTCGTTCGTCTCGCGCATCAGGGCAAGGCGTGCCCGGGCGGTCTCGCTCAGCATGTTCCCGCGCAGCAGCAGGCAGACCGATCGCCCCTCCCCGCGTCCGACCCGGCCGCGAAGCTGATGGAGTTGGGCGAGGCCGAAGCGTTCGGCGCCCTCGACGATCATCAGCGTTGCGTTGGGGACGTCGACGCCGACTTCGATCACAGTGGTGGCGACCAGCACGGAGAGGCGCCCGGACGCGAAATCGGCCATGACGGCATCCTTGTCCGGGCCCTTCAGCCTGCCGTGGACCAGCCCGATCCGTTCACCGAAGCGGGCCTTCAGCGTCTCGGCGCGCGCCTCGGCGGCGGCCATGTCGCTGGTTTCGCTCTCCTCGACCAGCGGGCAGACCCAATAGGCCTGACCACCGCCCTGGATATGCCGCCCCAGCGCCTCGACGATCTCGCCCATGCGATCGACCGACATCACCCGCGTCTCGATCGGCTGACGGCCGGGTGGCATCTCATCGAGGCGGCTGACATCCATCTCGCCATAGTGGCTGAGCGTCAGCGTGCGCGGGATCGGCGTCGCGGTCATCACGAGCATGTGCGGGGCGTGATCGGCCTTGTCGGCCAGCATCATCCGCTGCGCGACGCCGAAGCGATGCTGTTCGTCCACCACGGCCAGCCCGAGATTGCGATAGCCGACTCCCTCCTGAAAGATCGCATGCGTGCCGATCAGGATATCGATCGAGCCGTCGGCCAGCCCCATCAGCGTGGCCTCACGCGCCCGGCCCTTCTCGCGGCCAGTGAGAATGGCGACGTTGACCGGCAGGCCAGCGAGCGTCCGCGTCAAGGTCTCGAAATGCTGACGGGCGAGAATCTCGGTTGGGGCGAGCAAGGCGCCCTGCGCGCCCGCCTCGACCGCGGCGAGCAGTGCCATCAGCGCCACCAGCGTCTTGCCCGCTCCCACGTCGCCCTGAAGCAGCCGGAGCATCGGCGCGGATTGCTGGAGATCGCCCTCGATCTCACCGATCGTACGGCGCTGCGCCCCGGTCGGCGCGTAGGGCAGCTTCAGCATATCGCGCAGCCGTCCATCCCCCTTGAGGGCAATTCCCCGCCGCCTGCGGGACGAGGCGCGTACCAGCATCAGCGCAAGCTGGTTGGCGAAGATCTCGTCATAGGCAAGGCGATTGTGCGCGATGAGATCGCCGGGATCGGCATGCGCGCGTTCTAGAGCGTCGCGCCAGTCCGGCCATTGCTCGCGTGCCTTCAGGCTCGGTTCGATCCATTCGGGCAGATCGGGCGCACGCTCCAGTATGTGCGCGGCGAGCTGGGCCATACGCTTGTTGGTCAGTCCCTCCGAGAGCGGATAGACCGCTTCGCGCGCGGGCAGGCTTGCCGCCTCGTCCAATGGGAGCACATAATCAGGATGAACGATCTGGAGCCGGTCGCCATAGGCGTCGAGCTTACCCGAGACGAGCCGCGTTTCCCCAAGCGGGAGCAGTTTCCTGGCCCAGCCGGGCTGTCCGCCGAAATAGACCAGGCTGACGGCATTGCCCTCGCGATCCAGTGCCTCGACACGGAACGGTCCCCTGCCTCCCTGCCGATATTCAATCGGCTTCAATTCCACCGCCACGACCGAGCCGACGTCGGAAGGCTGAAGCGCGGTCACATGGCGGCGGTGGATCGCGCCAGTCGGGAGATGAAACAGCGCATCGACCGCGCGTGTGAGGCCGAGCTTCTTCAAAGGCTTGGCGAGCTGCGGCCCGACGCCCTTGAGCGCCTCCATTTCAGCGAAGATCGGATTGAGAATCGCGGGCCGCATGTCTATCTCGCCCGTTCTAGAGTTTGTTCCACTTGCGTGGAAGCGCGGTGCCAGCCCGCTCTCCTCCCAATAGCATACCCTGTCGGGAGGTTGGGTGGGGAAGCGGGCTGGCGCCGTTCACATTAAATACGCCGACAGGCGCGCACAGCGCCCGCCGGCCAATCGTCATTGCAGGAACGCCTATCCATGAACCGCCAAGACCGCCTCAAACGCCTGCGCTTCCGCGCCTGGCATCGCGGGACGAGGGAAGCCGACTTCATGATCGGAAGCTTCTTCGATCGCTACAACGCGGATTGGTCCGACGCGGAGATCGATTGGTTCGAGAGTCTGCTGGACGAGGAGGATGTCGAGATCATGGCCTGGGCGATCGGCACCATGACCGTGCCCGATCGTTATGCCGGGCCCATGATGGAGCGGATGCAAAAGCTCGATTATATCGACGTGACCGGCAAGTGACCGATCTCCAGCGTATCCTCAAGGCCGGCGAGTCCCTGACGCTCAGCGGGGTCGCGAGCGGCTTTCTGCCATGGCTGCTCGCCGATCTGGCGCGCGCCGCGAAGGGGCGGGCAGTGTTCATAGCGCCGGACGATCTGGCGATGCGCGGGATCGCCGAGGCCGCCACCTTCTTCGCGCCCGAGCTTGAAATAATTCAGTTCCCAGCCTGGGACTGTCTGCCTTATGATCGTGCGTCGCCCTCGCTGCGATCGTCGTCGGATCGATTGGCAACGCTGCACGCGCTTCAGCGCAAGCCGGAAGGGCCGCAGCTTCTTCTCACCACCGCCAATGCCGCCACGCAGCGCACGCTGACGCCGTTCCGTATCCGCCAGCTCGTGGCGACGCTCGCGCCCGGCGAACGGATCGATCGCGACAAGCTCGCGGCCCTGTTGCAAGCCAATGGCTATGTCCGAACGGATACCGTTGCAGATGCAGGGGAATTTGCGATCCGCGGGGCGCTCGTGGATCTGTTCCCGGCGGGCGAGACGCTGGCGCTACGGCTCGATTTTTTCGGCGACGAAATCGAGTCCGTGCGCCGCTTCGATCCGGCCGATCAGCGAACCGTGGATCGGGTCGATCGTTTCACGCTGCTGCCGGCTTCCGAAGCCCTGCTCGATGACGAAAGTATCAAGCGCTTCCGCGGCCGCTATCGCGAGAAGTTCGGCGCGACCGCGACCGGCGATCCCCTCTATCAGGCCGCCTCGGAAGGCCGCCGCCTCGCCGGCATGGAGCATTGGCTGCCGATGCTCGAGGAGCGGTTGGCGACGCTGTTCGATCATCTCTCGTCCGACGATATCGTCATACGCGACACGGGCGTCGCGATGGCGGCCGAGCAGCGTTTCGAGGCGATCGCAGACTATCATGGCAACCGCGTTCGCGCGCTCAGCACGGAGGTCGGCAGCTATCGCCCGCTGGAGCCGACCGCCCTCTATCTCGCACAGGAAGAATGGACGGAGGTGGTTGCGGATCGACCGGTTCATCTGACCACGCCCTTTCACGAACCCGAAAGCGCGACCGTGCTCGATTTCGGCGTGGAAGCGGCGCGCGACTTCGCGCCGGAGCGCACGCAGAACGCCAATGTCTACGAAGCCGTTTCCGCGCATGTCCGCGCACTCGGGCGTGACGGGCGGCGCGTCATTCTCGCCAGCTACTCGAAAGGTGCGCGCGAGCGTCTGAAGGGCCTGCTCCACGAACATGGCCTGACCGGGACTGCCGATGCCGAAAGTTGGCAGGAGGCAATGGGGCTCTCTTCTCCCCTCCCGCTTGCAGGAAGGGATCAAGGGGAGGGCTCGCGGTCGTCACGAACGGAGCGTTTGCCGGACGTAGGCGCCCGCCCCCCCCCCCCCCCCCCCCCCCCCCCCCC
>Ga0081455_10001125_pt1 | contig 33432 bp, 28 predicted proteins | sample TabmetS3T2R1_FD_70207 | JGI IMG/M metagenome (GOLD analysis project Ga0081455, IMG submission 70207) | Tabebuia heterophylla rhizosphere microbial communities from the University of Puerto Rico - S3T2R1 | ecosystem: Host-associated > Plants > Roots > Rhizosphere ...
GGCCGCGGTCGCCCACGGCAATTTCGACGTCGTCCGCCACCCGCTTGAGCACGATAGAGATGGGTGCCCCTGGGCTGGCGCCGTTGGCGCCGGTGCGGCTCCCGTCCGGCGAGTACTTGATGGCATTGTCGACCAGATTGGCGACCGCCTGGCTAACGAGCTCGCGGTTGGCCGTAAGCGAGAGGCCCGGCTCAGAGGAGACGGACAGGGTCAGCCCCGCCTCGTCGGCGACGGGCTCGTAGAGCTCGGCGACATCGGCGATAATGGAGGCCGGGTTGAGGCGCTCCATGCTCTCGGCAACGGCGCCGCCTTCGAGGCGCGCGATCAGCAACAGCGAATTGAACGTCCTGATAAGCTCGTCGGCCTCTTCGATGGTCTTGACCAGGCCGTCCCGGTAGATGCCGGGCCCCTCACTGCTGCGCAGCGCGGCTTCCGCCCGGTTGCGCAGCCGGTTAAGGGGGGTCTTCAGGTCATGGGCGATGTTGTCGGACACTTCCCGCAGCGCGCGCATCAATTCCTCGATGCGGGCCAGCATGGCGTTGAGGCTTTCGGCCAGGCGGTCGATCTCGTCGCCGGAACCATTGAGCGGAATGCGGCGGGAGAGATCGCCGGCCATGATGGTGCGGGTGGTATCATTCACGGTCTCGATGCGCCGCAACACGCTGCGGCTGATCAGCAGGCCGCCGCCGATGCCGAGTGCGGAGAGAATGATCACACTCCACAAGCCGAGCCGGCCCATGGTCCAAGCGAAACGCCGCAGATCCTCGATGTCGCGGCCAACGACCAGGGTGAGGCCGCCCGGCACGTCGAACAGGACGCCGACGGCGGAGCGCGGCCGGCCCTGGGCAGGTCCCGATTGGGGGCTGTAGGTAAAGACGCCGCGCTGGGTACCGTCCCTGAGCTCGGGCGGCACTTGGCGCAAGTTGCCCGCGGCACGCTGGCCGGCGCTGTCGACCAGCAGATAGAGGCTGGAACCGGGATCGGCGGCGCGTTCGGCGATGATGGCGCTGAGCCGGGCCGGGCCCCCGGCCTGGTACTGCTCGCGCAACCCCACCACCTCGGCACGCAAGGTCTCCACCACGCTGGTGGTCAACAGTTCGTTGGCGCGCCAGGCGATGAAGCCGACGGCCAACCCGGCCGCCAGGATGAACGCACCCATATAAATGAGTGCCAGACGGAATGGGGTCGACAGCAGGAGCCTAGTCAGAGCCGTCACGGATCATGTATCCCGCTCCGCGCACCGTATGCAGCAGCGGCTTGGCGAAGCTCTTGTCGATCTTGCTCCGCAAGCGCGAAATGTGCACGTCGATGACGTTGGTTTGCGGATCGAAGTGATAGTCCCACACGTTTTCCAACAGCATGGTGCGCGTGACGACTTGGCCCGCGTGCTTCATGAGATATTCGAGCAGGCGAAATTCGCGGGGCTGTAACACGATCGGCTCGCCGCCCCGCATCACCTTGTGCGACAGACGATCGAGCACGAGATCACCCACGGCATAACGCGTCTCCTGCTGCTCGGGCGCGGGACGGCGTGCGAGCGCCTCGATGCGGGCGAGCAACTCGGTATATTGATAAGGTTTGGTTAGGTAATCGTCGCCGCCGGCGCGCAGGCCCTTGACCCGGTCATCCACCTCGCCGAGGGCGGAAAGAATAAGCACGGGCGTGCGCGTGCCTTCGGCGCGCAGCGTCTGCACGATCGAAAGGCCGTCGCGCTGCGGCAGCATGCGATCGACGATGAGAACCTCGTAGCCGCCATCGCGAGCCATGACGAGACCCGTCTCGCCATCGCCGGCGACGTCGGCGTTGTGCCCGCTTTCGCGCAGGGAGCGCTGCAGAAATTGCGCCGTTTCCCGATCGTCTTCGATCACGAGCACGCGCATGGCATTAACCTGCTGCTGTTGGTCAGGTGGAGCAGGTTATAGCGCGGCTGAAGACCCAACCCACCTGGAAAATAACGTGCCGAGGCGGCCCGTCCGCTCGGGCGCGGGCCGCCTCGGCATCGGCATTCTCGGCGCCTGGCCGATTAACCTTTCTTCAGCTGCACGGCCACGAAGCGCAGGTCCGCACCGGACTTGATGCGCATCAGTACGGCCTTGCGTCCGAGCTTGGATGCCTCCTTGACGCCACTGGCAACATCGTCGGGGCTCTTCACCGTCAAGCCGCCGACTTCGAGGATGATATCACCGGACTTGATGCCCTTCTGAGCCGCATCGGAGCTGCCGTCCACCTCGGTCACAACCACGCCTTCCTTGTTGGCACCCGTGGCCGGGGCGATCGTGAGCCCGAGCTGGTCCATCTCGGTTGTCTGCGGCTCCTTGCTGGGCTCCGCCTTGGCAACCTCCTTGCCGCTCGGGAACTTTCCGAGCTTGACGGCGACACTTTGCTCTTTCTGGCCGCGCAGGATCTTGACGTCGACCTTGCTGTCGGGGTTGAGGGCGGCGATTTTGCGGGCCAGGTCGCGGCTGTCCTCGATGTTCTGCCCGTTGACGGCCAGAATGGCATCACCGTTCTTCAAGCCGGCCTCGGCCGCGGGGCTGGCGGCGGTCACTTCGGTCACCAGCGCTCCCTTGGCCTCTGCCAAGCCGAGACTCGCGGCCACATCTTGGTCGACGTTCTGGATCTTGACCCCGAGCCAGCCGCGGCTGACGGATCCCGACTGCTTCAGCTGCTCAATCACCTCCGTTGCCGTGCGCGCGGGAATCGCAAAAGCGATGCCGACGTTGCCGCCCGATGGACTGTAAATCGCCGTGTTGACGCCAACCACCTCGCCGTCGAGATTGAAGGTGGGACCACCCGAGTTGCCACGGTTCACGGCGGCATCGATCTGCATATAATCGTAGGGGCCGGAGCCGATGTCGCGCCCCTGTGCCGAGACGATGCCCGCCGTCACCGTACCACCCAGTCCGAACGGATTGCCCACGGCCAAGACCCAATCGCCGACGCGGGGAAGCTTGTCGGAGAACTTCACGTAGGGGAAGGTTTGGCTGGCCTTGATCTTCAGAAGGGCGACATCGGTGCGCTGGTCCGTACCGATCAGCTCGGCATCGAATTTGTTGTCCTTGTCGAAGCTGACCTGGATCTTGCTGGCGCCGTCGATCACATGGTTGTTGGTGACGACGTAGCCATCGGCGGAGATCACAAAGCCCGAACCCTGCGCCAGGCTCGGCCGGCCTGGGGCCGGACCCGGCTGACCGCGGAACTCCGGCGGCAACCGCTTGAAGAATTCGCTCAAGGGATGATCATCGGGCAGGTCCGGCAGCAAATCCTTGCCGCGCGGCGCGGGGCCTTTCTGCGCAACCTTGGCACCGCCGTTGGTGACGTGGATGCTCACCACTGCTGGTTTGACGCGCTCGACGATGTCGGAAAACGACAGCGGCGCGCGTCCAAAGGGCGTCTGCACGCTATCGGCCTTGAGTTGCGCCTCAACGCGCTGAGGCGGCAGCCCTAGGCCGACCACACCGGTCAGCGCCAGGAGCGCGAGCGTCGAGGTGAAAACCACGCCCCGCTTGCCGCGAGAGGCATGATGGCTAAGAAGCGAAAAATTCATGCGATTGACCTCGAAGTGTGATTGCCAACAGTCCCGGATAGCTGAAGCCATAAAGGCAGGGCCCTTACAGGCGGGTTTCAGCCACATTAAAAGTTGGTAAGGATGGCCCATGCAGCGCGGCAGAGGCGGACAATCCTGGCCTTGGCGGTGGCGTGCGGCGGAAGCGCTCGCCGCCCGCGGCCAGAGGCGCCTCGCCGTGCTCCTCCTCGCGGCTTTGCCTGGCCTCGGCGCAGCGTCCGGCCAAGCGGACCCACTCGGCATGGGGGAGGCCAAGGAGCTGGTGCAGCCGGCGGCGGTGTTCGGCAGCGACCAACGCGTGGCGGTCCCAACCCGCCTCAAGGCGCTGGAGGGAAAGATCGGGCTCCTTTTCAATACCCGTGCGCGCGTGGTGTGCACGGCCTTCTGCGCGGCCGGCAACGTTGTGGTGACGGCGGCGCATTGTCTCTATCGCACGGCGGGCGAGGTCCCACCGCGGCTCGACGATTTCTGGTTCGCGCGCAACTTTGGCAAGGCGCGCCATTTCGAGCGCATCGCCGGGTCCAGCCGCGGCGCGGCGCGCCAGCACGTGATGGCGGGCAGCATGGACCTCAAGGTGCACCCGCCGATCGATGCCAGCAACGACTGGGCCCTGGTGCGGCTGGCTCGGCCGGCCTGCAGCCACGGCGTGCTGCCGATCCGCGCCCTGTCAGGCGAGGCCATCCTTGCCGAGGCGGCGGCCCAGCGCATTTTCCAAGTCTCCTATCATCGCGACTTCCGCCCCTGGAGAATTGCCTATTCTCAGCCCTGCGGCGTGGCGCGCAGCTTCGAGGCGGTGGACGCAGCAACCATCGCGCGCGACTTCGCCGATCCCAACGAGGTGCTGCTGCACACCTGCGATACGGGCGGCGCCTCGTCGGGCTCGCCGCTCCTGCTTGAGACGGCCGCCGGCCCAGAAGTCGTGGGCCTCAACGTCGGTACCTACGTGCAATCCAAGGTGCTGATCGAGGAGGGGCGCGTCATCAAGCGCCTCAAGCCCGACACGGTGGCCAACACGGCCGTCAACAGCACGCGATTCGCGGGCAAGCTTGCGGCCTTCGAGCTTGCTGCCATCCTGGGCTCGTCCGCCGAGATCCGCGCGTTGCAGAAGAGTATGCAACGGCACGAGCTCTACGCCGGCCCGATCGATGGGAGCTATGGGGCAAGCCTGCGTGCGGCCATCGCGGCCTATGAAAGCGCGCACGGCATGATGGTGACCGGCCTTGCCACCCAGGCGCTGTTGCAGCGGCTCACGCGCGAACACCCGCCGGCGCGGGCGGCGCCCTAACGCGAGGCCAGGCGCATGCTCAGCCCCCCCGCTGGTTGCGCTCGCGCTGGACGAGCTCGTCAACGCGTTTTTGTTCGGCCGAGCTCAGCGGCTCCAGCGCCTCAACGCCGGAGGCGCCGGCGCTTGCGCGGGCGCGGCGCAGCACCACCAAGGTCGTGGCCACAAGCAACAGGAGAGGGGCAAGCCAAAGCAGCAGGGTGTGCGCATTGAGCTTGGGCCGCAGCAGCACGAACTCGCCATAGCGCGCCTCCACGAAGGCCAAGACGTCGGCATCGCTGTCGCCGGCGCGCAGGCGCTCGCGCACGACGAGGCGAAGATCTTTGGCGAGGGCCGCGTTGGAATCGTCGATCGACTGGTTCTGGCACACGAGACAGCGCAGCTCCTGGGAGATCGTGCGTGCACGTGCCTCGAGCGCGGGATCCTGCAGCATCTCGTCGGGCTCAACGGCGGCGACGGGCGTGGCCAGCATCGCGAGCAACAGCAGCAGGAGCCAAGCGCCACATCGAAGCCGAGCCTTGAGGCAAGACCCGGTGGCCAGCACCCGAGGCGCCGGCTCCTCAATACTGGCCGTGCGTGCGCTCAGGCCAAGCCGCACGCGTCCCGCAAGCGCGCCGGCAGAAACCCCATTGCGCGTGGCGGCCACCGCGCCGATCCCCCGCCCCCCCGGCGCCCCCCGGCAACGGCCGCCGCTGCCGCTCGCTTGCGTGCGCGCGGGCCGAGCCGTAGGCCTGGTCGGGGCCTGCGACATCGCTTACTCCGCCGCCGCCGCGACGGGCCGGCGCGCGCGGCGGGGCACCCCGATGCGCAAGCGACGATCAAGCAGCGATAACAGCCCGCCAAAGGCCATCAGCACCGCACCCAGCCAGATCAACCGGACCAGCGGATTGAAGTAGAGGCGCACCACCCAACCACCCCCGACCTGCTCGTCGCCCAGCACGACATAAAGGTCGCCGCGCCAGCCCGCGTGGATGCCGGCCTCGGTCGTCGTCTGTCGCGGCGTATCAAAGGTCCGCTTCGAGGGCGTGAGCTCGGCTTCCGGTTTGCCGTTGAGCGTCACCGCGAACAGACCAACCACCTCCTGGTAGTTCGGGCCTTGCCGGGGGGCCACGCCGCGGAAAGAGAGGTCGTAGCCGGCAATGTTGGCCCCTTCGCCCTGCCGCAACACCACAACGTGCTCGGCGCGCCAAGCCGAGGTGGCAACGATGCCGATGACGGTGAGCCCGACGCCGGCGTGAGCCAACATGCCCCCATAGGCCGAGCGCGGCAGTCCGAAGGCGCGCCGCAAGACCTCGGCGCCGTCCGCCGCAAAGAGCTTCACGCGTGCCGCCCACTCGCACAATGGCCCGGCCATGACCCACGCGCCAAGCGCGATGCCGAACGGGGCAAGCCAGGGTCCGCGCCATTTGAGGGCCAACGTTATGACCCCAGCCAGCAGCGCGAGGGCGACGCCGGCGCCCAAGCGCTGGCTTGCGCCCACGAGGTCACCGCGCTTCCAGGCCAGCAAGGGCCCCAAGGGCATCGCCATCAGAAGCGGGACCATCAGCGGGGCGAAGGTCAGGTTGAAATAGGGTGCCCCGACGGAGATCTTGGCGCCGGTCAGCGCCTCCAGGGCCAAGGGATAAAGCGTGCCGATGAACACCGTGGCGCAGGCGACGGTGAGCAGGATGTTGTTAAGGACGAGGCTCCCTTCCCGGCTGATGGGAGCGAACAGTCCTCCTTGCCTCAGCTGCGGAGCGCGCCAGGCATAAAGCGCCAGCGCGCCGCCGATCAGGAGCGTCAGAATGCCCAGGATGAAAACGCCGCGCCTCGGATCGACGGCAAAGGCATGCACCGAGGTCAAGATGCCGGAACGCACCAGAAAGGTGCCAATCAGGGAGAGCGAGAAGGCGAGGATGGCCAATAGAATGGTCCAGACCCTGAGGGCTTCGCGCTTCTCCATCACCAGCGCGGAATGCAGAAGCGCCGTGGCGGCAAGCCAAGGCATGAAGGACGCATTCTCGACCGGGTCCCAGAACCACCAGCCACCCCAGCCCAATTCGTAGTAAGCCCACCAGGACCCCATGGCGATGCCAAGGGTCAACAGCATCCAGGCGGCGAGCGTCCAAGGCCTCACCCAGCGCGCCCAAGCGGCATCGATGCGCCCCTCGAGCAGGGCGGCGATGGCAAAGGAGAAGGCCATCGATAGACCGACATAGCCGCCATAGAGGAACGGCGGATGGAACGCCAATGCCGGATCCTGCAGGATTGGATTGAGGCCGCGCCCCTCGCCCTGCGGCGGAATGCGCGCGAAGGGGCTTGAGGCAAAGACGATAAACACGAGGAAGCAAACGGCGATGGCGGCCTGCACGGCGAGCACATTGGCACGCAGCGTGTCCGGCAAATTGCTGCCGAACAGGGCGACCGCGGCACCGAACAACGCCAGGATCAACACCCACAGCAGCATCGAGCCCTCGTGGTTCCCCCATACGCCGGAAAACTTGTAGATGAGCGGCTTGGCGGTATGCGAGTTGGCCCACACGGCTTCGACCGAAAAGTCAGAGATCAGGAAGGCATGCGTGAGGCTGAGGAATGCGAAAGTGAGCAAGGTGAGCTGGGCCAACGCCGCCGGCGGGGCGACGGCCATCAGCCTGGCATCGCCGATGCGAGCCCCCCAGGCCGGCAACAGCATCTGCAGGAGCGCAACGGTGAGCGCCAGGATCAGGGCAAAATGTCCAAGCTCGATGATCATCGGCCGCCGACGCTCCGATTGGGTGACACGTCCGTCGCCGGGCGCAGCGCTGGGCCGAGGGGCGACCCGGCTACCGCGGGCGGCGGGCGAAGGGTGCGCGCGAGGGCGGCCGCAGGCTCGGCGGCGACGCCGCCGCCGGCACACGCTGGGCCGTTGAGCCCTCGGACTTCGCCAGGCCCACTGACTTGCGCCGACCACCGGGCCGCTGCTCGAGGATGCCGCGTCGCCGTCATTTCTGCCGCTGCTCCTTGGCCTGGGCAGCGTCGCCCTGCCACACGCCCTGCTGTTTCAGGGCCTTTGCGACCTCGGGTGGCATGTAGGTCTCGTCGTGCTTGGCAAGCACGCTATCGGCCAGGAAGCGGCCGGACTGATCGAGCGCCCCTTCGGCGACGACACCCTGCCCTTCCCGGAAAAGATCCGGCAGGATCCCGGTGTAGCGCACGTCGATGCTCCTGGCGTTATCGGTGACGGCAAACTCGACGGTGCTACCGGTCCCGCGCTTGAGGCTACCGGTCGCCACCAGCCCGCCGAGGCGAATGCGTTTGCCTGGGCCGACACCCTTGGCGGCGATTTCGCTCGGCGTGTGGAAGAAGACGATCGTGTCGCGCAGCGCCAACAGCACGAGCAGGACGGCGATGCTCAAAATGGCAACCCCAACGCCGATAAAGAGCGCGCGCCGCTGCTTGCGGGTCATGAGCCCAGCCCCAAGCTTGCGGCCAGCGCACTCAATTCGCTCAGGGCACGTTCGTCGCCGGCAAAATGGCGCCGTGCCTCGGCCAGCGCGGCGCGCGCGTCGCTCTTGCGGTCCAACACGACATAGGCGTTGAGCAGACGTTGCCAGCCCGGCAGGTCCTTGCCGTTCTCCTTGAGCCGCTGCGCCAGACCCTCCACCATGCCGGCGATCATGCGACTGCGTTCCTCCGGCGACAGCGCCTGGGCGGCGGCGACATCGGCGGCGCTCGGACCGGGGCTTGCGGGCTTGCCATCGCTGCCGAGCCGTTGCGCCACCTCGTCCAGCCGTTCGCTGACGGCGGCGCGCCACGGGGCGGCGGCGGGCGCCGCGGCCAACAGCGCGCGATACTCGCTCAGGGCCTCGCCAAGCTTGCCGTCCTGCTCCTTGGCCACGGCCAGCCAAAAGCGCGCCTCGATGCGTGCGGGCTCGAGCGCAAGGATGCGCTCGTAGGCGCGGCGCGCCTCTTCGCTGACGATGCCATCGTTGGCGAGCATGCTCGCCTCGGCAAAGCCGGCTAGAAGTTTCACCGACTGGCCCTTGAGCTGGATCGCGCGCGCATAGGCATCGACGGCGTCGCGATAGCGTCCGAGTTTGAGATAGACGGGCGCCACCGCTTCCCAACCCTCGCCCTCGCCCGGGTGGTCGCGCAGGCGCGCCTCGACACGCGCCACGAGCTCGAGAATGCCGGCCTGCTCGACGGCGACTTGGCTCTGGGCCGCGGCCGGGAAGGCGGGCATGCCCGGCGAGCCCTGCACCAGGTAGAGCGCCATGGCCACAAGCGGCACCACGCCGGCGGCCAGGATGGCAAGCCTGCCGTGCCAGCGCGCCGCCAGTCCGGTCTGGGGCCGGCGGCGCGGCCCGCCCGCCCCGGCACCCGCCAGCAGCCGGCGCGAAATCTCGATTTTGCTGGCGGCGGCTTCCTCGGCCTCGATAAGGCCGCGGGCGCGATCGGCCTCGAGCTCCTGGAGCTGGTCGCGATAAACCGCAAGGCTGCCCGCGCGCCGCTGATCGGCGTGAGCGGGCGGCCGGGCAAGGGGCGCCAGCACGGCGGCCAGCACCGCCGCCGTCATCAGCGCGAAAAGGATCCACAGGAGCATGCAGTCTTCCAGGGCGCTTTACCCTTCTTGCAATAGGACCGGGGCTCGGGCGTGGCAAGGCAAGCCGCGGCAGCTGGAAGATCTGTCGCGGGCGCAGGCGGCGAGGACGGCTCAAAAGGGGGCGGCGCGTTCGGGTCTCCGCGCGCAAGGCCCGCAAGGGGCCAATTCTGCTCTGAGCCCGGCCGCGCCATGAGCCGGGCTCAGGCGCCTGGGATCGTCTCAGGTGCGGGAAATCGGAGGCCAAATGCAACGGGCCCAAAAACAACCAGGGCGGCGAAGGCCAAGCGGCGGCAATTTAAGGGCGGAAATCCCCGGCGCGGGATCGGGCGCCCGGCGCCTGCGGCAGGGCGGCCCGTGGTCGTTTAGGCCTCGACCGGGCTCCAGGTGCCATCCGGGTTGCGGCAGGCCGTACCCCGCATGGTCTGAGGCCGTCCGTCGATATAGACTTTGTGTACGTAATCACGGCAATCGAGCGCGCCACGCCGGTAGGGCTTCTCCGGGATGACCTCGCCGTAGCGGCCGTTGTCGGGATTTTGCCAGCGTATGGGCCGACCGGATTGCCCGCGCTCCCAGGCGTCGTATTCAGCCTGCTGGGCAAGCTGGCGATCGCGCGCGTCGAGCGACCGGCCGATCTCGTTGCCGACAATGCCACCGATCACGGCGCCGGCAAACGTGCTGGCGACGCGGCCGCCTCCCTTGCCGAACTGATTGCCGATCACCCCGCCGGCGATGGCACCCATCAAGGTGCCGGTATCCTGCTTGGTTTCGCAGCCCATGAGCACGAGCGCCGCCGCGCATACGAGCATCGCAGGTCGCATACTCATCTCCCCCTCCCCCGCATACTCATCTCCCCCTCGACCTCGCGGCCGTCACGACCCGTCCTCAGGCGCCGCGAATCGCAGTTCGCACGGCAATGCGCGCCCCGATTTGGGCAAAAATACGACTTGTACGCAGGCCGTGCTGGGGGCGTGGCGCGAAGCCCACGGGGGAGCGCTTTCAGCTGGCGAGCGGCAAGGTCAGGCGCACGCTGAGCCCGCCGATCTCGGCTCGGCACAGCTCGAGCTTGCCGCTATAAGAGTGCGCCAGGTCCGCCACGATCGAATGGCCGAGGCCCGAGCCGGGCTTGGTTTCGTCCAAGCGACGGCCGCGAATAATGGGCTCGCCCAGCTGCTGCTCGGTGAGCCCAGGTCCGTCGTCTTCGACGCGAATCTCCAGGCAGGATAGCGCGGCGTTGGCGGGGTCAGCCGGCAGCGGGGCGACCGAAAGCATCACTTTCGAGCGCGCCCACTTGGAGGCGTTATCGAGCAGATTACCCAGCATCTCCTCGAGGTCCTGCCGCTCGCCCTGAAAGCGCGTGCCGGCCGGACAATCCATAATGTAGGACAGCTGTCGGTCCTGATAAATGCGCTCCAGCGCACGGATCAGCGATTCGCCGACGGGGCGCACCTCGGTCACGCGCCCGATCACGCCGATGCGCGCGGCCATGCGCGCTCGGTCGAGATAAAGGGAGATTTGCGTGCCCATGATCTCGGCCTGCTCGGAAACCTTACGCGCGAACGAGCTTGGATCGTCGCGGGCCTCGTTGACGATGACGGCAAGCGGCGTTTTCAGCGCGTGCGCGAGATTGCCGACGTGGGTGCGGGCGCGCTCGACGACGTCCTGGTTGAACTTCAGGAGGGCGTTGAGCTCTTGCTGCAAGGGTACGATCTCCTGGGGCAAGGCCGCGTCGAGCCTCCCGGCCTCCCCCGAGCGGATGGCGCTCAAACCCTTTTCCACCTGCTGCAGGGGCAGCAAGCCGAAACGGATCTGGAACAGGTTGACGGCAAGCAGGCCGATGCCGGCCAGGGCCAGCGCGAGGCCAAGCCGGGTACGGAAGGTGAGTAAGCTGTTTTCGACCTCTTCGAGGGCGGCCGCGACCGCCACGGAGTAGCGCTGCGCCGATTGGCCTTCACCGAACACATAGATGGTCTCGGCTACCCGCACGGTCTGCTCCAGCGGGCCGGCAAGCGTCGCCCAGCGCACTTCGCGATCGTTGGGCTCCACCTTGGCTTCGCTGGGCAGGGGAATGCGTTCATCGGCCAGCGAGCGGGAGGCCAGCAGCTTGCCGGGCCGGCCATCGAGCGGTTTGATCTGCCAGTACCAGCCCGAATGCGTGATCTCGAACAATGGCTCGCCCACATCCTTCGGCGCGCCCGGTTCGCTGTCGCCATGATCGATGCTGTCGGAAAGGATGACGGTGAGCAGCACCCCGATGCGACGGTCGTAACTGTTCTCGACCTCCTCGCGGTAGAGGGAATAGATGATCATGCCCGCCACGGGCAGAACCAGCAGCACCCAAGCCGCCGCCGTCGCAAACAGTCGGAACGCGAGGGAGTTAGTTCTCATCGCCCTCCGAGAGCCTGTAACCCAGGCCGCGAATGGTCTTGATCATATCGGGCGGGATCTTTTTGCGCAGCCGTCCGATGAAGACCTCGATGGTATTGGAGTCGCGGTCAAAATCCTGTTCGTAAAGATGCTCGACCAGCTCGGTGCGCGAGACGATGCGGTCATTGTGATGCATCAGGTAAGCGAGCAGACGATATTCATGCGACGTGAGCTTGACCGGCTGGCCATCCAGGGTGACGCGCGCGGTTTTGGTATCGAGGCGCAGCGGCCCGCATTCAATATCGCTCCGGGCATGGCCCGAGGCACGACGGACCTGGGCCCGGATGCGCGCCAGCAACTCCTCCATATGAAAGGGCTTGGCCATGTAGTCGTCAGCACCGGCGTCCATGCCGGCAACCTTGTCACTCCAACGATCCCGCGCGGTCAGGATGATCACCGGCATGTTGCGTCCGGCCCGCCGCCACTGCTCGAGCACGCTGATGCCGTCGATCTTTGGCAAGCCGGTGTCGAGGATCACAACGTCATAGGGTTCGGTCTCGCCGAGGAAGAAGCCCTCCTCCCCGTCAAAGGCGGCATCGACCGCGTAGCCGGCGTCGGTCAGGGCCGCGACCAGCTGGCGATTGAGATCACGGTCGTCTTCGAGGACCAGAACGCGCACGGTTGCCTGACCTTTTGCTATTTTTCCCCGCCCACAGTCCACGAGCCGCTGCGAGCCTCGCAAGCGAATGGCACCTTTTGTCCGACGCACGTGCGTTAAGCGTAGCAAAGACGAGTCTTGCTCCCACGACCCGTCGGCCCCGACCGCCGGGGCAGAGAATATAAGGGGTTTTGCGGCAGCGCCAGCACCGCTGCGCCTGGGGGTGAGCCGCATGCTGATTTTGCTGCAGGACCCGGTTGCCTCGCCGCACCCGGCGGCACCGCGTGCGGGCTCGCAAATGCAAAGGGGCGCTGGCATGCCCGGCGCGCCCAACCGGCGCCGGCAGGGCGCGCCGCCGCGCTTAAGATGGAAGAGGGGCCGCGAGGGCAGAGGGGCCGCAACGACCCAGCCGAGGCGGCGCGGCCTGCGCCGCCATGCTGTCGCCACATCGCTGCCCAAGCTGGTAGGGCCTTGAGTGAGTGAGCCCGCCGCCAGCCATGCGCCCCCTTCTTGTGTCCGCCGCCGTCGCGGTTACCGCCGGCATCGCCGTGACGTTGACCGCGGCCAGCGCCGCCGTTGCTCAGCCCGATGACATCTGCACGGCGGCAACGCTGCACGCCAAGGTCTCCAACGCCGAGGTCGGCGTATGGCTCGACCGACAGACACGCCACGACGGCATCGAGGTCGTCTGCCGCATCCGCACCGTGCAATTCACCCGCTTCCTGAACGTGCGCGCACCCGAAAAGGATTGGTGGGCGCGCAAGGCCAAGGAATGGAGCAGCATCAACTGCGCCAATCAGATGTGGCGGATCGCCATCGACGATGGTTGGGTCATTCTCGCCAAGTTGACCACCGCCACGGGCGAACGCGCGGATCTGGTCGCCACCTGCCAATAACCGACACGCCGCGGCAAACCCTGCCTCGCCACGGCCGCGCCCGAGCATGCCCGGCCCGGGTCGTCGGGGGAGCCCCGACTCACGCACAGGCCACAGGCTTTTGATCGACCGTGTGCGCCTGCTGGAGCCCCGCCCCAGGGGCTGGCTCGTATCTCATGCATTGCCAACACCCGGCGCACGCCGCCTGCGCCGCAACAGCGCAAGCCGTCATGCCGACAGCTCCAACCCTCACCCGCCTCGCCGTCGCCCTCGTCTCCGTCGCCAACGCGACCGCGGCGCTGTCGCTGCCCACAGCGCTCGCCCGCAGCTGTGTGGCGGCAAGGCCGGTGGCGGCCGCCGCACGCCCGCACGGCGGCCCCTTAAGGCTGCAACGTCCACCCCGCGTGCCGCGCCGCGAGCGCACCGACCACGAGTACGCCGATGGCGCCGCAGCGGGATCGGCGGGGCCGGCGTGAAGGGCCCCCGCCGCACCTTCCTGCGCCGGGCCTCGCACGCCCGTTACCGTCGTGCCATCGGGGGCTCAGGGTGGCAACCCGCTCGCCATCCCGTCGCCCTGCCGCGGAGACCCCGCCGTTGACGTGCAGCGTCTGGCCCGTGCAGTAGCGCGCGCTCGGGCCGCACAGAAAGCAAACGGCGGCGGCGATCGCCTCGGCGCTGCCGAGCGGCCGAGCAGCGTGCGGCTGACCTGGTGGCGCTGCGGCAAGGCTAGATTTTTGCTCGCGCTCAGTATCGATCAGGCCCGAAACGAAGGCAGCGGTGATATTGTCGGCGGCAAGTTCGTGCGCGAGCGCCCGCGTCAGCCCAACGAGACCGGCCTTGGCCGTCACAACGTGCGCACGCTGGCGCGCCGGCGTGGTCATTGACGCCACCGATATTGACGATGGCCCCGGCGCCGCTCGCCGGCAAATGTTTGAGCGCGGCCCTGACCATAAGGAAGGCCCCACGCCGTGCCAATCGGCGAGCGTCATGGCCGCCAGCGCCTGTTCCGGCCGCGCGGCCGCATTGGTGTCGAGGATGTCCAGGCGGCCGAAGCGTTCGACGGCGGTGGCAACCAGGCCGTCGACGGCGGCGGGGCCGGCCACATCAGCCAGGACGGGGAGCGCCGGCCCGCCCCTGGCGGCGATTTCGGCGGCGACGCCGTCGATGGCCTGGCGATTGCGCCCGGCGTTGATGACTACGGCCGCACCCGCGGCGGCCAGCGTCAAGGCAATGGCACCGGCCGGTGTTGCGGGCCGGCGCCGGCGACAAGGGCGACGCGCCCCCCGAGAGGCCACCCGAGAGCACGAGCGACGGTCATGGCGTCAGTGGCCTCAAATTTTTGCAGCAATGCTGTGGATGCGAACGTTCGCCCTGGGGCGTTCCCAGGTGCGGGCGAGCCCGCACTTGGTTGTGGATAACGGTGCCCTGCGGCAACACCACCGTAGGCATAACAGATCTTCCTTGCGTCGGAATTCCGGCCGGCCGCAGAAGCACTTGTGGCCGGTTTGACACTGCCCTGGCAAGAAAGCCCGCGCAGGGACCGTGCGCATATTGGCAAACCGCAGGATCGCGCGCTACGCATCTGCCGTGATGGACCAGTGGGGCCCTTCGGGGACAAGGGTGCATCAGGGGCTGTGTTTGGTGCGGGGGCGTCCTATTCCGTGGCGTATCAGCGTAATCATTCCCGGTCCCGGCGACCGATTAGTGCTCCTGCGGCGGAGCTGCCGATCGGCTGCCATCACGCTCCCAACGCATCGGCTGGTGGTCTTGCGGCCCGCTTCCGGCACCGCCCGCGACCAGTCCCGATCGTCCGCGCGCGGCACCGCGCCAGTTCTACCGCTCACGGGATAGGCACACGGAAAGAGGTGGTGGCGCGCTTGGCCGGCGCGCAACGCCTTGCGGCCGTTCGGCATGGCGCCGAGGCTCCGGCGCAGCAGCCGCAGACCGGCCTGCGGGACCTTGCCGCCGCCGCCTCCCGACAACTGGCATTTCTCAAGCCGACGACCGTCGATCGCGGCCACGCGCCTTGCAAATTTTGGACATCGTAGGGGGTCAAATGAAAACACCACTCCTTGTCACATCCGGCGCCTCCAGCATTTTTGCGGTGCTGGTCCTCTTAGCGACCATGCCTGCTCCCGCCCAAGCCGAGGGGGAAGATACCGGCGCCTACGTCAAGCGCACGCTCAGATGTGATGGCTTTGAGGACAATCGCTGCTTCCGGTTCGCCGATCCGCGCCGCCGCGGCAAACCCTATTTGCAGCCGCACCTTTATCGGCAGCGCCCGCAGCATCAGCATCACCATCTCGACACCTACGAGACGCGCTACGTTGTCGAGCGGCACGAGCATGGGCGAGATCATTCCTGGCGCGACCGGGACCATCGAGACCGGGATTATCGAGACCGGGACCGGGACCGGGACGGGGACTATCGAGACCGCGACTATCGCGAGCGGGATTACTACGATCGTCGCGACCGGCACGGGCGCCATGATCGCTACGAGCGCCAATGCCTGTACCTGGTCACGGCCAAGGGCACCGAAGCGCAAACCGAAAACGGCGCGCTGGTCTCCGCCAAACGCGCTTGGCGCGCCTGGGTGCGCTCGGATCACGGTGAGCGCTACCAGGATCTCGACGCGGCGAAGAACGGCGAATACCGCTGCTGGCGGTCCTCGACCAATGAAAGCACGATTGGCAAGGTTGGCGAGTTCCTGACCGGCCAATATCGCAAGCGCTGCCAGGTCTGGGCGGTGCCTTGCCTGGGCGAGCGTCACACCCTCGATGGGGACAAAGACGATCGCGAGTAGCGTCGCCTTTTTGGGCGCCGCGGTGCCTTGTGAGCGGGACGGCTTAAGGCTCGGGTTCGTCCTTTCAGTACCGGGCCACACGGGACCCCGGCTCAAACGAGCCGGGGTTCTTTGCTGCTGGCCGCACACACCAGGCGCGGTGCCGGGCGCCGGTGTCACCGCGCGCCGCCATCCAGCTCAGCGCAAGGCGCCAAGCTCGACGCGGGGGGCCTGCCAGAGGCGCGCGCTCAGCTCAAGCGCACGGCGCGCCTGCGCCTCAGACCACCCGCCGAGGCGGGCATTGCCCAGGAATTTCTCCTCCAGCTCGGCACGCGAGAGCGGCTCGCGCGCGCCACCGCGCATGTGCGCCTGACGCTCTTCGATGCTGCGTCCATCGACGAGACGGGCCTGGATGTGGCCGGTGTAGGCGGCGGGGTAAGGGTTGGCCGGGTCGATCCGATAGCTAACCTTCTCGGCTAGCGCGCGCACGCGCGGATCCATGCGCTTGCCGTCGGCAAAGGCGCCAAGCTCGAGCCCCCCGTGGACGAGGGCAAAGGCGATGCAATAGGGCGCGGCAAACTTGCCGGCGTAGCCGTTTGCCGGGGTCTGTTTGGCGGCGAGCGGCTCCCACAACCGATGCACCGTGCCTTCGCCGACTTCGCAGACGATCTCGGCAATGCTGTCGGCGGCAAGCCCGCGCTGATGGAGGCGCCGGGCGCAATCGACATAAGGTTGGATCATGGTGCCACAGGGGTATGGCTTGAAGGCCAAATCGGCGGTGTGCCAGCGCGTGGCAAATCCGTCGAGCAGCGCACCCCAGTTGCCGTCGCGGGTGCGGGCGAAGCCGTTGAAGAGCCCGTGCACGCCTTCGAACACGCTGGCGGGGCCAATGAAACCGGCGCGCGCCAAGTGAGCCGCGCGTAGCCCCGATTGCGCGGCCCAGCCGGGATGCATGCGTTTGGTCCAGCTGCCGTCGGCCAAATACTCGATGATGCCGCCCGCCATGGAGCCGGCAATGCCCAGCGCGCTGGCGAGCCGGCCTGCGTCGAGCTTGAGGGCCGCCCCGACGGCGGCCGCCGCCGCCATGGCACCGAACACCGCGGTCGGGTGGAAGCCGGCCTTGTGCACGGCCTTGGGCACAACCAGGCTCAAACGGCAGATGGTCTCGGCGCCGACGGCGACACCTCTGAGCACGGCCTCCCCGTCGAGACCGTCGGCTTCGGCCGCGGCCAGCACCGCGGGCACGATCACCGCGCCGGCATGCACGGGACCTCCCTCAAACGTGTCATCGAAGTCTTCCCCGTGTGCGGCCGTGCCGTTGACGAAGGCCGCACCCGCGGCACTTTTGCACGCAGCGTGACCGATGGCGGTGGCCGAGCCTGGCTCCGGCCATGCGGTCAGCGCCGCGGTGACATAGTCGCTGCGGCGGGCAACGACGCAGAGACCGATGACATCGATGAGCAAGCGCTCGCAGACTTCGCGCAGGGACGGCGTCAGCCCCGCGCCGTCGACACTGGCGATGCGCTCGGCCAGCAGCCGGGAGATGGCGTGTTGCTGATCGCGCACGTGACACCCCGTTGTTCTTACCCGGGATCTGTCTTAGCGAACGATTGGGCCGAGCGCACGCGTTTCGCGCCCACCGTGCGCCGCCGCGGGGGCGGCCGGGGGTCTGGCCCTCTGCCGCGAAAGGGCGCCGCTGCCAAGGCCGGTGGAGAGGGCGCAGGAACGCGGGGGCCGCCGCCCTAGTTGTTGCGCAGCCGCACGCCGCTGAAACCTGGGATGCGATTGACGGCGATGATGACGGCAGCCGTCAGGATCAGCATGGTCAGGCCGAGCACAGCGATGGCGCCGAGGTCGCCGCTTTCCTTCAAATCGAAGATCAGCACCGACAGGACCTTGGTCTCGGAGGTAAATAGGATCACGGCCGCCGACAGCTCGCGGATGACGGCGACAAAAATGAAGCACCAGGTGGCGACCAGACTGGGCCCGAGCAGCGGCGCCGTCACGTCTCGCAGCGTGCGCAGACGCGAGGCCCCGAGAATTCGCCCCGCTTCCTCCAGTTCGGGCGATATCGCTCGGAAGGCCGATTGCAGCTGTTGGTAAGCCGCCGGCAGCTCAATGGTGACGTACGCAAGGAGCAGGATCCAGAGCGTGCCGTAGAGCACGACCGGTCCTCGCGTATAGGCAAGGAACAGCCCGACGCCCAAGACGATGCCGGGGATGGCGATTGGCGCCGTGGCCAGGAAGGCGAGGATCCGGTGCCCGGTAATCGCCGCCCGCGCCGTCAGATAGGCGATCACCAGCGCCAAGGCCGTGCCCGAGGTCGCCGCCATCAGACCGAGCAAAAAGGTGTTGCGCATCGCAAGCTTGGTGGCAGAGAGCTCAAAAAAGACGAAATGGACATTGTGCAAGGTCGCCGTGTCGAGACTGAGCGGCTGGGAGGCGATGCGTGAAAAGGCGGCGTTGACGAGTGCCGCGTAGGGCAGAAAGACGGGCAGGCAGAGCACCGCAAGGCAGACGCCGACCGCGAGCCAGCGCAGGCCCCCCAGGCGCACGGGCCGCGGCGGCCCGCTTTTGCCGCCGACCACGGCGTAGCCGCGCCGGCCAAGCAGCGCGGCTTGACCGCGCAACAGGAGCACCGTCATCAGCAGGAGAGGTAACGAAGCGGCGGCGGCAAGTTCCGGCTTGGGCGGGTATTGGAACAGGCTCCAGATCTTGGTCGTCATGGTGTGAAAGCCCGCCGGCAGCGCTAGGATTGCCGGCGAGCCGAACAAGGTCATGGCCTGCAGGAAGGCCACAAGCGCACCGGCCAAGAAGGCGGGCAGCGCTAAGGGAATGGTGATGCGCTGCGCCGTGCGCCAGGCCGTAGCCCCGAGCATGGAGGAAGCGTCCTCGAGCTCACCCGGCGTCCGGTCGAGCGCGTTGGCAACAAGCACGAACACGTAAGGGAACGTGTAGCAGGAAATGACGAAGATCAGGCCGCTCAGACTATAGATGTCGAAGAGCTTGGCATCCGCCCCGGCGCCGGTGATGCTGCGATAGAGCTGATTGAGGAGACCGCTGTTTGGCGCTGCAAGCAGCTCCCAGGCAATGGCGCCGAGGAAAGGAGGAGTGACGAACGAGGCCATCACTAAGAGGCGGATTGGGCGTCGCAACGGCATGTCGGTGCGCGCCACTAGCCAGCCCATGGGCGCGGCGACGGCGCAGCAAATCGCGCTGACCGACAGGGCGATGCTGAATGTGGCGAGCAGCGGATCGAGAAAGGCCGGGTCCGTGAAAAGCAGCTGAAAGTTGGCGAGCGTTGGCTTGCGCGCCCGGTCACTGAAGGCGAAAACGACGAGCCACGCCAGCGGCAGAATGATCAAAAGCGCCAGGATGCCTGCAAACAGGCCCATGACTGCGCCCGACAGGTCGAGGCGACGCCGTGCGCTGGAGCGAGGCGAGACCGCAAGCGTTTGCGTTGTCATGGCCTTCGCCGCTCGCTCTTGCGGGCGTCGGGCTCAAGGCGCCACCCACGGCCAAGCGCCGGCTTGAGCGCCGGGGCGCGCGTTCGGCTCAGGGACGCCAGCCCGACCGATGGGGACTGCGCCATGCACAGGCCCGTACACAGGCGTTGCTGCAAATCGGGCGGCCGCCGGTCGCGGCCGGCAGAAACGGCAATAACGACCCGCGGGCCCACAGCGTCGCTTTCCTCCTCGCGGGCGCATGGCACAGCACCATGCCCGCCCAATCCGCGTCAAACCTTGAAGTATCGCGTGTACTTGGCCTTGATCTGATCGGCCTCTTTTTCCACCGCCGCGGGATCATCCTTCATCAGTTTGATGTCCTGCAGGGCTCTGCGGCCTTGCCTGTCCTTGACCTGGGTGTGGAAGGAACGCAGGCCGCCCCAGTCGACCATCAACTGCTGGCAGTCGACGGAGAACATGAAGCTTTGCAGCAGCCGGGCGGCATTGGGGTTGGGCGCATCCTTCATCAGCCCGGAGGGACCGATGATCAGCGGGGTGCCTTCGCTTGGATAGACGATTTCGACGGGCTCGCCCTTTTCCTTGAGCTGGATCAGGTTGTACTCGTTGCCATCCGCCATGACGGCGCGTTCGCCAAGCGCCAATTTTTTCGGCGGATCGGCCGAGGATTGCACCTGCATGACTTTTTGCTGGCTCAGCTTCTCGAAGTAGGACCAGCCGATGTCGCGCGATATCTGGTAGGTCGCGGTCATAATGGTGCCGCTGTAGCCGGGATGCGCCTTCACGATCTTGCCGGACCATTTCGGATCGAGGAGATCGGCGAAGCTCTTGGGCGCCTCATCTGCCTTTACAAGTTTGGTGTTGTAGCCGATCACGCACAGCCAAACACGCCAGCTGGCAAATAGCCCGTCCGGGTCGGTTTGTTCGGCCGGATAGTGGCTCGCGACATCTTGTGGCACGTAGGGGGCCAGGATGCCCTCGCGTTTCCAGACGATAAAGTGCGCCGCATCCGAGCTATTGACCACGTCGACGGCATGGATGTTGCTGGCGTATTCCTGGCCAATGCGCTGGAAAATGCGTTCGCCACCCGAGCGTTCGACGCGAACGGCGATGCCGGGATACTTCGCCTCGAAGGCCTTGGCGATGCGTTCGGCGACGGGCAGATCGACGGCGGTGTACCACACCACCTTGCCTTCCCGCTTGGCCGCCTCGATGAGCTGCGGCGTGACGGTGGAGGCGGGCACCGCGGCCCAGCCCGCGCGCGCAACGGACGTCGCCGCCAGTGTGGTGACGAGCCCCTGGGAGAATTGGCGACGGCTAAGAGCCCTGGGCATGAACGTCTCCTCTCGAAATCGGCTGCCCTTTAGTTGATTAACGCGTGGCAGCGGTCGGCTGGCAAAAGCAAATTGACGCGCGCACCCGGTGCGAAGTCGGCCTCCGGCGCGGCCGTGATGCGCAACGGCACGCCGTCGCCGACCTCGACAATATAGTCGCGCGTGGCACCGAGAAAGACGTTGCGCAGCACCCTGCCTTGCAGCTGATTGCCGCCGGCTGCCCCCTCAGCGGCGGGCAGCAGGCGGATGTCGTGCTGGCGCACCGCAGCCGCGGCGGGCTTACCCGACACGAAGTGGGCGTTGTGGCACTCGATGCTCGCGCCGGCGAAAGCAAGGCGCTTGGCGTCGAGAGCCTGGCCGCGAATGATGTTGCTGCCACCTAGGAAGCGCGCCACGAATTCCGAGCGCGGCTGTTGGTAGATTTCTTGGGGCGAGCCCAGCTGCTCGATCCGGCCGGCATTCATCACGGCAATGAGGTCGGCGGTCGTCATGGCCTCGCTTTGGTCGTGGGTGACGTAGACCGTGGTGTAGTGATACGTCTGGTGCAGCCGGCGCACCTCAAAGCGCATTTCTTCGCGCAAGTTGGCGTCGAGGTTCGATAGCGGCTCATCGAGCAGCAGCATATCAGGTTCCACGATCAGCGCCCGGGCGAGCGAGACGCGTTGCTGCTGACCGCCGGAGAGCTCCGCAGGGTAACGCTCGGCCAGTGGCGCCAGTTGCGTGGTTGCCAGGATCGCCGCAAGCTTTGCCGCAATCGTCGCCCGATCGAGCCGGCGCAGCTCCAGTCCGTAGGCCACGTTTTGCGCGACCGTCATGTGCGGCCACAGCGCATAGCTTTGAAATACCATGGAAACGTTGCGCTGCTCGGGCGGCAGCACGCGGTTGGGCGCGGAAACGACGCGCTCGCCGATGGCGATTTCGCCCGCCGTCGGCTCGGTGAACCCGGCGAGCAGCCGCAGGATGGTGGTCTTGCCGCAGCCCGAGGGCCCCAGGAGGCACACGAGCTGCCCATGCTCGATCCTGAGCGAGACGTTGTCGACCGCCGTCTGCTCGCCGAAGCGCTTGCTGAGAGCGCGCAAAACAACCGATGGCACGCAACCTCCCTCTGGCGCGCGCTCGCCACCGCTTCCCGTTGGCGGCAAGCCAGCATTTCTGCGCCCGTGCGGCTCTGGCTTTAGCATTTCTCGGCCGATTGCTGTAGCACCCAGCTCGGCGAGGCCCTGGCGCGGAAGCGCGCGCCCCCCGCGCCGCCGCGGCCGGCCGACACGACGGGCGCGCAAGGGGCGCCGCAGCCCCCAGGGCGCGTGCCCGAGGCTGCGGCTGCACCAGCGTGCTCCCGTGCAACCAGAAGTTTCATGGCGCGCGCCGGCGGCCGGGGCTGCGGCCCCGCGCCTCGGAGCCCGGCGCATTGTCGGCAATTCTGTGCTAGCCAACTCAAGCCGCCCCAGGCGGAAAGCCCACGCACGGCGACGACAGCGAAGGAGAGCGCCCATGGCCAGCAATGTGATCGACCTCAAGGGTCGTGCAGCAGTCGTGACGGGCGGCGCCCAGGGCTTCGGCAAGGCGATCACGCAGCGCTTTTTGCAGTCGGGCGCGCGCATTGCCATCTGGGACCGAGACACGGCGCTGGCACAAAAAACGGCCAAGGCGCTCGGCGCTGAGGTTCACGCGGTTGCCTGCGACGTCGCCGATCCCGCCTCCGTTGCCGCCGCGCTCGATGCCACCCTCGGCGTGTTCGGCCGCATCGACATCCTCGTCAACAATGCGGGAATTGCCGGGGCCAATGCCAAGACCTGGGAAACGGACGTGGAGGAATGGCGCAAGGTGATGCGCGTCAATCTCGATGGGCCGTTTATCTGCTCGCGCGCGGTCGTGCCCGGGATGATCCAGCAAAACTATGGGCGCATCGTCACGATCGCCTCGATTGCCGGCAAGGAAGGCAATCCGAATGCCGCGCACTATTCGGCTTCCAAGGCTGGCGTGATCGCCCTCACCAAGTCCCTGGGCAAGGAGCTCGCTGGCTACGATATCGCCGTCAACTGTATCACGCCCGCTGCGGCCAAGACCGCCATTTTTGATCAGATCACGCAGCAACACATCGACTTTATGCTGGCAAAAATTCCGCGCAACCGTTTCGTGCTGGTGGAAGAAGTGGCGTCCATGGTGGCCTGGATGGCTTCGGAGGAAAATTCCTTCACCACGGGCGCCGTATTCGACATATCCGGCGGCCGCGCGACCTACTGAGCGTGCCCGAACAAATGCCTGCGGGTCCGCGTGTCGCGCAGCACGCTGGCCGCGGATTATTCATCCAACCAGACGTTGATGAGGTTCTGTCCGACGAAGTGGCTGGGGGGCAGGTCCCAACCTTTGACCTTCTTGTTGTTGACGACGATGCGCTGGTACCAAAGCAGTGGCACGCTATAGGCCGTAGTCAGGGCATAACGCTCGAAGTCGTGCACCACTTTCAGGCGCTCCTGGCGATCGACGATCTGTGACTGCAGCTTGAAGAGATCATCGAGTTTGGTATCGCCGTGCCGGGAATAGGCGATGCCCGAGGTATGCTTGCTCAGAAGCGTGTTGAACTGAGCGGTGGGATCGTCGGCGAAATCGGAGATGTTCTGCACGACGGCATCAAATTCGCCGTTCTCCATGGCCGCAAACCACAGCTTGGTCTCGACCGGGGCATGCTCCGTTTCGACGCCGATGCGCCGCCACTGATCGACGGCATAAATGCCGGCCGGAATGAAGGGCTGATCGATCGTTCGGTTCACCAGCTTGAGTTTCAGGTTGGGGTGGCCGGCCTCCTGCAACAGGCGCCGGGCCTCGGCGCGCGATTTCTCGATGTCAGGCCAGAAACCGGGAATTTTCCGCAATTCTTCGGGTGGCAACGACCACTCCGCTCCCGGCCGAAAGGTACCGCTTACCCCCTTGATCAGGGAGATTTTGCCGAGCGAGGTCGAGCCGCCCCAACGGTCGATGGCAAGGCTTAGGGCCTGACGCACACGGATATCGTCGAAGGGTTTGCGCTCGGTATTGAAGGTAAGCAGGATGTTGGTCACCCACGGGCCTTCCTGCACCGTCACCTTGTCCTTCATGGTCTCGAGCAGCTGATCGCGCTCCTGCGGCGTGCGCCCCCTGAACTCAGCGTCGTACTGCCCACCGCGCAAACCGGCGACCACGGTGTTGCTGCGCACGAAGATCGCCTTGTAACCATCAAGATAGGGCCGGTCCTTGCGGAAATATTGATCGAAGCGAGTGGCCGTCCAGTGCGAGCCTTTCTGGTACTCGACGAACTTGAAGGCACCAGTGCCCATCACCTCGGTCTCGGGGTAACGCGGATTTTCGCTGAGCTTCTTGGCGCTGTAGACGCAGTTGAAGGGCGAGGCGAAATGCAGCGGCATCGACATGTTCACCTGGCCGAGCTTGAAGACGACCGTGTAGGGATCGGGTGTCTCGATCGTCTTGATGTCCTGATGCTGGGCCTTGCGGGAGGAGACGACACCGGCCGCCGGGTTGATGATGCGCTCGTAGGTGGCCTTGATGTCCTGCGCCGAAAAGTCGGAACCGTCGTGGAACTTGACGCCCTTACGCAGCTTGAACGTATAGGTTAGCCCGTCACTGGAGACCTCCCAGGACTCGGCCAAGTCGCCCTCGATCTTGATGTTGTCGTGCGGCCCCGTGAACATCAACAGCGTCGAGTACTGCGGCGCCACCGGATGCACCATGGCAAAGGTGGTGGTGGCATGGCAGTCCGTGGTCGGGGGCTCGGCCACCACCGCAAAGTTGAGAATGCCGCCGCGCTTGGGGCTTTGCGCCTGGGCGGCTTCGCCCGGCAGTAGCAGCGCCACAGCGCATAACAGGGATGCGGCTCGAGTAAACGTCACGGGTGTCCTCCTTGGTCCTTCTTTTTCCTGGCGCGCCGAGGCTAACATGCCCGCCGAGACAGCGACAATCACGCCGCGCCAGGAGCAGGCCCATGCAGATCACCGCCATTCGTACCCACCACGTGCGCATTCCCTTCGATATGGGCGCACCCAAGCAGGACTTTGCGGGGCTGCGGTTTCCCAGCATGGACCACCTCCTGGTCGAGGTGGAAACCGATCTCGGCATCACGGGCTGGGGCGAGGGGTTCGGCCACTCGATCATTCCCGCGACCAAGACGGCGCTTGAAAGCTATGTCGGTCCCTGGTTCATCGGCAAGGACCCCACCGACATCGCCGCGCTGCATCGCGAGGCCGCGCAAGCCTTTCATATCTTCGGCCGCAACGGTCCCGTCGTTTATGCCCATTCAGGCATCGACATCGCCTTGTGGGACATTGCCGGCAAGCGCGCCGGTCTGCCCCTGTGCGACCTACTGGGAGGTGCACGCCGCGGGCACGTGCGCGCCTATGCCAGCCTGATGCGCTACGCCAATCCCGCCACGGTCGGCAGGATCTGCGCGGCCATGGTCGAGCGTGGCTTCACCCACATCAAGCTGCATGAACATGCGCTCGAGGCGGTCGCGGCGGCGCGCGCGGCCGCCGGCCCTGACATCGCCATCATGAACGATGTCAATTGCCCCTGGAGCGTGGCGCAGGCGCTCAAGATGGAGCTTGCCTATCGCCCGCTCAATCTGCTCTGGCTGGAGGAACCGGTGTGGCCGCCGGAAGATCACGGGGGACTTGCGCGCGTGCGTCAGCTGGGAGCAACCCAGATTGCGGCAGGGGAGAACGCCGCGGGCCTGCACGACTTCGTCGACATGTTCCAGAAAGGATCGATCGACATCGCCCAGCCGAGCGTCACCAAGATCGGCGGCATCACCGAGATGCGCAAAATCGCGGCCGCGGCGGAGGCCCATTCGGTCCAGCTCATCCCCCACTGCGCCTATTTCGGGCCCGGCAACCTGGCCTCGATCCACCTGGTGGCGTCGCTGGCGACCGATACGCTGCTGGAGAATATCTATGCCAACCCGGAGGCAAGCCCCTACGGCGATGCCATGCTGGCCGCGGACGGCAGGGTGCGCGTGCCGACCGGGCCCGGTCTCGGCGTCGAGCCCGACATGGCCATCGTGGAAAAATACCGCCATGGGCCGGTCGGCGTGGTCCGCTAGTCGCTAGCCGAGGGCGCGGGCGAGCCGCCGCCGGAGCTAGGCTGAGCCGCGCGGCTTTTGCAACTGATAGCCGAGATGGGCCTTCACCGTTGGCCACTCGGCAGCGATGATGCTGTAGACGCAGGTATCTCGCAGCGTGCCGTTGCTGGCGAGCTGGTGGCTGCGCAAAATGCCATCGAGCTTGGCGCCAAGGCGCTCAATCCCACGCCGGCTCTGGTGGTTGAAGAAGTGCGTGCGGAATTCCACGGCAATGCAGTCAAGCGTCTCGAAGGCGTGGGTCAAGAGCAACAGCTTGCAGCGGGTGTTGAAATCGGTGCGCTGCACGGCCCTGCGATACCAGGTCGAACCGATCTCGACACGTCGGTGCGCGGGCTCGACGTTCATATAGGTCGTCATGCCGACGGCCTTGCCGGTGCTGTTGTCGACAGCCGCAAACGGCAGCATCGATCCGGCGGCCTGCAGCGCCAGCCGCCGCTCGATTTCCGCCTGCATGCGCGCGGGCTCGGGCACGCTCGTGTACCAGAGCCGCCAGAGCTCGCCATCCTCGACCGCCTCGATCAGATCGTGGCAGTGCCGCCCCGCCAGGGGCTCCAGCCTGACGCGGCCGCTCTCAAAGGTGACGGGTTCGAGCCAAGCCATGGCCAACCCTTCTATCGCCTCTATGCCTCAAGGCGGCAGAGAGGGGCTATCTCTCCCCAGGAGCGGTGAAAAACTTCTCGCCGTAGGCGAACCGGTTGGGTTTCAGGAAAAACCCAAGAATTAAGGCCCCGTTGGGCGCCTTCGCCTCATGCTGATTGCCGGCGGGGCGCCACACGAATTGCCCGGGCCCGCACACGCCCTCGTGGTCCTCCAGCGTGCCCTCCAGGACATAGGTCTGCTCGAGCGCCGTGTGCTCGTGCAGCGGCACAACCGCGCCCGGCTGCAACTTGAAAAGCGCCGTGGTGATGCCGTCATCGTCCGCGTAAAGCACCTTGATTTCGATCCCGGGAAACTTGGTCTTCTCCCAGGGCATGTTGGGCACATCCAAGAAGCGCGAGGCAAGCGACGGGTCGCTGTTGGGCTTGATGTCGTCATGGACGATCTTACGTGGTGCCAGCGCAGCCATGGGCTCCTCCTTTGCAGCATCTTGCCCCTAGAGTGCACCGCGCGCCATCCCGCCGCAAGCCGCCCTTACCAGGCCGACAGCGTCTTTTCATGCTTCGTGCACACGCGAAATGGCGTCTTTCGCGCGCAAGGGCATGGCTGCTAGTGTCGTGCACGTCTTATCCGGTGCAAACAACAAACAGCCGCCGCAAATTCAACCGCTGCGCCACATAGGACGACAGATAAAGGACGACAGATAAAGGGCAGCATGCATGATCGGGAGGGTTTTTTAATGCAGCGTCGGCATTTTCTTGTCGTGGCTTTGGCCATCCTCGCCGCCAGCGCGGACGGGGCCGCGTGGGCGCAGTCCTGGCCGGAACGCAGCGTCAGGCTCATCCTGCCTTACGCCCCTGGGGGTGCCACCGACGCCATCGGACGTCCCTGGGCGGACAAGCTGGGCCAGGCGTTCGGTCAGCCTTTCGTGGTCGAGAACCGGGGCGGCGCCAGCGGGATGATCGGCACCGAAGCGGCCGCCAAGGCGGCACCCGACGGCTACACGTTTCTGCTCACGCCCAATGCGCCGCTGGCGGTCTTGCCTAACCTGCGTAAGACCCCGTACGACCCCTTGAAGAGCTTCGAGTCGGTCGGCCGCGTGGGCGATGTCATCAACGGTTTTGTCATCCATCCCTCGGTCGGCGTGAAGACCTTTCAGGAAATGGTCGAATACGCCAAAAAGAACCCAGGTAAGCTCACATACGCGTCCTCCGGCAGCGGCACCTCAACGCACCTGCGCCTGGAGATGCTAAAACTCAAGGCCGGCATCGATATCCTGCACGTACCCTATCGCGGGGGAGCCGACTCGCTCAACGACGTGCTGCCGGGCAACGTGCATATGATGAATGAACCGGTCTCGCTGCCGCATGCCAAGGCCGGCAAGTTGGTCCTGCTCAACATCAATGGCAGCGTGCGGCACCCGAGCTTCCCCGAGGTGCCAACCCTGACCGAACTTGGCATCACGGGCGCGGACGTACCGATCTGGTTTTCGGTGTTCGCGCCGACGGGCACACCCAAAGACATCATCGCCAAGCTGAACGCCAAAATCGTCGAGATCGCCAAGACCGAGGACATGAAGGGCAAAATGTTGGCCGTCAATGCCGTGGTGCCCTTGCAAACACCCGAGGAGATGGCGGCGCACCTCCTGCAGGACATCAAGGCCAACGCCGACCTGATCCAAGCCGCCAATATCAAGCTGGACTAGCTGGTCCATTTGAAAGCGGGCCGGCGCGGGCCTAAGGTTCTGTTTCCCCCGTGCGCGGCCCGAGTTCTCGGCTGGCGGGCTGCGCGGCACATTTGCAGCAGGAGGAGCGCTTCATGCAGGCCTATATCTGCACGGCTTGCGGCACCCAGTACCCGCCGAGCGCGGCACCGGCGGAGAGGTGCGCCATTTGCCAAGACGAGCGGCAATTCGTGCCGGTCGCCGGGCAGGGGTGGACGACGCTGGAACGGCTCCGCATCGGCCACTTGAACGCCTATCGCGAACACGAGCCTCAGCTGATCGGCATCGGCACGCAGCCGGTGTTCGCCATTGGTCAGCGCGCCCTCTTGATCGTGACACCCGAGGGCAACGTGCTGTGGGACTGCATCTCGTTGCTGGACGCGGCCACCATTACCCTGGTGAAGGCGCTCGGTGGTCTCAAGGCCATCGCTATTTCCCACCCGCACTTCTATACCACCATGGAGGAGTGGGCGGGCGCCTTCGATGCCCCGGTTTATCTCAATGCGGCGGACCGCAAGTGGATTGTGCGGTCCCATTCACGCCTGAAATTCTGGGACGGGCCGACGCACGAGCTCGCCCCCGGGATTACGCTGATCCGTTGCGGAGGACATTTTGCGGGCGGCAGCGCCTTGCACTGGGCACAGGGCGCCGCCGGGCGTGGCGTCTTGTTGAGCGCCGACATGGCGACGGTGAACATGGATCGCAAGTCCTTCACCTTCATGCGCAGTTACCCCAACATGATCCCGCTTTCCGCCGCGCAGGTTCAAGCGATCGCCGCGGCGCTGGCGCCGTTCGCCTTCGATCGGGTCTATAGCCATTTCTTTGACCGCGTGATCGAAACGGGCGCCAAAGAGATCCTCATGAATTCCGTGGCGCGCTATGTTGCGGCGCTGCAAGGCGCCTACGAGACCAACTGATCGCGTGATTGGAATGGCGCTGGCTCAAGACGGCGCGGGGTGCGCGCGCCGCCGTGGCGGGGAACAGCAGCGCTTTTCAGGCCGGAGCCGGACGCGGCTGCAAGGGTGGTTGCACCTCCCGGGGTAGCGGACAGTCATAGGGCGTGGCCGCCGTGCGCGCCCTGTGGTCGGTCTTGGCGCGCGCGATCAAGCTTGGGTTCTGCAGCGCATCGATGGCCACGGAGGCCATCACCTTGGCGGCATGCACCATGCCCTTTTTGGCCTGTCCGGACTTGCCCTGTGCGGTGATTTGCCAGGAATGTCCCGGAGTACCAATCGCATGCGTTGCAACGCGCGCCTGCACGGTGGGTACCACCCAGCTCACGTCTCCAACGTCGGTCGAGCCGATCATGGGGGCACCCTTGGTGCCTTGCGGCACAATGAAATCGCACAAGGGATTGTCCGAACATGGCGGCACCCCGGCGCGTGCAAAGGCCGAAGCGATGTCCTCCGCGGAAAGGGTGGCCTGAATGTCCGCGGCGTACTTGCGATCGGCGACGTCGAAAGGTGGCGGCCCCAGCCGCTCGAATTGAGCCTGCATGGCCTCTTCGAGCGGCGCATTGCCCAGCAGGTTGGAGACCGCACTGACGACCTTGAGGCTTGCCTGCGTCTCCGTCATCAGCGCTGCGCCTTCTGCGATTTTTTTGACGCGCTCGATTAGCGCGCGCATCGCCGGCAAATTGCCGGCGCGAATGGCGTACCTGACCGTGGCTTTCGCCTGCACCACGTTGGGGGCGACGCCGCCAGCATCGATCATGGCGTAGTGAATGCGCGCATCGGACGGCATATGTTCGCGCATATAGTTGACACCAACATTCATCAGCTCCACGGCGTCGAGCGCGCTGCGCCCGAGGTGCGGTGCGGCGGCCGCGTGCGAGGCGCGCCCTTTGAAGCTGAAGTCGATACGCGTGTTGGCAAGGCTAACCGCATCATCCACCCGATTGATGGCGGCGGGATGCCAGGTAATGGCGATGTCGACGTCGTCGAAATGACCGGCGCGCACCATGAAGACTTTGGCTGCCCCGCCCTCCTCGGCGGGGCAGCCGTAGTAGCGCACCCGGCCCTTGATGCCTGCCTCCGCCAAATAGGTCTTGACCGCCGTGGCGGCCAGCAGCGCCGCCGCCCCGAGCATGTTGTGCCCACAGCCATGGCCGTGCCCGCCCGGCACCAGCTCCATCGGCTCGGCGATGCCGGCAACTTGCGACAAGCCGGGCAAGGCGTCGTATTCGCCGAGGATTGCGATCACAGGGCCGCCGTCGCCCGCTTCGCCCATGATAGCCGTGGGGATGCCGGCCAGGTTCTCCGCGATACGGAACCCCTCCTGCTCGAGCATCGTGCGGTGCTCGGCAACGGACCGGAATTCGCCATAGCAAATCTCCGGCATCTCCCAGATGCGATCGGAAAGGGCCTCATAGGCGTCTTTGCGCGCGTCGACGAACTGCCAGATCTTTTCGCTGTTCTGCATGGGGCTTCTCCTGTCGCCGCGGAGCCTAAACCGGCTGAGGGCACGGCAAAAGCACCGTGCGCGCATTTTTGCGCAAAAAGCGCCGCTTGCCTCGGCCCGACGCCGCTAAATCATGGTCGGGACCAGATCTGTGCCTCGGTCCAACCCAGTTCGGCAAACTCGCCCGCACGCAAGGGGGCCTCGCCGGCAGAGAAAAACTCGTCGAGCTGCGGCGGCTTGACCGAGGTTGCGCTCAGCATGGCGTGCGCCTGGCCGCGATGATGCACTTGATGCTGGAAGAGATGCAGCAAAAGGCGATCGGTGCGCTCGATTTGCACCCGATCCTCGCGCTGAACCCGACTATCGCGGCTCAGCGCCGCCTCGGTCAGCGCCTCGCAAAACGCAATCAGGCGGCGATCGACGCGCGCCTGCTCGCTCGCGAGTTCGGCAAGCGTGGCACAGGGCAATTGGTTACTCCAAGCCGCCGGGCCCAAACTTCCGCCCTCCAGCGCATCCACATAGAACCAGTCGATGATCAGAATGTGGTTAAGCGTTGCCTTGAGGGATGGAAAAAATCCCGTTCGTGCCGCCTCAAATTCGGCCTGCGACAGCGCAGCACAGGCCACATGCAGGCGGTGATTGGCCCAGGCATTGTTGTAGGCCATGGCGCACATGGCGCCGCGCAAACTGGCTGACATTGGGCTTTGACCTCCCGTTCTTTGCTGCCCCACCGACGCGGCGCAAAATTGCTCGACCGCAGGGTGCTGGCAATCGCGGACATCGGCCTCAGAACACACGAACCTGTGGCTGTGGCGCACGAGGGCGGCTCGCCCTCTTTACGCGCTTTTTTAGTCGTTTGCGTATTGAGTGGGCAATCTCGTCATCTCGGTCTCGGCTGCATATGCGTTCCTGATCCGACCCGGGCGCTCTCGGCATCGAGGCGGACGCCGCGCCGCGTCGTGGCGGTGATCACCACCCCGCGGGCGGACGGATGGGGCGTCCTCGTCACTGCTCCTGGCCGCGGCCACGCGCCCATCCATGCCGCCTCGAGCTTGCCCGCAAACCTCCTGCGCAAGGAGCCGACGCCCGTGTAGGCGCTGGTGCGCAGCGCCCGACTAGGCCCTCCCCGAGCTCGCCGCCGCACCCCAATGGCTCGGCGAACGGCAATCCTCCCTGCGCGCCCGGCCGTCCGGCGTGCTATAGAGCCTGGATTAGCCGTCTTTCAGGCTGGCGCACGCGCCCCACGCAGCAGCGGAGGCCCGACATGCAAAAAGAGCTATCCGGCGCGGCCGCCGGCGCCATGATGGAGATCGCCGACCCCGGCGAGGCCCGCCGGATCATTCGCGCCGGGGCCTATGCCGGGCATACCGCGGGTGTGGCGGCGAAGTACGTACAGGGCAACCTGTGCATCTTGCCCAAGGCGCTGGCCGGCGACTTTGCCGCTTTCTGCCAGCGCAATCCCAAGCCTTGCCCCGTGATCGGCATGGGCGCGCCCGGCGATCCCACCCTGCCGGACCTGGGTGACATCGATATTCGCACCGACGTGCCGCGCTATCGCGTGTTCAAGGACGGCGAGCTGATCGATGAACCGCTCGATATACGTCAGTATTGGACGGCCGACCTCGTCACCTTTGTGCTCGGCTGCTCGTTTTCCTTTGAGCTGCCGATCCTGGAGGCGGGCATCCGCTTAAGCCACATCGAGCACAATACGACCGTGCCCATGTATCGCACCAACCTCGACTGCGTGCCGGCCGGGCCGTTCCGGGGCAAGATGGTGGTCTCCATGCGCTCGTTCACACCCGCCGACGCCATTCGCGTCATTCAGATCACCTCACGTTTTCCGGCGGTGCATGGTGCCCCCGTGCACCTCGCGCTGCCCGAGGCGATCGGGGTCGGCGACATCATGCGCCCGGACTTCGGTGATCCGCCCGCCATGCGAAGCGGCGAGCTGCCGCTGTTCTGGGGCTGCGGTGTCACTCCGCAGGTCGCCATCGAGGCCGCGCGCCCCTCCCTCTGCATCACGCACAAGCCGGGCTCCATGCTGATCACGGATAAGCGCAACAGCACGCTGGCGGCGATCTGACGTGGCGCTGCCGGGCGGGGAGCCAGACGCCTGGTCGGCGCTGAGGCCGCCGCTGAAGGGGACCGCGGCCTTTCTGGCGCTCTATGCGCTTCTTGCCGCACCGTTCCTGTTGCAGGAGGGCTTTGAGTTCGAGCTGCTCCTGCTCTCGAGCGTGCTTGCCCTGGCCCTGGCCGTGCTCAGCGCCATCGACCTCAGCACCTATCGGCTGCCGGACCTGGTAACCTTGCCGCTGACGGCACTCGGGCTGATCGCGACCCCGCTCGTGCTGGAGGCCTCGCTGTGGTGGCAGGTCGCCTCCGCCGTACTCGGGTTTGCCCTCATGGCAGGTTTAGCCCTCGCCTACACCAAGCTGCGCGGCCGCCCTGGGCTCGGCCTCGGCGATGCCAAGCTCTTGGCCGCCGCCGGCGCGTGGCTGGGGGCAGAGGCCCTGCCGAGCGTCCTGTTGTGGGCCTGCGGCTCGGCGCTGCTGGCGCTATTGCTGCGGGCTTGGCGCACGGGCGCGCTCTCGGCGCAAGCGCGCGTAGCCTTTGGGCCGTTTTTGGCGTTCGGCACGTGGCTGGTCTGGCTGTACGGGCCGCTTTAAGCGATGAGGCCGGCGAGCGTCCGCCACCGGCGC